>Ga0207814_100068_pt1 | contig 105202 bp, 102 predicted proteins | sample TtaePargueraPR_7_FD_187755 | JGI IMG/M metagenome (GOLD analysis project Ga0207814, IMG submission 187755) | Aerobic enrichment media microbial communities from Bioluminiscent Bay, La Parguera, Puerto Rico - Tt and P1 (2) (SPAdes) | ecosystem: Environmental > Aquatic > Marine > Unclassified ...
CCAGCCACGATTTCCTGACGACCTGGACCACCCTCTATTCCATCGATTTCTTCGAGAAGATGGGCCACTACGCCCGCGTCGGCGGCATCGAGGTGGCGCGAGTGGGCGATGATGCCCGCATGGACGAAATCAAGCGCAAAGTCGCCTCGGGCAAGGCCTTCGGCACACGGGCGCGGCTGATCGATCCCGCCGAGATCAAGCAGAAAATGCCGCTGGTCGAGGAAAGCCTCATTCAGGGCGGACTGTGGGACCCCGATGCGGGCCTGGTCATTCCGCGCTCCCAGACGGTGGCCGGTAAGCTCGTCGATCAGGCCGTCGAGGCTGGGAAGCTGCAGGCCTTCGCCAATACGTCGGCGCGCTCACTGGTCATCGAGGACGGACGGATCAAGGGCGTGGTGACCGATCGCGGCACCATCATGGCCGACTATGTGGTCGTTTGTACCGGCCTTTGGGGCCGGTTGATCGCCGAGATGGCGGGCGAAGACCTGCCGGTCATGCCGGTCGACCATCCCCTGACCTTTTTCGGGCCCTATACCGAATTTGCCGATACAGGCGTCGAAATCGGCTATCCGCTGCTGCGTGACCAGGGCAATTCTGCCTATCTGCGCGATACGGGCGATCCCAAGACCGCCGAAGGCGGTCAGATCGAATGGGGCTATTACGAAGAGCACAATCCGCGCCTCGTCCATCCCCGCGAATTGCTGGAAAAGGAACAGGCCCGCCTGTCGCCGTCGCAGCGCGACCTTGACCTTGAGCAGGTCATGGAACCGCTCGAACGCGCCATGGAGTTGACACCGATCCTGGCAGAGCTCGGCTATAATGAAGGCCATTCCTTCAATGGCCTACTCCAGACCACCACCGATGGCGGCCCCTCAATGGGCGAAAGTCAGAAGGTCCGGGGCCTGTGGTATGCCGTGGGCATCTGGGTCAAAGACGGCCCCGGCATGGGCAAGCTCATCGCCGACTGGATGACCGATGGCCGCACCAGCATCGACCACAACAAGATCGACTTCGCCCGGTTCAACAGCTTCCAGCTCGATGAGAAGTGGATCGAGGAACGCTGCACCGAAACGGCGATGAAGATCTACAACCCGCCGGTACATCCACGCGAGCCTTTCTCGGGCGGCCGCAATGTCCGCCGTTCGCCCTTCTACGAGCGCGAGAAGGAGCTGGGCGGCTATTTCATGGAGTTGGGTGGCTGGGAACGTGCCCATGGCTATGCGGCCAATGAGCACCTGCTGGAAAAATATGCCGATCGCGTTCCGGTGCGCGAGAATGAATGGGACAACCGCCACTTCTGGCGTGTTTCCAATGCCGAGCATATCGAGCTGAGCGAGAATTGCGGCATCATCAATCTGTCGCACTTCGCCATCTACGACATCGAAGGGCCGGACCACGTCGATCTGATGGAATGGCTCTGTGCGGCCAAGATTGGCGGCGACGCCAATATCGGCAAGGGCATCTATACCCACTTCCTCGACGAACAGGGCATGGTGCGCGCCGACTTTACCGTCATCCGCATGGCCGACCGCATCCGCATGATCAATGGCGCCGATGCCGGGCCACGTGACTATCACTATATGCGCCGGGTGGCGCAGGACCGGAACCTGGACGTCACCATTACCGATGTGACGGAAAAGTACATCACCATCGGCATCTGGGGTCCCAATGCCCGGGAGAACCTCAGCAAGCTGGTAGATGATCCATCCATCCTGACGCCGGAGAATTTCCCCTTTGCCTCGATCAAGCCCATCACCATCGCGGGCAAGTCGGTCACGGCCTTCCGGATTTCCTATGTCGGCGAGCAGGGCTGGGAACTGCATATGGCCTACGAGGACGGCCTGGCCGTGTGGGATGCCCTGCGCTCGACCGGCGTCATTGCCGTGGGCGTCGAGACCTATGCCAATTCCCGCCGCCTGGAAAAGAGCCTGCGGCTGCAGAATGCCGACCTTCTGACCGAATATAATCTCCTGGAGGCCGATTTGGCCCGCCCCAAGGTCAAGGAAGCCGACTTCTGCGGCAAGGCCAGCCATGTGGCCTATCGTGAGCGCGAACACCAGCCGGCAATGCTGTGCACCCTGGTCATGACCGAGAATGTCGACAGCAAGGGCGTCGCCCGCTACCCGGTCGGCACCTTGCCGGTTCTCGATCCGGCTACTGGCGAGACGCTGGTGGATGAGTTGGGCCGCCGCTCCTACACCACCTCTATTGTCTACGGGCCGGTCATCGGCAAGAACATCGCGCTGGCCTATCTGCCCTGGTCATATTGCGAGACGGGCCGGGAGGTCTTGCTGGAATATTTCGGCGAAACCTATCGCGCCGAGGTTGCCGGGGTCGGCTACAAGCCGCTCTATGACCCCGAGAACGCACGGCCGAGGAGCTGACTTGGCTGGCCTCGGCACGCGGCCCCAGCTTGCCGGATGATTGGCGGTGATCGGCCGGGGACGCCTCGCGACCCCGACCGTACTCACCAGTCGAGGCCAGAAAATGTATGCGGTGTTCGCGTCCATGTTCGCCCGCCGGAAAAATGCTGGTGCGACGACGAAATGCCTCGTCTGTCCTTCCCCAAGCGCTAAACTGCGCGATGATGGCAAGATTGATGGCTTGCGCGCCAATGGTGGTAAGATAGGGCGGCCGAATGAGAATTCTGGTTACGGGAGCTGTCGGCTTCATCGGGTTTCACCTGGCGAAGCGTCTGCTTGTGGACGGACATAGCGTGCTGGGGTTCGATGGCATGACCCCCTACTATGAGCCGGCGCTGAAAGAGCGTCGCCGGGCCATGTTGCAGAACTACGATGGCATCCAGTTCGTAGAGGGCATGCTCGAGGACAGCGCCCATTTGCGGGATACCGTTACCAGTTTCAGGCCGAACATAATTGTGCATTTGGCGGCGCAGGCTGGGGTGCGCTACAGCATCGAGCACCCCGACACCTATGTTCAGTCGAACCTAGTCGGAACCGCCAATCTGCTGGAGGCGGCGCGGCTGTGTCCACCGCAACATTTGCTGATCGCATCGACGTCATCGGTCTACGGGGGCAACGCGGATAGGCCATTTCGGGAAGTGAGCCGTACCGACTTCCCCGTTTCCCTTTATGCGGCAACGAAGAAGGCCTGCGAGGCGATGTCGCATTCGTATGCGCATCTGTTCAAAATACCGACCACTTGTTTCCGGTTCTTCACGGTTTATGGACCGTGGGGGCGTCCCGACATGGCATTGTTCAAGTTTGTCAGTGCCATAGAAAGGGGCATACCCATCGACGTCTATGGGGAAGGCCGAATGCGACGCGACTTCACCTATGTTGACGATTTGATCGAGGGCGTGGTGCGGCTGATGAGCATCGTGCCCAAAACCGGCGCCCCAGTGACTTTCGACAACGGCCTCGATTCACTTTCGCCGGTGGCACCGTGGCGGTCGGTCAATATTGCGGGTGGCCAGCCGATCGAGCTGATGGACTTCATCAAGGTCGTCGAAGCCGCAGTCGGCAAGCCGGCCATCCTGAATATGCTGCCTATGCAGATGGGCGATGTTGAGATCACCCATGCCGATCCGGGCCTGTTTATGGCGCTCACGGACTACCTGCCGGCCACATCAATTGAAGCAGGCGTGCAAAGATTCGTCGAATGGCACCGGAGCTGGACCCAGCAGGCTGAACGGAGCGCGACCTAGCCAAGGTCAGGACTCATTAGTCCGGCACACGAAGAGGGCGACCAATTTCCTCAGATCCGGAGGCAGCTCAGTTTGACTCAAGCCCGAGTTAATGGACGTCGATTTGGCTGTGGCGTGGGGTGGTGCTCAGTCTCGCGCCAAACACCAGCCAAATCGCGAACGCTAGTTCGGCAAGTAGGGGTATGAGATAGGCAATGGTTATGACCATCGGCTGGTTGCCGGTCAGTAGGGTAAACCCGCTCCCCGACAGATAGACCAGGCCCGATGCGGCAATTCCCAATGCGACTAGGCGGGGGGCAATGCCCGAGCGCATGATCAGCCAGGCGGTCAGCAGGCAATTGATCCCGAAGAAGATCAGGCCAAGGTCATAGCCTTGCCCCTGCAATTCGAGCAATGCTTGCACCGCCCAGGCGAGATTGTCGGCGCCGAATGCCTCGGCAAAATGCTCCCCGCGCAGCAGAACCATCGCGGCCGCCTGGAACAGGAGGTTTGCGGCAAGCACGATGGCCTGAGTCAGGCGCAGGATCATCGCGGCCAGCGCCACACGCGGCGCCACCTGACGAAACAGCAGGTAGAGAAGGATGCCAACGGCAATATCGCTCAGGATCATGCCGATATCGGCGACAAGGCTGAGTGAGAACAGGCCGCCGGACGCCATGATATTGGCGAGCGTTTGCGGGCCGTTGTACGGCACAATCAGCATTTCACGAACCGCCATTTCGCTCCAGATGCCCAGGGCGATGATGGCGAGATAGAAGAGGCCCGTGACACGGGCGATGCTCTTGTTGGAACGGGTTTGCAGGTCAGGTCCGACCATGATCTTGTCCTCCATTGGGCTGAAGTGGGTGGGCTGGCCGATCAGGCGGCCAGCGTTGCGATTTGTTTTTGGAAGCCCCGATGCACGGCGCCGCCGCGGAAGGTGAGCCAGAGGCAAACCGAGATTTCGGCGAGAGCGGCGGGCATGACGGCCAGGGGGGAGATCGAGGGTTCGAACGCCGGCAGCACGAACACCACGAAGAGGTCGGTCCAGTAGCCCACCAGCGCCAGCATCATCACCACGCCCAACAGGCGCGGCACGAAGCCGGAGCGGTAGAACAGCCAGCCGATGGTGAAGCACCAGGCGCCGAAGAAAATGCCGTTGGCGGTGTAGCCATAGGCGTGCAGATCCAGCAGCAGGGCCACCAGGTCCTGCACCTGCTCGGGTGGAAAGGATGGCAGGGCACCATTGACCAGCAACAGCGCACCGAAGTGATAGACCACGTTGGCGCCCATCCAGGGGAGCCGCAGGAGGTTGAGGAACAGCGCCAGCAAGGCGATAGGCTTGTTGACCGGCTTAAGCAGCATCCAGAAGGCCAGGCCGAGCCAGGCGTCGAGCAACAGCACCAGAAGATCGGCGATCCCGGCAAGCCCATAGAGCATCTGGTTCGCCGCGATGTTGGCCATGGTGGCCGCAGCGTCGCCTTGCACCACCATGCCGGTGCGAACGGAAAATTCGGCAAAGCCAGCAAGGACCGCGACGGCCAGATAGGCCAGTCCGGCCGAGCGGGCCCAGTTGAAATCATCTTGGGACGGAATGGACATCGGATCATCCTCGGAATTGGGCGAGCGGCATCCATCCTCGGCCCGGTCGGGCCGGCTCAACATGCCGCCGCTGGGGAAAGAATTACTCGGCTGCCAGGATCGCCACGTCGTGGTGGTCGATTTCGAGCACGACATTGCCGCGCTTGTGGCCGCTCTGGACGTATTCATGGGCCTCGGCGATCTGGTCGAGGTCATAGCGCCGGTCGATGATGGTTTTGAGAGCGCCGTCTTCGATCAGGGTTTTGACTTCCGTCAGGCGATTGCTGAGTTCGGCGTGCGGCAAAAGCCCCGTGGCCGAGAACATGGCCTTCCGGCGTCCGAATTTCCCGGTCCAGAGCATGCGGAACAACAGGCCCAGGCCCAGAACCGGCGAGAGATAGACGCCGTCGGACGTGAGCGCCCGTCTGGCCTTGCCGAATGGTACCTTGCCCACCGTATCGAAGATCACGTCATAAGCGCTGCGGCGCCGGGTAAAGTCCTCTGTGGTGTAGTCGATGACATGATCGGCACCAAGGTCGCGCAGGAAACCGGCATTGCGGCCGCTGGCGACCGCCGTGACCTCTGCACCCAGATGCTTGGCCAGTTGCACCGCGGAGGTACCCAGGCCCCCAGCCGCACCGTTGATCAGCACCTTTTGGCCCGGCTGGATGGTCACCAGCCGCGTCAGGAAATTGTGCACTGTGAGCGCGCCATCGGTCACCGGCGCTGCCTCTTCATAGGACATGGCCATCGGGATGGTCTGGATGATCCCGTCTTCGGGCACGGCCACGAACTGGGCGTGAGCGTGAAATCCGATGGTCGTCTCGCCGAACACATCGTCACCGACCGCAAACCGGGTTACGTTCCGCCCGACGGCCTCAACCTTGCCGGCAAAGGCCGTGCCAGGCACCGCGGCCTTGGGCTTGCGCAGCCCCAGGAAAATCCTGCCGAACAGGGGCTTGCCCGTCCGCATCATCACATCGGCCTGGGTCACGGCACTGGCATAAATCTTTACAAGAATCTCATTGTCCTTGGCGACTGGCCGTTCGATTTCCTGAATGACCAGGACTTCCGGGCCGCCATAGGCATTGGCAATAACCGCTTTCATCTGTCGTCTCCTCTTGGATGCACCATCGCGGTGCCGATGGCCAAGAGGTACGGCAGACACGCCCTCTGCAGAATTGACTAAATCCTGTATTCCGGTATGCACATTTGCATGGATTGGCGATCTGTCAGATTTGACTGGAACCGTGCCCGGGCCTTTCTGGTCACGGCCGAAGAAGGGTCCTTATCGGCCGCGGCCCGCGCATTGGGCATGGCCCAACCCACTTTGGGCCGGCAGGTCGAGGCCTTGCAGGAAGAACTGGGCGTGGTGCTCTTCGAGCGCACCGGCCGGGGTCTCGAACTCACCCCCAGCGGCCTGGAGCTACTCGAGCATGTGCGGACCATGGGCGAGGCAGCAGGGCGTCTCTCGCTCGGCGCGTCGGGACGGGCACAGGCGCTCGAAGGCACAATCGCCATTACCGCCAGCGAGATCGACGCGGCCTATCTGCTACCCCCCATTATCGAGAAGTTGCGCCGCACCGCGACCGGCCTGACGGTTGACCTCATCGCCAAGAATTCCGCCGCTGATCTGCGCCGCAGAGAAGCCGACATCGCCATCCGCAATTTCCGCCCGGACCAGCCCGAACTGATTGCCCGCAAGATCAAGGACGTTGCCGCGCGGCTCTATGTTTCGGAGGTCTATGTCGAACGCTTTGGCAGGCCGCTGACTGCGGAAACGATCGCCCAAGCCGATTTCATCAGCCTGTGGTCGCCCGATACCTATCTGGCAGGACTGCTGGAGGCGGGGCTACCCATCGACCGCAGCAATCTGACCATTCTGGCGGACAGCCATTTGGTCCACTGGGAACTGCTCAAAGCCGGTCTGGGTATTGGCATGGTCCCCGAATTTCTCGGCGAAAACACGCCCGGCATTGTCCGCGCCCTGGAAGGTGCCTACACACCCTTTCAATTCCCCATCTGGCTCACCACGCACCGCGAACTCAATACCTCAAGGAGAGTCCGCATGGTGTTCGACTTTCTCGCAGAGGAACTCGGCGGCATCTAGGTCATCCTGACCTTCGGCCTCACTGCCGTGACGCGGTGAGACTGAACAACTTTTGCCCGCCCGCAAACCCCGCTACCGTCGGCAAAAGCAGGTTTCGAGGTTGCAGGTCGCATATGGACAAGCTTTCGGTAATGAATGCCTTCCGACGGATCGTGGAGCGTGGCAGCTTTGTGGGCGCGGCCAACGATCTCGGTGTGTCTGCCGGCCTGCTCAGCAAAGAGATCAAGCTGCTCGAGAAAAGCCTGGGCTGCACGCTGGTAACACGAACCACCCGCAGCATGTCGCTCACCGAGGCTGGGCACGCATATTACGATCAGGCCGTGACCATTCTCTCAGCCGTAACCGCGCTCGAGAACGACATCCGCGCGAACGCCAGCTCACTAAGCGGCCAACTCAAGATCAATGCTCCGCATTCCTTTGGACAATTGGTCATCGCGCCCATGCTTCCTGGCTTCTTGCAGGACCATCCTGACCTTGAAGTTACCTTGTCGCTGGACGATCACATCCTCGATATGATCGAGGGCGGCTTCGACATATCCATCCGCATTCGGCCCAGCCTGCCCGACTCGTCGCTGATAATTCGGCGCCTGGGACAGCTCAGGCAGGCCATTTTTGCCTCACCCACTTACCTGGAGCGCTTTGGGACACCTGAGAGGCCCGAGGAAATTGCTGGTCACGATGTGATCGGATTTACATTGGCTGGCCATCAGAGCGAATGGCTACTGCTCGGCCCCGGCGAGCCAAAAAAACTTACCCTGCGTCCGCGCATCAAGGTCGGCAGCAGCGTCGTCCTGCGCGACCTGCTGATCGCAGGCTGCGGCATCGGGACCCTTCCAGACTTCATATCGCGCGAGCCTGAGCGCGATGGGCGTCTTGTGCGTGTCTTGCCCGAATACGAGCTGCCATCGCCCGAAATCTTTGCCGTTACCGCCTCGCATATGGGATCGGACCCCAGGGCCAAAGCCTTTGTGGCCCATCTTCGGGATGCGCTCAACGCCCTCTATTCCTGAAGCGGCGTGAACAGTGTTTTGAGCGCCGGATGATTACTCGGCGCCCCAGGTTCAAGGATGTTGCTGGCAATTCCAAACCTTGCCGGAGGCATTCAAATGACCCGCATTCTCGTCGCCTATTATTCCAGCTATGGCCATGTTCGCGCTTTGGCGCAGGCAGAGGCCGAAGGCGCGCAAAGCGTCCCCGGGACGACTGTCGACCTGCGCCGTATTCCTGAGACCGTTCCTGAAACCGTCCGCGAGAAATCCGGCTACATCGTCGACGAAACGCTGCTGATCAGTCCCGGCGATCTCGCCAGCTACGATGGCATCATCCTTGGGACCCCGACACGCTTCGGCATGATGGCGGGGCAGGTGAAGCAGTTTCTGGATCAAGCGGGCGGATTGTGGGCGCGCAATGCCCTGGTGGGCAAGGTCGGCGCGGTCTTCGCCTCAACCGGGTCGCAACATGGTGGGCATGAAGCCACGATCCTGTCGACCCATGTTCCGCTCATGCACTTCGGCATGGTCATTGTCGGACTGCCCTATTCCTTCGCGGGGCAAACGCATCGTGACAGCATTGTAGGGGGATCTCCCTACGGCGCCGGGACCATCGCTGGCGTCGATGGCTCGCTCCATCCTACCGAGATCGATCTCGCCGGTGCCCGCTTCCAGGGCGCTCATGTGGCCCGGGTTGCAGGGCGGCTCGCACAGGAGGATTGGGCACGGGACGCGGCCTGAGACGTCCTGATCCGATCCTGCACCATCCGGCACTGGAACCCAAAAATGGCACGGATATCCGATATTCTCCTGACGGCCCTGGCACCGGCTGTATGGGGCAGCACATATATTGTGACCACCGAGGCGCTCCCGGCTGGGCACCCTCTGACCCTGGCTGCGCTCCGGGCGCTGCCGGCTGGACTGCTGCTGCTGGCGCTCACCCGCAGCGTCCCGCCGCTTGCCCTGATTGGCCGGATACTGGTGCTTGGTGTCCTCAATTTCGGGCTGTTCTGGACCATGCTGTTCATCGCCGCAGAGCGGCTGCCAGGCGGCGTTGCGGCAACCCTTGGTGCCGTCCAGGCGCTTATGGTGATCGCGTTGGCGCGTGCCTGGCTCGGCACGCCCATTCTGGGCGGCGCTGTTGTTGCGGCGGTCGCCGGTGTGGTCGGGGTCGCACTCCTGCTTCTGGGGCCAACCGCCGCGCTTGATCCGGTAGGCATTCTGGCCGGCGTGTTAGGGGCGGCATCCATGGCCGCGGGCACGGTGCTTAGTCGGAAATGGGCTCCGCCGGTCTCCGCTTTGCGCTTCACGGCCTGGCAGTTGACGGCCGGCGGCCTGGTCCTTCTGCCTTTGGCCATGCTTGTCGAACCGGCACTGCCATCCTTGTCCGCCTCCAATTGGATGGCCCTTGCATGGCTCGGCCTGATCGGCGCGGCCGCATCCTATGGCCTGTGGTTTCGCGGGCTGGCCCGACTGGAACCAGCGGCCGTCTCCATGCTGGGCATGGTCAGCCCGCTCGTTGCTGTTGCCCTTGGGTGGCTGTGGCTGCAACAATCCCTGACTGCTCTTCAAATCCTGGGCGGAAGCATCGTTCTGGCTTCGGTCTGGGCGGGGCAAATCACCAATCGTTTGTCGCCGGGCCGGGTCAAGGAGGCGGACACTAACCACCGCCGAAAGCGCACTACGAGCATTGACCTCGACGCTCTTTCGGACCACCGGCTGAATGATCTTGGCCTGTCGCGCTCAGATATCATTGGCCCAACACCGACCACTAGATAGTCAGGCCGGTCGCAATTGGCCTTTGCCCCTCAACAACTTGACCGTACCGGCTGCGAAGATGTCCCCAGGAGGAAAAATTGGAAGAAACAACTGCCGCTCGGTTTGGAATCATCCTCAAGACAGAGAATTTCTCCGAGTGCGTCAAATTCTATCAAGACGTGCTCTCGTTGAAATTGTGGTACCAGAAGCCGGATCTGTTCTGCTTCCATTTCGGCGTCGACAGCTATCTGATGGTGGAGCGGGGCGGTATGGGGTCGGGCCAGCGAAAGGGCACCGAAGCCAATCCCGTCGTACTGCGACTTGATGTTCCCGATGTCGATCGTGCGGCCGATCGCATTGCGGAGCTTGGGATCGATGTCGAGGTTCTGCGGTTCGAGTGGGGCACAATAGCTATCTTTGCGGACCCGGACGGTAATCCCTGCGAATTCAAAAATGCGAATGACCCGTACTTTGATCTTCCGTAGCGCGTGACGGTATGCTGGCGGATACCACATGGCGGACATTCTGCCACGCGCTCCTTTCCGGTCATTTGGGGAGCCTTTCCCTCATGCCAGAAGTGGCCGGTCCGCTGCCTGAGCAGTTGCGGCTGAAGTGGATACGCAGGTTCGCGACAACTGTGCAGAACGGCCAACATGCTGAGACAGGATTGAGCCCAGCCGCTGAGCCCCCGTTGGCGCTGCGTGACCGGGCAAGCAATACCGCCTGACTGGACAAGACGGCCCAAGTCCAAAAGTGGCTCTCTCTCGCCTGGGAGTAGAGCTATGTCAAATGAACTGCCCGGACCGCGAAGCCTCGACGAAGCCAAAGCCTGGATGCTGGCCAAGCTGAAAGCGCGGGTGCATCCGATGGGCCTGACCGATGTCGGTGCTACGCGCGAGGTCATCGCTGGTCTTGCAGGTCTGGATGGCCAAAGCTGGGCCACTGCCTGGATGGCTCGGGGCGACGAATATGCGGTCCTTGCGCAGGAGGCCGAGTCGTGCGGCGAAAGGGAGAGAGCCCGGGAGGCCTGGTATCAGGCCTACGGTTTTTACTTTCTTGGCCGCTTCCCATGTCCCAATCACCCTGAAAAGCAGCGGTCTTACGAGAAGGCATTGGCTGCCTATGCAGCTTTTGGCCGACTCTCGACACCGAAGATCGAGTGCATGTCGGTGGAATTTGAAGGGCGTACCGGTGAGGGCCGGGCAATCCCCTTCTACGTCCGCATGCCCCAAGGGGTCGAGCGGCCACCTGTCATCATGCTGTGGGGTGGAGTGGACGCCTGGAAGGAGGAAATGACGATCCTCACCGAAGGGATGGCGGCGCGTGGTCTGGCCACCATTGCCCTCGACAATGTCGGAACCGGGCAGTCGCCGATCAAGGCCGGACCGGATGGTGAACGGCAATTCCTGCCGGTACTCGATTGGATTGAATCTTGCGGCCGTTTTGACGCGAACCGGATCGCCATCGTCGGTCGGTCCTTCGGCGGACATTGGGCCACCAAGCTGGCTCACCTCTACCCAGAACGGTTCCGAGCGGCGGTCAACTGGGGTGGCGGCGTACACTTCATGTTCCAGCCGGACTGGATCGAGAAGTCGCGCTACCCGGACAGCTACCTGATGGAACTGGTCGAGACGCGCTCGCGCATGCTCGGCGCCGACAGTGATGCGGCCTATATCGAGGGCTTCAAGGCGCTCTCCCTGCTCGACCAAGGCCTTCTGGACCAACCCTGCGCGCCGCTCCTGCTCATCAACGGCAAGCTCGACACGCAATGCCCGGTGCGAGACATCGAACTGCTGACCGAACACGGCAATCCCAAGTCAATCCGCCTGTTTCCCGATCGCGGCCACATGGCGTTCGGTCCTGACACCGTGCCCACAATCATCGACTGGCTTTCGCGCCACCTGGCCTGAGCCAAGCTTTCGGAGGAGACGATCATGGCCAATTGGCAGGAAATGATGCCAAGCACCCGCGCCTATATGATGAACAAGGTGCTCTACGAACTGCACCACAAGCCCGACCATCTCGAGGCCTATAACGACGATGCCGACGCCTATCTGGCTCGCTTTGCGCTGCCCCAGGATCTGGCCGACTGCATCAAGGGCAATGATGTCGCCCAGATGTATCTGAGCGGCGTCAATCCCTATCTGCTGCGCGCCCACTGCATTGGCGTGAAAATCCCCGAGGACGTGTCGCTGGCTGCGCTGCGCAGCCTGTTGAACCATGAGGGCTACAATAATGGCTGAAATTACCGGCATCTATACCGCATCGCATACCCCGGTCATGCTGAACTTCCCCGACCGGATACCAGCGGCGCTGCGTGAGGAAATCTTTGCCGCTTACAGGGCCATGGGCGACGATTTCATGGCAGGCAAACCCGATGCGCTGATCGTCCTCTCCAACGATCACCTGCACAATTTCTTCCTCGATAATTTCCCGGCCTTCTGCTTCGGTTGCGCGGAAAGCTATGAGAGCCCCATCGAGCACTGGTTGCACGCCAAGCGTCGCACCTTTGCCGGAGACCAGGCGTTTGGTGCCTATCTGCTGCAGAACGCCCTCCAAAGCGACTTCGACCCGGCGTTCTCAATGGAGATGGTGCTCGACCACGGGTCCCTCACGCCGCTCGAGCTGGCCGGGATCGACCCCGATCTGCCCATCGTGCCGATCCTGATCAATTGCGTGCAACCGCCCATGCCGACCATGCGGCGCAGCTACGACCTGGGCCGATATCTCGGCAAGGCCATTGCCGACTATGCCGGCGTCGAACGGGTGGCGATCCTGGCAACCGGTGGCATCAGCCATGACATCGCCACACCCCGGATGGGCATGGTGAACGAGGAATTCGACCAGACCTTCCTCAGTCTGATGGAAGGCGACGATATCGACGCGACGATCCGCTACGCCACAGACTTCGTGCACACGGCGGGCAATGGTTGCGAGGAGATCCGCATGTGGATGGCGGCGATGGGCGCCGCCAACGGTGCCAAATATCATCGCACCTACTACAGGGCCGTCAACGACTGGTACACGGGGATTGGCATCGGGCGGTTCGAGGTCTGATGTCATGGTCGATGTCTTGAAACGTCCCGCGGTCAGAACCGCACTGATCATCGGCGGTGGCATAGCCGGCATGTCCGCGGCGCTTTCCCTGCGCCGGGCGGGTGTCGATGTTCGACTGATCGATATCGACCCCGACTGGAAGGTCTATGGTGCAGGGATCACCATCACCGGACCCACGCTGCGCGTGATGGACCGGTTGGGCATCCTTCCGGCGGTGCTGGAGGAAGGTTATGCCGCCGACGGCCTGCTGGCCTGCCGCTCCGATGGTTCGGTCATCGCGGAGATAGAAACCACCCACGACGGCGCTGGCAGCATTCCAGGCGCGGGGGGCATTATGCGTCCGGTGCTCCACCGGCTGCTGGCCAAAGAGATTGACGAGGCCGGCATCGAGGTGTCGCTCGGGCTGTCAGTGAGCGAACTGGGCGGAGACGCTCCCCGGCGCGTGCGCTTCAGCGATGGGAGTGAAGGCCGCTATGACCTGATCGTCGGAGCCGACGGCATATTTTCTCAAACGCGACAGCACCTTTTCCCGGACCTGCCAGCGCCGCATTACGTCGGGCAGGTCTGCTGGCGGCTGATGACCGAGCGTCATCCCGACATCACGCGGCGCACATATTATCTGGGAGGGCCGATGAAGGTGGGCATGAACCCGGTGGCGCGCGACCGGATGTACATGTTCCTGCTCGAACCGCTGGCTGCATTCGCCCGCATCCGCGATGCCGATCTGCACATCCGGCTTGCCCAGCTCATGTCCAGCTATGGCGGCGTTGTCGGCGAACTCCGGGAGGCGTTGTCGCCCCAGTCCAGTATTGTGGTCCGACCATTGGAAACCGTCTTCTGTCCGCAGCCCTGGTACAAGAACGGTGTGATATTGATCGGCGATGCTGCCCATGCCACCACGCCCCAACTTGCCTCGGGCGCGGGCATGGCGATGGAAGACGGGGTCGTCCTGGGGGAATGCGTGGCCCAAGCCGCTACTCTCGATGATGCACTCGAAGCCTTCATGAGGCGCCGGTACGACCGGTGCGCGCTGGTGGTGGAGAAATCCCTGACCCTGGGCAAGCTCGAAAAGTCAGGCAGTCCGCCGATCGAGCAGATCCGGGTCGTCGAAGCCGCTTTGCAGCAGTTGAACAAGCCCTATTGAGCGACCGATGTTCGTCCGAAACAACGGCCAAAGCCATCATGTCCTTGTCGCCGGCGACCGATCTCGCCCGGCAATCGTATTGCTGCACTCGCTGGGCAGCTCTGGGCTGATCTGGGGACCGCAGATCGCGGATCTATCGGCTGATCATCTGGTGATCTGTCCGGACTTGCGGGGTCATGGGCTGACACCGCCCTCGACCGTACCGGTCACCATCGATCTGCTTGCCAGCGACATTGTTGGAATGCTCGATGCTCTCGGAATCGACAGATTCCGGCTTGCCGGCCTGTCGATCGGCGGGATGGTGGCACAGGCGGTCGCGGCGCGATGTGCCGGCCGCGTCGGGGGCATGGCCATATTTGACAGCTCGATCGCGTCGCTGGACCCGCCAATGTGGCGTGCACGTGCGGACAAGATCCGCAACGAAGGTCTCGACAGCATTGCAAAGAGCGTTCTGTCACGCTGGGTTACGCCGGAGGACATGGCCACCCCCGAAACGGCGGGACTGGCCCGCATGCTGGCGCAAACCCAGGACGAGGGGTATGCCGCCGGATGCGACGCCCTGGCGGTCGCCGACTGCCGGATGGGGAGCGCGGCATTGGCAATCCCGGTCGTCGTTGCCGTGGGGGAGTTTGATACCGCAACACCGTTGGCCGCGTCAGAGATGCTTGCGTCATCCATTCCTGACGCCCGCCTGCGCATAGTCAGGGGAGCTGCGCACATCCCCACTCTGCATCAAGCAGACCAGGTGATCGGTATCCTTCGGGACATGCTGGCACTTTGAAGCGTACTTGCCTAACCGGCCTGCAGGGCCCTCGGGGCAACCGAAGACCCAACCTGCTGCAGCGAGGCTTCGCGATAATGGCTCGGGGTAACACCAAAATGGGCGCGGAATTGCCGGCTGAAATGAGCAGCCTCCTTGAACCCCCAATCGAAGGCAATGCCCGACACAGGCTTGTGCCGCAGCACGGGATTGCGCAATTCGCTGGCGATGCGGTCAAGCCGTTCACGCCAGATCCAGCGGTTGAGGCTGGTGCCGCTGTGCTTGAAAATGGCATGGACCTGACGGACCGACATGCCCACTTCGCGGGCAACGAAGGAACAGTCGAGATCGCTGTCGGCCAGATTACGGCGCACGGCGGCCTTGATTCTTTCGAGGTTTCGTTCGACGGGCAGGTCGAAGGACGGGGCGATGGGAAGAGTAGTCACCATCGACACGGCCAGAAGGTTCGCCAGGCTGGCGGCAAGTCTGGTCACCGTCTCGGGAGGATGGTTCCACGCCTGCTCGAAGATGCTGTGGATCAGGCTGCGGCAGGTCAGACCGATCCCGCGGTCGCAATCGAGCGCCGTCGCCGTATAGTAGCCGCGCTCGGGAAACACATCCTGCCAGAACTGAGAATCAAGGTAGATCGAGCGCGTCCAGATGTCGCCGGTTTCAATCTCGAATGGCTGGGACGTGTCGATGAAGAACAGGTTGTTGGCGCCGATATGGGCTTCCCGACCATTCTGTCGAACGATGGCCTCGCCTTCCATCTGGTAGGACACCAGAAACGTGTTTCCCGACCCCGCGGCGGGGCGGCCACTGCGCAACCGCGTGGAGTGGGGGCTGAACCGGATGTCGGCCAACTGCACGCGGTCCGCCGCATAGCTACGCAAAATCTCGCCCTCATAGGGCCTGGCACCCACCGAGGCGAGCTCAAAACGCGTATTCAGCAGGCCATTCATCTGGCGCTGGAAACGAGCGCCAGATGCGCGAAGCACCGACGGTTTCATCTCTTCAGGATGCATTTTTCCTCACCTCGCGGCAGGTTCTCACAGAAAGATTGCAAGGGCAATCGGCCGCCTGGAGAGACGCGAACGCACTCACCGACCCAGGAGCAAAACTCATGCAGGACCTTATCATCATGGTGGCGCCCAATGGTTCGCGTCGGGGCAAGCAGGACCATCCGAAATTGCCTGTCACACCAGACGAACTGGCTGACGAGGCCCATGCATGTCAGGCCGCAGGGGCAAGCGCCATTCATCTGCATGTGCGCGACCAGGCGGGACGGCACAGCCTTTCTCCCGACGCCTATCGCACTGCAATTGACGCCATCCAGGCGCGGTGTGGCTCCACCATTGTGACCCAGGTCACCACCGAAGCCGCCGGCCAGTTCGATCTCACCCAGCAGATTGCCCTGGTCAACGATCTGCGGCCAGCCGCGATATCGTTCTCCCTCACCGAGATGCTCCGTAATGGCGAAGTTTGCGCGTCCGCCTTCCTGCACCGCGCAGCACAAATGGGAACGGCCATTCAGTTTATTCTCTATACGCCCGAGGAGGTGCGGCTGCTCGCCCGCCTCTGGGAGACCCCGGGGTTCGGGATACCGCCGCGCCCGGTGCTGATCCTGGTCGTCGGGCGGTACTCGGGCAGCCAGGAATCCTCGATTGCTGAATTTGATCAACTTCATACCGCGCTCACTCAAACGGGACTGGTCCGGACCTGTGTTTGGATGACCTGCGCGTTCGGCAGGAGTGAACTGGCGTGCCTGGAACGCAGCATCGCACTTGGCGGACACGCCCGGGTCGGTTTCGAGAACGCCATTGTCGATGCAGCCGGAAACCTGGCGCGCGACAATGCCGAACGGGTCTCACTGGTGACGGAGATCGCCGCGCGTCATGCCCGGCCACTGGCCGGCGTCCAGAGCTGCGCCAAGCTTCTCGGCATGAGGCAGCTCGGCGCGGTATTGGCCTGACCTTAGCGAGCCAGCCATGGAAACAAACGGCGCTCGCCGATCAGGAGAACCTGGTTGATGGTAAAGCCGATCGCGCCGATGACCAGCAAGGCAGCATAGAGATCGGCGCTGCGGTAGGACCTTTGCGCCATGAAGATATCGTAGCCTACGCCCTGCAGCGACGCCTGCATCTCGGTGACGACGGTCAGGATCAGCGCCAATGCCAGCCCGGTGCGCAGGCCCGGAAAGATGTCGACAAAGGCTGAGGGCAGCGAAACGGTCCAGAAAGCGCGCCACCGCCCCATTTCAAGCACCGCGGCAACTTCCCGGAGCCCCGCCGGCACGTTGCGGAAACCGTGGACTGTGTTGAGCAGCACTGGCCACATCGAGCCGAAGGCAATGACTGCCACCGACATGGACTCGTTGAGACCAAAGACCAGAATTGCAACCGGAATGACCGCCGAGGCGGGCAGCGGGCGCAGCGCCTCCAGAGTGGGCATGAGCAACCGGTCGACGAGGCGGGAGTTGCCGATCGCCGCGCCCAGAAGGATGCCGATGACTGAGGCCAGCAGCCAACCGCCCAGCATGCGGGCAATGGTGGCTCCGATACTGCCGAAAAGCGAACCGTCGGCAAACCGTCGACCGATGACCGCGAAGGCGTCGATCGGTCCGATGAAGAAGCTGGATCGGCTCGGACCGAAACGCACCAACAATTCCCAGGCGGCAAGGAAGGCGAGTGAAAACAGCACCATTGCTGCCATGCGCCAGATAATGTCGAGCGCGCGCATCAGCTGCTCCTTGGGACAGATAGCCGATCGAGCTGGCTCGAAAGGGCGCCGGCAATCATCCCCAGCACGGCCAGCCAGACAATGAGCGCATACATCAGGTCCGTCCTGAAGGTCTGCTGGGCCAGGATGAGCGCGTAGCCAAGTCCTCGCGGGTTGACGAGAATCTCAACGGTCACAGCGACTACCAGAGCAAAGCCGATGGCAATCCTTAGCCCAACGACGACACGGCCGAAGACGGCGGGGATGATGATGGTCCACAGGCGCTCGATAGCGGTCATTTCCAGGGTGGCCGCGACTTCAAGCAGGCGCGGCTCGATCCGCCGGGTGGCGGCGAGTGTGGCGATCATCACCGGCCAGCAGGTGGCATAGGCCACGATCGTGCTCTCCATAGTTAGGCCAAAGCCGAAAATGAGCAGGGCAAGTGGGGTGAAAGCGATAGCCGGGATTGCACGCAGCATTTCCAGCGTGGGCCGGCTAGCCAATTCTACCAGCCGCTGCAGGCCAAGGAATATTCCCAGCGTTACACCGATAAGGGTTCCGGCGAAGAGACCCAGGCTGGCGGCCTCTAAAGTCTGGTAGGTGGCGGTCACTAGGCTCCCGTCAGCGGCAGCAATGGCGCCGGCACGCAATATCGCCGAGGGACGTGAGAATGTCGTTTCATCAATGGCGCCTACAGCAGAGCCGAGCTCCCAGCCTGAGAGCAGAGACACTGGGACGATCGCGGATATGAGATGAGAGTTCATGCTTGCCGCCATCCCTGTGCGGTGGGCTGGACCGAAGCCGACGAAGACTGTCCGGTCCAGCGGCCAATCTTCAACTACTCTGCGGCGAACACCAATTCGCCTGTGTCGATATCGGAGCGGACGAGGTCGAACTCGCGCGAAATCGAGACGTAGTAGTCGAAATCGCCGGGGAGAATCTCCGTCCGCCAGTCCGGTGTGAAATTGGTGGTGAAAGGCAAATGCTTGGCACCCATTTCGTTGGCCGCATCGCGATTTTCGATGATCCAGGGAATGCTCTCCTCCAGGCATGTCCGGAACGCAGCCACGGCTTCGGGGTGGTCTTTGGCCCACGCACCGGAGGCACTCCAGAACGCCATGATTGCGCCATCTGCGGCGTACGAGAAGAACTCCCCGGCATTGCGCTCGGCAATACCACCGGCAACCAGTCCACCCAGTACGGGCTGGATTGCAACGACCGCGTCCACGGTCGAAGACTTCATCATTTCCGCCATACGGGGCAAGGGAACCTCGATGAACGTGACCTCATTGGGATCGACACCGGTTTGCGTCAACCACTTGCGAAACACCAGATCGGCCACTGACATGATGCCAGGCACGCCGACTTTTAGTCCTTTCAACTGCTCGGGTCCGGTGATCTTGAGATCGGGCCGGGTCACCAGGCTTATGCCTTCATTGCCCGCCTGCATGATCGTGGCGCCAGCCACTGCCACAAGGTCCACGCCGTTCTCGACCGCTGGCAGCAGGATGGTTGGCGTACTCATCCCGATCTGCAGCGATCCCGACAGCAGTGCCGGTGGCACATTAGTGGCGATCGGGATGACGGTAAGGCTCGAGGCATAGCCGGCCTCGGCCAGACATCCGCTTTCATGCGCCACGATCGCCGGCAGCATGTCGATCGAAGGCGGGAATCCGATATTGAGCGGCTCCTGCGCGAGTGCACTCGGCATTGTCCCGATCAGAGCGGCAATGGCCGCGACAGTCGTATATCCAGGTTTCATTGTTCCTCCCCCTGTAGTGTCCGGGCTTGCCCCCGGTGGCATGCTAGCAGTCAGTGGCCGACGATCAGTCCGTGAAGCAGATGGCGCTTTTCCAGAAACTCTGCAGCTTCCCGCGTGCCGAGTTGATGACGTGGGCGCTCGAGGCCTATGTCCAGCGTGGTCAGAATGCGCCCTGGGTTTGACCCCAGGGCCAGTACGCGGTCACCCAGATAGATCGCCTCCTCAAGATCATGGGTTATGAAGATCACGGTGATGCTCTCGCGAGCTGCCAGGCTCATGAGTTCATCCTGCAAGGATTGGCGCGTCATTGCGTCTAGCGCGCCAAATGGTTCGTCCATCAACAACAATCGGGGTTTCTGAGCCATGCAGCGCGCGATCTGCACCCGCTGCTGCATGCCGCCGGACAGTTCAGACGGATACCTGTGGGCCGCAGCGGCCAATCCGGTCACGGTCAGGAGTTGATCAACCCTTTCGTCGATCTCCGAACGGTTCATGGTCTTGGTGGCCATGCCCAGTTGAATATTGGCGCGAACGGTTCGCCAGGGCAGCAACGCTCTTCCATAATCCTGGAAAACCATCGCTCGCTCTCTTGCGGGGCGCAGGACTGGCGATCCTTCGAAGAGGATGCTTCCCGACGTCGGACGCTGCAGCCCGGCAATCTGGCGCAACAGGGTTGTCTTGCCGCAACCCGAGGCGCCAACGATGCAGAAGATTTCGCCGGTTCCAACCTCGAAAGAGATGTCCTCGAAGACAACATGCCGCTTCGCGCCCTCGCCAAATGCCATGGCAGCGCCCCGGACCTGGACAGCAACCGGGCGAATGGATTGGTCCGAGCGTATCCGGTGGGTATCGCTGATATGGGCAATGCTGCCACCCGATGCCAAGCTGACTCCCTCCATCCCAGTAGTGCCGCCTCGAGTGGCACCCACGGGTGTCTCACCTCTATCCGATGTGCCACGGACGATCTGACCGCAAGATAGCACCCGAACTGGATCAGCACCTCTTGGGAATGAGGCTAGTGGCCACGCCCCAGGCGGTCTTGCTTGTTTGCGCACAATCGCTGGCCCCTTCGCGCAGCCTCACGGTCCGAAGCGTTGGGTTGCGCCCTCGTTGCGCCTGCCTTGTGGAGCCCTGGCGGGCCATCGTGGTCGGTTTTGGGTAGGAGGCGTTGATTGTCTCCCGAGACCGCAAAACGCCTTATTTCGGTCGCTCGGCAGCCTTGGCCGCGGACTGACGGGTCTTGCCAAAACTGCAGCAGCATCGCGCCGCTTGATGTGGTGACCAATCTCGCTGGCACCGTGATTTCGCAAGCTCTTCGGCTTGCTCCAGCATAAGGGTCGTGCGGTCAACGACCACTTTTCCATTGGGTGCCGCTTGCATTCGATGCCTGACGCGTTCTCGTCCACTTATGGAGTAATGACGCGGTTCAGGATTTAGCGGTAGTCTGGCCAGGCAGGACGCAAATATGCACCTGCAAGGGAGGGCGTGTGGCTGGGCGTCGCAGATCGAGATGGTATTTTGGCATCGCGGCCGTTGTGCTGGTCGGCGGATTGGCCGCCGTCGCCTATGTTCTGGCCTATGAGGCCGGCATGGATCGGCTTTCAGGGCAGTTGCGCGATCGGCTGACCCTGTCGCAGCGCGCTGTCGAAAGCGAGATCGAACGTTTCGCCTATCTGCCCCAGGTCTTGGGCGAGGATAATCGCGTGCTCGCCCTGTTGTCCCGGCCTTCGGATGAGCGCGTGGAACTGGTCAATGCTTATCTGGCCAATGTCGCCGGGCATGCCCAGGCAGACGCCGTCTACCTGATTGACCGGGACGGATTGACCCTGGCGGCCTCCAACTGGGACCTCCCCAGCTCCTTTGTGGGCCATAATTACAGTTTCAGGCCCTATTTTTCCGATGCGCTCGCGTTGGGTCGGGGTGCTTACTATGCTGTGGGCGTGACCACCGGCGTGCCGGGCTATTTCCTTTCCAGCCGCATTGATGGGCCAGACGGGCCGCTGGGCGTGGCTGTCGTCAAGGTCGACATGTCTCCGCTCGAGCGCGTCTGGGCGGAGGCGGGAGAAATGACCGGCGTGGCTGACAGCGCGGGCATCGTCTTTTTGACCGGTGTGCCCAATTGGCGCTATCGCCCGCTTTATGCCCTCTCAGAAACCGACAAGGCGGAAATCCAGGCGGAGCGCCGCTATGACGGCAACGATGTATTTTCCCGGGCGCCGCTGGTCGACGCACTGGAGAGCTCAGGCCTCACATTCGTAAGTCAGGACGGGTTGCCGCGCCTGGCGATGAACACAGCTCTCATCGCGCCCAAGGGATGGCGGCTGTTCAGTGCCCTGCCCGCTGCGCCGGTTCGCGATCAGGCCCAGTTGGTGGCGGGCGTGGTGGGCCTGCTCACCCTCGTCTGCCTGTTGCTGGGTCTTTATGGCTATCAGCGGCGGCAGTTGACGCGTTGGAAGCTCGAGCAGAACACCGTATTGGAGCGTCGCGTCGCCGAACGCACCGGTGCGCTGGCGCGCGAGGTGGAAGAGCGCAAGCGCGCGGAAGGCGAGTTGCGCCTGACCCAGGACAGCCTGATCCATGCCGCCAAGCTGGCGGCCCTGGGACGCATGTCAGCGGCCATCGTGCATGAAGTCAGCCAGCCGCTCTCGGCGCTGGACAATACTCTCGCAGCGGCGAGCCTGCACGCGCGTAACCAGAACACGGAAAAGTCCACTGCCTCTATCCAGGCCGGCCGGGACCTGCTCAAGAGAATGCAGCGTACCATCAAGAATTTGCGGACATTTTCATCGCGCGCAAAGAGTCTGCCCAGCGAACCCATCGCCTTGGGTCAATCCATCATGGAGGCACTCGACATCGTCGCCCCCCGGGCCAGGGAGCGTGGCGTCACGCCAATTTTGGAAAGCTCGGACACCGCGATAGCGGCCGCCGTGAATGCCGTGCGCATCGAGCAGGTCTTCATCAATCTTCTGATCAACGCAATCGATGCGACAGCCAGCATGGGCAATTCCCAGGTCTCTGTCAGGTTGAGACAGTCCGGCGATATGGCGCTGGTGGAATTCTGCGACGCAGGACCGGGCATCCCGCACGACATCGCCGACCAGATCACCGAGCCCTTCTTCACAACCAAAGCAACCGGCGAAGGGCTGGGCCTGGGTCTTTCCATATCCCGGGCGATCCTGGAGGATTACAAGGGCACACTGGCCTTTTCATCGGCGCCGGGCGGCGGGACATGCGCGACGGTTTCTCTCCCGCTGGCGCCCCGGCCGGCCAAACTTGAGCCTGCCAAATGACCCGCGGCCGGATTGTCTTCGTCGACGATGAACCCGATCTGTGCGCTGCCGCAGCCGACTGGCTCGATGCCAGCAGCTTTGCGGTCCAGACTTTCAGCGATCCCAGAGAAGCGCTCGAGAGCATCGATGGTACGGCCTGCGATTGCGTGGTCTCGGATATGCGCATGCCCGGCCTTTCCGGCCTCGACTTGCTGCGCGAAATCCGCCAGCGCGAGCCCGAACTGCCGGTTATCCTGCTGACGGGCCACGCAGATGTGCCCCTGGCCGTGGAGGCCATTCAGGCCGGCGCCTATCACTTTCTCGAAAAGCCATATGATGCCGACCAACTGGTCTCCATTCTCGACAATGGCGTCGAGCGGCGACGGCTGAAGCGTGAAATAGAACGGCTGCAACGCGGGGCGGACGATCTCGATGCAAGGCTGATCGGCATATCGCCGGTCATGGCTGCCGTCCGCCGCTCGGTGCAGCGCCTCGCCGATATCGACGTGGATGTGCTGATCACCGGCGAAACCGGCACTGGCAAGGAAGTCGTTGCCCGAGCCCTCCACGATTTTGGCCACCGCCGCGCCGCACCGTTTGTGGCCATCAATTGTGCGGCCATTCCCGAAACGATCTTCGAAAGCGAATTGTTCGGGCATGAGCGGGGCGCGTTTACGGGGGCGCAGGGGGCGCGACAGGGTCGGGTTGCCTATGCCTCAGGTGGAACGGTGTTTCTTGACGAGATCGAATCCATGCCATTGGCCCTGCAGGCCAAGGTGCTGCGCATCATCCAGGAGCGGGTGGTCGAACCGATCGGCTCCAACCAGCAAATACCGGTCGATGTCCGCTTCATCGCCGCGACCAAGGTCGATCTCAGGGTCGAAAGCGAGGCCGGACGGTTCCGGCCCGATCTCTACTTCCGCCTGGCCACCATCGATCTCCCGCTGCCTCCACTGCGCGACCGGCCCGAGGACATTCCGCTGCTCTACAATGTCTTTGCGCGCCGCGCCGCCGAGCGGCACAGCCTCCCCTTCAAGGAACTGCCCCTGGAGTTCAGCCTGAACCTGTCGCACCAGCGCTGGCCGGGCAATGTGCGCGAGCTCAAATCCTATGCCGAGCGCATGGTGATCGGGCTCGAATCCCCGGCCCTGACGCCCGCAGCTTCAGGCAGCCTACCCGAGCTGGTGGCCGCCTATGAAGCCAGGGTCATTAGCGGGGCGCTTCAAGCCAGTGGGGGTGCCACCGCCGAGGCGGCAGAGCGCCTGGGCGTGCCGCGCCGTACGCTCAACGAGAAGATCGCCAAATATGGCTTGCGGCCCGAGCCCGAGCTTGGCGAAACTTCGCCAGGCTGACAGGCTCGCTGGCGAAGTTTCGCCCGGGCGCGATCGAAAAGGTCAATGATTTCAATGCCGCCAGCTTGGCACGGGGATTGCTCCTAGGTGGACGGGACACCGCAATGACCGGTGCCCGCCAAACCTATTGGGAGGAAATCGATGACCAAAATGATGACGCGCCTGGGCGCGGCAGCCCTGCTTTGCACCGCCCTGGCCACGCCGGCCGTCCATGGCCAGGAATTCATCAATGTCCTGACCGGCGGCACGTCGGGCGTCTATTATCCGCTGGGCGTTGCGCTCAGTGAAATCTACGGCGACGGGATCGAAGGGTCGCGGACCCAGGTGCAGTCAACCAAGGCCTCGGTCGAAAACCTCAACCTTCTCGCCCAGGGACGCGGCGAAATCGCCTTTGCCCTCGGCGACTCGGTTGCGCTGGCCTGGGCCGGCAGCGAAGAAGCTGGCTTTCCGCAGCGCCTGGAGGGCCTCCGGGCCATCGCGGCCATCTATCCAAACTATGTGCAGATCGTAGCCGACGCCGCCTCCGGAATCGAAACGCTGGAAGACCTGCCGGGTAAATCCATGTCGGTGGGCGCGCCCGCTTCCGGCACTGAGCTCAATGCTCGCGCCATTTTCGGAGCCGCCGGACTGAGCTATGAGGATCTTGGCCGGGTGGAATACCTGCCCTATGCCGAATCTGCCGAACTGATCAAGAACCGCCAGCTCGACTCCACCTTGCAGTCCGCGGGTCTGGGCGTGGCCTTCATCCAGGATCTGACGGCCACCCATGAGATCAACATCGTGGCTATTCCAGCCGAGACGGTCGTGCAGATCGGCGAACCCTATGTTCCTGCCATCATCCCGGCCGGCACCTATAACGGGCAGGACGAGGACGTACCAACCGCTGCCATCGGCAATATCCTTGTGTCCCACGAGGGCGTGAGCGAGGAGACCGCCTATCAGATGACCAAGCTGCTGTTTGAAAATCTCGACCGCATGCGGGCCGCACACAGCGCCGCTGAAAGCATCGACATCAACGCCGCGATCAAGGGCCTGCCCATTCCGCTGCATCCGGGCGCGGAACGCTATTACCGCGAACAGGGCATCATTCAATAATGCCTATCGGACCCGCCGCCTCCATCGGCGGGTCCGCACATTGCTCTTCTGGGAGGAAAGAGACCTATGACCCAACCCGGTGACATTCGGGCCGATGCCCTTGCCCATCAATCCGAGGAAGAGATTGCCGAAGGCCTGCCGCCGGGCTTCGGCCCGGGAATCACTGGCAAGATCGCCTTCGGTACCGCCATTGCCTTTGCCCTCTTCACCCTCTGGACGGCGGCTTATGGCGCGCTGCCCAGCCAGGTCGTGCGGGCCATGCATGTGGGTTTTCTGCTGCTTCTGACCTTCGGTCTGGTGGCAAATCTGGTGGCCAAAACAGCACCGGCCAAGGCCCTGTTCTGGGCGCTGGGCGTGGCCGGCTTCCTGACGGGCATCTATAATTGGATATTCTATGCGGACCTGATCCGCCGTACCGGCTTCCTCACCACCATGGATCTGGTCGTCGGCACCACCGCCGTCGTGCTGGTCTTTGAAGCGGCGCGCCGCATCCTGGGTTGGCCGCTCGCGCTCATTGCCGGCATCTTCCTCGCCTACTGCTTCTTCGGGCAACATCTGCCCGCGCCGCTGATCCATCGCGGCTACGATTTCGAACTGATCGTGGAGCATTTCGGTTTTGGTACCGAAGGCATTTACGGCACGCCGATCTATGTGTCGGCGGCCTATATCTTCATTTTCGTGGTCTTTGCCGCCTTCCTCGAACGGGCCGGCATGCTCAAGCTGTTCAATGACTTCGCCCTCGGGCTGGTCGGTGGAACGCGGGGTGGCCCGGCGCAGGTAGCGGTTCTGTCTTCGGCGTTGATGGGCACAATATCGGGTTCTGGTGTCGCCAATGTCGTGGCGTCCGGGCAATTCACCATCCCGCTGATGAAGCGCTTCGGCTACCGCTCTGCCTTTGCCGGCGGGGTCGAGGCCACGGCCTCGATGGGCGGGCAGATCATGCCGCCGGTCATGGGCGCAGTGGCCTTCATCATGGCCGAAACGCTCAATGTGCCCTATGCCGCCATCGTGCAGGCCGCGATCATACCGGCCCTGCTCTATTTTGCAGTCTGTTTCTGGATGGTGCGCCTGGAAGCGGGGCGACTTGGCCTCAAGGGCATGTCCAGGGAGCAGCTGCCCAATCCCTGGCGCGCGGTCAAGGAACAATGGCCATTGATCCTGCCTCTGGCAGCGTTGATCTATCTGCTCCTGGCTGGCTACACACCCGTCTTTGCCGGAACGATGGGGCTGGCCCTGGTGGTGGTGCTGATCCTGGGCACGCCGCTCGCCGCCCGTATCGGGCCAATGGCCTTCCGGATTGTCTTCTGGGTCGCCCTGGGCCTGGCCGCCGCTTCCTTCGCCTGGGTCGGGGTCAACCTGCTGTTTGCGGTAATCCTTGGCCTGATCCTGGCCTGTACCGCCTTCAAGGGCGGCCGAGAAACCCTGGCCATCTGCCGCGATGCACTGGCTCAGGGTGCGCGCAACGCCCTGCCCGTCGGTGTCGCCTGCGCGGTGGTGGGCGTGGTGATCGGCACTCTGACGCTGACCGGCATTGCCTCGACCTTCATCAGCGCCATCATTAGCATCGGGGAAAGCAATCTCTTCCTCTCGCTCGTCCTGACCATGCTGACGTGCCTCGTGCTCGGCATGGGCATTCCCACCATCCCCAATTATATCATCACCTCTTCGCTGGCCGGCCCAGCCTTGCTTGACCTGGGCGTGCCACTTCTGGTCAGCCATATGTTCGTCTTCTATTTCGGTATCATGGCCGACCTTACCCCGCCGGTTGCCCTGGCCTGCTTTGCGGCGGCGCCCATCGCCAAGTCCAGCGGTCTCAAGATCTCGCTCAACGCCATAAAACTGGCCGCGGCCGGGTTCGTGATCCCGTTCATGGCCGTGTTTACGCCATCCCTGATGCTGCAGGAGGGCGGCTGGATGGCCGAGGCTTATGGCTATCCGGTGGAGGTCGCCTATGTGATCTTCAAGGCCTGTGTGGGTATCGGGCTGACCGGCGTGGGCCTGATTGGCTTCCTCTTTGTCAGAGCCAGTGTGGTGGAACGCGCCGCCTTCCTCGCGGCTGGCATCACGCTGATCCTGGCGCTGCCCCTGACGGACGAAATCGGCTTCGCCATGGGACTGGCTCTTGTGGGCTACCAGGTCTGGCGGATGCGCAAGGCGCGCCAGAGTGTTGCGGGGCAAGCCCAATGAGCCTCTGCATCGCCGCAAGCGGGAAGCTTATCGCGCTTGCGGCGACCGCTTTTTCGCTCAACTGGACCCATTCGGTTGAAAAAACCATCTGGTCGGAAAGCTGGATCGCGGAGGGGGGCGCACTCAGGGTCGTTGAAGCGAGCGTGGAAGGCTCGGGTGCCGGGATCGGCCTTCCAGACAACGCCGTCCTGCGGGATGGACGATGGGTCTATTCGCCTCAGCTTGCGCCGGTCGAGACGATTATTCTCGCGGCGTCCGGCGCGACCGTTTCACCCTGGACTCTCTGCACGCCGGCTGCCTGCCTCGATCTTGGGGGTGAGTCAGCTGAGCCCATACATATCTGGGCTTCGGAGAGATGCGAGACGGAGTAGGTGCACCTCGGCTGGATCCCAGGACCGGCTCGGTTGACCGCTTTGCGGGAACGCCCGCGGCCAGCGAAGCCGTCCTTTGCGATCGTCGCAACGGCGTCCGATGGTCGGGGTGGCACCGTTACCGAAACATTCGGCATCGAAGTGGAACAGCTTGATCTGCCGCAACGCCGGCCGATCCCAGTGCTGACAATAGCGGTCTCACCGGGGATGCTTTCTCCGTCGTCTTGCGGCAGCAACTTTTGCAGACGACAATATTGTGGCTTGTCTTTGAAAAACCGCGAGGTGGATATCAGCGGCGGTGGAACGGGGTAGCCGAGCCGCCTTTGACGTCTATCGCGTCATGCCCCCCGCGGCTGCAACGCCAGATGAGTGGTGCGATGTCTTCCGCTTGGGGAAGCAAAGACTGATTGGTCTAAGGTCCATTGCAGCCAACCCACTGCGTTTTCACCGCTTGAGAGCAGGAGAAATATTGGCGCACCCGACAGGATTCGAACCTGTGACCTCTGCCTTCGGAGGGCAGCGCTCTATCCAGCTGAGCTACGGGTGCAGGCCGGAATCGGGCGCGGGGCCCGGTGGAACGGGCGCAAACTAGTCGAAGCCCCGCGTCTGCGCAACCGGGCAAATGCGGGCCTTGACGGATTAGGTCACTCGTCCTAATTCTCCTGGACCCGGGCCAGGACTGGCCAAATGAACGATGTCTGAACGCGGAAAGCAGCTGATGCGCGGCGCCGAGACGAAAGCCGAGATCATCGCGGTGGCGGACCGGCTCTTCTACCAGGGCGGGTTCGAGCACACCTCCTTTGCCGAGATCGCGGCGGCGGTGAACATCGCCCGCGGCAATTTCTATTACCACTTCAAAAGCAAGGACGAGATCCTGGCGGCGGTGATCGCGCGGCGGATGGCGAGCACCACGGCCCTGCTCGAAAGCTGGCGGCGCGAGATCGACAGCCCGCGCGCGCGGCTCTCGGCCTTCGTCAATATCCTGGCGGCCAATGGGGACAAGATCATGCGCTATGGCTGCCCGGTGGGCTCGCTGGCCACCGAATTGAGCAAGCTGATGCATGCGGCGCGCGAGGCGGCGGTCGGGCTGTTCGACCTGTTCCGCGATTTCCTCGCCGAGCAGTTCGCGGCCCTGGGCTGCGCCAAGGCCGAGGCGCTGGCGCTGCACCTGCTGATGCGCAGCCAGGGCGTGGCCGTGCTCGCCACCGCCTATCGCGACCCCGATTATGTGGCGGCGGAAATGGCGGCAATGGAAGACTGGATCGACCGGGAAATTGCCCGCGGCACTGCTGCCAGGGCCTGACAGGAGGGCAAGAGGATGTTCGTGGTGTTGCTGAAACCGGCCGCGGCGCGGGCGCGGGCCGGAGACTTTCTGGCCGGGCACAAAGCCTGGCTTGAACAGGGGCTGGCCGATGGGGTGTTTGCACTGTGGGGGAGCCTCAAACCCGATGGTGGCGGGGCGATCCTGGTGCGCGGGCTCGACCGGGCGGCGCTGATGGCGCGCATCGCCGAAGACCCGTTTGTCAGCGGCGGGGTGGTGACGCCCGAAGTGATCGAAATTGCCCCGGCCCGCGCCGAGCCGCGGCTGGATTTCCTGTTGGGGGATGCATGAGCCTTTTTGTCGGACCCGATGGACAGAACCGCTGCCGCTGGTGCGGCGGGGCGCCGGAATTCGTGCCTTACCACGATGCGGAATGGGGCTTTCCGGTCAGCGATGACCGGCGCTTGTTTGAAAAGCTGAGCCTTGAAGGGTTCCAGTCGGGCCTCTCCTGGCGGACCATTCTCAATAAGCGCGAGGCCTTTCGCGCCGGTTTTGCCGGCTTCGACATCGACAGGGTGGCCGCGTTTACCCAAGCGGATGTGGAGCGCCTGCTGGCCGACAAGGGGATTGTGCGCCACAGAGGCAAGATCGAAGCGGTGATCAACAATGCCGCCCGCGCCCAGGAACTGATCGCCGAGGCCGGCTCCATCGCCGCCTTTGTGTGGCGCTTTGAGGCCCAGACCCCGGCCCCGCCGCAAAGCCAGACAACTTCGCCGGAATCGATCGCGCTCTCCAAGGCGCTCAAGAAACGCGGCTGGAAATTTGTCGGCCCGACCACGATCTTCGCCTTCATGCAGGCCATGGGCCTGGTCAATGACCATCAGGAAGGCTGCATCAGCCGGGCGAAAGCAGAGGAGATGCGGGCAGGTTTTGCGGTGCCGGTTTAGCCCCCTCCCCTATGCCGGGGCGGTTTCGGGGGGGCCGGGGGTACAGCCCTCACCGATCCTGCTCCTGATGAGGAAGGGACCGATCCAGATTGTTTGGGTTTCAGCGATATATCTCTACTCCTCCCCCTTCTTCAGGGGGAGGTTGGGTGGGGGTGCTCTTGCGCAAACACGATGCTAATCTCGGCCAAGGAGGTCCCCATGGCCGAAACTGTCGCCTTCGCCCGCAAACTGCGGCGGGAGCAGACCCTGCCCGAGCGCCGCTTCTGGGCGCTGACTTTGGCCTGGCGCGACGCAGGCCTGCACTGGCGGCGCCAGTCGCCTATCGGGCCCTATGTCGTGGACTTTGTCTGCAAGGGCAAAAAGCTCGTCGTCGAGATCGATGGCGACACGCATTTCTCTGAAGCCGGTGTGACGCATGACGCGCAGCGGACCGCCTATCTGGCCGGGCGCGGCTACCGCGTGCTGCGCTTCACCAATGCGGATGTCATGCAGCGTGGTGAAGGGGTGTTTGTCTCTCTGGCGGAGGTGCTGGGTGAGCCGGACAATGAGTCTTAGCGGATACCCCCACCCAGCCTCCCCCTAATGAGGGGGAGGAGCGCATCGGAGATGCAGCCGTATCAGCGAAAGCCCCGAAACATCCAAGGCCCTTCAAACAGGGGCCATACGCCCGGCCAAGGCGCCAAACGCACAAAGCGCTCATTCTACCCCTCCCCCTATCAGGGGGAGGCCGGGTGGGGGTTACTTCGGTTTCTTGTCGTTTCCAAGGGCGGACGCCACATATTCCGCCAGCTCCTTGCCACCAAACAAAAAAGTGGATGCCACAGAGGAGACAATGGGCGTGCACCCCAGGAAGTTGAGAATGGCGCAACTGAGTCCGATCAAGCCGACCAACCTAAACTTTCGAATTAGTTCAGAATTTTCGGAGATCCACCTAGACACGAAGTCAGATAGTTTTTGTAACAGGCGAGCAGCTTCAGTAATGCTATCTGGTTTGCTGTCTATCTTGTCGGCGACTTCGTTTGACCGATGAGAAAGCTCTCTTAGAAATTCTGATGCCCGCTCTTTTCTGCTTTTCCCTTCAAGGCTGTTCGGGATTTCAGATTGGACGGAATCTAGTTTTTCCTGGGCCGCTATCGATACCGAGCGCAATTGAGAAGACACGCCTTCAGGATTTGTTCGTAAGCGCGCTTCTATTTCTCCCAACGATACTGTTTCGTCGTTGACGTCGGCATCCGGGCCATTGCTTTTCAGGGATTCGATGGCGTTCTGCGCGCTTGCCTTGGCGGTGTAGCGCTCGGTGCGCACCATTATCTCGCCATTGGAGGCGACAAAGTTCACATAGAACTGGTCGTCGCTCGATTTCTTTATTTCGAAACGATAGCCCGAGCCTCCTTCGCCCTTGCTGACATCCACAGTGGCTGCACCTGGCGCATTGGTCTTGAGCGAGTCGATGGCGTTCTTGATGCTGGCCTTCTGCTTGTAGTTTTCCGACCAGAAGATCTTCTCCGAATTGTAGGAGAAGTCGAACTTGAACTGATCGTTGGCGGCAAAAGTGATGTTGAATTTGTGCGACATACCTAATGCGCCTCATCCCAATTCTTCGCCGCATGCGCGTCCACCTGGATCGGCACCGTCAGCCGCACGGCCGGTTCGGCCGCTGACTCCATCACCCGCTTAATGACCGGGATCGCCTGATCCTCCGTCCCCTCGGGGACCTCGAAAATCAGTTCGTCATGCACCTGCAAGAGCATGTCGGCTTCCACCCCCGCCTTTTTCAGTTCCGGCTCCATGCGGATCATGGCGCGGCGGATGATGTCGGCGGCTGAGCCCTGGATGGGGGCGTTGATCGAGGCGCGTTCGACAAAGCTGCGTTCGCTGGGATTGCCCGAATTGGCATTGGGGAACTGGATGCGCCGCCCGAAAATGGTGGTGACATGCCCATCGGCTTTCACCTTCACCTTCTGGGCGTCCATATAGTCCTTGATGCCGGGGAAGCGCTCGAAATAGGTTTTTATGTAGTCCCCGGCGACGCCGCGCTCGATGCCGAGCTGGTTCGCCAGCCCAAAGGCGGAAATGCCATAGATGATGCCGAAATTGATGGCTTTGGCACGGCGGCGCACATCGCTGGGCATGCCTTCCACCGGCACGTTGAACATTTCGCTCGCCGTCATGGCGTGAATGTCCAACCCTTCCTCGAAGGCGTCTTTCAAGGCCTGGATATCGGCGATATGGGCGAGGACGCGCAGCTCGATCTGGGAATAGTCGGCCGAAATCAGCACCTTGCCCGGCGGGGCGATGAAGGCGGTGCGGATTTTGCGCCCGTCCTCGGTGCGCACCGGGATGTTCTGCAAATTCGGCTCGTTGGACGAAAGCCGCCCCGTCAGCACCGACGCCTGGCTATAGGAGGTGTGGACCCGGCCTGTGCGCGGATTGATGTAATTGGGCAGGGCATCGGTATAGGTGCCCTTCAATTTGGTGAGCTGGCGCCAATCGACAATGGTGCGGGCCAGGGGAATGCCCTTGAGGGCCAGGTCTTCCAGCACATCGGCCCCGGTGGACCAGGCGCCGGTCTTGGTCTTGGTGCCGCCCTCGAGCCCCATCTTGTCAAAGAGGATTTCGCCCAGCTGCTTGGGGGAGCCGAGATTGAAGCTCTGCCCGGCCAGCTCATGCGCCTCGGCCTCGAGCGCGGCGGCGCGCTGGGCGAAATCGCCGGAAAGCCGCGCCAGGATCTGCCGGTCAACGGTGATGCCGCGCGCTTCCATGCGCGCCAGCACCGGGGCCAGCGGCCGCTCGATGGTTTCGTAGAGCGCGGTGGCGTTTTCGGCCACAAGGCGGGGCTTCAAGACATGCCAGAGCCTGAGGGTAATATCGGCATCCTCGGCAGCATAGCGGGCCGCCTGGGCAATCTCGAGCTGGTCGAAGGTCTTCTGGTGCTTGCCGGTGCCGGCCAGCTCGGCATAGGTGATGGTCTTGTGGTTGAGCCAATGGTCGGCCAGCACATCCATGCCATTATAGCGCGGGCCGTCCAGCGCATAGGAAATGAGCATGGTGTCGTCGATCGGGCTCATGGCGACGCCGTAGCGCGCCAGCACCTCCATGTCATATTTGACGTTCTGGCCGATCTTGAGGATGGCGGGGTCCTCGAGCACGCGCTTGAGGGCTTCGAGCACGAAGCGAAGCGGCAATTGCCCCTCGACCAGCCCGCCGCCGCCCAGAAGGTCGCCGGGCTTGGCGTGGCCCACCGGAACATAACAGCCCTCGCCGATTTCGGTGGAGAGGCACACACCAACCAGATCGGCCATTTGCGGGTCGAGCCCGGTGGTCTCGGTGTCGATGGCCACATGACCCTTGTCGACGATTTTGGCGATGCAGCGCTCCAGCGCCTCGGGCGTGGTGACGATCTCATAGGCATCGTAATTGACCGGGATGGCCTTGACGCGCTGATGCTCGGCCGCGGCATGGCGGGCGGGGCCCGAGCCGGGCACCACATTGGCAGCGAGCTTGGCCTTGGCGACCGAGAGCGAGGTGGATTTCTGCGGCGCGCCGGGGACGGGGCTCTCCTTGTTGGCGGCCAGCTCCGGATCGGGCGCGAAATCATCCGGGTTGGCCTCGAGCAAGGTCGCGAGCCGCTTGGTGATGGTCGCGAACTCCATCGCCTTGAGGAACGGGAACAGCGCGGAGGGATTCATGGGCTGGCGGATCAGGCCATCAAGGTCGATCTCGACCGGCACTTTCTGTTCCAGCGTGACGAGCTGCTTGGAGATGCGGGCAAGCTCCGCATTGTCGATCAGCTTCTGGCGGCGGGCGGGCTGCTTGATCTCCTCGGCATGGGCCAGGAGGTTTTCGAGATCGCCATAGGTATTGATCAGCTCGGCCGCGGTCTTGACGCCGATGCCGGGGACGCCCGGGACATTGTCGACAGAGTCACCGCAGAGCGCCTGCACATCGATCACCTTGTCCGGCGTCACGCCGAACTTGGTCATTACCTCGTCGGGGCCGATCCAGCGGAGAGGCGGCTGGCCGGGGCGCGGAATGGTGTCGAGCAGGCGGATGGAGCCATCGGGCTCGACCAGTTGCATCAGATCCTTGTCCGAGGAGGCAATGGTGACCTTGTAACCGGCATCGCGGGCCATGCAGGCATAGGTGGCCATGATGTCATCGGCCTCCCAGCCCTCCATTTCGATGGAAGGAATGGAAAAGGCGCGCGTGGCCGAACGGGTCAGCGGAAATTGCGGCACCAGCTCCTCGGGGGCGGGCGGGCGCTGCGCCTTGTATTGGGGATAGAGATCGTCGCGGAAGGTCTTGCCCTTGGCGTCGAAAATGACCGCCATGTGGGTGGGCGGCTCGTCGCCATCCATGTCCTGGGTGAGCTTGTAGAGCATGTTGCAGAACCCCTGCACACAGCCCACCGGCAGTCCGTCGGACTTGCGCGAAAGGGGCGGCAGGGCGTGGAAGGCGCGGAAAATATAGCCCGAGCCATCGACGAGCAGCAGATGCATGAATGCGATTCCTCTTGTGTCCCGGGCGAAGCTTATCGTTTCGGGCGCCAGGATGGCACCCATAATTGACCGCTTGTGTCAGCAGACGGACACAGGCTTCACGATTGGCGTGAGGGGCCTATCTTCGCCACTTTTCTCTGGCTAGGTTAGGGATGGATAGGAAGAACGGAACTCCGTCTTCCGGCAACAGGCTCGACGGAGCCCTTAAGGACATCCCGTGCAAATCACCCCCCTGAGGGGACCTGGCACCACTATTCTTGTGGTGGACGACGATGCCTTGATTACCCTCAATACTGTAGACGTTTTGAAAGATCTGGGACACACCGCGATCGAGGCCTTTTCGGCCGTTGAGGCGCTGGCACTGATGGAAAAGCATCCCGATATCGGGGTGCTGATCACCGATTATGCCATGCCCGGCATGAACGGGCTGGAACTGGCCGAGGCCGCGCGGCGGCTCAAGCCGGACCTGCCGGTGCTGCTCACCAGCGGCTATTCGGAATTGCCCGAGGAACAGCCCTGCGCTTATCCGCGGCTGGACAAGCCTTATCGGGAGGACGAGCTGGCCGTCCGGCTGGGCGAGCTGCTGTCGCCCAAAAGCGACGCCTGATCGCCCTCAGCGCAGCCCGCTTTTTTCCAGCAGGCCCAGGCGCTTGGCATCGTAGTAATAGCCCCGCGCATAGAACTGGACAGCCCGATCCTCATTCCCGCCGGCGGTCATATAGGCCCCGGCCAGATAACGCACGGCATAGCGCAGATTGGTTTCGGCATCGAGCAGACCCGCCGGCTCGCCGCGATACCCCATGCCGCGCGCCGTGGCGTGGGAAATCTGCATCAGCCCGTAATAGGGGCCGTTGCGGGCGGCCGGATTGTAGCCGCTTTCCCGCACGATCACGCGCCGCACCAGGTGCTCGGGCACCGCATATTGGCTGGCATAATGGGCGATCAGCCCGTCCAGCGCACCGCGCTCCGCGCCGGCATAGCCGAGCAGCAGCGTGCCGGGTGCGGGCGGCACATTGGCGGCCTTGGGCACATGGCCGGCCGGGGTGACGCCCACGGGCGCGAAGGAGGCAATGGCGGTTGCGGCCGATTTATTGCCCGGCATCGGCTTGATACCGGCCATCGAACAGCCGGCCAGCACCAGGGCCATGGCCAGGGAACCTGCAATGGGAAGCGGTCGCGCGGTCATGGCAACACCTGATTGAGCCAAATTCGTCCTCAGCCTGCCCGCTACGCGGCAATCACGGCGGCTTGATGGCGGAAATGCGACCCGGGCGCAAGCGTGATCGCCCGCAGACCGCCTTGCGCCGGGGGATTGGGCGCCAAGGGTTTACATCGCGGCCTGAGGCCCTACACTTGGGGTTCGCCGTCGTGCGTTTCGTGGCCCCGGCCTTATTGGGTGCCACCGCCCCGCCGCTCCGTCCCTGCCGACCGGGCGGCGCTTTGCGCGACTGACCATGATGGTCCTCCCGGAGAGGGCCCCAAGACAAAAAATCCGAAAGGCTCGTCCCATGACAACTGCCGCAACCGGCGACACCGTGCGCATTCACTATTCCGGCCGCCTCACCGACGGCACCCAGTTCGACAGCTCCGAAGGCCGCGCACCGCTCGAATTCACCTTGGGCCAGGGCCAGGTGATCAAGGGCCTGGAAGCCCATGTGACCGGCATGGAAACAGGCGACAAGGCCACCGTGACCATTCCCGTGGACCAGGCCTATGGCCCGCGCCGCGACGACGCCATCCAGCAGCTCGACCGCGAAAAAGTGCCTGCCGGCATTGATCTGGAAATCGGCACCCAGCTCCAGGCCCGCACCGCCGATGGCGGCATGCTGCCCATCACCGTGGTCGGCGTGGATGACAAGAGCGTCACCGTCGACGCCAACCACCCGCTCGCCGGCAAGGACCTGGTGTTCGACGTGGAGCTGGTCGAGGTCGTCAAGGCTGCTTAGCCGGTCTTTCGGAGAAAGACGCAAGGCTCCGGTGGAGCCTTGCGAGACCAGCAGGCCATGAGCGCTAGTGGCGTGACTTGAAGGGGCCTGCCATCGCGGTTAAGTGCCCCCGCCGGGCAATCCACGCCCCTTTCGGCCCCTGCCCTTGCCGCCCTCCATCACCGCGCCCACATTGGCACGAAGGTACGGAGGAGGCGACGATGCGTTATGGCGTTCTGGGAACAGGCATGGTGGGGCAGGCGCTGGCGCGGCGCCTCAGGGAACTCGGCCATGAGGTGGCCATGGGTGCGCGGGAGGCGAGCAATGAAAAGGCCCGGGCCTTTGCCGCCGAAACCGGCGGGCAGGCCATGGATTTTGCCGGGGCGGCCGCATTTGGCGAGGTGATCATCCATGCCACGAGCGGCGCCCATGCGCTTGAGGCGCTCAACCAGGCGGGGGCGGAGAACCTCGCCGGCAAGGTGCTGATCGACATTTCCAACGCGCTCGATTTCTCGCAGAAGCCGCCCGTGCTCTCGGTGGTCAATACCGATAGCCTGGGCGAAACCATCCAGCGCGCTTTCCCGCAGGCTCGCGTGGTCAAGACGCTCTGCACGGTCAATGCCAAGGTGATGGTCGATCCGGGCCGGCTGCCGGGCGAACATGTCGTCTTCCTCTCGGGCAATGACAACGGCGCCAAAAAGGATGTGCGCGACCTGCTGACCAGTTTTGGCTGGACGGCGATCATCGACCTGGGCGGGATCGAGGGCGCCCGTGCCCAGGAAATGATGATGCCGATGTGGCTGCGGCTGTGGGGCCATCTTGGCACGCCCGACTTCAACTGGATGCTGACGCGCCGGGCCGATTGAGCCGGCCGAGTTGGGGAGGGGCGGATTTCGGGTTAGGATTGGTCGACAGCACGAGGGAAGGACGAGCCATGACCGAGAACCACGGCGCCATGATCGCCAAGTTCCTGACCGCGCAGGATCAGGTCTATCCTACGGCGCTGCATGAATTGCGCGCCGGACGGAAGGAAACGCATTGGATGTGGTTCATCTTCCCCCAGCTTGCCGGGCTGGGACAGAGCGAGACATCCAGGCTCTATGCGCTGCATGACCTGGAGGAGGCGCGGGCCTTTGCCGGGCATCCGATCCTGGGGGCACGGCTCGACGAGTGCACAGAGGCGGTGCTGCTGCATGCGCCCGATGGGGTGGCACCGCGCGATCTTGGCAGCATTTTCGGCACGCCGGACGACAAGAAATTCATCTCCTCCATGACCCTGTTTGCCCGGGCTCTGCCCGAGCATCGCCTGTTCCGCGCCGCGCTCAGCGCCTTTTATGGCGGGCATGAGGACGAACGGACCGTCGCGCTCCTCGCGTCGTGATTGGTCGGCCGTTCACGATGGGCAACCAGATGGGAGATGCCTTCGTTGGGTCAATCAGACACAGGCACAAGGAGGAAACGTGCCATGCAACAGTCCAATCACGAGACGCGCGGTACCGAAAAGACCGGCCAGGGACCCCGCACACGCGAGCAGCAGAAGGCGATCATCGAGGGGCGGGAAAAGACCAAGGGTGCCGAGGTTGACCCGCATGAGACCCCGATCAGCGACAAGCGCGAGGCGGCGACCCCACCCCCGAAAGTCTACGACAATTCCACCGGGGACCGGAGCATCAAGCGCGGCAATACCCAGGAAGACGAACACCACAAGAGGCGGGTGGAATAGAGCCACCCGCCTGTTTCAGCGCCAGACTGGCCCCGCCGCGTGGCGGGGCTTTTTTGGTCAGCCGGGCAGTGGCTGATCGCGGTCCGGTTCAATATCGTCGGGGAAGGGATCCTGCTCGGGCGGAAAGTCCGGCCCCTTGCCGGGGACGTCCTCGCCGGGGGTCGGCGGCTCGACTTCGCCCGGCTCTGTCGGCTGAGGACCGAACGGCGGAACCGGGGGCGGCACGCCATCATCGGGCAGTGCCGGATCGGGCTGAACGGGTGGCATCTGCATGAGCATAAGCGGGTCTCCTGGTCTTTTGGAACCAACCCGGCGCCGCCCGATCAGTTCCTTTTGACCGACACCTGGCGCCCCGCCCCGCCGGGCGGGATATCGAGATGCACCGTGAGGGTGACCGCGCTCACGACCTGCGGGGCGCGCTCGGCCCATTCGACCAGCACAATGGCCTCGGGGTCATCAAGCAGGCCCAGTTCATCGACCTCGGTGGCATCGGCGAGGCGGTAGAGATCGGCATGCAGCACCGGACCGGACGGGGTGTCGTATGGCTGGAGAATAGCGAAGGTTGGCGATGGCACTTCCAGGGCCGGATCGCCGGCAAGGGCGCGCAGGATGGCCCGGGCCATGGCGGTCTTGCCGGCGCCAAGATCGCCTTCAAGGCTGACAATATCCCCGGGCTTCAGGCCCGCCGCCAGCGCGGCGCCAAAACGGGCGGTGGCATCGTCATCGGGGAGGAAGGTTTCGGTCATGGGAAGCGCTTCGACTCCTGCGCCGGCCTCCCCTTGAGGGGAAGGAATGAGAGTGGGGGCAATTGTGGCCAACAGCACTACCCCCTCCTCGGCCCTTCTCTCAAGGGGAAGAGGGAGAGGCCCATGGCCCGGCGCCCTACTCCGCCACGCCGGCCATGGCGCTGTCGAGTGGCAGGTTGACGATGATGCGGCTGCCCTTGGGTTCGCGCTTTTCCGCCGAAATGGTGCCGCCATGCATGTTGACGAAGGTGCGCACGATGGAGAGGCCCAGTCCCGCGCCGCGCTGGCGGCCGCCGGCGGCGGGCGTATCGAGGCGGGTGAGGATGGCCGATTTCATCTCCTCGGTGAGGCCGGGGCCCTCGTCCTCGATGACAAAGAGCATGCGATCGCCGCGATGGCTGACGGAGAGGCGGATTTCCCCGCCGGGGGGCGAGAAGCGCGCCGCATTGGAGAGCAGGTTGTAGAGCACCTGCACGATGCGGGTGCCATCGGCCACGAAAAGCGGCAATTCCGGCTCGATATCAACCAGCAAATGGGGCGCGTCACCCGCCACTTCGGGGAAGGTGGCGGTGATGCCGGCGCGGGCCTTGTCGACCAGGGCGGCGACATCGAGTGGCTCGGGATTGAGTTCGGCGATGCCTGCATCCACGGAGGCCAGATCGAGAATATTGTCGATGAGCACGCCCAGCGTGACCGAGGAGGCACGGATATAGTCGATGTATTCGCGCTGCCGCTCATTGAGGCTGCCGCTTTCGGTGGCGGCCAGGAGATCAGCGAAGCCGATGATATTGGTCAGCGGCGAGCGCAGCTCATAGGAGACGTTTTCGACGAAGGCGTCCTTGAGCCGGTCGGCGGCGACCAGGGCATCGTTGCGCTCCTTCAACACCTTGGAATAGGAGGCGCTTTCGGTGACATCGAGGAAGGTCATCATGGTCTGCCCATCGGGCAGGCGGGTGATGGCATAATCGATCAGGCGCCCATCGGAGCGATTGATGCGGCCGGTGCGGTCGGTGCGGGTGGGGTTGAGATCGATGATGGTGCGCTTGAGATCGCGCCAGATGGTGGCCCCATCCTCGGGGATGGCCCGGCCGCTGGCTTCAGCGAGCTGGTCGATATGGGGATTGTTGCCAAGCTCGTTCATCGGCAGCTTCCAGAGCTTACTGAGCTGCGGGTTGGAGAGGGTCAGCCGCCCATTGGTGCCGAACACGGCCACGGCCTCATTGAGCGCCATGATGGTTTCGCGAAGCACATTGGTGAAGGCCTTGTTGGTGCTTTCAAGCTCGAGCCGCTCGGTCAAATCCTCAAAGACATAGATGACACCGCCCGTCGGCCCGGCAGGCGCCGAGATCACCTTGATGGTGCGGCCATCGGGCAGATGCCAGGGGTCGGCCTCGAAGGGCTCCTTGCGGCTGTAGCTTTCCAGATGCTTGGCGCGCCAGGTGTGATAGTCGACCTGGTTGGGCAGCATGCCTTCGGTGCGGAGCTTGTCGAGAATGGCCCGTTCGTCGAGGCCGGGCGTGAGGAAATTGCGGTCCAGATGCCAGAGATTGGCATAGGCGGCGTTGAACTGGGTGAGTTCGCGCCGGGCACTGAAGATGGCGATCGGCGTGCCCAGCGCATCGATGATGCCGCCAATATGGTTGAGGCCTTGTTCGACGGGCATGGCGGGCGGACTGACCTTGGCCTCAGGCCGCAAATAGCCGGCGCGGCCACCCGGCACGGGAAAATCGACCAGCTCGAAACGGCCATGGGCACCGAAATCCAGCATGCGGTTGACCGGCGCGGCCGCCGCATGACAGGCCTTGAGATGGGTGGCCAGCTGGGTGGCGTCGAGCAGTTCGGGGGGGCTGATATCCGTGCCCTTCTTGCCCATGCCGCTAGCCAGCGCCAGATAGGCGGGATTGGCGTAGATCAGCCGATCGGTTTCGTCGCGCAGGAAGGCCGGCTTGGAGAGCAGGGTGAGGATGGCGCGGGCGCTTTCCCGGTCGCCGCCTTCGGCCTCGGCCGCCAGTGCGGCCCCCTCGTCGGGCTGTGCATAGGCAGGCCGCAGGCGCAGCGCCACCGCCCCGCCCATGACCCAGCCATGGGCCCGGACGAGCCGCCCATCCTGTGTGTCGAGGCTGGTGACGAAGGCATGGCCATGCAGGCGCAGATCTTCGACCAGGCTGGTGAGCCGGTTGGTCTCGGCCGCGCCCAGCCAGGAGCGGAAATTGAGCACGCTTTGCGGCTGGCGCCCTGCGGGAAGCACGGCGGCGGCCTGCCCCAGAATGCGCGGCGCCTCGTGGCCCTGCCAGAGCACGGTCAATTCGCGGGTGCCGGCAATCAGGTTTTCATATTCGTCGACAAGGGCGCGCAGTTCGGCGATCTGTTCTGCCGCACGCCGCCGCGCGGCGCGGCTGTCGACCAGCAGGGTGCGCACCAGCGCCATGGACAGAAGGGCAAAGCCGCCTGCGCCCACTGCCACCGCAAAGGGCGCGATGCCACCCAGATTTGCCGGAACAAGACCCTGGGCCAAGGCGGGGACAGCCGAGATCAGGGTGAGGGGCGCGGCACAAAGGCCTGCGAATCCCAATTGTTTCCGGAAATGATCCGGCGTCATACGAGCCCTCTTTCGCTTTGATTGCGATGCCAACCCGGCCGGACGGCCGGTACGCCTCAACTGAACATCAGGCTGCCGACACAGAACCGCAGATGGCTCCAGCTGCCCCCAATGATCGGCTTGCGTGTCCCCCCGCAACCCGAATCACTAAGACCATACCGGGCGCAGGAATCGCGAAAAAGAGTCTTGATGGCTGTGCGTTGCGGGCAAAGCACGAGGAAAGGGCTTGACCCGTGAACGAAACAGAAACCTTTCCGAAAAGTAAAAACCCGGGACTATGCCCGGGCTTTTTTTCTCGTCTGGTCGCTGCGTTCGGCGAATTAGTAGCGATATTCGGACGACTTGAACGGCCCTTCCACCGGCACGCCGATATAGTCGGCCTGCTTCTGGCTCAGCTTGGTCAGCTTGGCGCCCAGCTTGGCCAGGTGCAGTTCGGCGACCTTTTCATCCAGATGCTTGGGCAGGACGTGAACCTTCTTCTCGATCTTGTCGCCATTGGTCCACAGCTCGATCTGGGCCAGGGTCTGGTTGGAGAAGGAGGCGGACATGACAAAGCTGGGGTGACCGGTGGCATTGCCCAGGTTCACCAGACGCCCCTCGGACAGAAGGATCAGGCGCTTGCCATTGGGCTGCTCGATCATGTCGACCTGCGGCTTGATATTGGTCCACTTGAAGTTGCGCAGGCCCAGCACGTCGATTTCGTTGTCGAAATGGCCGATGTTGCAGACGATGGCCATGTCCTTGAGCTGGCGCATGTCATCGACCATGAGCACATCGCGATTGCCGGTGGCGGTGACGACGATGTCGGCGCGGGGCGCGGCCTCTTCGAGGGTGACGACCTCAAAGCCTTCCATGGCGGCCTGCAGCGCGCAGATCGGGTCGACTTCGGTCACCAGCACGCGGGCGCCGGCGCCGCGCAGGCTCTCGGCCGAGCCCTTGCCCACATCGCCATAGCCGCAGACGATGGCGACCTTGCCGGCCAGCATCACGTCGGTGCCGCGACGGATGGCGTCAACCAGCGATTCACGGGTGCCGTATTTGTTGTCGAACTTGGACTTGGTCACCGAGTCATTGACGTTGATGGCCGGGAAGGGCAGCTCGCCGCGCGCATGGAGCTGGTAGAGGCGCATGACGCCCGTGGTGGTCTCTTCCGAGACGCCGCGGATATTGGCGCGGATGGTCGAATAGAAGTTCGGGTTCTTGGCCAGGCGCTTCTTGATGGTGGCGAAGAAGATTTCCTCTTCCTCATTGCCGGGCTTGTCGAGAATGGACGGATCGGTCTCGGCCTTGGCACCGGTCAGCACCAGCATGGTGGCGTCGCCGCCATCATCGAGGATCATGTTGGGCGTGCCGCCATCGCCCCATTCCATCATGCGATCAGTGAACTCCCAATATTCCTCAAGGCTCTCACCCTTGTGGGCGAAGACGGGAATGCCCGCGGCCGCTATGGCGGCGGCGGCGTGATCCTGGGTGGAAAAGATGTTGCACGAGACCCAGCGCACATCGGCGCCCAACGCCACCAGCGTCTCGATCAAGACGGCGGTCTGGATGGTCATGTGCAGCGAGCCGGCAATGCGCGCGCCCTTCAAAGGCTGGGCCGCCGCATATTCCTCGCGAATGGCCATCAGGCCCGGCATTTCGATTTCGGCGATTGAGATTTCCTTGCGGCCATAATCGGCCAGGGAAATGTCGCGGACCGCATAGTCGGTCGGGCTCTTGGTCATGGGTCGGCTCCGGAATGGATGAATGTCTTGCCCCTCCTATACGGGAGGGGGTGTTACCGATCAATGACGGATATAAAGATTTGTTTATATCCTTCGAGCCGTCCCGCAGGGGAAATCTCCCCGGCGGGGAGATTTCAGGTGAGAAGGCCATGAGAGCTATGCTCGAATGGTCCCTCGCCCCGGAGTTCCAGTTGAAACACGTTGACCGCGAGCCCCCCACCCCAGCCCTCCCCGCAAGGGGGAGGGAGCCAGATCGTGCCTATCCCCGCGTCACCCTGATCCGCCCCCGGCCGCGCCGGAAGGGCATGGCGGCAAAGCGAACAAGGCCGGAGAGAACGAGATAGCCGAGGATGAAACCACCACCGGCATAAAGAATGCCTTCCATGGTCACGGGCACGGCAGGCTTGTAGGCCTCCAGGGTGCGGCGGCCGATATCGGTATCGAGATAGGCCGGGAGCGATTGCAGGCGCTCGACGGGGCCGGCGCCCTCGATCTCGGCCAGCGTGGCGGACAGCATGTCGTAACGCTGGAAAGTGGCGGTCATGGAAGTGCCGCGCCCGGCGAGGAAAGCGTCATTGGAGGCATTGTAGCGCTCAAGCGCCGCCTGCCGGTCCAGGCCGCCCGCTTGGGCAGCCCGGTCGAATTCCTCGGTGATGACGCGCAACTCATCCACCGCGCCACCCAGGCGCTGGGTATATTGCTGAGCATATTCTGGAAACTGGCTGAGCGTCGTGGCGAGTGCGATACCGCCAATGCCGGCTATCAAGCGTCGCATGCGTCTTCGCCCTTAATTCGTACGCGGTGAAAACGGACAGCTGACTGCAAAAGCTCCAAGTTCAGCTCACTGCCCGGTATCATACCCCCACCCTTTGATCCCTCCCCACAAGGGGGAAGGCATGAGGGCGGGGTGGGGCCGCAAAACACCGGCCCTGCCGTTGAAAGCACTCCTCGCCTTCTCGTTCCTTAAGCCTGCAGCCCATCCACATCTTCATCAAAGCCATTGTTGACCAGTTCGACAATGGCTTCCAAAGCCTCGCGGGCCTGCTTGCCGCTGGCCTGGACGAGTATGGTGGAGCCGGGCCCGGCGCCCAGCATCATCAGGCCCATGATGGAATTGCCGGCCACCGAGGTGCCGTCCTTGATGACGGCGATATTGGCATCGAAACATTCGGCTGTGCGCACAAAGCGCGCCGAGGCGCGGGCATGCAGCCCCTTGGTGTTCACAATCGTCAATTGCTGGGCGACGGCCCTGTCGGCATCCATCAGATCAGCTACCCAGGATGGAATTGGCGACCGTAATATATTTCTTGCCGGCGTCCTGTGCCATGGCCACGGCTTCTTCCATGGTCATTTCGCCACGGATGCGGCCGAGCTTGACCAGCATGGGCAGGTTGACGCCGGCGATCACTTCAACCTTGCGGTTCTGCATCACCGAGATCGCCAGATTGGAGGGTGTGCCACCGAACATGTCGGTGAGAATGATGACGCCATCGCCGCTATCGGCGCGATCGAGCGCCTTGAGGATATCGTCGCGCCGGCTTTCGGCATTGTCTTCGGGGCCGATGGCAATGGTTTCCACCTGTTCCTGCGGCCCAACCACATGCTCCATCGCCAGCTTGAACTCATCGGCCAGCGCGCCGTGGGTCACCAGAACCAATCCAATCATGTACTTTCCCCAAACGGCCGCCGCAGCCCGTAAAATCGGTCGCGACAGCTCTTGAGCCCCCGCCGGCCAGGGCGCCTGGCGCCGCCCCGTAAACGGCGCACAGTCTTGTCCCCAACCGGGCGCGTTGCAAGGGATAATTTGTCACGCTGCGGCGTGTTGAACAGCTTGTGCAACAGCCTCGACGACCAGCAGCGTCTGATGACCCAGGCTGATCACGCCCGCCTGCGGCACCGGAGCGCGCGGCAACGTGCGGCCGAGCAGCTCGGTCTGCAGGTCTTCCTCTTCGACCATGCGGGTCATGTCGGGGACAAGATCGATCACCAGATGCAATTGAGCCCATTCGCGGTGCGGCCGGCTGACGATCCCGCGGCCGCGCAATTCGATCAGCCCGGCCAGTTGCGGTGGCGCCAGCATGACCAGCCTGTCGCCCTCGTCGGCGATATCGACACGATCATCGGCGACCAGAAAGGCCGGTTGTCCCCTGCCCTCCCAGCGGTCGAGCAGCGCCATGGACAGGACCGACTTGCCGGCCCCGGAAGGGCCGCGCAGCAAGACACCGGTTTCACCCAGGACGAGCCCCGTCCCATGCACATTGACTGGCTTGTTCATGCCGCAAAGTCTATTTGCGGGCTCGCGGCAGCACAATTGTAAAAATTGCACCGGAGCGGTCGGTGCGGTTCTGCGCCCGGATGCGGCCCTTGTGGGCCTCGATGATCTGCTTGGAGATCGACAGGCCCAGGCCGGAATGGTTGCCGAAGCTCTCCGCTTCCGGACGATCGGTGTAGAAGCGCTGGAAGATGCGGGTGACATCGCCGGTAATGCCCGGCCCCTCATCGGTCACTGTCACGGTGATGGCCTCGCCCTCGGTGGAGACCGCCACGGTCACCGTGCCGCCGGGGGGCGAGAAGGACACGGCATTATCGATGAGATTGGCAAAGACCTGCGCCAGCCGGCTTTCGTGCCCATTGATCATTGTGGTGCCGCGCCCCAGGCGCTTGCCCATCACCACCTCGACATCGCGGCCTGCAGCAACATCCTTCTGGATGGCAACCATGGCCTCGGCCAGTTTCTCGACATCGACGCGATCGGCGCTTTCGCGGGCGAGTTCGGCATCGAGCCGGCTGGCGCTCGAAATGTCGGTGATCAGGCGGTCGAGGCGCCGCACGTCATGCTGGATGATATTGGTGAGCCGCTCACGGTCCTCGGGCTTTTTGGCCAGCGGCAATGTTTCAACTGCCGAGCGCAATGAGGTCAACGGGTTCTTGAGTTCGTGCGCCACATCGGCGGCAAAGCGCTCGATGGCCTCGATGCGGTTATAGAGTGCGTCGGTCATGCGCCGCAGCGCGCCGGACAAATGCCCGATCTCGTCGGGGCGATCCGAAAGATCGGGGATTTCGGCGCGGGCATTGCCAGCTGTTTGCACCCGCTCGGCGGCTGCCGAAAGGCGCCGCATCGGCCCGGCAATGGTGCCGGCCATCAACAGGGACAGCACCACCTGCACGCCGGCGGCAATCATGGCGATGCGCAAAATGCTCCAGCGCTCCTGGGCCACGACCGAATCGATATCGCCCGGTTCGGTGGACAGGAGAATGGCGCCGACAATGGCGCGCAGGCGCTGCACGGGCACGGCCACCGACACCACAAGCTGGTTCTGTGCGTCGACGCGGACAAAATCGGCCGGGGCGCCAGAAAGGGCGGAGGCCACCTCGGGATAGCGAATGCCCTCGTCGGCCTGATATTCCTGATAGGTGGGATAATTGCCGCCCGGGGCCCAGGAGATCAGCGCGTTCCACCAATCGAGCAGGAAGAAGCTGCCGGTCTTGGAGGTGTCGATGGCCTGGCGCAGTACCTCGCCGCGGGCATAGATGTTTTCGCTGTCGAGGATGAGCAGGCCCTGGCTGTCATAAATGCGCGCGCGCGTCCGCGTCGGGGTGATCAGATTGCGCAGCAGCGGCGCCACCCGCTCGGGATTGATGGGAAATTCCAGGGTCGGATCATAATAGGAAAAGGGCGAGATGGTGCCCGCCTGGGCGTCGAGCAGGCGGTCGGGATCGATGGAGATGATGTCGCTGTCCACCGTGGCCGATGCCGCAATGGCCGCCGAGATGATTTCGCCCTGGACCCGCAGCGATTGCACGCGCGCGTCAATGAGGCCCGCCCGCCACTGGTTGAGATAGAGAATGCCGACAACCAGCACCAGCAGGCCGGCCATGTTGAGCACGACGATGCGGCGGGTGAGGCTGGAAAAGATGGTGAAATCGACAAAGCGCCGGAAGCCGTCGGCCAGCTTGAGCAGCGGCGTCAGCACCAGGCGCCATCCGCGCCGGGCGGAGCGCACGGCGCCTTGGTCCGAAGCGGAGCCCGGATGGGACCCCGTTTCAGCGCTGTGCGGATCGTCGAGCGTGGCCACGTGGGTCCTTACTGCTCCTTGAAGCGATAACCAACGCCATAGAGCGTTTCGATCATCTCGAAGTCGTCATCGGTTGCCTTGAACTTTTTGCGCAACCGCTTGATGTGGCTGTCGATGGTGCGATCATCGACATAGACTTGGTCGTCATAGGCGGCATCCATCAGCGCATTGCGCGACTTGACCACGCCCGGCCGGAGGGCCAGAGCCTGCAGGATCAGGAATTCGGTGACCGTCAGGGTCACGCGCTGCCCCTTCCAGGTGCAGGTGTGGCGTTCCTCATCCATGACCAGCGCGCCGCGCTCGATCAGCGCCTTGCTTTGCACCGGCTCGGCCGTGCCGCCGCCCGATGCCGGATCGCGCGGGGCGGAGCGGCGCAGGATGGCCTTGACGCGCTCGACCAGCAGGCGCTGGCTGAAGGGCTTGGTGATGAAATCGTCGGCGCCCATCTTGAGCCCGAACAGCTCATCGATTTCCTCATCCTTGGAGGTGAGGAATATCACCGGCACATCGGACTTCTGCCGCAGGCGGCGCAGCAGCTCCATACCGTCCATGCGCGGCATCTTGATATCGAGAATGGCCAGGTCCGGCTTGTCCGTCGTCAAGCCCTCCAGGCCCGAGGCACCATCGGTATAGGTGGCGACCGAATAGCCCTCCGCCTCCAGGGTCAGGGACACGGAGGTGAGAATGTTACGGTCGTCGTCCACCAGGGCAATCTTTGGCATTGGCTGCCTTTCTTCTCGTGACGCTAGCTCAGAATCTGGCCCGGACTGAACCCAGCCGCACCGTTCGAGCGACTTTGCAGGCGACAATTACGTACTAAATAAGGCGCGCACCTGCTTTGCGCCAGTCTCGACCCGCGAATTCGTCACCATCCAACTTCCGTCGTACGACCGATTTCGGGATGGTTGGGCCACCGCCCCAGCCTCTATTTTGCCCCCATAACGCCGCCACACAGGTGCGGCCGCGTGGAGAGTTCGGAACATGCCAGCCCTTGATCACACCCAGTTGCGCACCAGGATCGCCGATGGCGCTGGCTCGCTCAGCGAGAACGCAATCGCCCCGGCCCTGGTTGCCGCGGCCATCGGCCAGGGCGGTGCCCGGCTGACCGCAGACGGTGCCCTGGTGGTGGAAACCGGCGCCTTCACCGGCCGTTCGCCCAAGGACAAGTTCATCGTCCGCGATGCGCTGACCGAGAACCGGGTTTGGTGGGATAATTCGGGCGCGATGGCGCCAGACAAGTTCGAAACGCTGCTGGCCGACGTGACCGCGCATCTCAAGGGCCAGCCGCTCTACCGCCAGGACCTGCTGGCGGGTGCCGATCCGGCGCATCAATATGATGTCACCGTGCTGACCCCGAGCGCCTGGCATGCCCTGTTCATCCGCAATCTGCTGATCCGGCGCGGCGAGGACATTGCCGCCGCCGACACCGGCGCACCTGTCACCATTGTCCATGCGCCGCTGTTCGCGGCCGATCCGGTGCGGCATGGCTGCCGCACCGAAACGGTGATCGCCCTCGACATGAGCCGAAATATCGTCCTGATCGCGGGCACCCGCTATGCCGGCGAGATCAAGAAAAGCGTGTTCTCGCTGTTCAATTTCCACGCCCCCGACCAGGGCGTGCTGCCCATGCATTGCTCGGCCAATCTGGGACCACAGGGCGAGGCAGCGCTGTTCTTCGGCCTGTCGGGCACCGGTAAGACGACGCTCTCCAATGATCCCAACCGCCCGCTGATCGGCGATGACGAACATGGCTGGAGCGACAATGGCGTCTTCAATCTCGAAGGCGGCTGCTATGCCAAGACCGTCAATCTCAGCGCCAAGGCGGAGCCGGAGATCTTCGCGGCCACGCGCCGGTTCGGCACGGTGCTGGAAAACGTGGTGCTGGACGAGGCCAACAAGCCTGTCTTCACCGACGTCTCGCTGACCGAGAACACCCGTGCGGCCTATCCCATCGACGTGCTGCCCTCTATTGCCAAAGGCAGTGTCGGCGGGACTCCCAAGACCGTGGTGTTCCTGACCGCCGACGCCTTCGGTGTGCTGCCGCCACTGGCGCGGCTGTCGCCCGAACAGGCGGTCTACCACTTCCTCTCCGGCTACACGGCCAAGGTGGCGGGGACCGAGCGGGGCGTGACCGAACCGCAGGCGACCTTCTCAGCCTGTTTCGGCGCCCCCTTCATGCCGCTGCACCCCACCGTCTATGGCCAGATGCTGGCCGAGCGCCTCCACAAGAGTGGCGCCCAGGCCTGGCTGCTCAATACCGGCTGGATCGGCGGCGCCTATGGCGTGGGCAAGCGCATCGACATCGCCTCCACCCGGCGCCTGCTGACGGCGGCGCTGGATGGCGAACTGGACGCCGTCGAGATGCGCTTCGACCCGCTCTTCGGCTTCGAGGTGCCCATGAGCGTGGCGGGCGTTGAAGAACGCCTGCTCGATCCACGCCAATGCTGGGCCGATGGCGATGCCTATGACGCGCAGGCAGCCAAGCTGGTGGCCCTGTTCCGCAAGAACTTCGAGAAGTTCGGGCCAGAGGCCAATGCCGAAGCCGGCCCGCGGCTGCAGATGGCGGCGGAGTAGAGCTCGTTCCACCAAGCCGCCGCGGTTCACCGCGGCGCTGCACCAAACAACAAGGGCGCCCGAGGCGCCCTTTTTATTTCCCGCCAGCGTGCGGCCGATCAGGGCGCATAAAAGATGTGGCTATCGACCACAGCCACGCGCGCGAAGGTGTTGGCCCAGGACGGGTGCACGGCGGTGGTGTGGTAGTAGAGCGCGGAGCCGGGCAGGATGCCGATTTCCTCGCCCAGCGCATATTCGGCATAGACCTGTTTGGCCAGGTCCAGCGAACGGTTCCAGGCGCGGCGCTCGCCCGGCGTGTCATCGCGGCCATCACAGGCAAAGGTGAACTGGCAGCGATAGCGGCCCTTGTCGGCGTTCTGGTAGATGACGCCGCAAAGCGAGCCAGGGAATTTGGACGAACGGGCGCGATTGACGATGATATTGGCCACGGCCAGCTGCCCGGTTGCGGTTTCGCCGCGGGCTTCGTGATAGATGGCCTGGGCCAGGCATTCGCGCTCGCCATTGGCGATCTCGACGCGCTTGGCGGTGGGCTGGTAGCCCGCTTGCACATAATCGGCCAGCAGATCGGCGGAAACCGAGGGCGCCGGGCGCGGAGCAGGATCGGTGAAACTGGCAATGGCCGAGAGCGCGGTATTATCGCCGCCAAGCGAACCGCGGCTGATATAGCCCATGAGCAGGTCGCTGGTCAGTTCCGGCTGCGGGCCGGAGAGGGTAACGTCCACCGCCCGCAGGGCCTGCTGCCGCTTGACATAATTGGCCAGCAAAGCCGGGGTCAGGGGCTGCTGGCCGGGCGCCAGCGGCATGGCGGTGATGCCGAGCGCCGGCTGCTCGCGCAGGGCGCTGATCTCTTCGGGCATGGGCTGGGGCAGGATGGTCGACTGGGCCTGGGCAGGCGACAGGGTCACGAACAGCACCAGCGCAGCAGCGCCGATCGCCACCATGGGCGAGAGGGCACGCGCGATCTTGTGCTGCCAGCCAGGTTGCATGCCCCGTCCTTACCCCTGAGCCCGTCCGGTCCTTCCGGCGGGCTTCCTGATCGAGACCTAGAAGGTCCCGGCACTTCCCGGCCGGCACACTAGACAAGCCAGCGGCGGGATGGAAGTCGAAATTTACGGCTGGTTAACCATAAATCTTAGCGACTTAAGGCAGAGTTAACGGCCCGCAAAGCCGAGGAAAAGCCCTGATTTTCAAGAGTTTTCCCTGTGCTGAACCGCGCCTTACCGCATTGGGTAAAGCTTTATCGATTTACGCGAATGGTTAATTTTTGTTCACAAGTGTTGCCGCTCAGTCGCGGTCAAAGGCGGCCAGATGCACGTGAACAAGGCTTTCCATGATGGAAATGCCCAGCGCATGGATGTCGTCATTGGGTCCGACCAGATCGGGCACCATGACGGTCTGCATGCCTGCGGCATGGGCGGCGCGCACCCCCGAATGGCTGTCCTCAAGCGCCAGGCAGCGCCGAGGGTTTACACCCAGCCGCTCCGCAGCCGTCAGATAGGGTTCGGGATGGGGCTTGGGATGGACCACATCGTCCCGGGTCACCACCGTCTCGAAGAGGTCGAGCAATCCGGCGGCGCTCAAATGATGCTCGGCATGGGGATTGCGCGAGGATGTTGCGACGGCGGCCGGTATGCCCCGGGCCCGCAATTCGGTGATGAACTCAACGGCGCCGGGCTTGACCGGGACGCCGGCATGGCTGCGTTCGCGCATGCTCACCCGGCACTTTTCGTCGAACAGCGCATAGGGGAAGGCCACGCCATAGGCTTCGATGAGCAGCCGGTTGGTCGTCTCGTGGCTGGACCCCACCATTGAGCGGTGCACATCATGGGTCATTTCAAACCCCAGCTCGGTGCAGACGTCGAAGACGATGTCGCGGAACACGGCCTCGGTGTCGAGCAGGGTGCCGTCCATGTCGAAAATGGCGGCCTCAAAAGGGGCCAGGCGGATGATGGCGGGGGTGGCAAGTGATGCAGATGTCATCTTGTTTTCTATAGGCCGATTTGGTGACATTCGCTAGACGGTGTCCTGCAGGGCCGGGTTGCAGGCGACGAAACAATCCCGCTCTGCTAGCGTTGGCCGGACATGACCCGCTTCACCCCCTCCACAGCGCACGAAAAACTCGGCCCGGACTTTTTCGATCGCGTCGCGCCCGCCGATTTCCCCAAGACCATATTGCGCCATCGCGACCAGCGCTGGGCGGACAGGATTGGCCTGGGGGCGTTGAGCGAGACCGAATGGCTCGCTCATTTCGGCCGGTTCGAGCCTCTGCCCGGAAGCTTCGAAATGCCGCTGGCCCTGCGCTATCACGGCCATCAGTTCCGCTCCTACAATCCCGAATTGGGGGATGGGCGCGGGTTTCTGTTCGCCCAATGCATCGACCCGGTCGATGGGCGCCTGCTCGATTTGGGCACCAAGGGGTCGGGCAAGACGCCCTGGTCACGCGGTGGCGATGGCCGCCTGACGCTCAAGGGCGGGGTGCGCGAAGTGCTGGCCACCGAAATGCTCGAAGCACTGGGCGTCTATACCTCCAAGAGCTTTTGCCTGGTCGAGACCGGCGAGCAGCTTTATCGCGGCGATGAGCCCTCCCCCACCCGGTCTTCGGTACTGACGCGGCTCAGCCACAGCCATATCCGCATCGGCACGTTCCAGCGCCTGGCCTATCTCGAGGACAACGCCAATCTCGGGCGCCTCGTCGATCATTGCATCGCGCACTACTATCCCGAGCTTTCCGGCGCGGAAGACAAACCCGTCGCCCTCCTTGAGGCGGTGGTGGCGAAGGTCGCCCGGCTCGGCGCACAGTGGATCGCTGCCGGGTTCGTGCATGGCGTGCTCAACACCGACAATATCAACATCACCGGCGAAAGCTTTGACTACGGCCCCTGGCGCTTCCTGCCGGTCTATGATCCGGCCTTCACCGCCGCCTATTTCGACGAAACCGGCCTTTATGCCTTTGGCCGCCAGCCCGACACGCTGGCCTGGAGCCTGACCCGGCTGGCCGAGTGCCTCCTGCCGCTGTCCTCCATCGACAAGCTCGAACCAGCGCTCAACACGGTCTGGCCGATATTACGGGAGGAGCTGCCACGCCAGATCCTGCGGCGGCTGGGCCTCGTGCCCCGCGATGTGGAGCAGGATGGAGCCTTTGTCACGGCCCTGTTCGGCTTTCTCGCGGAGAGCAAGGCACCCTATGAGCAGTTCTTCTTTGACTGGCGCGGCGGCGCCCTGAGCAGCAACCGGGCCGCCAAGAGCCCTTCGGCCGATCACTATGCCAGTGAGGCCTTCCGCCCGATCGCCGACCTAATGGAGATCTATGGTCCGGCCGGGGACGTCAATCTCGACCACCCCTATTTCTCCCGCGAGACGCCGCGCACCATGCTGATCGACGAGGTCGAGGCCATCTGGGCCCCGATTGTCGACAGCGATGACTGGAGCCTGTTCGAAAACACGCTTTCGGAAATCGCCCAGATGCGCAATGCATACGGCACGACGCCTTAGCGACCAGGAGGACAGAACCATGCCCGTTTACGCACTCGACGGCGTTGCGCCGAAGATTGACGAGAATGCCGGCTGGATCGCCCCAACCGCCGTGCTGGTGGGCGACGTTCATGTTGGTCCCGAGGCCGGCATCTGGTTTGGCGTGGTGGCGCGCGGCGATATCGAGCCGATCACCATTGGCGCGCGCACCAATGTGCAGGAAAACTGCGTGCTGCACACCGACACGGGCTTTCCGCTGACCATCGGGGACAATGTCACCATCGGCCACGGGGCGATCGTGCATGGCTGCACCATCGGAGACAATTCGCTGATCGGCATGGGCGCCACCGTGCTCAATGGCGCGGTGATCGGCAAGAACTGCCTGATCGGCGCCAATGCGCTGGTCACCGAAGGCAAGGTAATCCCCGACAATTCGCTGGTCATGGGTGCCCCGGCCAAGGTGGTACGGGACATCGATACAGCAGGCGTTGCCGCGTTGACCGCCTCGGCGGACCGCTATGTCAACAATGCCAAACGCTTTGTCGCGGGGATGAAGCCGGTTTCCGGCCATGGTCCGGATTTCGAGCCGGCATAGGGGCACCGCACCTCAGCTTCGCCTTCCAAAGGGGAAGGGATTCCATCGTCAACAAGTGAGCAGAGGGGAATTCTCATTCCACTACATATAAAAGTTCTCTTCGCACTCAACCTTTTGGCACTCATCGCAACTGCAGCTGTAGGGTCGATTTGCAGCAGAAGGCTCGCGGAGAGGATCGACGGCTATCGCCTGGGATTTGCGTTGTCGGTCGGTCCCTTTGGCTTGTTTACGGTGATCGACACGCGTCACATCTCCTGCCCCCCATGGGCGGGAGCGCAATACTTAAAACTGCTGTCGATTGTGTTCCCGGCGTTCGCAATTGAAGTGTTCTTGTTCGCCGTCATTGATCTTCTTTAGACAGGGGAGCGACTGCGGTGTCACCACCTCACCCGATCTCATAAGGCACCACGCTCCTTCTGTCGGCCGGCACGGAGATGCCCGCCGCCATGGGCGGCACGGAGCGTTGCGGGCAGTTGCGGCGCTCGCAGATGCGGCAGGAAATGCCGATGGGATCGAAGGGCGCTTTGGTGAGGTCGAGATCGTCGGCATAGACCAGTTTGCCGGCATGGGTGTTTTCGCAGCCCAGCGCATAGGCATAGCGCCGCGTCACCCCGCGATAGCCGCCGAGGCGTTTCTCGTGGCTCCAGGCGAGACACAGATATTGCTTGCCGTCCGGTGTCTCGGCCAATTGTCTTATGATCTGCCCATGCGCCTCGAAGGCCCGATGCACGTTCCATAAGGGGCAGGCGCCGCCGAAACGGGCAAATTGCAGGGCGGTGGCCGAATGGCGCTTGGTGATGGTGCCGGCGGCATCGACCCGGGCGAAAAAGAACGGCACGCCGCGTTCGCGCGGCCTTTGCATGGTCGAGAGACGATGCGCGACCTGTTCGAGGCTGGCGCCAAACACACGCGCCAATTCCTCGATATCGAAGCGATAGTCTGCGGCGGCCTCAAGAAAGGCCCCATAGGGCATGTGCAGGGCGCCGGCGAAATAATTGGCTAGCCCCATGCGGGCAATGGGGCGTGCTTCGGGCGCCTGGAAATTGGCGCCATCCAATAGCGTTTCGAGCAGGCTTGCCTGTTCGAGCCCACCCAGCACGGTGGCGATCTGGAAGAACTGGCTGGACGGCTCGAGATGGGCATTGACCCAGAGTTCGCCGCTCTTGCGGTCAAACTCGGTCATGCGGTCGCCATGCGCCGGGGCGGCGAGCGTGACGCGCATATTGTGCATCTCGGCGCAATACTGGATGAGCCGGCGCAGCCTATCCGGCCCGATCTCGCCCAGTTCGCCCGCCAGATGTTCGGCGGCGCGATCGAGCGGGTCGACATAGTTGTCGGCATAGTGGAAGAAGTCGCGCACTTCCTCATAGGCGGTCTGCACATTGGATTGCGGATCGCGCGCCAAAGCCGCATCCATGCCTGCCAGGGTCTCGTTGGTCTTGCGATAGGCGCCATAAAGCGCGAGCACGGCGCGGGCCATGTCCGGCGCGCTGGTGGCCACGGTTTTCAATTCCTGCAAGTTCGGCACGGCATCGCCAAAGACGGGATCGGCCAGGGCTTCGCGCAGATCGATAACGAGGCGGTCCGAGGCGTCCGAGGTGAGGCTGGTGAGATCGAGATTGAAGCTTTCGGCCAGCGCCACCATGACCGACGCCGTCAATGGCCGCTGATTGGCTTCGAGCTGATTGACATAGGAGGCCGAAATATCGAGCCGCGTCGCCAGCTCGGCCTGGGTCAGCCGGTGCTGGGCGCGCAGGGCCCGCAAACGAGCGCCGGCAAAGACCTTTTTCGGGGCCAATCTTCACAACTCCACAAGATTACAAAACTAGGCTTGTGTGATTGTAGCAGGCTTGCCTTTTCCTGTCTTGGGCCTGAGCCATTCTGCCTATATGGTCCGGCGCAAAATTTCCGAATGGAGAGCAGAGATGAAAATCCACGACGTGCGCACCTATAAATCGGCCGAGCATCTGGCGCGCGAGGACCAGCTCGCCTGGAAACTCGCCGCCGTCGCCACCGATCCGGTGCCGGTCGAGGACGATGTCGTCGAGATGATCGGCAATCGCATCATCGACAATGCCGCCGTGGCCGCCGCCTCCATTGCCCGCGGCCCCATTCGCTCGGCCCGCGCCCAGGCGCTGGGACATAGATCGGACAAGGGCGCGCCGGTATTCGGCCTTGCCAATGACACGCTGGTTTCGCCCGAATGGGCCGCCTGGGCCAATGGCGTGGCAGTGCGGGAACTGGACTTCCACGACACGTTCCTGGCTGCCGATTACAGCCATCCGGGCGACAATATCCCACCCATCCTGGCCGTGGCGCAGGCCAAGGGGCTGGATGGCGCAGCGCTGGTGCGGGGTCTGGCCGCCGGCTATGAAATCCAGGTGGATCTGGTCAAGGGCATATGCCTGCATGAACACAAGATCGACCATATCGCCCATCTTGGCCCCTCCGCTGCTGGCGGCATCGGTGCCCTGCTGGGCCTCTCCACCGAAGTGACCTATCAGGCCATCCAGCAGGCGCTGCACACCACGACCACTACGCGCCAGTCGCGCAAGGGCGAAATCTCGACGTGGAAGGCCTATGCGCCAGCCTTTGCCGGCAAGATGGCCATCGAGGCCGTCGACCGTGCCATGCGCGGGGAAGGCGCCCCTTCCCCGGCCTATGAAGGCGAAGACGGCTTCATCGCGTACCTGCTTTCCGGCCCCAAGGCGCTCTACCATGTGCCACTGCCAGAACAGGGCGAACCCAAACGCGCGATCCTGGATACCTACACCAAGGAATATTCGGCCGAATATCAGAGCCAGGCGCTGATTGATCTCGCCCGTCGCATGGGCCCGAAAATCGGTGACCTGACCAAGATCAAGTCGATCCTGATCAAGACCAGCCATCACACCCATTATGTGATCGGCACCGGCGCCAATGACCCGCAGAAGATGGACCCCAAGGCCAGCCGCGAAACGCTCGATCACTCGATCATGTATATCTTCGCCGTGGCGCTCGAAGATGGCGGCTGGCACCATGTGAAGAGCTATGCCCCCGAGCGCGCCCAGCGCCCGGAAACCGTTGCGCTCTGGCACAAGATCACCACCGAGGAAGACCCGATCTGGACAAAGCGCTATCACGCCAAGGGCGAGGACATGGCCTTTGGCGGCCAGGTGATCGTCACCATGGAAGACGGTTCGGTGATCACCGATGAGCTGGGCGTGGCCGATGCGCACCCCAATGGCGCCCGCCCCTTCAAGCGCGCCAACTACATCGAAAAGTTCCGCACGTTGGCAGAAGGCATCGTTTCCCGCGAAGAGCAGGACCGGTTCCTGGCCCTGGTCGAACGCCTGCCGACGTTGACCGCTGCCGAAGTCAAGGCACTCAATTTCGTGGTTTCGCCGGACCAGCTTGGTCCCGAAGCCCCCGCGGGGATTTTCTAAGGAGGCGCAGATGACCGAAGCACCAGGCTTCAAGCCCAAGAAATCCGTGGCCCTCTCGGGCGTCACCGCCGGCAATACCGCGCTGTGCACGGTCGGCCGCACCGGCAATGACCTACATTATCGTGGCTATGACATTCTGGACCTGGCCGAAACCAGCGAGTTCGAGGAAGTTGCGCATCTCCTTGTTCACGGTTCGCTGCCCACGCAGGCACAGCTCAAGGCCTATAAGGCTCGGCTCAAAGCCATGCGCGGCCTGCCTCAGGCGGTTCGCGCGGCGCTAGAAGCCCTGCCCGCTGCCGCCCATCCGATGGATGTGATGCGCACCGGTGTCTCGGTCCTCGGCTGCACCCTGCCCGAGAGCCACGACCACAACGCCCCCGACGCCCGCGCCATTGCCGACCGGCTGATGGCCTCGCTGGGGTCCATGCTGCTCTATTGGTACCATTTCGCCCATAATGGCCGCCGCATCGAGGTCGAGACCGACGATGACAGCATTGGCGGGCATTTCCTGACCCTGCTGCATGGCCAGACGCCTGACGCGGATTGGGTGCGGGCCATGCACACCTCGCTCATTCTCTATGCCGAGCATGAATTCAACGCCTCGACCTTTGCCGCCCGCGTCATCGCCGGCACGGGTTCTGACATGTATTCGGCCATTGCCGGGGCCATTGGCGCGTTGCGTGGGCCCAAGCATGGCGGCGCCAATGAAGTGGCCTTCCAGATTCAGGAGCGCTATGGCTCGCCTGATGAGGCGGAGGAGGATATCCGCGAACGCGTCGCCAACAAGGAAGTCATTATCGGCTTCGGGCACCCGGTCTATACCGTGTCGGACCCGCGCAATGTGGTGATCAAGCGCGTCGCCAAGAGCCTTGCCGACAAGGCAGGGGCAGGCCGCCAATATGCAATTGCCGAGCGCATCGAGAGCGTCATGATGGACGCCAAGAAGATGTTTCCGAACCTGGATTGGTTCAGCGCCGTCTCCTACAATCTGATGGGCGTCCCCACCGCCATGTTCACGCCGCTCTTCGTCATCGCGCGCACCTCGGGCTGGTCGGCGCATGTGATCGAGCAGCGCCAGGACGGCAAGATCATCCGCCCATCCGCCAATTACACCGGCCCCGAAGACCTCGCCTTCGTGCCGCTCAAGGATCGCAAGGAGGCGTAACGCCAATGCCCTATCTGGTTTCCGCCGACCTGCCCCGTGAAAGCGCCGGCAGCCGTTTCCGCGCCCTGCTGAACCGCCCGCAGATTTTGCAGCTCCCCGGCGCCCATAATGGCCATGCCGCCATCCAGGCCAAGAATGCCGGCTTCGAAGGGCTCTATCTCTCTGGCGCCGCCATGACCGCCTCCATGGGCCTGCCCGATCTGGGCGTCATCACTGTGGACGAAGTGGCCTTTTTCATCCGCCAGATCGCCCGCGCCTCCGGCCTGCCGCTGCTGGTCGATGGCGATACCGGCTATGGCGAGGCGCTCAATGTGATGCATATGGTGCGCACATTCGAGGAGGCCGGCGCGGGCGCGGTGCATCTGGAAGACCAGCTCCTCCCCAAGAAATGCGGGCATCTCAACGACAAGAAACTGGCCGATGCCCATGACATGGCCGCCAAGGTCGCTGCCGCCGCCAAGGCGCGTCGCGACATGGTGATCATCGCCCGTACCGATGCTGCGGCCAGCGAAGGTTTCGAGGGCGCGGTGGCCCGTGCCAAACTCTATGTCGAGGCCGGGGCGGATGCGATCTTCCCCGAGGCGCTGACCAGCATCGACATGTTCCGCGACTTCGCCAAGGCCATGCCGGGGGTCAAGCTTCTTGCGAACATGACCGAGTTCGGCCGCACGCCCTACCAGACGGCATCCGAGTTCGAGGCGCTGGGCTACGCCATGGTGATCTGGCCGGTGTCCTCGCTGCGCGTGGCCAACAAGGCGCAGGAAAAGCTCTACGCCACCATCAAGCGCGATGGCGGCACCAAGGCCATGCTGGACGAGATGCAGACCCGCCAGGAGCTCTATGACGTGATTGGCCTGCATGACTATGAGGCGCTCGACGCCTCGATCATCAAAACCGTCGTGCCCTGACCCCAGCGGGTTTGCAGTCCATTTACCACGCCTGCAAGTCGCGGGCGCGGTAAGCACCTCGTCAAGCTTCCCCGGCCTATGGTCAGCCCTTGGACACAGAAGGTGTCATGGGCATTGAGCGGAAGCATGAAAGAGGTTCGGGCAGCAGAACAGCGTGGCGACTGGCGCCGCACCATGGCTTTGCCGGTGCTGTTTGCGCTGGCGGCCGTTTTGGTGGCCGCCATTGTGGTCGACCGTCTGCACCAGCAATTGGCCGAAAGCCGGTTGCGGGCCGATGCGCTCAACCAGATCTCGGTGATCCGCGCCAAGCTGGAAGGCCATGTTTCCGGCAATATCCAGCTGATCAAGGGCTTGGTTGCGGTCATTTCCACCGAGCCGGACATGGATCAGGCCCGCTATGATGCCCTGGTAAGCAATATCTTCGATGAGGGCAGCCAATTGCGGTCGGTCGCCGCAGCGCCGGGTCTCGTCATCACCATGACCTATCCCCTGGCCGGCAATGAAGCGGCCATCGGGCTCGACTACCGCCACGTGCCAGCACAATGGCCAGCGGTGCGCAAGGTCCTCGAAACCGGTCAGCTCAACATTGCCGGCCCCGTAAACCTGGTCCAGGGCGGGCAGGGCTTTGTCGGCAGGTTCCCGGTTTTTACCGGCGAGGGAGACGATCGCAAGTTCTGGGGGCTGGTCTCGGCTGTGGTCGACGTCAACCAGCTCTATGCCGATAGCGGCTTGCTCGATCCCGATCTGCCGCTCAACATCTCGATCTCCGGCCATGACGGTACCGGCGGGCTGGGCGAGCGCTTTTACGGCCCCGATTTGAGCGCTGCCGACCCGGTCAAGGCCACGGTCGTGCTGCCCTCCGGCAGCTGGCAAATCGCTGCTGCCCCCAAGGCGGGATGGGGTACCGATCCGTTGACGACCTGGGCACTGCGCGGCCTGATCCTGGCCGCCGGAGCCCTTATCCTGTTCCCCATCTACGTGACCGGCCGCATGATCCGCGAACGTCATGAGCATATCCATCAGCTGGGTGAGCGTGAGAGCCAGCTGGCCCGGCTGACCCGCCGCCTCAACCTGGCGCTGGATGTGTCCAAGGTCGGGGTCTGGGAGCTGGACATGACGACCGATGTCGAGACCTGGGACGACCGCAACAACGAGATCTACGGCCTGCCGGCTGATGGCGGTGCCCGCACGCATGAGCATTGGAAACAGGCCGTACATCCCGATGATCGCGAGCGTGCCGAGGCCACGTTCCGCCAGATGATCACCTCGGGCTATTACGAGACCGACTATCGGGTGCTGCTCCCCGATGGCGAAATCCGCTATGTCCGCTCCGTGGGCGCGCTCTATACCGAGCCCGGTCAGCCCGACAAGGTGGTCGGCGTCAATTGGGACGTGACCAGCGATGTCAGGCTCAATGACGATCTGCGCCGCGCCAAGCAGCAGGCAGAGGCGCGCAGCAACGATCTGGAAGCGGCCCGTATCCGCATCGAGCACAATGCGCTGCATGACAGCCTCACCGGGCTGCCGAACCGGCGCTATCTGGACGACATGCTCAAGCGGCACGCTGCCGATGGCTATCACGGCAGCGGGTCGATTGCGCTCCTGCATATCGACCTGGACCGTTTCAAGCAGATCAACGACACGCTCGGCCATGCCGCGGGTGATGCCATGCTGATCCACGCCAGCAAGGTGCTGCGCGCCAATTGCCGGGAAACCGATTTCGTGGCCCGCATCGGCGGGGACGAGTTCGTCATCGTCTCCAGCGCCGGCTCGAGCGATGCGCGGCTGCGCCTGATGGCCGACCGCATCGTGCGCGAGATGCGCCGGCCCACCCAGCATGAGGGACATGAGGTTCGTTTCGGCGTCAGCATTGGCGTGGCCGTCTGCCGTTCGGCGGACATCAATGTCAACCAGTTGCTGGTCAATGCCGACATTGCGCTCTACCGCGCCAAGGCCCTGGGCCGGAACCGTCACGAGTTCTTTTCCGAGGCCCTGCAGGCTGAGGTGGTCAACACCAAGCGGGTGGCCGACGAAATCCTCAAGGGGCTGGAGCGGGACGCCTTCTTTGCCGTCTATCAGCCGCAGTTCGATGCCCAGACCCTGGAAGTGATTGGGGTCGAGGCCCTGGCCCGCTGGCGGCATGCCGATGGCAGCATCAAGGCGCCGGATTATTTCATGGATGTCGCCGAAGAGCTCAATGTGGTGGCCCAGATCGACAAGCTGATCCTGGAGCAGGCCCTGGGCGATCTTTCCCGCTGGGACAGCAAGGGGCTCAGCGTGCCGCGGGTCTCGGTCAATGTCTCGCTGCGGCGGCTGCATGACGAAGGCCTTGTCGACAGCCTCCGGGCCTTGCCGCTACCGCCCGGACGGCTCGCCTTCGAGCTGGTCGAGTCCATCTATCTGGACGAGAATGACGGGGTGGTGGCCTGGAATATCGACCAGATCAAGGAATTGGGCATCGATGTCGAGATCGATGATTTCGGCACCGGCTATGCCTCGATCGTGTCGCTGCAGAAGCTGCATCCGCGCCGGCTCAAGATCGACCGCCAGCTGATCGATCCCATCCTCAACCAGCCGGCGCAGCGCCAGCTGGTGGCCTCAATCGTGGATATCGGCAAATCCATGGATATCGAGATCGTCGCCGAAGGCGTCGAGACGCTCGAGCATGTCGAAATCCTGAGGGGCCTGGGCTGTGATGTGTTGCAGGGCTATGCGCTGGCAAAGCCCATGGACCGCGCGATGCTGGAAGAGTTCCTCGATCGCGGGCGGCACCGGCAGGCGGGCTGAAACCCGCCCGGCAACACCAGGCGGGTCGTCAGGTGATCGCCCTCAGTCGACCAGGAAATAGGTGATGGTGGTGACCACGCGTACCTTCTTGTCGATCTGCTTTTCCGGCCGGTCATTGGGAATCTCGACAGCCGGCAGGATTTCGAACACACCCTGATTGGCGGTTTGGATATCGCCCACCTGCGCGCCGGATTCGGCGGCGAACTGCTCGGCTGTCTCCTTGGCGCGCTGGGTGGCTTCGGTCAGCATCTCGCTTTTGAGGTCATTGATGCCGGTGAACACGAAGCTGGCGCCGGCGCTATAGGCGTCGGAGGAAAACACCACGCCCTGCCGCAGCAGATCGGCCACCGAACGGCTGGCATCTGCCAAATCCTGCACGCGGTCGGTGGTGACCAGCATGTCCTCGGTCAAAACGAAGCGATATTCGTCGTTCATCGAGGAAGCGCTGTAGCCGGCCGCGCGATCCTCGACGAGCACGTTCTGCACCTGTATCTCGTCTTCGGCAAAGCCGCGATCGGCCAGGAAGGCGCGCACCGCCGCCTCGGAGGCCTCAAGGCTCGTGCGCGCCGCCTGCAGGCTGGGCCCGGTGGCCACGAAGCGGATGGGCCAGAAGCCCAGATTGGCCTCGACGGCACGTTCAGAAAGCCCCTTGACCGTCACCACCCGCAGCGGCTGGCGGCTTTCCACCAGCGAGGTGCCGACAAACCAGCCGGCCAGCGCAATTCCGGCCGCCACGAAAAGAGCAGCAACAATTCCAGCGATTCTCATGATAGGTCCCTCTATCAATGTCCCCGGAGGGGAGTTGAGCGCCGCGATGATGGCGCGACCATGGCATAGAAGGAGGCGGCTGAATGGCGCATGAACAGGGCAAGTTCGGATTGGGCGTGGTGGGCGCGGGAATGGCCGCCAAGCCGCATGCGCAGGCACTCAACGCGCTCAAGGACAAGATCGCGGTGCGCGGTGTGTGGCGACGCAATCGGGATGAACTGAACCGGTTCTGCGCTGAATATGACATGCCGGCCGCCGAGAGCTATGAGGCCATGCTGGCCGACCCGGGGGTCGATGCCATCCTGGTGCTGACCCCGCCCAATGCCCGCGAGGAGATCGTGGCCGCCGCCGCCAAGGCGGGCAAGCATGTGCTGATGGAAAAGCCGGTGGAGCGCTCCACCGCGGCCGCTGAGCGCATCGTTGCCGCGTGTGACGAGGCCGGCGTGACGCTGGGCATCATCTTCCAACACCGCTTCCGCGCCGCCTCAATGGCGCTGGCCGAGAAGGTGGCGAGCGGCGAACTGGGCGATTTGCAGGCCGTGCACCTGGTCGTGCCATGGTGGCGCCCGCAAGAGGGGTATTACGACAAGCCGGGCCGTGGCAGCTTCGCCCAGGATGGCGGCGGCGTCTTGATCACCCAGGCGATCCATTCGCTCGACCTGATGCTGAGCCTGACCGGCCCGGTCAAGGCGGTGACCGCCCTCTCGGCCACCACCGGCCTGCACCAGATGGAAACCGAAGACTTCGTTGCCGGGGGCCTGGAATTTGCCAACGGCGCAGTGGGCGGGCTGATGGCCACCACGGCCAATTTTCCCGGCGGCCCCGAAAGCCTGACGCTCAATTTCGACAAGGCCAGCGCCACGCTGACCGGGGGCAACCTCACCCTCAACTGGTTCGACGGGCGCAATGAGACCGTCGGGGAAGCCAGTTCGTCCGGCGGCGGCGCCGATCCGATGGCCTTTCCCTTCGACTGGCACATGGCCCAGATCGCTGATTTTGCCGAGGCCGTGCAGCAGGGCCGCCAGCCGGTTTCAACCGGCCACACCGCGCTCAGCGTGCATCGCCTGATCGATGCGCTGATCCGCTCGGGCCAAGAGGGGAAACGGGTGGAAGTTTAGCTTGAAGGCCCCTCACCCGCCGCTTTGCGGCGATCTCTCCCCCAGAGGGAGCTGCCGGCCTAAGGCCGGGTGAGGGGGCCTTGTTTGGCTATGCCACCCGGGAAATATCCGGCACGGCGTCGAGCAGCATCCTGGTGTAGTCGGCCTGCGGATTGTCGAAGATGGCGTCGGTGGGCCCCTTTTCGACCAGCACGCCATTGTGCAGCACGCCCACCGCGCTCGACATCTGCCGCACCACCGCCAGATTGTGGCTGATGAGCAGATAGGTCAGGCCGAATTCGTCCTGCAATTCCTGCATCAGGTCGAGCACCTGGGCCTGCACCGAGACGTCGAGCGCCGAGGTGGGCTCGTCGCAGACAATGAACTCGGGCTGGCTGGAAAGCGCCCGGGCAATGGCGATGCGCTGGCGCTGACCGCCGGAGAATTCATGCGGGAATTTCCGCATGACCGACGGATCGAGGCGAACGCGGGTCAGCAGTTCTGCGACGCGCTGCTCGACCTCGGTGCGGTTGCGGGCAATGCCCAGGGTCCGCATCGGTTCGGCGATGATGTCGGCCACCCTCCAGCGTGGATTTAGGCTGGCATAGGGGTCCTGAAAGATCATCTGTACGCGCTTGCGCCGCTCCTGGTGCCCGGCCCCGCCGGCCCAGATATCGTGGCCATCGACGGTGATGGTGCCCGATGTGGGCCGCAACAGCCCAACGATCATCTTGGCGCAGGTGGACTTGCCCGAACCGGATTCGCCCACAAGGCCAAAGGTCTTGCCCTTTTCGATGGCGAAGCTGACATCGTTGACGGCACGGAACATCTCGACCTTGCCGGGCAGGAGCTTGAGGAAGCCGCCGCCGCCGATCTCGAAATCGCGCACCAGATGCTTGATCTGCACATAGGCGCCATCGTCATTGGCCGCCTCAGCGGGCGTCACGTCGCCGGCCTGGCGCTGGATGGTCGGGATCGAATTGATCAGCTTGATGGTATAGGGCTCCTGCGGGCGGCGGATGATGTCGCCCACCGTGCCGGTCTCCACCACCTTGCCCTGATGCATCACCACCATGCGGTCCGCCGTCTGGGCGATGACGCCCATGTCATGGGTGATCAGCATGACCGCGGCGCCATGATTGGCGCAGAGCTTCTTGAGCACCTTGATGATCTGGGCCTGCACCGACACGTCGAGCGCCGAGGTGGGCTCGTCGGCGATGATCAGTTCCGGCTCGGCCGCGATGGCGAGCGCAATCACCACGCGCTGGCGCATGCCGCCCGAGAACTGGTGCGGATAGGAGTCGATGCGTTCGGCCGCCTTGGGAATGCCCGCCTCGGAGAGCAGGTCGATGGCCTTCTGGCGCGCTTCGGCCTCATTGAGTGGCAGATGGGTGCGGATGGTTTCGATCAGCTGTTCCCCGATCGTATAGAGCGGGTTGAGGCTGGTCAGCGGGTCCTGGAACACCATGCCGATGCGCTTGCCGCGCAATTTGGCCTTGGCCTCTTCAGGCAGATTGTCGATGCGCTCGCCTTTGAGGCGGATTTCCCCCGCCGCGATATGGCCGGGCCGTTCGATCAGGCCGATGACGGCTGAGCCGGTCATGGATTTGCCGGCGCCGGATTCGCCGACCACGCCCAGCACTTCGCCGGGCATGATATCGAAGCTGACCCCGTCCACGGCGCGGAAGACGTCGTCGCGGAAGGGGAACTCAACCACGAGATCCTTGATGGAGAGTACGGGCTCGGTCATCAGCGCAACTTCGGGTTGAGGGCGTCACGCAGCCAGTCACCCAGAAGGTTGACCGACAGGGCGAGCAGGACAAGGGTGACGGCCGGGAACAGCAGGATCCACCATTCACCGGAGAACAGGAATTGCTGGCCGATGCGGATCAGCGTTCCGAGCGAGGGCTGGGTGGGCGGCACGCCGACGCCGAGATAGGAGAGTGTTGCTTCCTCGATAATGGCCAGCGCCAATCCGATGGTGCCGATGACCAGCACCGGACCCATGACATTGGGCAGCACGTGGCGGAGCAGGATGATGAAGGGATTGACGCCCAGAATGCGGGCCGCCGAGACATAATCCTTCTGCCGCTCGACCATGGTGGCGCCGCGCACCGTGCGCGCGAACTGGGCCCAGTTGGCCAGGCCAATGGCCAGGATCAGCACCCAGATGGCGGCGCTTTCCTGCTGGTTGGGTGGAATGAGGCCCCGCGCCACGCCGAAAATCAGCAGCGCAATCAGGATGGCGGGGAAGCTCAGCTGCACATCGGCGACGCGCATGATGATGGCGTCCCAGATGCCGCCGAGATAGCCGGCGACCAGGCCCAGCCCGACACCCATCACCATGGCGAAGAGGGTGGCCGAGAAACCGACGAAGAGCGAGACCCGCGAGCCATACATGATGGTCGAGAGCACATCGCGGCCCTGATTGTCGGTGCCCAGGATGAAGTAACGCCCGCCAAAGGAATTGGAATTGGGCGCGGTGAACCCGTCCATCAGGTTCAGCGTGGCCGGATTGAACGGATCATAGGGCGCCAGCCAGGGTGCAAAGACCGCCATCAGGATCAGCACCAGCGCGACGATCGAGGCAACGATGGTGACCGGCGAATGCCGGTAGGACCAGACAATGTCAGACTTGAGGAAAGTCTTCCAACGCGAGGTCTTGGCGGCCACCACGGGCTGCTCGGGGGAATGGGGCAGATCGGTCACCGACTACCTCCCGGATTTGGCGCCGTCGCGCAGGCGCGGATCGACGATGAAGTACAAGATATCAACGATGAGGTTGATGACCACGAAGACCAGCGCCACAAAGACGAGGTAAGCGGCCATGACCGGCACGTCGACGACGGCAACGGAGTTGACGAAGAGCGAGCCCACGCCGGGCCACTGGAACACCGTCTCGGTGATGATGGCAAAGGCGATCACCGAACCCAGCTGCAGGCCGGTGATGGTGATGACAGGCACCATGGTGTTCTTGAGGGCATGGCCGAAATTGATGGCCCGCTGACTGAGGCCGCGCGCCCGGGCGAAGCGAATATAATCGGTGCGCAGCACTTCGAGCATTTCGGCCCGGACCAGGCGCATGATCAGCGTCAACTGAAACAGCGACAGGGTGATGGCCGGCAGGATGAGCGAACGCAGGCCGGATTCGGTCAGCAGCCCGGTGCGCCACCAGCCCAGATTGATAACTTCGCCGCGCCCGAAAGAGGGCAGCACCTTGAGTTCGACGGCAAAGACATAGATGAGGCCGATACCGATGAGGAAGGTGGGGAGCGACACACCGATCAACGAGGCGGTCATGATGACGCCGGTGGAGAAAGCGCGCGGCCGCAGCGCGGTATAGATGCCCAGCACGACGCCGAGAACCAGGGCAATGGAGGCCGAGGCGAAGGCCAGCTCGATGGTGGCTGGCAGGCGCTCCATGATCAATTGGCTCACCGGCTGCTGCAGGCGGTAGGAGATGCCGAACTGGCCCTGCAGGGCATTGACCACGAAGTGGTAGAACTGAATGTAGAAGGGCTCATTGAGGCCCAGGCGCTCACGCAGCGCCTCATGGTCGGCCATGGTCGAATCCTGGCCCAGCATGGAGCTGACCGGATCGCCGACATAGCGGAAGACCATGAATGCGATGAAAGCCACCGCGAGCATGACGATGACAGACTGGAACAGCCGTCGCGCGATGAAGGCCAGCATGGGGCCCTCCATAACTGAGAACCGCCGCGAGGGCGAAAACGCTCCGCGCGACGGTTCAGGATTGCAGGACGCTTACTCGGCGAACTCGACCGTGGTCATGCTCGGCTGGTTTTCCGGGTGCACCGGCAGGGTGATGTCCTCACGCATGGCGTAGGCCAGAACCTGGTTGTGCACCGGCAGCAGCACGCGATCGCCCTTCACGACTTCCCAGATCTCGGCAATGGTCTGATTGCGCTTGTCGAGATCGGTTTCGGTACCCAGCGAGATGATCTTCTCGTCCAGTTCGGGGTTCGAATAGCCACCCACATTGTAGGTGCCATGGGTGTCGGTCTTGGAGTGCACCAGATCGTTGAAGATATAGGCGCTGTCGAAGGTCGGCACGCCCCAGCCCAGCAGGTAAAGGTCGGTTTCACCGCCCAGGATGACCGGGCTGTGCTCGGCAATCGGACGCGAGGCCAGGGTGGCATCGATACCGATCTGACCCAACATGCCCACGAAGGCGGTCGAGATCGCCTCGTCATTGACATAGCGGTTGTTCGGCGTGTCCAGGGTCACCGAGAAGCCGTCCGGATAGCCGGCTTCGGCCAGCAGTTCCTTGGCGCGCTCCACATTGGGCGCGGGATACTGGTCAAGCTCTTCGGTCCAGCCATTGACGAAGGGCGGGGTCGCCACGCCGGTCGGGATGGAGTTGCCGCGCATCACCACCTGCTGGATGGCATCCCGATCGAGCGCCAGCTCCATGGCTTCGCGCACCAGCGGGTTGTTGAACGGGTTGCTGTCGGTGATGTTGGAGGAGCGCAGGGGCTCTTCGCCGAACTTGTAGCCGAAATAGATGACGCGGTTTTCCGGGCCAGTCTCGACCTTGAAGCCGGCCGAATTCTGCAGGCGCTCAATATCCTGAACCGGAACGTCCTGGACGATATCGACGTCACCCGACAGCAGGGCGGCAATGCGGGTCGCGTTGTCGGCGATGGGCAGATAGACGATCTCGGTCACCGCCGGGGTCTCGCCCCACCAGTCCTCGTTATAGGTGAGGACCGAGCGGACATCGACTTCGCGCGAGGTCAGCTCATAGGGACCGGTGCCATTGGTATTGAGCACCGCATAGTTGGTCTCGCCCGCCGCAAAATCCTGCACTTCCTGGACGTTGTTGGCTTCCGACCAGGTCTTGTCCATCATGAAGGTGTTGGTGACGTTGTTGGGATAGAGCGGGCTCGGGCCCACCATCTGCACTTCGACGGTGTAGTCGTCGACGGCGCGCACTTCGGCAACTTCGGCGTGAAGCTGCTTCATGTTAGAGCCTTCCGAACGCGCGCGATCGAGCGAGAACACAACGTCCTCAGCGGTGAAGTCGGCGCCGTCATGGAATTTGACGCCTTCGCGCAGCTTGAACACCCAGACGGTGTCGTCGCCTTCCTTGATCGACCATTCGGTAGCCAGGCGCGGGGTCAAATTACCCTCGACGTCGCGGCCAAGCAGGGTCTCGTAAATATGGTGAGCGAAAGTGTGCGTGACGCCCTGGTTCTGCGAATGCGGATCCAGCGTGAGCGCATCGGACGAGCGCGCCCAGCGGACCGTCTCGGCCTGGGCAACACCGGCGAGCATCGTGGAGGCGACAAGAACCGCCGCGATACGGGTCAGTGATGTTTGCATGAAAAGTCTCCCGTTCCTTAAAAAACGCCATCTCAATGGATACCCAAAGGTGGCTTGGGCGACACCAAAGCGTAGATTTCACAAGAGCGCAACGGGAATCGTTGACCGTTTGGTCAACATAATCACGGCCAAATGGGCAATCCACAGAAATGGACGGTTCTGGCGCGATCCGTTCGGTTGCCCAGACCGGGGCTTGACGCGGCGGCGGCGCTGAATTCAGCTTGAGCGATGACGCAATCGATCGCCACCATCGCCCTGGTCGTCAAAGACTATGACGAGGCCATTGCCTTTTATCGTGATGCAGTCGGCTTTGCGCTCGTGGGAGACACCCCACTTGGTGGCGGCAAGCGCTGGGTGGTAATGGCTCCACCGGGCAGCGGCGGCGCGCAGTTGCTGCTGGCCAGGGCGGATAGCCCGGCGCAGGAGGCCGCCCTGGGCAACCAGGCCGGCGGGCGGGTGATGTTTTTCCTCGAAACCGACGATTTCGGCCGCGACCATGCCCGCATGCTGGCCAATGGTGTTCAGTTCCTCGAGGCGCCGCGGCACGAGCCCTATGGGACGGTTGCTGTGTTCGCCGATCTATATGGAAACAAATGGGATCTTATCGAGCCGCAGCGCTGACAATGTTTGCTTATGCTCTGGCACCCATCCTGTCGGCGACAGGACAGGCACCGGGCTGGCATTATTCGCCGCTGCCGGGCGAAGGGGATCGGGCGAGCCTGGGTTGCGCGCGTGGTTCGACCAATGCCGATTTCACCTGCCTGGCGGTGCGCTGCGAAGATGATTTTGCGACGGGCCTCTATATCCATTCGAGCCGCCCGGGTGGCGATGCCGGCACCTGGGAGATGACGCTGGACCGCGAGACGCGCAAAATGGCGGCGCGGGCGGATAGCAGCGTCTATGGCGCGCGCCTCGACGATCCGGAGGGCTGGCTGCTGGACGGGCTGCGTCACGGCAGCTTCGTCTATCTGCGCCACGCGGCGGACGAAGAGGGCGCCTTTGCCTTTCTCGACCTTTCCGGCTCGTACCGGTCGATCACCGAGGCGCTGCAATGGTGCGCGCCGCGCGTGCCGCCGGTCGAACAAATCAGCGAGCCGGGCGTTGGGTCCAAGACAGACAATGGAGTTGCACAATGAATCGTCGCCCCCTCGGCCGCAGTGAACTGGTCATCGAACCCCTGGTGCTGGGCGGCAATGTCTTTGGCTGGACGGTCGATGAAGCCCGGGGCTTCGACATTCTCGACGCCTTTGTCGAGGCCGGCTTCAGCGCCATCGACACGGCCGAGGGCTATCCCAATTGGGTGCCCGGCAATCCCCCGGGCATGAGCGAGACCATCATCGGCAAATGGCTCAAGGCTCGCGGCAATCGCGACAGCGTTCACATCTTTACCAAGGTCAATTCCGGCAAGCAGCCGGGGGGCCTTGGGGCCGAGGCCATCAAGACGGGCATCGAGGCGTCGCTGAAGCGATTGCAGACCGACTATATCGATCTCTATTTCAGCCACTGGCCCGACGCCGAAACTCCTCATGAGGAGACGCTGGAGGCCTATGACACGCTGATCCGGGCCGGCAAGGTGCGTGTCATCGGGGCTTCCAACTATACCAGGCCGATGCTGGAAGAGGCCCAGCAGACCGCGATCGTCAAATCGCTGCAGCGCTATGAAGTGACGCAGAACCGCTACAACCTCTATGACCGCGAGGCCTTCGACGCGCTGCGCCCCTATCTGATCGACAATGAGGTCGGGGCGGTGGTCTATTACAGTCTGGCCTCGGGGTTCCTGACCGGGAAATATCGCAGCCAGGAGGATCTGGGGCAGTCGCCGCGGGGCCATGGCGCCAGCCAATATCTCAATACCAGGGGCCTGAGCATTCTGGGTGCCCTCGATCAGGTGGCGGCCGAACTGGATGCAACGCCGGCGGAAGTGGCTCTGGCCTGGCTGGTGGCGCAACCCGGCGTCAGCGCGCCGATCGCTTCGGCCACTTCGGTCGATCAGCTCGAGAGCCTGGTGCGCGGGGTGAAGCTGACGTTGAACGAGGAGGCCCTGAACCTGCTGACCAGCAGCGGCCAATGAACATTGCGGCAATTGGCGCGTGCCCCCGGCCCGCCGAGCGCAGCGCATGGGTACCGCACCAACTTGACGAGTCACTATCGAAGCTGGCATGCCTTTGCCTCTATCGTATCCCTCCCTGCGCTGACCGGCAGCACCACGCCGCGGTCATATGCGCCCTCCACTGGCAACAACCCCAGTTTTCGCCGACGACAGGAGCCCTGTCCTAGATGCCTACACGTCAGGAGCTGACACGCGACGTCTTTGAGCCGGGCCGCCGCGGCATGCGCCCGGCCGTGGTCCGCCGGGCTAATGAAAAGACCGTGCTGACGGTGGTGGCGTTCAACGCCGGCGCGTCCAACGCCGAGATTTCCCGCATATCGGACCTGGCGCCGCAGACGGTCTCGGCCATCCTGACCGATCTGGAGCGCGAGGGGCTGATCATTCGCGGTCCGGTGCTGCGCGGACGGCGCGGCCAGCCAGCCACCCCCATATTTCTCAATGAGAATGGTGGATTTGCCATCGGGATCGAGATCGGCTGGCGGCATATGGAGATGACGCTGGTCAACATGCACACCAAGGTGCTGCGCCATCACCACGAGGATTATGCCTATCCCGATGCCCGGACGCTGTTTGATCGGCTCGGTGCGCTGATCGCCGAATTTGCGGCAAGCCTGCGCGAGGACCGGCGTTCCAGATTGCTCGACCTGGGCCTGGCCATGCCGGGCTCGCTGACCCGCGACCTCGACCTGCTCGGCGCGCCGCCAGAGCAGGCAGCCCTTTGGCAGGATCTCGACCCCGTGGAGGAATTGCGCAAGCGCACCAATCTCGAGATCAGCCTGCTCAATGACGGCAATGCGGGCTGCTGGGCGGAACTGCTGACCCTGGAGCCGCCGCGGCCGGCCAATGTCATTTTCCTTCTGGTGTCACAGGTCTTGCTGGCCGGCATGGTCAGCGATGGCACGCTTTGGGAGGGCCCAACCGGGCATGCGGTCGATCTGGGCTCGATGTTGGTCAGCGTCGGGCAGGCGCCCCCGCAATTGGTGCACCGCGTTGCTTCGCTTTGCGGCCTCAGAACCCGTCTGGCCAATGCTGGCTATGCCGACGCACAGCGCCCGGTCTCGGAATGGGACATGGCGGCCATCGCGACCCATATCGATACCTGGATAGGCGACGCTGCCCAGGCGCTGGCCCAGATCATCCACAATACCTCCATGATCCTCGAACGGCCCGTTGTCATCCTGGACACTGATCTGGGAAGCGACGTCACCGCAAGGCTGGCCCAGAGGCTTTCGGCAGAACTGGAGAGCCTGACGACCAGAGGCTTCCGCGCCCCGCGCGTAACTATGGGCCGGCTGGGGCCGCTGGCGCCGGCCATGGGCGCCGCCGAAATGACGCTTTACCGCCGCTATTTTTGAGTTTTGGCCTGCGCGCTGTCCAGCGCGTCCCGCAAGCGGGCGCTCGGGATCAACACCACGGTCTGGTGCGGCGCAATGCGATGTTCCTCACCGGTCCTGGGATTGCGGCCGACTCGTTCGGCCCGCGTGCGGACGTCGAACGTGCCAAAGCCGCTGAGCTTGACCGATTCACCGCGTTTCAACGCTGACCCGATCAGTTCGAACATCCGCTCACCAATCAGCGCGGTGTCCTGTTTTGACAGGCCCGTCGCGTCGGCAACGCGCTCGCCTAACATGGCGCGAGTAACCGTTTTCTCCACACAAGTCCTCCTCCTGCCCCATTAAATTCATAGGTGGAACTAAAGCTGCTGTCCAGTCCGAACAGGCACCAACAAACATGACCGTCGCCTTCAGGAATTCTTGACTTTTTTTAGAATGGTTATAAGTTACAGACCGGAATAGAAGGGGTGCGACGCTGGCGAGAACCGCCTGCCCCCAAGAGCAGAAAGGTGTCCTGTGAGACTGACCCGCCAATCCAACTATGCCATCCGCACGCTGGTCTATTGCGCGGTCAACGAACCAGGGTTGAGCCGGGTCGCCGAGATCGCCCGCGCCTACGGCATTTCCGAACTCTTCCTGTTCAAGCTGATCAAGCCGCTGGTGGAATCGGGCCTGTTGCAGACGGTGCGCGGCCGCCATGGCGGCATCAAGCTGGGCAAGCCGGCCGAAGAGATCACCCTGCTCGAAACCATCCGGCTCACCGAAGAGAACTTCGCCCTGGCCGAGTGCTTTGAGGATGGCGCCGATTGCCCGCTGATTGGGGAATGCGACCTCAACGGGGCGCTGCGCGAGGCGCTGGGTGCCTTCTTCGAAGTCTTGAGCCGCCACACCATTGCGGACCTCGCCAGCAAGAAGCGCTCCATCCGGGAACGGCTGGGGCTGAGTGCCGATGAGGCCGTCACCGCAGCGTAAATCTGACTGCCAGGCTCAAATATGAGTTTGACAATCATGTTTATTGGTGGTTGATTGCGCTCATGGCGCTGCGACCCCTTGGGGCCTGTGGGTCCGAGCGCCAGAATGCGACGGGGCTTGCTGCTACCGTCTCCCCGGGCCGGTCAGGATCCTCAACGTCCTGACCGGTCTTTTCCTGTTCCGCGGGCCAACCGATTGATCTGGGCTGGCCCCTATGATCTATCCGGATCGATTTTACCGGACACGAGCCAATGGCCCAGCCTCCCCTACTCACCCTGCAGGACATTCAGCTGACTTTCGGCGGCACAAGGCTGCTCGAAGCGGCGGAACTGATCGTCTCGCCCGGACAGCGGATCGCGCTGGTGGGGCGCAATGGCTCTGGCAAGTCCACGCTACTCAAGATTGCCGCCGGGCTGGTTCAGCATGACGCGGGCAAGCGTTTTGCCGAGCCGAGCGCGACCATCCGTTACCTGCCGCAGGAACCCGATCTCTCCGCGTTCAAGACGACGCTGGACTATGTCGAGGCTGGGCTGGCGCCGGGCGATGATCCCTACCGCGCCCAATATCTGCTCGAAGCATTGGGGCTGACCGGCGCCGAGAACCCCGCGACGCTTTCGGGTGGCGAGGGCCGCCGCGCGGCATTGGCACGGGTGCTGGCCCCACAACCCGATGTACTGCTGCTCGATGAGCCGACCAACCATCTCGACCTGCCGGTGATCGAATGGCTGCAGGAGGAACTGAGCCAGATGCGGTCCGCCATGGTGCTGATCAGCCATGACCGGCGGTTCCTTTCGGATCTGTCGCGCTCCACCGTCTGGCTTGACCGGGGCATGACGCGCAGGATCGAAAAGGGCTTTGCCGCCTTCGAGACTTGGCGCGACGAGGTGCTGGAGCAGGAAGAAAAAGAACGCCACAAGCTCGACCGGCAAATCGTGCGCGAGGAGCACTGGCTGCGCTATGGCGTCACCGCCCGGCGCAAGCGGAATGTGGGTCGGCTTGAGCGGCTGGCCAATCTGCGCCAGGAGCGGCGCGAGCAGCGCAAGGTGACCGGTTCGGTCAGTATGGCCGTGAGCGAAGGCCGCACCTCGGGCGCCCTGGTCGCCGAGGCCGAAGGCATTTCCAAGAGCTTTGGCAGCCGCGCTGTGGTCCGGGATTTCTCAACCCGCATCTTGCGCGGCGACCGGGTGGGGATTGTCGGCCCCAATGGCGCGGGCAAGACTACGCTGATCAAGATGCTGACCGGCCAGCTGGCGCCCGACAGCGGCTCGATCAAGCAGGGCGCAGCGCTCGAACTGGCCATGCTCGATCAGGGCCGCGCGCGGCTCGATCCGGAAACACGGCTCAGGGACGCCCTCACCGGCGGGGGCAGCGACACCCTCCACATCAATGGCGAGCCCAAGCATGTGGTGGGCTATATGAAGGACTTCCTGTTCACTCCCGAACAGGCCAATACCCCGATCGGCAAGCTGTCGGGTGGCGAGCGGGCGCGCGTGGCGCTGGCCCGGGCGCTGGCGCTGCCGAGCAATTTCCTCGTGCTCGACGAACCGACCAACGATCTCGACCTCGAAACGCTCGACCTGCTCGAGGAAATGGTGTCGGACTATGCCGGCACGGTCGTGGTGGTGAGTCATGACCGCGACTTTCTCGACCGGGTGGCCACATCGGTGATCATGGCGGAAGGCGACGGGCGCTGGACCGAATATGCCGGCGGCTATTCGGACATGGTGGCCCAGCGTGGCTCGGGTGTGGCCGCGCGGGCCGTCGACAAACCGCAAAAAGCGGATAAACCCAGGGCGCAGCCCGCCTCTCCGCCACCAGCCAGCAAGCGCAAGCTCAGCTTCAAGGAGAAGCATGCGCTGGAAACCCTGCCCGCCGAAATCGACAAGCTCGACGCCGAGATTGCCATGCTGAACAAGGCGCTGGCCGCGCCCGATCTCTACAGCAAGGACCCAAACGGTTTTGCGGCCAAGTCCAAGGCGCTGGAAGCGGCGACGACCAAAAAGGCCGCGGCAGAGGAGCAATGGCTGGAGCTCGAAATGCTGCGCGAGGAGCTGGAGGGCTCCTGAGCCCAGTGCCGCTCGATTATCTGTTCCAGTCGAACTTGGGCCGGGCGATGTATTGCAGGCCTTCGGTTTCGCCCTGAATACGGCGCAGGAGCAGGCTGCCCAGGTTGCGCCCCGCCTCCACGAAGTCTTCCGACACGGTTTCGGCACCCGGCTGAAACTGGGCGAACATGTCGGACGCCTGCTTGGTGACGACATGGGCGGTCTGGCCAACGATCAGGCCCACATCGTTGAGGCCACCGATGACGGCCAGGGCCGAGATTTCGGAAGCGCAGACATAGCCGTCGGGCCGGTCGGGGCGCTTGGCGCGCTTGATGACATAGTTGCGGATGGCATCGGTGGGGCTGCTCAGATTGACGTCGGCAGCAAACTCATAGGCGATGCCGGCCTCGCGCGCCGCCCGCTCCATCCCGGCTTTGAGATGTTCGGTATAGGTCAGGGCGCTATCGGGCAGGACGATCGAGACGCGGCGACAGCCCTTTTCCGCCAGGCGCAGCGTGGCGCCATAGGCATAGGCCTCATTGTCGTAGTCGACATAGGGATGCGGTTCGGGCCATTGGCTGCGACCGTGACTGACAAAAGGAAAATCGCTGTCGATCAGAAAGCGGATACGCTCGTCGAAGGTTTCGGCCTTGGAGAAAATCACGCCATCGGCCATGCGGTTGCGCACGATATGCTGGATCGGCTCGATCGGTTGTACATTGCGGAACAGCGGGGTGATCACCAGGTGATAGCTGGTGTCGCGCAGGGCTTCGGTAATACCGGTTACCAGGCTGGTGCCAAAACCATAAATCTGCTCGTCCGGTTCCAGGATCAGTGAAATGACATTGGTGCGCCCGGTCTTGAGGCGCAGAGCCGCCCGGTCGGGCATATAGCCGATCTCGGCAGCGATCTTCTGGACGCGATCACGGGTTTCCTGGGCCAGTTCGGGCGCATTGTTCAGGGCGCGGGAAATGGTGGTCACCGCCAGCCCGGTCATCTGAGCGATGGTCTTGAGCGTGGGCTTGCCGGATGGCTTCACCCCCCGCTTGCCGCGCGTGGCGGGCGGAACTTCTTGCTGCGACACCTATGTTCCCCTCAGACCCGCCGGAGACCGACGGGGACGCTAGTGGGCAAAGAACATCAGATTGTGTGCGGCGACGCAAGCCGCATGCACTTGTCAGTTAATCTGACAAATGATATCAGAATTTCATGGGCAGCAGGAACGCCGCCAGTCTTTTCTGCGATTTCTGGCAAATACGCATAAAGGTGCACTGGCAAATTCGGTCGGCCTTGCCTATCTTGCCATTGCGCCGCCGCAATGGTGTGCCAATCAAGCGTCCAACACCGCAAGGAGAGGAATGACGATGACGACATCGAAGACCTTCACGATCCATGCCATGTGTTCGACCGTAGTATCCTGCGCGCGATATCCCAAAAGCTGGCAAGGGTTCTGTCACTCGAAACGAATGTGATCTGATCCGTCACATCCCCGTCTCACAAAACCGATAGACCCCGCGCTGCCAGCCCGCGAACCGCCTCGAGATGAGGGCGGCTCGTTGATGGACCGACGCGCAAGTGGAGATTCCACCCATGCAGGAAAACAATCTGAACCGGGCCGAAAGGCTCAGACCCATCGTTATCGAAGTGGCCGGTGAGCCGCAGGGCGTCGTTGTGCCCGCAGAGGGCGGCTACAAGTTCGTTGCCGTGAAGCTGCCCGCCTTCGCCATGGACGGTCAGCACTTCCCCTCGATCGAAACCGCTCATCTGGCGGTCAGCCGCGCCGTGGCCGACGACCAGGCCGCATAATGAAGCCGGTGGCGGGACCACCGGCTTTTCCTTTCCCCCGAATGCCCTAATCAGCTTTCAGTCGTCATTGGTGGCGTTCAATTCCGACGGCCGTCGTCCCTCGCCCATGGGCGGAGCCGGATCCAATGCATCCTCGACGGCCTTGGCCAGCGCCTCCACATCGATGCGCGACGCGCCGGTTGCCGCCTGGCGTTCGAGCTCGGCCGACAAAGCCGTCACCAGGGCCTCGTGCCGCAATTCGGGGTTGTCCTTAGCCGTTTCCATCGATCGAAATTCCCTGTTCGTCGACACGTACTTCGATACCGGGACGTGCCTGTTGCTGCTGATAGGTGTAGATGCCAAAGGCAATCAGGGCGATGACCAGGATGGCGATCACACCGTAAAGACTGTTGCGGGACAATGAAAACTCCTGACGCTGGATTGGACGGGATCAACGCGCAGGCCAGGCCAAGGGTTCAATCCTCGGCGATGCGGCGCAGCGCCATGACAAAGGCGGTGACCCCGATGCCGACGCTGCTCGAATTGTCGATCACGATCGGTGTCACATCGGCCGGCAACGCCGCACCCTCGCGGGCCAGGCGCGCCACGATCTGATCGCGGTTCTCACGTCCCCGCCGGGCCAGCCGCGCCGCCCGGACGGATATTTCCGCCGAGATCTGTATGACCCGGCACAGCGGATATTTGGCCACCGCCTCGGGCACGGCATGGCGCGAGATATTGGCAATGACCACCCGGCCCAGGGCCAGGTCGGTGTCGACCCCGATGGGCAGGGCATAGTCGAGTCCATGGGCCTGCCAGGTCAGCGCAAAGCGGCCGGCCTGCTTGGCGCGCGCAAACTCGTCGCGTTCCAGGCTCACATGGTCCTCAAGGTCGATATCGGCCGGGCGCGTCACCAGGCGCCGCACAAAGCTGAAGCGCTTGTCGCCGTCGAGCGCCTTGCGGGCGCCGCCGATCAGCGTGTCCTTGCCCACGCCGGAGGGACCGACGACCAGAACCAGCACTCCGGGAGGCCGCTCGTTCAACTCACCCTTTGCCCTTCACGCCAGACACCCCTCACAACCGGCAGCGGCGCCTGCGCTGCAACCCGCACCAGATCGGCCCGCTTGCCGGGGGCGATCACGCCCCGATCATCCAGCCCGGCGGCACGGGCGGGATTGGCCGTTACGGTAGCAAGGGCCTTGGGCAGGTCAAGTCCCTCCACGCGCCGGGGCAGGAGGAACACCGCCTGCAGCGGGGCAAAGGGCACATAATCGGAGCTGAGAATATCAAGCAGCCCCGCGGCCACCAGGTCCGTGGCCGAGATATTGCCCGAATGCGAGCGGCCCCGCACCACATTGGGCGCGCCCATAAGGATGGCCAGCCCGGCTTCGTGGGCGGCCGAAGCCGCTTCCAGCGTGGTGGGAAATTCGGCGATGGCGACGCCGTCGGCCTCGGCCTCTTCGACATGGGCCAGGGTGGTATCGTCATGGCTGGCCAGGGCAATGCCCATGGCCCGGGCCCGCGCCACGATGGCCGCCCGATTGGGCGCGGAATAGCGCTGGTGCTCCTCCAGCCGGGCATCGAGATAGGCCTGCAATTCCTCCGGACTGCGCCCCATCTGCTTGGCATAGAAGCGCTTATAGGCGTCCAGCGAGCTGAACTGGCGCTGGCCCGGCGTGTGATCCATCACCGAGGCCAGCCGCGTCGAGGGGTGATCGGCCAGGGCGTCGAAATGGTCGACCACGTCATGGCTGGGCAGTTCGCAGCGCAAGTGAATGAAATGCTCGGCGCGCAGCCAGCCGCCATCGCGCCCCGCCCGCACGGCGCCGACCAGTTCGCGGGCATGGGGGAGCATGTCGGGCAGGTCATTGTCCGAACCGATACGCACCGCATCGAACACGGTGGTGATGCCCGAACCGGCGATCTGGGCATCATGGGCGTGCAGCGCCGCCAGCGGGTCCCAGAAGACGCCAGGCCGCGGGCGATAGTGATTTTCCAGGTGATCGGTGTGCAGTTCGACTAGGCCCGGGATCAGGAAGTCGCCGCCCATGTCCTCGCCGGTGCCACCGCCCGCCGTATCAATGGCAACGATCACCCCGTCGCGCACGAGAAGACTGCCCGAGACAATCTCGTCGGCCAGCACGATCCGGGCATTGGAAAAGACCGTCTCGGACACTCCCGTCAGCCTCCCAGCCCAAAATCGGCAATGCGTGCAAAGGGCACCTTGCTTTCCTGTTCATGGAAAAGGCTGAGGCGGTCCAGCACCACCTCGTCCCCCAGGATCGGGCCGAACCAGGTCTGCGCGGCGGTGGTGACCTCGGCGCGATCGGCATCGGAGAGCCGGTCGGTCAGCGTCATGTGGAAACGGAACTGGTCGAACACATAGGGGTAGCCATAACCGTCGAGCAGTTCTTCCTGTCGGGGCGTCAGGCCGCGGGCGGCCCTGGCGGCGCGGTCCCGCGGATTGAGCGGGGCGCGGAACGGCTCGAACATTTCCACCACGCTGGCGGCGAAGTCCTGCAGTGCCGGATTGTCGGGGTTTTCCGGAATGAGGGCGAGAAAGCCATCCAGTTCGGCGATCCGGAGCTTTCCAAGGGAAACCGGTTGCAGTTCGCGGGCCGCTTCGGCCATGGCATCGCGCAGCGATTGCTCGGTGTGCCCGGCCGCCAGCGCCATGGGCGGTTTGAGGGTGGCGTGAAAGCCATAGCGGCCGGCCGACTGGGTCAGGTTGAGCAGGCGGGCGCGCTCCATGCCGGCCACGGCCCCGTCATAGGTGAGGCCCGTAGCCGGATCGCGGCCCAGCCAGACCGACGCGCGATCCCAGAGCAGATCGGTGGTGGCGGGAGCGTAGTAAATGGCGAATCTTTGCGACATGGGGCCTCCTCGGCGCCGGGCTAATGGACCTATATGGCAGGTGTTTGACAAGTCATCGGGCTGGACAAATGTGCCGGGGCTGGCAACAAGGTGACCCCAATACCGATTGCGATCCCGCCAAGGCCTGGACTTCATGCATCGCCCCCTGCTCGAACGCCTCTTCCATCAAGCCGTTGCACAGGCGCAGCCGGCGCTGGCGGTGGAGCGGCATTTGCCCGCGCCACCCAAGGGCCGCACCATTGTCGTCGGTGCGGGCAAGGCCTCAGCGCAAATGGCGCGCGCCTTCGAGCAGGCCTGGCCGGGCGACCTCACAGGGCTGGTGGTCACGCGCTACGGCTATGCCGAGCGCTGCGAGCGCATCGAGATCATCGAGGCCGCCCATCCGGTACCCGATGCGGCGGGCGAGGCTGCGGCATTGCGGCTCCTGGAGATGGTGTCGGGCCTCACCGCCGATGACCTGGTCGTGGCCCTGATTTCTGGGGGCGGCTCTTCGCTGCTGCCGGCGCCCGCGCCGGGCCTGACGCTGGCGGACGAACAGGCGATCAACCGCGCCTTGCTCGCCTCGGGCGCCCCGATCGGGGTAATGAACCTGATCCGCAACCAGTTTTCCACCATCAAGGGGGGGCGTCTGGCCCTCGCCGCCGCTCCGGCGCGCGTCGCCACCCTGGTGGTCTCGGACGTTCCGGGCGACGATCCGGCGCTTGTCGCCTCCGGTCCAACCCTGCCGCTGGCCGGGGGGCGGGCGGAGGCGCAGCGCCTGGCGGCGCTCTATCGCATCGAACTGCCAGACATGGCGGCCCGGCTCCTGGCCAGCCAGGACAATTTGCCCCCCGCGGCCGAGGATCCGGCTTTCGCCGGCAACAGCGTGACAACCATCGCTTCCGCCGCACTGTCGCTGGAGGCGGCGGCAGAGCTGGCACGCGCCAATGGCTTTGAAGCCGCCATTCTCTCGGACAGCATCGAAGGGGAAGCGCGCGACGTGGCCCAGGTGCATGCCGCGCTGGCGCGGGAGATCGTCCTGCGTGACCGGCCCTTCCGCAAGCCGATCGTGCTGCTGTCGGGCGGCGAAACCACGGTGACCCTGCGGGGCAAGGGCCGCGGCGGCCGCAATGGCGAGTTCCTTCTGGCGCTGGCCATTGCCCTTGATGGTGTTGCGGGCGTCTCGGCGCTGGCCGGAGACACTGACGGCATTGATGGTTCGGAAGACAATGCGGGCGCCTTTGTCGATGGAAACACCGCCCGCCGCATGCGCGAGGCCGGTATCGACCCGCAGGCGACCCTGGCTGACAACGATGCCTATGGCGCATTCGCGGCCATCGGTGATCTGTTCGTGACCGGCCCCACCGGGACCAATGTCAACGACTTCCGGGCCATCGCCATTGGCTGACCGCCGGGACCGGGGAGGCCGCAGCCTTCCAGCCCGCTGCGGGCGGGAAGTGCCCCGCAACATGATGCAAGGTGGACGGGCAGTGCCGCCTGTTGCATAAAAATCATACTTTTGTCGATCCGGGCTCTTGGCAGAGGCTGGCAAGACCTGCTCTATAGCCGCCGACAAGCAGGGAGTTCTGGCATGGCCAAGCGCAAGATCGCCATTATCGGCGTGGGCAAGATCGCGGTGGATCAACATATTCCGGTCATCAGCGCCTCGGACGATTTCGAATTGGCGGCGACCGTGTCATCGCGCGGTGTGAGCCATGGCGATCTGCCCGTCTTCCGCACCGCCGCCGAGCTTTATGCGGCCATGCCCGAAATCGGGCTGGTGTCCATCTGCACCCCGCCCGGCGTGCGCCACGCCCTGGTGCGGGAGGCGCTGGATGCGGGCAAGGACGTGATGATGGAAAAGCCGCCCACCACCACCATTTCCGAACTCGACGACATTGTCGCCCATGCGGCCCGGCTGGACCGGGTGCTGTTCCAGACCTGGCACAGCCAGTACAATGCGGCCGTTGACCGGGCCAAGGCCATCCTGGCTGAGCAAGGCGTCAACAAGGTGCGGATCGACTGGCGCGAAAGCGTGCGCAAATGGCATCCGGGCCAGGACTGGGTGTGGGAACCGGGCGGGTTCGGCGTCTGCGATCCGGGTATCAATGCCTATTCGATCTTCACCAAGATCATGCCGTTTCCCGTCTTCGTCGAGAGCGCCAAGCTGACCTTCCCGGCCAACCGGCAGACGCCGGTCGATGTCGAGGTTCGGTTCAAGTCGGGTCAGCCGCACAAGCCCGACATTTCCTCGGGCTTCAACTGGCTCGAGGAAAGCGGGGAGATCTGGACCATCCATGTGGTGACCGGCACCGGCACCGATCTCAAGCTCGAGCGTGGCGGGCGTACGCTCAAGATCAATGGCGAGGTGGTGCTGGAGCATGGCGACGAGGAATATGCCGGTATCTATGACCGCTTCGCCGATCTGCTCGACAAGCGCCAGAGCGATGTGGATGCCGCCCCGCTGCGGCTGATGAGCGACGTCTTCCTGATGGGCGCCCGCGAGAACGGTCCGGCCTTCGAGTGGTAGGCTAGTCCTGGCGCTCGGCCAGCCGGCCAGTCTCAGGACGGCGGCTGCGCTGGCGATCAGTGTACCAGCGAATGCGGATGCCCTTGGCGATCAGGCGCAGGGCCTCCCAATGGATGCCTGCGGTGACCTTGAGCGTCATCAGCGGATGGGTGAAGAACAGCCGCCGCAGGGTCGCATCGTCAAATGGCCGTGCCTCGCCGGTGAAGGCGGCATAGAGCAGCGGCTGGCCGTCCTGGGTTTCATGGATGGCCACACGCACCTTCTCGCCCGGCGGTGTCAGGCGGAACTCGTAGCGGCAATCCATGTCGATGAAGGGCGAGACATAAAAGCTCTTGTCCGCCGCCTGCTCCGCCCCCTGGGGCAGGACATAGCTATGGCGCTCGCCAAAGGTGTTGTGCACCTCATAAATGGTGGCCAGCGGCTGGCCCGCAGCGTCGTCGCAGAACCAGACGGTCAGCGGGTTGAACACATAGCCCAGAATGCGCGGATAGCAGAGCAGACGGATGCGCCCCGCCGGCGGCAGGCCGTGGTCAGCCAGTTTCAGATTGACCCAGCTGCGCAGCGGCAGGCCGTTGCCGTGGTCCGCATCCCGGAACGAGAACAGCGCCCGGCGATTGTGGCCGAACCATTTCAGCCGATCGAGCGCTGGCAGTTCATCAAGATCGATCAGCAGCGAGAACACCCGATATTTGAGGGCGTGCTTTTTTGGCCGGTGCCGCTGATGCACCACCGCGCCGACATAGATGGCTGAATTCGCGATCATGCCACCAGCGCGGCAGTCGCCGGCGGGGCCAGCGTGATGCGGCCGGATGGATTGGGCACGGTCCAGGGTCGCGGCAGGGAGCCCATGGCCTCGGCGGCGGCCAATCCGGCCTGCAGCCCATCTTCGTGGAAACCGCGACCGAAATGGGCGCCGGCGTAGAAGGTGCGATTCTGCCCCTGCAATTGCCAGAGATTGTCCTGGGCCTCGATGGCGCGGCCATCAAAGAGCGGATGGGTATATTGGAAACGCGCGATCTCGTCCCGGGGCTGGGTCGGGGGATTAAGGGTCACGAACAGGTCGCGTCCTGAAAGGCTCTGCAGCCGGTTCATCCAATAGCTCACGCAGAGTTGGTTCTCATCGGAAAGGTGGTCGGTGGAGATATAGTTCCAGCAGCACCAGACCTTGCGGCGCCGCGGCATATAGGTGGGGTCGGCATGTAGGATGGCGGTATTGGTAGTGTAGGCAAAGGCGCCCAAAAGTGACTGCTCGGCCTGGCTGGGGGCATCGAGCATGGCCAGCGCCTGGTCGGCATGGGTGGCAATCAGAATGGCGTCGAACTGATCGACCTGCCCGGTGCGGGCAGTGACGGTGACGCCCGAGGCATCGCGAACGACTCGGGCAACGGGTGTCGAGAGCCGCAACTGTCCGGAAAAATCATTGAGCAAGGCGCCGACATAGGTGCGGCTGCCGCCCTTGACCGTTCGCCAGTTGGGGCGTTCGCGCAATTGCAGCAGGCCATGGCTTTCAAAGAAGCGCACGAAAGCAAAGAGCGGATAGGCACGGATATCCTCTGCCTTGGACGACCAGATGGCGGCGGCCATGGGCAGCAGGTGCCCCTCGACAAAGGAGCGGGAATAGCGCTGGGTGCGTAGATATTCGTCCAGCGTCAAGCCGCGCATATCGGGACGGTCGAGCGCCTTAGGCGCTTCGCGGTAGAAGCGCAGCAGGTCGCGGAACAGGCTCCAGAAGCGTGGCCGGAAGGCGTTGCGGCGCTGTGCCAGCATGCCCGAAAGCCCCTCGCCGCAATATTCGAACGTGCCGCGATCGAGCGAGGCGGCAAAGGACATTTCGGTGGGAATGCTGTCTACGCCGAGATGGGCGAGCATGGCCTGGAAATTGGGATAGTTCTTGTCATTGTAGACGATGAAGCCGGTGTCGACCGGGCCGGTGCCGGGAACATCGATGGTATTGGCATGGCCGCCGGGGCGATCATCGGCCTCGTAGAGCACCACGTCATGAGTCTTGGACAAGAGCCAGGCCGCCGAGAGTCCGGACACCCCGCTGCCGACCACGGCGATACGTTGTCGGACCGGTTGCGAACCGGAAAATCCTGAAGCGGCGTGAAACATGTCTTTATCGTCCCGAATGTTGTGCGAGCCATACGTGCGCGCGGGCCGGATGGATCAGCCGCCGCCGGAGTTTTCTCCCGCCGGCCTGACAAGCAGAATTTTCGCGATGCCACTGATCCAGCCGACGGGCGGTGGCGTATCTGGGGCATGTCAGTTGCGATTTACCCACTTGCCGGACCATGCGAGGATGCTGCGAGACCACCGCGCCGCCGCCTTGCCGTGCCCGCGCCAAAGAAGGGCCAAATCCGCATGACGGACCGGACAGACAATGCCGCGCCGCCGACCCAGACCAGCGCGCAGATCGTGGCCATTGCCGCCAGCGCCGACATGGCCGCCTTTGAAGCCCTGTTCAAGGAATTCGGGCCGCGCATCCGCGCCTATCTGCTCAAGCTGACCCGCGACGGCCAGGCCGCCGAGGATCTGATGCAGGAGACCATGCTGGCCATCTGGCGCAAAGCCGGGCAGTTCGATCCGGAGCGCGGGCAGGCCTCGGCCTGGATATTCACCATCGCCCGCAATATCTGGATCGATGCCTGGCGCAAGCAGAAACGCCCCGCCTTCGACCCCGACGATCCGGCCCTGGTGCCGCCGCCCGAACCGGAGGCGCCGGACCTTCTGGAGCAGAAGCAGAGCGGCGCCGCGCTCCATGCCGCGCTTAAGACCCTGCCGGCCGAACAGGTGGAACTGATCCGCCTCTCCTTTTTCGACGAAGACTCGCACAGCACCATCGCCGCCCGCTTGGGGCTGCCGATCGGCACCGTGAAATCGCGCATCAGACTGGCCTTCGGACGCCTTCGCGCGGCGCTGGAGGAAATGAAATGACCATTCGCCATCACCTCAATGACGATCTCCTGCTCGACTATGCCGCCGGGCGCCTCAGTGAAGGCTGGTCGCTGGCCATTGCCTGCCATTTGGCCATGTGCCCGCAATGCCGGGAACAATTGGCGCTGGCCGAAGCCACGGCCGGGGCCATGCTGGAAGAGCTGACGCCCGTCGAGGGCCCCGCCGATAGCTGGGAGACGCTCAAATCCCGCCTCGCGGTCACGCCCGAGCCGGCGCCCAGGCCCGTTTCCCGCCCGGCTTCGGCCACCCTGCCCGAGCCGCTGCGCTCCTATCTCGGGGGCGACCTCGACGCCATCAAATGGCGCAATCTGGGCAATGCCAAGCAGGTGCTGATCAAGACCGGCGACAAGACCACCCAGGCGCGCCTGCTCTGCATCGCCGCCGGCAAGCCGGTGCCCGAGCATTCCCATGGCGGCCGCGAATTGACCGTGGTGCTCAAGGGCAGCTTCCACGACGAGGTCGACCGCTTCGGCCCCGGCGATATCGAGGATGCCGATGGCAGCCTGACCCACCAGCCGGTGGCCGATGATCACGAGGATTGCATATGCCTCGCCATCACCGATGCGCCGCTCAAATTCTCCAGCCGGTTGTTGCGGCTGGTCCAGCCGATGCTCGGCATCTGAGGAGGACCCATGTTCGGCTTTCCCTTGCTGACCCTGCTTGCCGCCTATGGCGGGACGGCGCTGGTGTTCTTCGGGATCGACCTGCTCTGGCTGACCGTGCTGGGCATCGGCTTTTACCGCGCCGAAATCGGCGACCTGCTGCTCGACCAGCCCAATCTGGTGCCCGCGGCGCTGTTCTATCTCTTCTATGTCGCGGGCCTGGTCGGCTTTGCCGTGCTGCCGGCGGTCAATGCCGGCAGCTGGGTCTGGGCGCTGGTGGCCGGGGTGGCGCTGGGCTTGTTGGCCTATGGCACCTATGACATGACCAATCTCTCCACCCTCAAGGGCTGGAGCCTCCAGATCAGCCTGATCGACATGGCCTGGGGCGGCTTCCTCTCGGGTATTTCGGCCCTGGCCGGCTACTACGTGGTCAAGCTCACCAGCTAGCCCCGCATCCGCGCCGCAATCCAAAAAGCCAGCCTGTGGGGCAGCACGCCCAACAGCTTCAGCGGCCAGATCAGCCGGCGCGGAAAGGCGATCTCGAAGCTCTTGCCATCGAGCCCGGCCAGAATGCGCGCCGCCGCCGCTTCGGGCTCCATCAGCCCGGGCATGGCAAAATTGTTCTTGTCGGTCAGCGGCGTGCGCACAAAGCCCGGTGTCACCAGCCGCACATCGACCTCGGGCCACAATTCGGTGCGCAGCGACTGGGCGAAATTGACGATGCCGGCCTTGGTGGCCGAATAGACCTGGCCATTGGGCAGGCCGAAAATCGCCGCAGCCGAGCCGAACAGCACCAATTGCCCGCCCGGCCGCAAATGCCTGGCGCCGATCTGCGCCACGTTGAAGGTGCCGGTGAGATTGACCGCGAACACTTTGGCCGCTTCATCCGCATCGGCCTTGCCGACCGCGCCGGGATCATAGATGGCGGCGGTGGTGATGATCCGGTCGAACGGCCCATGCAGCGCCGCCGCCTCTTCGATGCTGTTTCGATCGGTGGCATCGGCCGCAATGGCGTGATGGCCCGAGCCGATGCGAGCGAGCGCTGCAGCCAGATCGTCCTTGTTGCGCCCCGAAATGACCACCAGCGCCCCCCGCGCCGCAAATTTTTGGGCCAGCGCCTCCCCAATGCCGCTCGACCCGCCAATGATCCAGATTTTCTCGTCTTTTTTCGCCACGCCTGAAATTCCTTCGAATGCAAATGCTCGCAGGCATTACGCAGAGAAGGGGGGATTGGATGCTTGGGGGAGGAGAACTTAGGCGGATGGGGGGACAACCACTCTCATCAGACTTGACTTCCGACTGCCTGACGATTCTTCTCTAGTTCATGGGGGCACAATTCACAATGGACAATGATGATCGGGACATGGGACCTCTGGAAGTCTACAAAGAGGGCACCAATTTTCTTTCACCTCTACTAGATGATGCTTCGGAAATCGCTTCTGAGTATCGAAGGCGACGGAATGATCACGACTTGAAAAGCGTGCATCCAGCCGACGCTCACGCAGAAGAGGCCAAGGGGTGGATTGTACAAAGACCGGGAAAGCGCGCAACCCGAATGAAACGCCCGAAAAGTCATGAGCGGTTGTTGGAGGATCGTGTTTGGTGCCTATTTAGAACTATGGGATACGGCACTCTCAATGGAGGGAATTTCAAAATTTCTTTCGCCAGAGAGGACAAATCTCAAGGCCGTAAACAAATCGATGTATATGCCGAAGATAATGAAACGGCAATAATTATAGAATGCAAGTCTCGCGCCGAGAGAGGACGCCGCTCTCTCCAAAAGGACATTTTGGAAACCGTTGCGCTTCAAAATTACCTTCGAAATGCCGTTTACAGTAGGCACACGGGCCAAAAACCGAAGCTAATCTGGATATATGCAACAAACAACATCCTCTGGTCAGCACCAGATGTCGAAAGGGCGGAAGCTCACGACATCAAGATCTTGACCGAGAACGAACTACAGTACTTCGAGACATTCGTGCGGCACATGGGCCCCGCGGGAAGATATCAAATTTTGGGTGAGTTTCTCCGCGGCCAGAAAGTCCCAGGCTTGTCGGACGTCAAAATTCCTGCAATTCGGGGGAAAATTGGCGGTGAGACCTTCTATAGTTTTGTAACAACACCTCGGAATCTTCAAAAGATTGCTTTTATTAACCATCAAGCACTCAATCATCCTGACGGCCGCCCCGCCTACCAGAGAATGATTTCGTCGAGTAGAATCAAGGAAATCGGCAGCTATATTAGTAAAGGTGGATTTTTCCCTACAAACGTACTTGTTAATTTCTCTGATTCTCCAAGATTCGATTTTATTTCGAATACTGAAAATACAGATCCTAATCTGAAATTCGGATGGTTGACTCTTCCTTCGAAATATAGATCCGCTTGGATCATCGATGGGCAGCATCGCCTCTATGGCTTCTCTCACCTACCGGACCACTACTTGGATCAGAGCTTGTTTGTCCTGGCATTCGAAAAGATGGCCGTTCAGAAAGAAGCGGACCTGTTCATAACTATCAACCACAAGCAAAAGAGCGTACCTAAGGGTCTATTGGTCAGTCTCTTAGCCGACATTCGAATGGGTGACGCAGATCCATCAACGGCTCTTTCTGCGCTTGCGTCCGCAGTAGTGCGCGCGCTGAACACGGACAAAACAAGCCCATTGTCTCGCAGGTTCGCACTACACGGCGTACCAGCGGAGCCCAACCAGAACCTGACTATATCTGAGGCGGTAAACGGCTTTCGAAGGTCAGGACTCATCGGGCGGCTGGCCGGGTCCTCTATCGCTCCCGGACCACTAACAGGCGCAACAGACGAAGAGACCGTCGCACGGGCCACAAGCGTTCTAAATAGCTATTTTGAGAAGGTCCGCCAAGCCAACCCCGTGCGCTGGGAAAGGGGAAGGGATGCATTTATTGCGGTCAACCCCGGATTGCGCGCCCACCTAGGTGTTATCGCCGAAGTGGTCTCATACCTGTCACACAAAAAGTCGCTGGACTTCCAACTGCTGAAACCCTCCGACTTTGCCGCACACGTCAACAGCTTTTGCGATCCAATCTTTAAGTTCATTAGAGATGCCTCCGATGAAGTGATAAGGGAGAAGTTCTCCCGCAAGTTCGGCGAAGGCGGCGTCAAAGAGTACGCATATCATTTGATGCGGATTCTGACTGACACTCACTCTGACTTCGGCACCGAGGAGTTCCTTCGGTGGGTAGAACAGAGCAATTCCGACAAGATAGATGAGGTGAACCAGTTTCTCATGAAACTGTCGGAACGCATGACTGATTACGTTATCGACACTCTCAAGCAGGTGCATGGTACGCACCGGCTGGCCAGTGACGAGCAGGCATTTTGGGAAATTGGGGTCGAAAGCGAACGAATTAGGCGCAACGCCTTCGAAGCTCAACAACGTGATAAGGCACGCAGGAAGCCGAAAGAGGCCTACCTAAACATAGTAGATTTGGCTGAGATTGTTAAGCAATCCAATAATTGGAGTCATTTCGAGTTTGCATTTAAGAATCCAAAACCGGAAGAAAGGACAGGTCAAAAGTATTATCTTTCTTGGATACAAGATTTTAATGAACTGAGAAATATAGCTGCCCACAAAAACCAGCTAAAGACATACACCGACGAAGACTTAGAGTTCATCGAATGGCTACGAGCCGAAGTCAGCCCGAAATTTCCACTATGACCAGAGAGCCTTTGAAGCCATTCCTAAAATGGGCAGGCGGCAAGCGATGGATGTTCGAAAGTGGACAATTCGCAACCCCTGAGTTCACTGGCAGATATATCGAACCATTCCTTGGGGGAGGGGCTGTTTTTTTCGAAACAAGGCCGAGACGTTCGATCCTCAGCGATTCTAATGAACGCTTGATTGAAGTCTACCTAGCGATAAGAGATGATGTCCAGCGACTTGTTCCCCTGCTCCACAGTCATGCCCGCTTACATTCGACCTCATATTACTATGAGACGCGATCCAGGAACTATTCAGACCTAACGGAAAGAGCAGCGCAATTCCTGTACCTCAACAGAACGTGCTGGAACGGCCTATATCGTGAAAATTTGAAGGGGAATTTCAACGTACCTATTGGTACGAAACAGACTGTAATTTTGGCGACTGACAATTTCGATGCGTGGTCTACAGCTCTACATGGTGCTATAATTAGCGCAGCCGACTTCGAGGAAACAATTGATCTTGCCGGTGAGGGCGATTTTGTTTTCGCTGACCCGCCGTATACCGTCCGACACAATATGAATGGATTCGTAAAATATAATCAAAACATATTTGCTTGGCAGGATCAGGTTCGATTGCGTGACGCCATACGACGCGCGACAGACAGAGGCGCAAAGTTTGCAATAACAAACGCCGACCACGAAAGCGTCCGAGATCTATACAAGGATTTTGGACACCAGAGACGACTGGGACGGCATAGCGTCATCGCTGCCAAGGCGACGCACCGCTCTCACTCCACCGAGCTACTGATCACGAGCTGATGATGGTACGATGTGTCTGCTATCAGACGCCGACTTCGTGTAGACCAATCGCCGGCTCTTCACACCGCTTAGCCAGACAGAAGATACTCTGTTGGGGGAGGAAGGGCAGCGTCCTGTGGAGGACCCTCGCCCTGCGAGCATAGCTCTCCGGGCCTAGCCGACTAAAATCGCTCCACCGGAGCGATTTTGCGCGAAGCGCCGTCGGCTAGTCATCCCCCATCTTCAGCGCCTTGATGAACGCCTCTTGTGGTATTTCCACACTGCCAAATTGGCGCATTCTCTTCTTGCCGGCTTTTTGCTTTTCCAGCAGCTTCCGCTTACGCGTGGCGTCGCCGCCATAGCATTTGGCGGTGACGTCCTTGCGCATGGCGCGGACGGTTTCGCGGGCGATGATCTTGCCGCCGATGGCGGCCTGGATGGGGATGACGAAGAGGTGCGGGGGGATCAGCTCCTTGAGCTTTTCGCACATCACGCGGCCGCGGCTTTCGGCCACCGTGCGGTGCACCAGCATGGAAAGCGCGTCCACCGGCTCGGCATTGACCAGGATGGAGAGTTTCACCAGATCGCCGGCGCGGTGTTCGATCAGTTGATAGTCAAAGCTGGCATAGCCCTTTGAGATCGACTTCAGCCGATCGTAGAAATCGAACACCACTTCATTGAGCGGCAGTTCATATTCCACCATGGCGCGCTGGCCGACATAGCTCAAATTCTTCTGGATGCCGCGCCGGTCCTGGCAGAGCTTCAAAATCGCGCCCAGATAATCGTCTGGCGTCAGAATCGTCGCCTTGATCCAGGGTTCGCGGATTTCCTCGATCTTCATCACATCGGGCAGGTCGGCGGGATTATGCAGATGCATGGTCTCGCCACTGGTCAGTTCCACCTCGTAAACCACCGAGGGGGCGGTGGCGATGAGGTCGAGATCGAATTCTCTGGAGAGCCGCTCCTGAATGATTTCGAGGTGCAGCAGCCCCAAAAAGCCGCAGCGGAAGCCGAAGCCGAGCGCGGCCGAGGTTTCCATCTCGAAGGAGAAGCTGGCATCGTTTAGACGCAGCTTGCCCATGGCGGCGCGCAGCTCGTCAAAGTCCGAGGCATCGACAGGGAAGAGGCCGCAGAACACCACCGGCTGGGCCGGGCGGAAGCCGGGCAGCGCCTTTTCGGTGGGCTTTTTGTCCTCGGTGATGGTGTCGCCGACATTGGTATCGGCCACTTCCTTGATCGAGGCGGTGAAGACGCCCAATTCGCCCGGGGTCAGTTCCTTGACCTCGACCAGCTTGGGGGTGGAGACAGCGACCCGATCCAGCTCGTAAACGGCGCCGGAGGCCATCATGCGGATCTTCTGGCCCTTCTTCATCACCCCATCGATGATGCGGACCAGCACCACGACGCCGAGATAGGTATCGTACCAGCTATCGACCAGCAGGGCCTTCAATGGCGCGTCGATATCGCCCTTGGGGGCGGGCAGGCGCGTGACGATGGCCTCGAGCACCTGGTCGACGCCCATGCCGGTCTTGGCCGAGATTTCGACGGCGTCACTCGCATCGATGCCGATGACGTCCTCGATCTGGCTTTTGACGCGCGGAATATCGGCGGCGGGCAGATCGACCTTGTTCAGCACCGGGACGATTTCGTGATTGGCGTCGATGGCGTGATAGACATTGGCCAGGGTCTGCGCCTCGACGCCCTGGGAGGCGTCGACCACGAGCAGCGAACCTTCGACCGCGGCCATGGAGCGGCTCACCTCATAGGCGAAGTCGACATGGCCGGGCGTGTCGATGAGGTTCAGGATATAATCCTCGCCATCCTGGGCGCGGTATTTGAGCCGCACTGTCTGCGCCTTGATGGTGATGCCGCGCTCGCGCTCGATATCCATCGAGTCCAGCACCTGGGCTTTCATCTCGCGCGCATCCAGCCCGCCCGTCATCTGGATCAGGCGGTCGGCGAGGGTCGATTTGCCATGGTCGATATGGGCGACGATGGAGAAATTGCGGATGTTCTTGAGCGGCGTGGTCATGGGCGTGGCTGATAGCAGATGCCACGGGGCCAAGAAAGATGGTTTGCGCGCGGTTAACCGCGAGTTTGCCGTGTTCGCCGCCCGGCTCGTTCATCTTGGGGGCCGGGTCGTTCATTATTGGGGGCCTGGAGGGGGCCCAGGCCCGTCAGCAGGTCTCGCAGCGGGGGTGATGGGGCGGCAGATCGGCCCAGTCGCGCAGGCTCAAAGCCTCCGGATCAGGGGTTTTTGGGGGCGTCGGCACGGGCCTGCCGAGCCACGCCAAGAGGCGCGCCAGGATGGACATTTTGTCTACTTCGATGGGGTTTTGCTATGCTATGGTCCCATATTGCGCCGGTCTGCGGCGGGTCGCAATGGACAAGCTCTGCGCGTGGGTTTAGAAAATCTATATGGCTAATCCCTTCCCCATCCCCCTCAACGCCCTGCGCGCCATCGAGATCGTCGCCCGCCGCGGCGCCCTCGCCCCGGCCGCCGAGGAACTGGGCGTCACGGTCGGCGCCGTCAGCCAGCACCTCCGCCGCGCCGAAAAACGACTCGGCCTCGAACTCTTCGCCCGCACCGCTCAGGGCATCCGGCCGCTGCCGGTTCTGGCGCGCGTGCTGCCGCAATTCACGAGTGGATTCAATCAGTTGCAGGATGGCCTTGCGGGCCTGACCGGCGTCGATGAGGGCGTGCTCAATGTCACCGTTGGGAGTGTCTTTGCCTCGCGCTGGCTGATCTGGCGGTTGCACAAGTTCTCCGCGCTCCATCCGGGGCTCGAAGTGCGTCTGACCGTAACGGGTGCAGTGCTGGATCTCAGCCGCCCCGACATTGACTGCGGAATCCGCTTTGGCAGTGGCACATGGCCGGGCGCCGATGTCAGCCTGATCGGCGGACAAGACTACCAGCCGGTGTGCGCCCCGATGATCCGCGACCGGCTCCGGACGGTAAGCGATCTGGCGCAGGTTCCAGTGATCGTGGACCAGACGAGCATGCTGGACTGGCCATTGTGGCTGTCCGGCGCCGGGGGCAATATTGCGATGCCGCTCGACGGCCCGGTCTATTCGGATGCTTCACTGGCCTTCGATGCGGCGATTGCAGGTCAAGGCGTGCTGCTGGCCGCCGACATGATGACCGCCGATGCGGTGAGCGATGGCCGGCTGGTGCGCCCGTTCGATCTGCCGGTCAAAGGAGAGCGTGGCTACTTTCTCGCAACGGCCAAAGGGCGCAGGGAGCCCAAAAAGCTCAAGCTGTTCCGGGACTGGCTGGCGCACGAAGTGCCGGCCAGCGTTCTGGGCTATGTCCACCAGAACGCGCCCGCGCTTCGACCAGGCCAGGAAAGCGACGCAATAATATCAACTACAGCCGGATAATTTTGCTAATTTTGACATTTTCGCGCAATATTTCTGCCCATGTCTGTGCGACACTGCCCGAGATGGACGCTTTCTTGCATAGGTGATGTGATAGGCTCCTGCCATCGTAGGCCGTAATGGGGATCGGCATGGACGACGTTATCATTCTGGGTGCAGGCATTGTCGGCATCGCGACCGGCATTCACTTGCTGCGACGCGGACGCAGCGTAACGCTGGTCGACAAAAGCGAGCCCGGGCACGAAACCAGTTTCGGCAACGCCGGTATCATTCAGCGCGAGGGGGTGCGGCCGCACCCGTTTCCGCGGGACCTGCAGACGCTGTTGCAGGTGGGCCTGCACCTGTCGACGGCCGCGCGCTACGAACCGCTTGCCCTGCCCCGGCTGGCGCCACCGCTGCTGCGCTATTGGTGGGAGAGCTCGCCCGACCATTATCGCAAGGTGGTGCAGAGCTATGCCCCGCTGATCGGCCGTTCGATCATCACCCATTCCGACCTCATCCAGGCCTGTGGGCCGGAGACAGAAAAGCTGATTTCGCGATATGGCTGGCACCTGGCCTTCCGCAGCCCGGACAGGCTGGAGAAGGAAGCGGGCAAGGCGCAGGGCGATCACGACCAGTTCGGCATCAGTTTCAAGGTACTGGACTGGCCAGCGTTGAAGTCTGCAGAGCCTGACCTGATCGGCGGGCTGGCTGGCGCCATTCACTGGACCGACCCCTGGACGGTCAGGGACCCAGGTGCCTTGGTGGAGGCGTATTTCCAACTGTTTGAAAAACTCGGCGGCACATTTATTCGCGGCGCAGCCAAGGGGCTCAAGCAAACTGGCAACGGCTGGAGTGCCGATGTCAACGGCAGGACGGTTTCGGCCGGGCAGGTCGTGATTGCCCTGGGGCCCTGGGCGCCGGATGTCCTTGAGCCGCTGGGCTATCGGCTGCCGCTGTTCGTCAAGCGCGGCTATCACATGCATTACGGCACGAGCGCCGCAGTGAAGCTCAATCATCTGCTGCTTGACCCGGAAGTGGGCTATGCCATGGCGCCGATGGCGCGCGGTATCCGCATCACAACCGGCGCCGAATTTGCGGAGCGCGATGCAGCGCCAACTCCGATCCAGTTGGGCAGGGCGGAGAGGGCGGCCAAGGAATTGTTCCCGCTCGGGCAAAGGCTGGACCCGCAGCCCTGGAAGGGCGCCCGCCCCTGCACCCCGGACATGATGCCGATCATCTCCAAGGCACCTAAGCACAAGGGGCTCTTCGTGGGCATCGGCCACGCCCATCACGGCTTTACGCTGGGGCCCGCGACCGGCGAATTGCTGGCGCAGGCCATGACCGGCGAGGCCACTGCCATCGACATCCATCCGTTCCGCATGGAACGATTCATGGGCGGCTGAGTGAAGCGGGTCGGCCTTGCCGCCGACCCGCGATTGCAGCACTAGAGCTCCCGTTCTGATTGAAACAGAACTGGAGCTCTATCTCTTTGTTTTGTCGCGCCTTCAAGCCGCAAAAGTGGCGTCCACTTTTGCTGAAAGCACTCTAGCCTTCGAGCAGGCGCCTGAGCTTGGCTAAGGCCGTATCGCTGTTCTCGCGATAGGCGATGGTGCCTTCAAAATCCCCCTGGGCATTGACGAGGAACACCGAGGCGGTGTGGTCCATGGTGTAGTCGCCGCCTTCGAGCGGCACCTTCTCGTAATAGACCCCCCAGGATTGGGTGGCCCTGGCGACCTCTTCGGGCGTACCGGTGACACCGGTCACGCGGCCGGTCCAACTGACATAGTCGCCGATCACCTCAGCAGTGTCGCGTTCCGGGTCGACTGTGACGAAGAAGGCATTGAGATCGTCAGCCTCTTCGCCCAGGGCTTCGTACCAGGATGCCATTTCGGCCAGTGAGGTGGGGCAGACTTCGGGGCAATGGGTGAAGCCGAAGAACAGCATGGAGGGCTTGCCCCTCAGGCTCTGCTTGGTGAAGGCCTCGCCCGAGGCCGTCACCAGTTGATAGTCGCCCTGCCCCAGCGCGACTGCCTGAGCTGGGCGAGTCATTGTGGTATAGACATAGAGTCCCGTGGCACCCAGCGCCGCAATGGCAACAAGGGTCCAGAGGATCGTGCGGATGTGGGACAGGGCCATGGCTCAGTGCCCCATATGGCCGGAATGATCCTCGGCCGGCGCGTCGGCTGCGGTTCCAGCGGCGATCAGGTCCAGGGTGATGGTGCCGGCCTTTTCAAAGGTCAATGTGACGGGGACGACATCACCTTCGGCGATGGCGCTGTTCAAGCCCATGAACATCAGGTGATAGCCGCCCGGTTCGAGCACGACCGTCTCGCCGGCGGGAATCGCCAGCCCCTCAGGCAGCTGCCGCATCTTCATGACGTCGCCTTCCATGGCCATTTCGTGGATCTGGCCTTCCTTGGCGACAGGCGTCGTCACGCCGATCAAGGTCTCAGCCTGGCCACCATTATTGGTTATGGTCAGGAAGCCACCAGCTACCGGTGCATTGGGCAGCGTGGCGCGGGTGAAGGCGCCCGTGATGGTGAGATCGCCAATGACCGTTTCGGCCGGTGCCGCAGCATCATGATGGGCATGCTCATCCATGCCGCCGGCAATCAGGGTGACGCTTGGCGCCGGCATATCTGCGCCCTCCCCCATGCCAATCCAGGCTTCCTCGCCATTGGCGCATTCCTGAATGGCGGGGAAATAGAATGTGCCGGGTTCGAGCGTATCGGCAAAGGTGCCGCGGAAGACGAACTCATCATACCACTCATTGGGCAGATTGCCCTCCGACCAGGTGATTTCCTTGACGCCCTCCGACACTTCGGTGCCGTGGTTCACATAGGTGTTTTCATGGGGTCCGGTGACGGTTTCGAGTTTCCAGCCGGCCTTGGGCATGGGCTTCACATTGTAGAAGCCCTCCGGAATCTGCACGCGAATGGTATGGGTGGCTTCGGTACCGCATCCATGAGGAATGCGGAGCACGGCCTTGTAGCTCGCACCGAGCCCGGCTTCCTGGACTTCCAGGGTAGCATGGGCAAAAGCCGGAGCAGCCAGAGCAGTGAAGGTTGCGGCGGCCAGGGTGGCACGCGCGAAAGAGCGGATCATGTGTGATCTCCAGTCAATATAGGTCTGATTCCGGCGGGTTCTGCCGGTCGTTGAAACGAGGATCAGGCCGCGACTGGAGGCGCACGGGACTGCCCCACATGATCGGGCAGAAGGGTGATGTGGAGGGCCGGGGCATCATTGTGGCGGACGATGCCGGCGGTTGTCGGTGCTTCGACAACGAGGACTGGTGGCAGCACGGCAGCGAGCTGGTGCTTCGCCACGCCGGTAGCCGGACAGGAGAGCGCCGCGGCTTCGTGCGGATCGCCATTTTGGTCCTGCGCCAAGGGCTGACAGACCGACCAGCTATCGAGCGTGGCAAAGCCAAGGGCGTTGAGACCGCGCTGGAGCCCCGCGGCCTGATGCAAAGGTAGCAGCAGGGTCAGCACGTAGATGGCCAGAACCGCGAGCGCGATGCCGGCTTCGCTGAACATGGATCGGGTCGTGCTGGTCGGGTGCGGGCTCACAACGCCTCGATAGCCCGGCGACGGAGCGGGCTCAAGCTGTTTGGCGTGGTGGAGCGGGGCTCACTTTGTCGCAGATCAAAGACGGCTTGCATCTGGTCTGGAACAATTCTAAGCGTTGTTTAGAACGATTCTAATCTGGAGAGCATCATGCTGCGCTTCTGGCCGGACAATCGCCGCGACTTCGGGACGCTGAGCGAACGGGAAATCCTCGCGCTGGCGGTCGCCGCCGAGGAAGAGGATGGGCGCATTTATTCCGAGTTCGCCGCCAGGCTTGGCGAGACCTATCCGGGCAGCGCAGCCCTGTTCGAAGGCATGGCGGCCGAGGAAGATGAGCATCGCCGCAGCCTGCTGGACCTCTATGTCGCCCGCTTCGGCACCCGGCTGGTCCCGATCCGGCGCGAGCATGTTCGTGGCTTTCTCACCCGAAAGCCGGTATGGCTGCAAAAGACGCTGACACTCGAGCAGGCCCGCCAGCAAGTGTGGGAAATGGAGGAAGGCGCCTACCACTTCTATCTGGAGGCGGCCAAGCAGGTGACGGATGTGGAAATCCGCAAATTGCTGGGCGACCTGGCGGCGGCTGAAAAAGGGCACGCCCAGCGCGCCGACCAGATCGACAGCGCCGTGCTGGGCGCCGAAGGCCGGGAAAGCGAGAGCCAGGAGGCGCATCGGCAATTTGTTCTGACCTATGTGCAGCCGGGCCTGGCCGGGTTGATGGACGGGTCGGTCTCAACCCTGGCGCCGGTGTTCGCGGCCGCCTTTGCCACCGGCGACACGCACCAGACCTTTCTCGTCGGCCTGGCCGCCGCTGTGGGTGCGGGTATCTCGATGGGCTTTACCGAGGCCGCGTCAGACGATGGCAAGCTCACGGGTCGCGGTTCGCCGATCAAGCGCGGGCTGGCGGCGGGCATCATGACCGCGGTGGGTGGGCTGGGACATGCCCTGCCCTACCTGATCCATGATTTCTGGATCGCCACCGGCGTGGCGGCCTTTGTGGTGCTGGTGGAACTCTGGGCCATCGCCTTTATCCAGCAGCGCTACATGCAGACCCCGTTCTGGCGCGCCGTACTGCAAGTGGTACTGGGCGGTTCGCTGGTGTTTGCGGCCGGGATTCTGATCGGCAATGCCTAGTTTGGCGCCTGTCACTTCAGGCAGATCCCGTCTATATCGCGACCATGGAACACCATACGATCACCGCCAGCGACGGCACCAAGCTGTGCTTTGATCTTGCCGGTCCCCAATCGGGGGCTGGCGTGTTGCTGTGCCATGGCCTTTGCGCGGGCGGGGCGCAGTTTGCCGCTGACGCGGAATGGCTGGCCGAGCAAGGCTATCGCGTTTTGGTGCCCGATTTGCGCGGCCACGGCCGATCCGGCATGCCGGATCGGGTCACCGCCCAAGCCTTCTCGCCGCAGCGCTTGCGGGCCGATCTTGTGGACATGCTCGACCGCGCTGGGTTGGACCGGGTCCATTGGGTGGGCAATTCCCTGGGCGGGATATTGGGGCTCGGCATGGCCGCCAAAGCACCCCGGCGGCTGGCGTCGCTGACAATATTCGGCACGGCCCTGGCGCTGAACCTGCCGTCCATCGGCGGATTGGTGACGCTGCTCGACACCATCCCGGGGCGCGCGCTGGCCGCGCAGATCACTGCGCACATGACCACCGACAGCCGGACCAGCCGGCCGCTCGTGGCGCGGATGCTCAAGCAATATGATGCACGCGCCGCGGCCGCCATTGTCGGCCATATCCGGCGCTACGACCTGCGGGAGGCTGCGCGCAACTGGACCGGGCCCGGCCTGATACTGGTGGGCAGCAAGGATCATGCCGTCAATCGGGCGCTGCTGCCGCAGCTGACGGTTCTGGACGGCCGGCCGAACTGGCGGATCGAACATTTGCCGGGCGGCGGGCATTGCGCCAATCTCGATGCCAGCGTGGCCTGGCGCCGAGCCATACTCACTGCCGTGGCGCCCCCAGTGGCCGGATGATGGGCACTTGGCGCCGCATGCGCAACCAGGCGACCACCGCCACGACCAGCGCCGGCACGATAACCATCAACGATTCAGTCCATCCCGCATCGGGCCCGAACAACACGGCATGCATGCGCCGGCCTGGCAGGAAGGTGAAAGCGCCAGCCAGGATCAGTGCGCCGACATAGAGCCCCTGCAACTCCGCGCGATGCCGGGCCACATCGCGGTCAACGATGATGGCCTTGAGGCCGACATAGACCGTAAAATAGGTGAACAGCGAAAACAGATGGATCGGGCTGAACGGACCGATCAACCTGATCTCGTTGATGAACAGGCCGCTGGTGGCCGTAATCAGCATCAGCGCGATCCAGATGCGGCCCAGGGCCTTGTGCAGGGCCGTGCCCTTGCGGCGCCAGAGAATGAGAGCGCCCAAAATGGTCGCCAGGATGGCCGAGGCCGCATGGATCTGGATGGCGAAGTCGGCGTCGAGAAGGGGGGTGAGCGTCATGTTGATATCCGCATGAGGTCTTTGCGACACCGGGATGGATCGCTAAGTTGCCGCGCGCAACGCTCACTTCTTCAACCGCAGGTCCGCTTCGTGAACGACAGCCCATTGCATTCCACGCTGCGTGAATTGCATGGCCTGATGCGCGATGGGCGAAGCTGGGTGGTGCTGCTGGCGCTCAGCCTGGTGATCGGCTTGATCGGCCCGTTCGGCACTTATCAGGCGATGAACCTTGCGCCGCGCCTGGCCTATTGGACCGCCATCGGGGTGGGTACGTCGGCTGCGGGGACGCTGGTCGCCGGATTTTGCGAACGCCTGTTGCGGCCGGTCATGCACCGCTTTGCCGCCGCGCTTGTCGCCGGGGCGCTGGCCGGCCCGTTCATCGCTGCGGTCGTGGCTGCCATCAACCTTGTCGTGTTCGGCCCGGCAGGCACGGTCATCGATCTGGTATCGCTGAGTTTTTATTGCATGGCGATCTCCGCCGCCGTGACCCTGATCGCGGCGGTGCTGGAACGGCCGCAGCCTGCCGCAGCCATGGCGGAAGAGCCGCCCGCCCTGCTGGAGCGGTTGCCACGGCCCCAGCGCGGCCGGCTACTGCATATTTCGGTGGCCGACCACTATGTCGAAGTCAGTACCGAGAACGGCCGGAGCCTGGTGCTCATGCGCCTTTCTGATGCCATTCGTGAGGCGGCCCCCATTGCCGGTTTGCAGGTGCATCGCAGCCATTGGGTTGCGCTGGATGCGGTCAAGCGCAGCCTGCGCCAGAAAGGCCGGCCGGCGCTGGAGCTGGAAAACGGCACCATCGTCCCAGTCAGCCGGACCTATCTCGAGGCTGCGCGCGCGGCGGGGCTGCTGGCCTGAAGCAGATGCAGGCGATCATCGATGATCTCGCCGACGCGGGCGCATTCCTGTGCAATTTCGCGGACGAAATCGGCGAGCATGGCCCGCTCCAGGACGGCAGGGTTGCGCACCACAAGGGCAGTGTCGCGGTGCAGCGGCTCGAACTCGACCGGCGCGATTTCGACCAGCCGGCCGGCCTTGACGTCTTCCTCCACCGCTGAATTGACGAAGAACCCCAGCCCCTCACCCTTGATGGCGAGGCGACGGCCCGGGCCAGTGGGCAGTTCGACGCTGGTCTGGGCTAGGCGCACCAGGGCCGCAGCCCGCTCCGGATCGGCCTGCCACCATCTCAGTGCAATGACCCGTGGCACCAGTGCCAGCACTTCGTCGATGGTGGGGTGACTTGAGAGCTTTGCGGCCACCTCTGGCGAAACCACCAGCGGCACACGCTCACGCATGATCACCAGCGGCTCGAGATCAACCACCAGCGGGTCGATATTGGGCCAGCACAGAATGCCCATTTCCACTTCGCGTTCATGCAGCATGGCCGCGATCTGGGCCTGCCGCCCTTCGCGCACCACCACGTCCACGGACGGGTAGCCCTGCTGGAAACGGATCAGGCTTTCGGTGATCAGGGGCGAGACCAAAGTGCGCAGCGAGCCGATCGAGACCCGACCGCGTTCCACCCGGCGCAGCGCCTCCCGCCCCTCCTGCGCGGTGCCGATGATGCGGCGGGCAAAGGGCAGGAAGGTCATGCCGTGATCTGTGAGTGTCACGGTGCGGCCGCGCACAAACAGTTGTACGCCCAACAGGTTTTCCAGGGCGCGGATGCGCATGGACGCGGTGGCCTGGGTGATGTTGAGATAGGCCGCCGCCCGGGTGAAGGACTGCTCGCGGACAATGCGGTCAAAGGTGCGAAGCTGGTCGAGGTCCATAGACATGACTTATGCGAATTGACGTTCTGCAACAGATATTGCCGCTTCCATAGACTTTGTCGATGCGCTGATTAACTCATAACGCGTTGCGTTATGTAACGCGTTACGTTATGGTATGCACATGATCCAGAGCTTTGCAGATGGAGAAACCGAGCGGATCTGGCAGGGACGGCGTAGCCACAAACTACCCGGTGATATTCAGGCCATCGCCCTGCGCAAACTGCGTCTGCTGCATGCGGCCCGGACCGTTGCAGATCTTCGCGTACCGCCGGGCAACCGGTTGGAGAGCCTCAAAGGCAAGCGCGCTGGACAATGGAGCATTCGCATCAATGACCAATGGCGAATCTGTTTTGCCTGGGAAACAGGAGGACCGCACGATGTCGCAATCGTCGACTACCACTGAGGGGCTGTTGCCCAATCCGCATCCTGGGGAAGTCCTGCTCGAAGAGTTCCTGAAGCCGATAGGACTGAGTCAGAATGCTTTGGCCCGCGCGATTCATGTGCCGCCCCGGCGCATCAATGAGATCGTTCTGGGCCAGCGAGGGGTCAGCGCCGACACAGATCTACGGCTTGCACGGTATTTCGGCCTGTCGGAAGGATTTTTCATGTCGCTACAGGCAGAATATGACCTGATGGAGAAGCGGCGCGAAATCGGCGCGGACCTGCAGGCCATCGCGCCCCGCGCAGCCTAGCCCTTGTTGGACTGGCGCGACCGTTCGGCTTGTTGCTTTTTTTGCAGTCGGCGGCGCTCGGCATCGGCCTTGGCGGCGTCGCCCAGATGCGTGCCGCCGCGGCTTCGGGCCAGGTCCATCTGACGCTGGCGTTCGGCAGCCGCTTCGTGCTTAGCCGCGTCATCCTTGCAATAGGGGCAGCTGACACCCTCATGGTAGTCGGCGTGCCGGCGGTCCGCTTCTGTCAGTGGATGCCGACAGGCGCGGCAGAGCGTGGCATTGCCCAGTTCAAGACCATGTCCAACCGAGACGCGCTCGTCGAACACGAAGCATTCGCCGGAGAATCGGCTTTGCTCCTCGGGCACCACTTCGAGATATTTCAGAATCCCGCCCTTGAGATGAAAGACCTCCTCAAAGCCCTGGCTCAACAAGTATGACGAGGCTTTTTCGCAGCGGATGCCACCGGTGCAGAACATAGCGACCTTCTTGTCCTTCTTTGGATCGAGGTGCTGTTCGACATAGTCCTTGAACTCGACAAAGCTCGAAGTGTGCGGATCGAGGGCACGTTGAAAGGTGCCAAGACCCACTTCATAGTCATTGCGGGTATCGACCAGCACCACGTCATTGCGCTCAATCAGCGCATTCCAATCCTCAGGTTCGACATAGGTGCCGACCTGGCGGTTGGGATCGACCTGGGGTGCGCGCAGTGTGACGATTTCAGGCTTGAGGCGCACCTTCATGCGCAGGAAGGGCGCGGTATCGGCGAAGGAATATTTGACCTCGGCGCCGGCCAGGCGAGTACCGAAGGGGCCGGAAGCGAAGAGATAACCGGCCAGCGCGTCGACGGCCTCAGGCGTGCCGGCGACAGTGCCGTTAATGCCCTCGGGTGCCAGGATCAGCGTGCCCTTGATGCCGCGCCCCCAACAGAATTCCGCCAGCGGACCCTTGAGCATTTCCGCATCGGGCAGGGCAGCGAATTTATAGACCGCCATCACCTTGTATGGATGATGGGACTGGGGCAGACTGGACGTGGATTTGCTTGTCGGCGCGTTCATGGCGCCGCTCATACCACCGGCCGGGCCCGGCGTCACGGGGCGGTCGCAGCCACAACATTGGGAGAGACACCATGACCTATCGGGCCGATCCGGCACGCTATGACTCCATGCAATACCGCCGCTCGGGCAAGTCGGGCCTGAAGCTGCCGGTGGTGAGCCTGGGGCTGTGGCAGAATTTCGGCGGGACTCGGGACTATCCCAGCGCCATGGAAATCCTGGGCTATGCCTTTGACCAGGGGATCACCCATTTCGACCTGGCCAATAATTACGGGCCGCCGGCTGGCTCGTCGGAGGAATTGTTCGGGCAAGTGATGGCGCGGGATTTCCGCCCCTATCGCGATGAAATGATCATTTCGACCAAGGCGGGCTACAATATGTGGCCCGGTCCTTATGGTGAATGGGGAAGCCGGAAGTACCTGCTGGCAAGTCTCGACCAGAGCCTCAAACGCATGGGGCTCGACTATGTCGATATCTTCTATTCGCACCGCTTCGACCCCGATACGCCGCTCGAAGAGACCATGGGGGCGCTGGCCCATGCGGTCAAATCGGGCAAGGCGCTCTATGTCGGCATCTCCTCCTATCCGGAAAAAGAGACGCGCGAGGCCCATCGCTTGCTCAAGGAGATGGGGGTCGCCTGTACGATCCATCAGCCGAGCTATTCGATGATCAATCGCTGGATCGAGAACGACCATACGATCGAGGCCTGCGGCGAGCTGGGCATTGGCGTCATCGCCTTCTCACCGCTGGCGCAGGGCGTGCTGTCGGGCAAATACAATAAGGGCAGCGTGGAGGGGACACGTGGCGGCAATCCGCAGGGCACGCTGCGAGCCAGCCATATCGAGCCGCGTGTGCTTGAAGCCGTCGACAAGGTCGGCGAAATCGCCAAGGCGCGCGGACAATCCATGGTGCAGCTGGCACTGAGCTGGGTGTTGCGCCGCCAGGAGATGACCTCGGCGCTGATTGGCGTGCGCACGCTTGAGCAGCTCAAGGACAATCTGGGCGTGCTCAACAATCTCGATCTCAGCGCAGAGGAGATCGCCGCAATCGACGAAGCGACGGCCGGCGGGCAGATGGAGCTGCACCCGCGCCCGCAGGGCTGGCTGCGGTAGACTTAGACGACCTCGATCTGACGCCCTCCCCTTGACGGGGAGGGTTGGGGAGGGGGGGTGACGCCATCGAAATCCCGTTCGCTGGTACCCCTCCCTCCTCCCCGCC
>Ga0207814_100070_pt1 | contig 104808 bp, 95 predicted proteins | sample TtaePargueraPR_7_FD_187755 | JGI IMG/M metagenome (GOLD analysis project Ga0207814, IMG submission 187755) | Aerobic enrichment media microbial communities from Bioluminiscent Bay, La Parguera, Puerto Rico - Tt and P1 (2) (SPAdes) | ecosystem: Environmental > Aquatic > Marine > Unclassified ...
GGCGGGTGGCGGCAGCGCCATTCCTCTATGGAGACAGGCCGGTGATCGCGGCAGGGTCGACGGGCTCCATCCCCGCCACGGCGCGGCTGCTGCAAACCATTGCCGGACTGCCGCGCGGCGCTGTGGTACTGCCCGGCCTCGACATGGCGATGCCCCCGGAGATGCACGAGGCGCTTCTCGATCCCGATGACAATCCGCATGGCCATCCTCAATACGGTCTGACGCTCTTGCTACGGCGCTTCGGCGCCGGCGTGGGCCAGGTGATCGAATTGTGCGGCGCCGATCATCCTCGGACCGGGCTGGTCAATCTGGCACTGGCACCGACCGCGCGCACTGCCCTGTGGCCGGAGCAACGCTTCTCCCCGGCCGCGCTGGAGACGGCGCTGGACGGGGTCTCGATCATCCGCGCCCGCAATGAGGACGAGGAGGCGCGCGCCATTGCCCTGGCCGGCCGCGCCGTGCTGGCCAAGGGGCAAACCGTGGGCATTGTGACCCCGGACCGCAATCTCGCCAGACGCATAGCCGCCGAACTCAAGCGCTTCGACATCGTGGTCGACGATGCCGCGGGCACCCCGCTCTACCTGGCCCCGGCCGGGCGGCTGGCGCGGCAATTGCTGAGCCTGGTGCAGACCGATTGCGCGCCAGTGGATCTGCTGACAGTGCTGCGCAACCGGGCCACGACCTTGGGGTTGTCCCGCGGGGCCGTGGTGGCGCTGGCCGACGATATCGATCTCGGCCTTTTGCGCGGGCAGCGCCCCGCACCGGGCGTAGCCGGCCTCCGGGCCATGCTGGCGGCGCATCTTGCCGGCAAGCTCAAATATCCAGCACGCCAGCTTTTGCCGCAGCGGGGCGCGGAAATTGGCGATCTGCTCGATCGCCTGGAAACCGCCCTGACGCCGCTATCGGCGCTGATGAAGCTGCGCGAACTCCCCGCTTCGGCCCTGGCCAAGGCGCTGGGCGCGGCGCTGGCGGCCATCAGCCCCCAGGCCCCCCTGCCCGGTCGCACCGAGTTCGAGGCCTGGGTCGCGGAGATGCAGGCGCTGTCAGGCGAAGGGCATGTGTTTCCGCCCCGGGGGCTGGAGGATGTGCTGGCAGCGCTGATGACCGGCATAGAGGTGCGCTTTGCCGGCCTTGAGGAGCGCCGCCAGGACATTGCCATCTGGGGGCAGCTCGAGGCCCGTCTGATGAGCCCGGATGTGCTGATCCTGGGGGCGCTCAATGAGGACAAATGGCCCGAAGCGGCCGATCCGGGACCCTGGCTGAGCCGCGGCATGCGGCTGGGTGCCGGACTTGAGCCGCCGGAACGGCAGCAGGGCCTGGCCGCCCATGACTTTGCCCAGGCGATGGGCAATGGAACCATTGTGCTGGCCTATGCGGACCGGGTTGGCGCCGGCCCCTCGCTGCCGTCGCGCCTGCTGCAACGGCTCGACGCCTTTGTCGGCGCAGATGCCGCAAAGTCCTTGCGAGGCCGGGGCGATATCTGGCTCCAGCAGGCGCGACAGATCGATGCGGTGGACGCGGTCCAGGCGGCCCCGAGGCCCCAGCCCAACCCACCGGTCGCAACCCGGCCGCGCAAGCTCTCGGTCACCGAGGTCGAGACACTGATGCGCTCGCCCTATGATCTTTATGCCAAATATGTGCTCAACCTCAGGCCGCTGGACCGGCTGGGCGAAGATCCCGACGCGCGCGAGCGCGGCACCATTATCCACGCGATCTTTGCGCGCTTCGTCTTCGAACAGCATGATCCGGCCGACCCGGGGGCACTGGAGCGGCTGATGGTGACCGCTGCCGAGGAGTTTGCCGGCCTCGAGGCCATTGGCGAGCGCCGCGACATCTGGCTGAGGCGCTTTGCTACGGCAGCCGAGCAGTTCCTGGAGTTCGAGCGCGACCGGGCCGTCTTTGTCCGCAAGCGCCATGCCGAGGTGGCCGGCCGCTGGGACCTGCGCCTGCGGGAACCCTTCGCCATTACCGGGCAGGCAGATCGCGTCGATCTGCTCGATGACGGGACGCTGGAGATTCTGGATTTCAAAACTGGATCGCCACCCAGTGCCGCAGCCATGAAGGCCTTCGAGGCGCCGCAATTGCCGATCGAGGCCATGATGGCGCTCAATGCGGGCCTCAAGGACATTCCGCAGGCCGACACCAGTGCGCTGACCTATATCAAGATCGGTTTGGGGCCCGATGCCTTCAAGCCGAGCGCCTTTACCACTGAAGATGGCATGAGCGTGATGGAGGCCGCCCAAGAAGTGTTCCGGCGGGTGCAGGGCCATATCGATTATTTTCTGTTTCACCAGACAGCCCTGCCCGCCCGGCTGCTGCCGCTCAAGACCCAGCGTTTTGCCGGCGCCTATGATCACTTGGCCCGAGTGGCGGAGTGGACGGCGGTCGACGGGGAGGAGGAGCCATGAATGATCGTGGCGACTTGGTCGTCCCGGCCGATACCAGCGCCAGTCAAGCATTGGCCGGCAATCCGGACTATTCGATCTGGGTGGAGGCCAATGCCGGGTCGGGCAAGACCTTCGTGCTCACAACCCGCGTGCTGCGCCTGCTCCTGGCTGGAGTGACGCCGCAATCGATCCTCTGCCTCACCTATACCAAGGCCGCGGCGGCCGAAATGCGCAAGCGCGTGGGGGAGCGACTGGCCGCCTGGGCGGTGGCAGATGCCACCGAACTCGGCAAGCAATTGCGGGCGCTGACCGGCCAGGAACCGGCACCGGGACAGCTTAAGGCCGCTCGGACGCTGTTTGCCAAGGCGCTGGAGACGCCGGGCGGGCTCAGAATCCTCACCATCCACGCCTTTTGCGAGGCGGTGCTGCATCGCTTTCCCATTGAAGCCGGGGTGCCGTTCGACTTTGCCGTCATCGAGGATGACCGGCAGGGGCAGATGCTGCTGGCGGCGCGGGAAAGCGTGCTGGCAGAGGGGCTGCGCGGCGGAGAACATGCCGAGGCGGTGGAAACGCTGTTCGGGCTTTTGAGCGATCACGCCATCACCGAGGCCATCGGCGCGGCCCTGAGCGAGGGGGCAAGGCTGAAACCGGTACTGGCTGACATCGCCGGGGCCAAACAGCGCCTGCGCCGGCTGGTCGGGGCGAGCGGATCGGCAACCGACATTGCCCGGCAGATCACCGAAGGCACTGCGCTGACGATATCGGTCTGGCAGGAAATCGTGTCGAGCTTTGATGCCAGTCCGGCCGGCCGCCGCTTCATCGACCTGGTGGCGCGGCTCGACCCGGCGCGGTTGAGCGCCAGTCAGCTCTGCGACCTGTTTCTGACCGAGAAGGACGGCGAGAAACGGCCCCGCGCCAATCTGCTCAATGCCGAGCAGCGCAAGGCCAAGCCGCTGTTGCAGCCCTTGCTGGAGCAGGAACGCGCACGCGTGTTCGAGCTGGAGGCGCAGCTCAATGGCGCGCTGCTGGTGGAGCGGAGCGAGGCGGTGCTGGGCGTGGTCGCCGCCATTGCCGCGCGCTATGAGCGGGAAAAGCGGCGGCACGCCCTGCTCGACTTTGACGACCTGGTGGAAAAGCTTGGTGACCTGTTCGCCAACCAGGCCCTTGGTCCCTGGGTGCAGTACAAGCTCGATGCGGGCATCGACCATATTCTGGTCGATGAAAGCCAGGATACCAACGCCCAGCAATGGCGCGTGGTCAATGCGCTGGCCGAAGAGTTCTTCGCCGGTGCAGGGGCCGTCAGCCGGCCACGCTCGGTCTTTGCGGTGGGCGACCAGAAGCAGTCCATCTACTCCTTTCAGGGGGCTCAACCGGTGCTGTTTGGCGCCACCGGCCGCGTCATGGCGCGGCGGGCCCTGGAGGCCGAAAAGCCATTCCGCAATGTGCGGCTGCACACCAGCTTCCGGACCCTCAAGGGTATATTGGATGCGGTGGACCGGGTCTGCGACCGCCCCGATATCCAACTGGCCTTGCTGGCGGATGAGAAAGTCATCCACCAGCCGGCCCGCAGCCAGCCGGGCGGCACGGTGACACTGTGGCCCCCGGTGCAGGAAGAGCGGACAGAGCGTGACGCCAGCCAGTGGCCACGCGAGCCGGTCGAGGCCGAACAGAGCGCCAATCGGCGCGTCGCGCAGCGCATTGCCCGCGAAATCCGCCGCTGGATCGATAAGGGGCGCCTGTTGGGCGAGCGCAACCGGGCGGTGCGGCCGGACGATGTGCTGATCCTGGTACAGAAGCGCGGTGCCCTGTTCCAGGAAATCATCCGCGCCTTGCGGGGCGAAAAATTGCCGACCCCCGGAGCCGACCGGCTGGCGGTGACCGGCCATATCGCCGTGCTCGACCTGATCGCCCTGATCGATGTGCTGCTCAATCCGGCCGACGACCTGCAACTGGCCGCCTTGCTGCGCTCGCCACTCTTCGATCTCTCCGAAGATGACCTGTTCGCGCTCGCCCATCCACGGCCGGCCGGTCAGACCCTGTGGTCGGCCTTGTTTGCAGCGGCGGACGGGCCGGCAGCACTGGCAGCGGACAGGCTCGGGCGCTGGCGCGCCGCCCTGGATATGGAACGGCCGTTCGAGTTTCTGGCCGGGGTGCTCTATGCCGAAGGCGGGCTGAAGCGCTTCCACACGCGCTTGGGCACCGAGGTTGATGACGTCTTGTCCGAGCTGCTGGATCTGGCGCTGACCCATGAGCAGGGTCCGCAGCCCTCGCTGCAGGGCTTTGCCGCCGAGATGCGGCGGCGCGCCGTGACCATCAAGCGCGAGCTGGCCGAGAGCGGCGGTGGCGTGCGTGTGATGACGGTGCATGGCGCCAAGGGGCTGGAAGCGCCGATCGTGATCCTGGCCGATGCCACGGGCAAACCCAGTCCGAGCCAGACGGCGCGGCCGGTCTATGTGCTTGCCGAAGAGCCAGGTCCGCTGCTGCTTCATGCGCCCTCGCGCAGCCAGCATGTGCCAGCCACCGCGCAACTGCGCCAGGAGATCGATGCGACCCTAGATCAGGAATATTGGCGCCGTCTCTATGTGGCCATGACGCGCGCCGAGGACGAGCTCTATGTCACCGGGCCGGTGGGGCTCAAGGGCGGCGTCACCGGCTCATGGTATGACGCCATAGAATCGGGGCTGGGCGAGGCGGCGCAACCTGTGGTCGATGCCGCCGGTGAAGTGGTTGAACGGGTGTTCCCGGCGCCGGCGCAGTCCCGCTTCCGGCCCGAGACTGGGACGCGACCGCTCGCGGCGGCGGCCCTGGAGCTTTCACCGGTTCCCGCGCCAGACAAGATCGAAACGGTGGCGCCGTCCTATGCTGCCATAGCAACGCCGAAATCCGGTGCCCTTGCGACCAAGGCTGAAGCGCTGCGCGATGCCGAGGCAGCCCGGCGCGAGGGGCTGGCGTTGCATGCGCTGCTCCAGCACCTTGTGCGGGTGCCGGAAGCCGAGCGCCCGTTCGTGGTCCCCCGGGCCCTGGAAACCCTGTTGCCCGAGGCACCGGAAAACCATGAACGGATCGGTCGCAGGGTCCAGTCCATCCTTGTCAATGCCGAGCTTGCCGATCTGTTCGGACCGCAGAGCCGTGCCGAAGTGCCGTTCCGCGTAAAGGCGCGGCGGCAGGGGCGGGACATTTGGCTGGACGGGCGCATCGATAGGGTGGTGGTTGACGACTCGGGCGTGCTGGTGGTGGATTACAAGTCCGACACGACGGTTCCGGAAGGAGCGGACGGCGTGCCGGGGAACTATCTCACCCAGCTAGGATTGTATGCGTTGGTTGCAGGTCAGCTTTTCCCCGGACAGCCGGTGCGTGCGGCAATCCTGTGGACAGAGTTGGAATCATTGATGAAATTGCCGAACGGACTGCTCGAGGCGGCCCGGGCGGACTTCACCCTGCGGTGATCTGACTTGCCGCAAGGCTGGACTCTCACCAGCTTTGGGGGCAAACAGACCGCCGTTTTCGGACCAGTGCCAGTGGCCAGCGTCCGGATCTGACATACGAAAGCGCGTCGCATCGCCCGGGTCTTGGGCCTGCGTGTCAGCCGCAGAAGTACAAAAGGCATGAAAACCATGACCAAAGCCGTTTCCGAAGCCACATTTGGCCAGGAAGTCCTGAGCTCCAGCGAACCCGTTCTGGTCGATTTCTGGGCTGAATGGTGTGGCCCCTGCCGGGCTATCGCACCGGTTCTGGACGAGCTTTCCTCCGAGCTTGAGGGCAAGGTGAAGATCGTCAAGCTCAATGTCGACGAAAACCCGGGCATTGCGGCCCAATATGGCGTGCGCTCCATCCCCACCATGATCCTGTTCAAGGGTGGCGAGGCTGCTGACATGAAGATCGGCGCCGGCACCCCCAAGGCGGGCCTCACCAAATGGTTGGAAGGCCACGCGGCCTGAGCCTGACCGACTAAAGGTTAGCAAGACACCGCCGGAGCGCTCCGGCGGTGTTTTTGTTTATGAGGCCGGGGCTTGAGGCAAAGCGATCTCCCGGGTCGCGGCGCGCTGCAATTCCATGCCTTTGCTCCAGCGGTCCTGGCGCCTACTATCATCGCCATCTGCCGATGGAGAAAAACGATGACGCTCACTGTGACGGACAGCAATTTTTCCGCAGAAGTGCTGGGCGCGGACAAGCCGGTGCTGGTGGACTTCTGGGCCGAATGGTGCGGCCCTTGCAAGGCCATGGAACCGACCCTTGAAGCCTTGTCTGGAGAACTGGCCGACAGCGTCAAGATCGTCAAGCTGGACGTGGACGCCAATCCCGGCATCACCGTTCAGTACAATGTGCGGGCCATGCCCACACTGATGATCTTCAAGAACGGCCAGCCGGTGGACCACAAGGTCGGCGCCGGGCAGAGCCGGGTGCAATTGATCAAATGGCTGGAACAGCACGCCGCCTGAGCCTTCACCGCTTCTTGAGAAACGAGCTGATCACCGGCGCCAGGACCTCCGGATCATAGCCGTGGTCCTGACCGGACAACGTGCGCCGCTGCGCGCGCGGCAGGCCGGAGGCCACCCAGTCGGCGCCAGCCTTCATGAAATCAAAGCTCTGGTCGCCATCCACCACCAGAGCCGGGGCGGTGATGGCGGACCAGCGCGCCGGCGGTGCATCACCTTGCCGCGCATCGGCCAGCACCCGATAGTCGTGTGCAATGGTCAGGCCCACCGCCGCATAGGCCGGCCAGGCCGGTGACTGCCTGAACCCCTCCAGCGCCTCGGGCGGCATCACATCCTCAAGAAATTCCACCAGCATCTGCTCGGCGCGCCCCTGCTCGGCCAGGGCCGCCATGGCGGCATGATCGCGCTGGTAGTCCTGGGCGCTTCGGGCCGGATCGACGGGAGGCTCATAGAGCACCAGGCTTTCAATGGCCCCCTCCAGCGCAGCGGCGGCTTCGACCGCCAGCACGGCGCCCGAGGACATGCCGAACAGGCTGGCGCGGCCCCCATGCGCCGCTGTCAGCGCGGCAATGTCCTCGACCTCGCGCGCCACAGCATAGGGTCGCGTATCACTGGACTCTCCACGTCCGCGGCGATCATGGATCAGCACCGTGAAATCCGGCGACAGCAGCCGGGCGAGCCTGGGCGTCCCCTCCTGGTCAATGGCGCGATATTGCGTGGCGCCGGCGACGCAGATGAGCAGGGGACCATCCCCGACTGTCTCGTAGCCGATTTGTGTACCGTCCCTTGATGTTACGCTGGCCATGGCCGTCCTCCCGTCTGCAGGCAATGCCGATACGACGAACAGCCCAAGCCGCTTTCGACAGGCTCGTACCGGACTTGCCTTGTTCCGGTCCCTTTGCTGCTGATAAGCATTGGACAACAAGAATGAGAAAAAGACGAGGAGCCCGCCCTTGGCCGCCATCGACTTGACCGCTGCCCCGTTCAACCTCGACGATGAGGCGGTGGCCTGGGTGCATGAAACCCGCGACCGGCTGAGCCCGCGCGACAAGCTGGCCCAGCTCTTCGTGCTGCTCTCGCGCGAGGCCCCGGATGCGGCCCTGGAGACCATTCGCAGTTTCAAGCCCGGCGGCATCACCCGCATCTTCACCGGCGAGCTGGGCAGCGAGATCGCGCTGATGCGGCAGATCGATAGTGCTGGCCCCGTGCCCATGACGGTCAGCGCCGATCTCGAGGGCAGCCGCATGAGCCTGCCCTTCGGCACCGAAGTGCCCAATCCGCTGGGCCTGGCTGCTATCGACGATGTGGAGACCACCACCGCCATCTCTACCATTATGGCCGAGGAGGCTCGAGCGGTGGGGCTCAACTGGAGCTTTACCCCGGTTATCGACATCAACAAGGCCTGGCGCAGCGCCATTGTCGGGACCCGATCCTATGGCGACGACGTCGAGCGCATCGAGCGCCATGCCCTGGCGCAGATCGCAGCATTCCAGGCCAAGGGCGTCGCCGCCACGGTGAAGCACTGGCCAGGCGAAGGCTTTGACGATCGCGACCAGCATCTGGTGACAACGGTCAACCCGCTGACGCTGGACGAATGGGAAAAGAGCTATGGCCGGCTCTATCGCGCCGCCATCACGGCCGGCGTGATGAGTGTCATGTCCGCCCATATCGCCTTTCCCGCCTTTGTGCGCGAACTCGATCCTGAAGCGGGCGCCGAGGCCTACCGCCCGGCCACGCAGAGCGCCGTGCTCAACCAGACCCTGCTGCGCGAGCGGCTGGGCTTCAATGGGCTGATCGTTTCCGACGCCACCCCCATGGCCGGTTTCGGCGATTGGGGGCCGCGCGCCGAAACCGTGCCGCAATGCGTAATTTCAGGCTGCGATGTGATCCTCTTCTCCGACGACCCCAATGCGGACCTGATGTATCTGGTCAAGGCCGTTGCCGATGGGCGTTTGAGCCAGGAGCGGGTAGACGAGGCCGTCACCCGCGTGCTCGCCCTCAAGGCGGCTCTGGGCCTTCACAAGCCCGACCGACCCGAACCGGCGCTTGATACCGCCCAGGCGGTCCTTGGGCGCACCAGGAGCCGCGATACCGCCCGCTCCGCCACGGCCAAGGTGCCGACGCTGGTCAAGGACGTCGCCAATCTGCTGCCGCTCAAGCTGGCCAAGCACAGACGGGTGCTGATCTTCTCGACGGGTGCCGTCCAGCCTTTCGCCCCGGAGCCGCTGCCGCTCTCCCTGCCGGACCTGCTGCGCCAGGAAGGCTTCGAGGTCACCGAATATACGCCCGATCTGCAGGTCAATCCGAAGGACTTTGACCTGGTGCTTTACCTGCTCGCCGAGGAAACGCTGCTGACACGGCAACGTATCTTCCTCAACTGGCGGGCGCTGACCGGCTCGGTGTTCGGCGCCATGAAACGCTACTGGCATGATGTACCCACGCTCATGGTGTCGCTGGGCTTCCCATTCTATCTCTACGACGCGCCGCGGGTGCCCACCTATGTCAACGCCTATGGGTCCAATGAGGATATGCAGGCGGCAGTGGTCGAATGCCTGATGGGGCGGGCACCCTTTGCCGGCAGGAGCCCGGTGGACGCGTTTTGCGGCAGCGAGCAGGCGAAGTACTGAGGAGGCCGGATACGGATCTATTCCTCTCCCCCTCGGGCAGAAGAACAGGCATATCCTAGTCCGGCCGTGTTCCGTTCTTCGCCAGCACATCGCCCGCAAGATAAAGCGAACCGCAGATCAAGACGCGGGCATGGTCTATCTTTGCTGCCTCCCTTAGAGCCGAAGCAACCGAGCGCGCGGCCTTGGCCGGGAAACGCTGGGCGCGGGCGCGCGCGGCGATGTCCTCGCCCTTATGGGCATTGGGTTCACCGGGAATGGTCAGCGCAAGGATCTGCGCCGGATGCAGATCGCGGAAGGTTTCGAGAAAGACTTCCGGGGCACGGTTGTTCATCATGCCCATGATCAGCACCAGCGGCTTTTCCGGCATAGCGGCAATGGTGCGGGCCAGGGCCGCCGCGCCATGTGGATTGTGGCCGCCATCGAGCCAGAGTTCGTGTCCGGGAGACAGCAGGTCGCGCAGCCTGCCGGTGCGGAGGGGCTGCATGCGGGCGGGCCAGGTGACCCGCCTCAACCCTTCTGCAAGGGCCCTCTCATTGATGGGCAGGCCGAAATGGCGCGTTGCCGCGATGGCCAGGGCCGCGTTGTCGAACTGGTGCGGGCCGGGCAGAGCCGGGGGCGGCAGGTCGAGGAGGCCGTCCTCGTCCTGATAGACCAGCCGTCCATCCTGATCAGAGCCGTGGAAATCCTCATTCTGCCAGATCGGCGTGATGGCCAGCCGCCGCGCGGCCCTGTCGAGAACGGCGCGCGCCTCCTCATGCTGAATGCCCATCACCGCCCTTGAGCCGCGCTTGAGGATGCCCGCCTTGTTCGCGGCGATCTCGCCCAGCGAATTGCCCAGGAATCCCTGATGATCGTAGTCAATGGGGGTGATGATGGTCCCCAGCGGGTGGCTGACCACATTGGTGGTGTCATAGGTGCCGCCCATGCCGGTTTCGAGCAGCAGAAAATCGGCCGGGGTTTCGGCGAAAAGCTTGAAAGCGGTGACGGTCGTCACCTCGAAAAAGGTGATCGGAGCGCCCCCATTGGCCGCTTCGACTTCTTCGAGTGCGGCATTGAGCCTGCGGGTGCCGACCAGCTTGCCCGCCAGCCGGATACGCTCATTGAAGCGCACCAGATGGGGGGAATTATAGACATGGACCCGCTTGCCCGCCGCTTCGAGAAAGGCGCGCAGATAGGCGATGGTCGAACCCTTGGCATTGGTCCCGGCCACATGAATGACCGGCGGCAGGCGGTCCTGCGGATTGCCGAATTTTTCGAGCAGCGGCAGCATGCGATCGAGGCTGAGGTCGATCAGCTTGGGATGAAGCTGGCTGAGGCGCTTGAGAATGGCGTCGGTGCGGGACATTCTTATTCCCCAAAATGGGCGCGTTGCCGGATCTACCGCCGGCCCGGCACCTCCCCCTTTGACGGCGGAGGTTGTGAGGGGGTGCGCCATGCAGTCGGTGCTCGTTGCCCCCTCCCTCGCTTTGCTACGGCCGCCGGCCTAGCGCCGCTACCCTCCCCGCGATGGGGAGGGTGACGGAGGAGCAGCTACTTCCGCAGCTCTCCACCGGTCGTCTTGGTGACCGCCGCCACAACCGCTGCCGAGACCTTGTCAATCTCCTCGTCGGTCAGCGTCTTGTCCTTGGGCTGCAATATCACCTCGATGGCCACCGACTTCTTGCCCTCGCCCACATGGCTGCCTTCGAAAACGTCGAAAATACCAACGTCCTTGATCAGCGCCTTGTCGGCGCCGCGGGCGGCCTTGAGGATGGAAGCGGCACTGACGCCGCGATCCATGACAAAGGCGAAGTCGCGCGACACCGGCTGGAAGGGGCTCAGATCCAAGGCAGGCTTGGTCCTGGTGGGTTTCTTGCGGGGCTCGGGAATGGCATCAAGATCGATCTCGAACGCCGCCACGGGGCCTTCAATGTCGAGTTCGGCACTCAGCGCCGGGTGCAGTTCACCGAACCAGCCCAGAGTCACCTTGGGCCCAAGAGCAATACGCCCGCCGCGCCCCGGATGGCTCCAACTGGCCGGCTCGGGCAGGACCTGCACCTTTTCGATATCGACACCCAGGGCGTCGAGCACCGCGGCAAGGTCGGCCTTGGCATCCCAGACGCCGACGGCCTCCGCCTTGCCCGACCAGTGACGGCCGGCGCCGTTGAGCGTTGCCGTGCCGGTGCGGACGCCCGAGGCATAAGTATGCTGGCCTTCCGGCTGGTCCGAAAGGAAGATCTGCCCCACCTCGAACAGCGCCACATCGGCAAAGCCGCGATTGGCGTTACGGCGCGCCCCGGCGATGAGGCCCGGCAGCAGCGAGGGGCGCATGTCGGTCATGTCCGAGGCAATGGCATTGGCCAATTGCCGGTCTTCGCTGCCACCGCCGAAGCGGGTGGCGTCCTCATGGGAGATGAAGCTCCAGGTCACCGCCTCGTCCAACCCGCGTGCGGCCAAGGCCCTGCGAGCGATGCGGCGGCGGTTCTGGATGGTGGTCAGCATGCGCGGGGCGACATGGGTGAGGCGCGGCAGGGGTTCCACCGGCACATTGTCGACGCCCACCATGCGCATGACTTCTTCCACGAGGTCCGCCTTCTGCGTCACGTCCGGGCGCCAGCTCGGTACTTTTACCGAACGCATCGGGCCGGTGCCGTCCATGGCAAAGCCGAGACGGGATAGAATGTCCGCGATGCGGTCTGCGGAAACGTCGAGCCCCGTCAGGCGCTTGACTTCGGACAGCGGGAACTCGACGACCGTATCGGGGAACACATCCTCGCCCGAAGTGGCCGGCTCCATCGGCTCGCCGCCGCACAGCTCCAGCACGAGGCGGGTCGCCAGTTCCATGCCGGGCTCGGTCAGGGCCGGATCGACAGAGCGCTCGAGGCGATAGCGGGCATCGGATACAATGCCGGTCTTGCGGCCGGACTGGGCGATCAGGTCCGGATCCCAGCTGGCGCATTCCATGAAGACATTGGTGGTCTCATCGGTGACGCCCGAGCGGATACCGCCCATGATGCCGCCGAGACAGAGTGGGCCCTTGTCATCGGCGATGACGGTCATGGTTTCGTCGAGCGTGTAGACCTTGTTGTCCAGCGCATCGAAGGCCTCGCCACGCGCATTGCGCAGCACCATCTGGCCCTCGACCTTGTCCGCGTCATAGGCGTGCAGCGGCCGGCCCCAGCCGAGCGAGACCAGATTGGTGATATCGACCACGGTGTTGATGGGCCTCAGGCCCACCGCGCGCAGGCGCTGCTGCAGCCAATCGGGCGATGGGCCGTTCTTGATGCCCTTCAAATAGCGCCCGGCAAATTTGCGGATCGCCTTGGGCTCATCAGCCGAAAATTGATGCGGCAGGGGCGCGATCGGGCTTTTGCCCTTGGACGCAACCGGCGAGAAATCGGTGCTCTTCAGCGTGCCGAGGCCAAAGGCGGCGAGATCGCGCGCTACACCATAGACGCCGGTGGCGTCACCGCGATTGGGGGTAATGGAAATGTCGAACACCACGCCATCCATGCCGGCATAGTCGACATATTTCATGCCGATCGGCGCATCCTCGGGCAGTTCGATAATGCCGTCATGGTCTTCGCTCAGCTCCAACTCGGCATTGGAGCAGAGCATGCCGTTCGACACCTGACCGCGGATATTGCCCTTGCCGATGGTCATGTCCTTGCCCGGAATATAGGTGCCGGGGAAAGCGAACACCGACTTCAACCCGGTGCGGGCATTGGGGGCGCCGCAAACGACATCGATCAGCTCGCCCGTGCCGGCATCGACTTTACATACACGCAGCTTGTCGGCGTTGGGATGCTGCTCGGCGGAAACCACATGGGCGGTGACAAAGGCTTCGAGCGCCTTGCCCTGGCTTTCAATGCCCTCCACCTCGAGACCGATCATGGTCAGGGCCTTGCCGATCTCCTCGGCCGAAGCGGTGGTTTCAAGGTGTTCCTTGAGCCAGTCGAGCGTGAATTTCATGTCTTTCGGTCCTTAGCGGAAGTCGCTTTTGCTGCCTTGGATCGGCGGCAGCGCAGAAGAGAGTTTGAGGAGTTCGACCAGCACATTGGCAAAGCCGCGCGCGTCGTCGATGGCGCGATGTGTGTGGGGGATGTGGCCGTAGAACTCGGCCGGCAGCTTGCTCATGCCCCAATCGAGATAGGGCGCGCCGCGCAAGGTTCCGGCCATGGTGTAGAGGCAGATGCCGCCGCCCCGGAATATCTGGCGCCCCTTGAAGGGGCCAGAGAGGGCGCGGGTGCCGGCATATTCGTCGAGATAATGGTCCATCCAGAGACCATCAAAAATCATCGGCGCGGCCACGAAGACCTTTGGGCCGGGCAGGCTTTCCACCCAGTCGGCAAAGCGCGGCATGACGATTGCCGGGTCCTCGGCGCCCTCGGTAGCGGCTTGCCACGCTTCTGGCTGCGTCGCCCACCAGGCCATGGTGGTTTCATTGGTGGTGCGGTCGGCGCGGGGCGTCAGCACGGCTTCGAACTCGCCATGGCGTGTGCCGTCGGCCTCGATGGCCACCGAGGCAAAGCTCAGCATCGAATTGTGCAGTGGGGTCGGCCCATCGCTCTCAATATCGGTGACGATGAAGATCGGCTTGGCAACGCGATTATAGACCTCGCGCCCCGCCGGCAGCACCGTCACTAGCCGGAAGGTTTCGCAGACAATCTCCATGTCGGGCGAAAAGCCGCCATTGCGGGCGAAAAAGGCCTCGTGCCCAGCCCGCCATTCGGCATAAGGCCCCTCGCCTTCGAGATCGGTGAAAGAGGGGTCGATATCGTCGAAGCGTTTCACCTCGACGAAGGTCGTTTCGATGACGCAGGCCTCTTCGCCGGCTCCATTGAGCACCACATCGCGCCGCCCGACTTCCGGCATGGGTTCGTTTGCGCCAATGTCGCGCAGCGCGCCACAGGTCGCGGTCTTCTTGCCCGCCAACACCAGCGTAAGCAGACGGTCAGCCAGCTCCGGGGAATCCCCGAAGCTGAAGCGGATCGGCGCTTTGGTATCGGTGGCGGTGGCCATTACTGCCTACCTGGCTCAGTTCCGAAGGTGCTAATAAATTCAGCCACGTCCTTTGGGTCGATGACCATTTGTCTTTTTGCGACATGGCCGACATATGCATCGGTGTCAGGAGCCCAATCAAATTGTAGTCCAACGCGATCTTGGGCCGCCCCTATGAGCCCCGACGACACAGCGATTTCACTTGTGGACAGAAGTTGCTCACCTGTTTGTCCCAGCAGCCTACCAAACACCTCAATTTTGTAAGTGGCCGGAGCCAATTGGAAGTCAGGTTCATCGGGTCGTAGCAGGAAGTGAAAATTGGCGGCGATTCCAGTCTCTGGCACAACCAAACCTGCCCCGCGAAGCATCGACTTCGGTTCCCCATAGACCCACACCGAGAATGTCTGTGAGCGCTCACCTGCGCGCACTCGCGCAAACATGTTTTCCAGAACTGCTCCACGCTTTGATGTCGCAAACATCAGAGCTCGAACAAATACTTGGTTCTTCTTGCCGTTGTCGCCGAACCCGATTCCTACCTGCGTTGGTTTGGTCATCTTAACCGTGCCACGACGCAAGACCGTAAACCAAAATGTCGTGGCCGAGACCACCAAAGCCGCGGCAGAAATGGCGAGGCTAGTCAGTTCCATGTCAGCTGCTCAACCCCCCAAACAGCGTCGGCAGGTCGAGGGGCCTAAATCCGTAATGGTCCAGCCAGCGCTGGTCGGCGTCGAAGAAGGCGCGCAGGTCCGGCATGCCATATTTGAGCATGGCGATGCGATCGATGCCGATGCCCCAGGCAAAGCCCTGGTAGACATCGGGGTCGAGACCCGCATTGCGGATGACATTGGGGTGCACCATGCCGCAGCCGAGGATTTCGAGCCAGTCATTGCCCTCGCCGATCTTCACCTCCGAGCCGGAGCGGTCGCATTGCACGTCCACTTCCATCGAGGGCTCGGTGAAGGGGAAAAAGCTCGGGCGGAAGCGCAGGGTCACGCTCGGTACTTCGAAGAACGCTTTCAGGAACTCTTCGAGCACCCAGCGCAGCTGGCCGATATGGGAGGACTTGTCGATGACAAGGCCTTCCACCTGGTGGAACATGGGCGTGTGGGTCTGGTCACTATCATTGCGATAGGTTCGGCCGGGCATGACCACGCGGATCGGCGGGTCCATGGCCGGGGTGATATAGGGCGCGGCCGGCTTTTCATTGGTCTTTTGCATGACGCGCACCTGCACCGGCGAGGTGTGCGTGCGCAGCACTTTCTTCACCCCGTCCGGGCCGGGCTTCATGAAAAAGGTGTCGTGCATTTCGCGCGCCGGATGGCCTTCAGGGAAGTTGAGCGCGGTGAAATTGAAATAGTCTGTCTCGATGTCGGGCCCTTCGGCGATGGAGAACCCCATGTCCGAGAAGATGGCGGTGATTTCGTCGATGGTCTGGGAAATCGGGTGGATGCGGCCGCGCGCTGTGGGGGCCGGCTTGAGCGGCAGGGTGACGTCCACGGTTTCGGCGGCCAGCCGGGCTTCGAGCGCTGCGGCCTTCAATCCGCCGCTGCGCGTTTCGATCAGCCCGGCGATCTCGTTCTTCAGCCCATTGATGGCCGGCCCGGCCGATTTGCGCTCTTCCGGCGCCATGGAGCCGAGCGTGGCCAGCAGGGCCGAGACCGAGCCCTTCTTGCCCAGGGCGCCTACGCGGACGGCGTCGAGCGCCGCTTCATTGTCGGCGGCAGCAATGGCTGCGGACAGTTCGCTGCGCAGGGTTTCTATCTGGGCTTCCAGGGACATTTTTGTTCTCGAATTCGGACGGACTTGCGGGCGGTGTTAGACCAAAACAAAACGCCCTGCGCCAGCCCTTCCGGGCGGCGCAAGGCGCAATTTTTGACCTCAGCGGAGCTGGTAGGTTTTAAGCGGTGACGCGGGCGTGGGTCACGGAGTCCACGCTTTCCAGATATGCCAGCGCTTCCTTGGCCTTGGCGACCAGGGCGGCGAACGCTTCGGGCTGGGTGATCGCCAGATCAGACAGCACCTTGCGGTCGACAGCAACCTCAGCCTTGCTGAGGCCGTCGATAAATCGGTTATAGGTCAGGCCGTGATCGCGGACAGCGGCGTTGATGCGCTGGATCCAGAGAGCGCGGAAGTTGCGCTTCTTGACGCGACGATCGCGATACGCGTACTGGCCGGCCTTTTCGACGGCCTGCTTGGCGATACGGATCGTGGATTTACGACGGCCATAATAGCCCTCGGCGGCCTTCAAGACCTTCTTGTGACGAGCGTGGGCGGTTACGCCCCTCTTAACGCGTGCCATTGTTCAGTGTCCTTCCAGCTCTTAGCGGTTGTACGGCATGTACCACTTGACCAGACCCTCGTCGCCCTTGGACAGGATCTTGGTGCCGCGGTTGGTGCGGATGTACTTGGCGTTGTGGCTGATCAGGCGGTGGCGCTTGCCGGCAACGCCGGCCTTCACCTTACCCGAGGCGGTGAAGCTGAAACGCTTCTTGGCGCCGGACTTGGTCTTCATCTTGGGCATTTTGCGGGTCCTTTAGAGTCTTATTGGATGGATTGAGGCCCATCGCATTCAAGAACCGCCACGGCATGCCTTTTGGCCGGGCGGTCCGGAGATGCGGCTCTATAGGGGGAATCCTGTGCCAAGGCAAGGCCCGCCCGGCACTATTGGCGGGTCTGCGCCAGCATCGGCTCGATATGGTCTTCGAACAGCAGTCCCGGCCGGGCCGCCAGCGCCGCGCCATAAGCGGCTTCAGCGGCAATCGAGACATTGAGGAAGCCGACGAGCCCCGCGACATCCTCTTCGGAGAGGCCATAGTGGCCGCCGAGCAGCCGGCGGTGGATTTCCTCTTTGGAGTCGATCATGCCGGCAGTGACATCCCTGGCGTTGCTCATCGAGCCCTCGCGCTTGATATAGTCATGCAGCGGGGTACCGATGTGAAAGCTTTCGGGGATCGTGCGGTAGAGCTGGAGCAGGAATTCGAGATCGGTCATGTTGCTCATCTCGGGGTCGAACCGGCCGTCTCCGCGGCGCCGGTCCCAGACGACCATGGCGTCCATGGACAGGTTCACCCATTTGTGTTCGCCCGGGGTGAGCACGCGATCGGCACCCGTCCCGACATGGCGCAGGTGACGAAAGTCTTCGGTCATGACGTCAAGGGCGGTGGTGACAATGCCGAAATCGGCCAGCGCCGCCACCGCTCTTTCCAGCTTTTCCGGCTTCAGGCGGTCATCGGCGTCGAGTATGGCGGCATAAGGCGTCTCGAGCTGCTCCAACGCCACATTGCGTGTCGCCGAGGCGCCCCGTCCGGCGCCGCCGCTGGAGAGGAACCGCTGGCGCGGATCGTTCAGACCTTGTTCATGCAGGAAAGCGCCATAATCGAAACCGTCATCGGCGATGATCCAGTGCTGCCAATCGTCATGGGTCTGGTCGAGGACGCTTCTGACCGTGGTGGTCAGGGTGGATTGGGCCTTATAGGCCGGGGTGATTATGGCGACCGTCTGGGACATGACTTGAACCTTTTGCTCGTCTGACCCATATCTCTGGCAGGTTCGAGATGCCAGAGTTTACAAGGGTCCCGAACCGGACGTTGCTTGATGCTCAAGGACGCTTTGGATGTCGCGTATCTCGGTGTTTTCCGCCCCCTTTCTCCTCGGCTTTGACAGTTTCGAGGAGCGCATAGACCGGCTGGCCCGGTCGGCGGAAGGCTATCCTCCCTACAATATCGAGCGCACCACGGATGAGGAGGGGGCCGAAAGGTTCCTGATTTCAATCGCGGTGGCCGGATTTGCCCAATCCGACCTCGAGGTGAGTGTGGAGGATAACCAGTTGCAGGTGCGTGGCCGACAAAAGGACGAGCCGGGTCGCGATTTTCTGCATCGCGGTATCGCCGCCCGCCAGTTCCAGCGCAGTTTTCTGCTTGCCGAAGGCATGCAGGTCAAAGATGCAACTTTGGGACATGGTATGCTCGTTATTATGCTTGAGCGCCCGCGCGCGCCCAAGATCGCCCGAAAGATCGACATTCGCTCAGTATGAGGAAACAGAAGAAAGGGCCGACACAATGATGGACAAACGCAATTCCGATGCGGCCATGGATGCCGCCAATCCGCTCAAGGACCTGACGCGCGCGCAATTCGCTGCGCTGGGCGGCGACGCCGTGGCCTATGTCAAGCCGGTGTCCGGCCTTCTGCTCTCCGGATTGATCGACAATGCCGAGTTTGATGGCGCGACGCTCTATCAGCTGGTTATGTCGGCCGATGGTACGCCCCTGATGGTGGCCGACACCACCGAGGCCGTCGCCGAGTGGTTGGGTGACCAGAATATCGGGGTCGCGACGCTGCACTAGGGCCACGGCCCTTCGGGCACAGCCCTTGGCGTCTTGCTGCGGTCTCCGAACCGCCAGCGTGGCCATGATGTGCCCCAGGAGAGAGGTCTATCCCCCAACAACAAACAACCCCCGCGGCGATGCCCCGGGGGTTTTGCTTTGAGGCAATGACCGGGCCTCAGGCCGCGAAGGTGTTTTCCACCGGCGCGGTGAGGATGGCATGCAATTGCGCCGGATCGGTCTCGGCCCGAAGCTGGTCGGTGACGGTTTCGGTGCGCAGCAGGCGCGCGACTCGTGAAAGGGCTTTCAGGTGATCGGCGCCGGCCCCCACCGGGGCCAGCAGCATCATCACCAGGTCCACCGGCTGATCGTCCACCGAATCGAAGTCAATGGGCTGGTCGAGCCGGGCAAAAACCGCCGTGACGCCGTTGAGGCCCTCAATCTTGCCATGGGGAATGGCGATGCCATTGCCCACGCCAGTCGAGCCCAGCGCCTCCCGGCCCTGCAGGGTCGAGAGGATTTGGGATGCAGGAAAAGCGGTCAGTTCTGCGGCTTTTTGCGCAAGAATTTCAAAGATCTGGCGCTTATCAGCCACGCCGGTGCAAGTCAGCACGGCGTGCTCTGCCAGAATATCGGCCAATTCCATAAATCTGCCCTAGGAGCTACTGAGGGTCTGGCGCTTTCAGGCGCCAGTCAATTTGCGCCCAAGGCCGGATCAATCCAGCCAATATTGCCATCTGCGCGGCGGTAGACCACATTCAGCCCGCCATGTCCAGCGTGGCGGAACATCACGACCTGTTGTCCAGAGAAATCGAGCTCCATCACCGCTTCCTCCACGCTCATCTGGCGGAGGGCCTTGGTGGTCTCGGCAATCACCGCCGGCGCATAGTCCTCAGCGAGCTCGTCAAAGGCTTCGGTCGATCCGAACACGGTGTATTGCGCGGTCAATCCATCAACGCCATTGGCGCCATTGCCCCGGCGGTGCTGCTTGAGCTTGCGATTGTAGCGGCGCAGGCGCTTTTCGATATTGAGAGCCATGACTTCATAGGCACTGGTGGCGTCGCCCGCCTGGGCGCTGGCCTGCAGGACCGCGCCCGAGTCCAGATGCACAACACAGTCGGCGCGAAAACCGATACCGTCCGGTGTCAGGGTGAGATGGCCGTCATAGCCGCCGTCGAAATATTTCCCGACAACGGCGGCAAAGTGTTCCTCCGCCTTGCCCCGCAGGGCATCGCCAACATCCATGTTCTTTCCCGAAACGCGTAGGGTCATGGCTCTTGTTCCTTTCGGTCGTTTGGCTCGACACGAAAGTCCCGGCAAACCGCTTCCGGCCCGACGGGACCTGCGTCAGTCGACACCCCTTACATGGGAAGCCGACAAGGAGGATGCTAGACCCGGTCAGGGATGCTGTCCATGCGCAAGAGCACGCCGCCAACCCAACAAAAAGCGTGACAGCCCTCATGCTGCCACTTACCGTTCGCCTGGCTGATTTGCTGGTGCCTCAGGCGATGCGCGCTGTCGCCTCGAGGCTTTTCTTCTGCCGCCGACGGATCACCGAGGAGGGTATGTTCATGCCCTCGCGATATTTCGCCACAGTGCGGCGCGCCACGTCGATTCCTTGCTCCTTGCGCAGCATTTCGGCGATCGTGTCGTCGGACAAAATATCGTTGGCCGGCTCGGCATCGATGAGCTGCTTGATGCGGTGCCGCACCGCCTCTGCGGAATGCTCGCCCCCGCCCGTCGCCGAAGCAATGGCCGTGGTGAAGAAGTACTTCATTTCATACAGGCCGCGCGGGGTCGCCATATATTTGTTGGATGTCACCCGGCTGACGGTGGATTCGTGCATGTCGATGGCCTCGGCCACCGTCTTGAGCGTCATGGGTTTGAGGTAAGCCACGCCATGGGTCAGGAACCCGTCCTGCTGGCGCACGATTTCGGCAGCGACGCGGGTGATGGTCTGGGCGCGCTGGTCCAGGCTCTTGGTCAGCCAATTGGCCGTCGCCAGGCAATCGGCCAGGAAGGTCTTTTCGGCAGTGTCGCGGGTCTTTTTCGATACCGTGGCATAGTAGACGCGATTGACCAGCACGCGTGGCAGCACTTCGGTGTTGAGTTCGATCTGCCAGCCGCCATCGGGGCCCGGGCGCACAAAAACATCGGGAACGACCGCCTCGACCGGCCCACTATCGAAGGCCAGGCCCGGTCGCGGATCGAGCAGCTTGATCTCGGCCAGCATGTCGGCGAGGTCTTCCCGGTCACAACCCACCGCCTTGAGCAGCGCCGGCATATTGTGCTCGGCCAGAAGCGTGAGATTGGCGATCAGCCTCTCCATGATGGGGTCGAACCGGTCGCGTTCGCGCAGCTGCAGCGAGAGGCATTCAGCGACCGTGCGGGCAAAGATGCCAACCGGGTCACAGGTCTGCATTACTTCGAGCACGGCCTCGACATCGGCCAGTTCGGCGCCCAGAAGCTCGGCAATGGCTTCCAGCTCGACGACCAGATATCCGGCCTCGTTGATGCCGTCGATCAGGTGCTGGGCGATCAGCCGGTCCGCCGGGGTCCGCAGCAGCATCTGGGCCTGGGCTTCCAGATGATCGCTGAGGCGCGGGCGGCTGGCGACATATTGGTCCAGGTCAGGGGCCTCGCCGCCCTCGAAACTGCCATTGCGATCGGGCCCGGCCAGGCGCCCGTGATCCTGTCCGGCGTCGGGGAACACGTTTTCGACGGCCGTATCATAACCTTCGGCGATCTGGTCGGCATCCTTGATGCGCTCGCCCTGGGCGACAGTATCCTCATAGGCGCTCAGTTCGGTGCGCTTTTCCGGGGCCTCGGCCGGCTCGTGATCATCCGCACCACCTTCCTCGCGCTCCAGAATCGGATTGCGCAGCAATTCGGCGTCGACAAAGTCATTGAGCTCAAGATGGCTCAACTGCAGCAGCCGAATGGACTGCATCAGTTGCGGCGTCAGGGTCAGGCTCTGAGACTGACGAAACTCCAGCCGTGGCGATAGCGCCATGCGTTCAAGGCCCCTTGGTGCAAAATTTTCCAGCCGCTTGCGGCTGCTTCCCGCCGGGACCATGACTCAAAACTGCCATCCGGGCAAGTTTCGTGCCAAGGAGCTCGGTCGCGCTGCGATGTGGCGGCCAAGCGCCGTCTTCGCCTGCACCTTTAGATCGAAAAACTCTCGCCCAGATAGACGCGGCGGGCTTCGGGATCGGCGGAGATGGTTTCGGGCTTGCCCTGGATCATCACCTTGCCACCATGAATGAGGTAGGCCCGATCCACCAGGCCCAGCGTCTCGCGCACCGCATGGTCGGTAATGAGCACACCGATGCCCCGCTGCGTCAGCTGCCGCACCAGGCCCTTGACCTCGGCCACGGCAATGGGATCGACGCCGGCAAAGGGTTCGTCCAGCAGCATGAAGCCGGGATCGGCGGCCAGGGCCCGGGCAATCTCCACGCGCCGCCGCTCGCCACCGGAGAGGGCAAGCGCGTTGGATTTGGCAATATGGGTGATGGAGAACTCTTCCAGCAACGCCTCAAGCCGCCGCTTGCGCTCGGTCCTGTCGCGCACGGTGTTTTCCAGCACCGCCATGATATTGCCGGTGACGGTCAGGCCGCGGAAGATCGAAGGTTCCTGGGGCAGGTAACCAATGCCGAGCTGGCCGCGCTGGAACAGCGGCAGGCGGGTGATATCGAGCCCATCGAGGAGGATCTTGCCAGCATTGGGTTTGACCAGACCCATGATCATGGTGAAGACAGTGGTCTTGCCCGCCCCATTGGGGCCGAGAAGTCCTACAGCCTCGCCCTTGCGGACTGCCAGCGAGACGTCGCGCACCACTTGCCGCTTGCCAAAGCTCTTGGCAAGGCCGTGGGCCACCAGCCAGCCGGTCTGATCGATGCGGGGGCGGACCTGTTCGCTCATTGCGAGGTGAACACCCCGGTGACCCGGCCACCGCCTGAGCTGGTGAAGGTCGAGACATTGGTGGCCAGATTGACCACCAGTTCGGTGGCATTGACCGTACCGCTGGCATTGGTGACCGTGACATTGCCGGTCAAACGCAGCAGCTGATCGCCCGGCGTATACACGGCGTGCTCGCCGGTCGCGTCCTGGTCCTTGGTCTTGAGGCGCACATTGCCCCCGGTAGCGACGAAGGTCCTGATGTCGGTGGTGCCGCCCTCGCCATAGGTGGCGACGACCTTGGGGGCCCAGACCGTGACGGTCGGATGGACCACGATGACATCGCCGGTGAAGGTGACTTCGCGGGCGCTGTCATTCATCACCGTCTGGTCAGCGGTAATCTCGACCCTGTTCTGGGCCAGAGCCGGTGCCATCGCCACCAGCATGAGCAGGATTGCCACTATGGCACGGTTCATCGCGTCCCCTCTCCAATAGTGTCGGAATCGTCCTCGCCGGGGGTGGAGGGCAAGGTGACGACCGAACCGGTGAAAGTCCAGAGGACGGTGGCCGCATCATAGACCAGCCCCTCGGCCCGGATGGTCGAGCCATCGGCGTAGTCGATGCTGACCGCCCCCTTGGTGGTCAGGACCTGGCTGTCCCAGTCGAATATGGAATTGTTGAGCGTGCCGGTGGTTCCGGTGCTGTCGGCCACCTCGGCCACCCCCGGCACCAGGGTCAGCTGGTGGGTGGTGTCGAGCTGAGCCGCATCGGCCTGCATGGTCAGCTGCACCCCATCGACCCGGTTCAACACCAATTGGGCATTGATGAGGTCAATGAGATCGCTGCGGTCGGCGCGCGCCCGTGCCGTTTCCGCCCAGACGCGATAGGATGACCCATCGGTCAGCGTCCCCACATATTCGGGCGCGTCGATGACCACGGCCTCAGGCGAGACGCTGAGCTGGTCGATGCTGAAGCGGCTGGAAAAGCTCGCCAGAAAAATCTGCACCAGTAGTCCGGCCAGCACCAGGCTACCCAATACCGGCACACCCAGGCGCAACAGGCCGACAATGCGGTTGCGGCGCCGGAGGCGATCATAGATCTGGCGGGGCACCGCAGCGGCAGGCATGGCTCCCGTCCCGGCCTCAGCTATGGGCGAAGATGTCGGTTTCTTCCCAACCCATCAGGTCCAGCGCGCAGCGGGTCTTGAGGAAGTCGAAGCAGGACCGGGCGATCTCGGTGCGTCCCTCGCGGGCCAGCATGCGGTCCAGGTGCCGCTTGAGATCGTGCAGGTAAAGAACGTCGGAGGCGGCATAATCGAGCTGGGCATCGCTGAGCTTGTCACCGCCCCAATCCGAGCTCTGTTGCTGCTTGGAAAGGTCGACATTGAGCAGCTCGCGCACCAGGTCCTTGAGGCCATGGCGATCAGTATAGGTGCGGACAAGCTTCGAAGCGATCTTGGTGCAATAGACCGGCCCTGTGACCACGCCGAAGCGGTTCTGCAAAACCGCAACGTCGAAGCGCGCATAATGGAAAATCTTGGTGACGGCTGGATCAGACAGAAGCTTGACCAGGTTCGGCGCCTCGGTCGCATTCTGCGGAATTTGCACGACATCGGCGCTGCCATCACCGGGCGAGAGCTGCACCACGCAGAGCCGATCGCGATGGGGGTTGAGACCCATGGTTTCGGTATCGATGGCAACTTCGCGGCCGTAATTGGAAAGATTGGGCAGATCGCCGCGATGCACTCTGATGGCCATGATGTTGTCCGCAGTTGAAATACTGGCCCTTCCTTGCACACTGCGATGGCCAAGGAAAGGCATGGCGCGGCCAGCGGGGCAGCAAGTTTTGCTGAGACGGGTTCGCGTTGCATATAAAGATTTCTTTATATGGATATTGCTTTCCGTTCGCGGACCTGCGAAAAGCAAAGCTGAAAGTGCCCGGAATCCCTTCCGGCACGCGCACTACCGCGTGCGCCCTCGCCACTTGCAAAGAGGTTTAACGTGGCCCGATCCAGTTATCTATTCACCTCGGAATCCGTCTCCGAGGGGCATCCCGACAAGGTTTGCGACCGCATCTCCGACGAAATCGTCGATCTGGTGTTCAAGGAGGCCAAGAAGGCCGGTATGGACCCTGCCCAGGTGCGCATCGCCTGCGAAACCCTGGCCACCACCAATCGCGTGGTGATCGCCGGGGAAGTGCGCGTACCCGAGACCCTACTCAAGAAGGGCAAAGACGGCCAGATCGTCAAGGACGCTTCGGGAGCGCCGGTGGTCAATCCGTCCAAATTCAAGTCCGCTGCGCGCCGGGCCATCCGCGCCATCGGTTACGAGCAGTCTGGCTTTCACTGGAAGACCGCCCGCATCGATGTGCTGCTGCACGGTCAGTCGGCCGATATCGCGGTGGGCGTCGATGAAGCGGGCAACAAGGATGTCGGTGCAGGCGACCAGGGCATCATGTTCGGCTATGCCGCGCGCGAAACCCCCGAATTGCTGCCGGCCCCGATCTACTACGCGCACAAGATTCTCTCCGACCTGACTGAGGCCCGCAAGGCCAATCATGGCCCGGCCGGCAAGCTTGGCCCCGATGCCAAGAGCCAGGTGACGGTCAAGTATGAGAACGGCAAGCCGGTCGGCGTGACCCAGATCGTGTTGTCCACGCAGCACCTGGACGAGACCCTGACCTCGTCCGATGTGCGCAAGATCGTCGAACCCATCGTGCGCGAAGCCCTGCCCGAAGGCTGGATCAGCGACGAGACCGTCTGGCACGTCAACCCGACCGGCAAGTTCGTCGTTGGCGGTCCCGATGGCGATGCGGGCCTCACCGGCCGCAAGATCATCGTCGATACCTATGGTGGCGCGGCCCCCCATGGCGGCGGCGCCTTCTCGGGCAAGGATCCGACCAAGGTGGATCGCTCGGCCGCCTATGCTGCGCGTTACCTCGCCAAGAACGTGGTCGCCGCGGGCCTCGCCGATCGCGCCACCATCCAGCTCTCTTATGCCATTGGCGTGGCCAAGCCGCTCTCGATCTATGTCGACCTGCACGGCACCGGCAAGGTCGATGAGGCGGTGCTGGAAAAGGCGCTGGCCGAGGTCATGGACCTGACCCCGCGCGGCATCCGCACCCATCTCGATCTCAACAAGCCCATTTATGCCAAGACCGCCGCCTATGGCCATTTCGGCCGCAAGGCCGGGCGCGATGGCAGCTTCTCCTGGGAGAAGACCGATCTGGTCAAGGCCCTCCGGGCTGCGGTGAGCGAGAAGGTCGCCGCCTAGGCAGCCTCCGGCATGAACACTGGTGGTCCCCGCTCTGCATTGTCGCAGGGCGGGGACACTCTTATTCTGACCCCGGTTGACCTCTCTGGGTGGGGAGCAGGATCATGGCTGACTTGGCGCGTAACGAAGTGATCGACTGGCTGATGGCCGGTGATGTCGCCATCCAGTATCAGGCCAGTCGCGATCTGCTCGATGAGGAAAGGCCCGATCTCAGGGCCCGCATCGCGACTGAAGGCTGGGGCGCCCGCTTTCTGGCGGCACAGAACCGCGATGGGAGCTGGGGGCGTGGCTATTACATGCCCAAATGGACCTCGTCGCACTACACCCTGCTTGATCTCAGGAATCTTTGTATCGACCCGCAGACGCCCGCTATCCGGGACAGCATCCTGTCCATTCTTGAGACAGAGCGGCGGAGCGATGGCGGCATGGGCCCGGGCGCCTCGATAACCAATTCCGATGTCTGTGTGGCCGGCATGGTGCTCAACTATGCCAGCTATTTTGGAATGCCGGAAGCCCAGCTGACTTCTATGGTAGATTTCCTGCTGCACGAGAGAATGGCGGATGGCGGGTTCAACTGCCGATCCAACAGGTCCAGCCCGCATCATTCCTCTCTGCACAGCACCATTTCGGTGCTGGAGGGGCTTGGGCAGTTCCTCAAGGCCGGGTACCAGTGGCGCGCACCGGAAATCCGCACGGCAATGGCCTCGTCGCGGGAGTTCATTCTCGTGCACCGGCTGTTTCGCTCAGACCGCACCGGCGCCATTATCCGACCCGAGTTTCTGCGCTTTCCCTATCCCTTCCGCTGGAAATACAACATCCTGCGGGGGCTTGATCACTTCGCGGCAAGCCGCGCGCCCTTTGACGAGCGCATGCGCGAAGCGCTGGATCAGGTGGTGGCGGCACGCCGGCGGGATGGTCGATGGACGGTGAATGCCGCCCTTGCGGGAGACCAGCATTTCATCATGGAAAAGGCGGGGAAGCCTTCGCGCTGGATTACGCTGATCGCAATGCGGGTGTTGCGCGCGTATAGCTTCTAGCGACCAGGTCGCCGCGCATTTGGGCAGCCAGCGCCATGCGGTCGGCTTGTCGCCGACAGGACATTTGTTTATGGGCAAGCCCATGAAGCCCGACCCTAAATCCCTGCCCCAGACCCGCTCCGGCGAACCCCGCGCCTTTTTCGGCCGCCGTTCCGGCAAGAAACTGCACGAAGGGCAGAAAGCGCAGGTCGCCGAAATCCTGCCGCGCTTCGAAATTCAGCTTGGCGACACGCTGGACCCGAAGTCCCTGTTTCCCGATGCGGAAAGAATCGTCATCGAGATTGGCTATGGCGGTGGCGAGCACCTGGCGCGCAAGGCTGGCGAAGAGCCAGACACCGGCTTTATTGGCTGCGAGGTCTTTACCGGCGGCATCGGCAAGATGGTGCAGGCCATTGACGCCAGGGGGCTCGAGAACGTCCGGCTCTATACCGATGACGCGCTCAAATTGCTCATGGCCTTGCCAGAGGCCTCGGTTGATGCGGTCTATCTGCTCTATCCCGATCCCTGGCCCAAGACACGGCACCACAAGCGCCGCTTCGTCTCGCCCACGACCCTAGGGGAATTGGCGCGCGTGATCCGGCCTGGCGGGGTCTTCCACTTCGCCACAGATATCGAGGACTATGCGAACTGGACCCTGGCCCATATCGTGCGGGAGCCGCAGTTCAGCTTCATGCCCGAGGCGCCAGGTAGCTGGCACCAGCCCTATCCGGGCTGGCAGCCGACACGCTATGAGCAGAAGGCCCGGCGCGAGGGCCGGATGACGAGCTTCTATTTCAGCTTTGTCCGTGCGCCGGTGTAACCAACGGGCAACCCTTCCGAGCTTTGTGTGATCCAGGCTCTGGACCTTGGCGCTCAGCGCCCCATATCGGGAGCGCAAGCGTCACGGAGTTCGAGCATGTCCGGTCCCCTCAAGGCACAAACCGACACTGACCTCCTGGTCGTGCGACCCAGCAAGTGGACGCTGGTGGTGGTCGTGCAATTGCGCAACGGGACGATGCGGTTCAACGAACTGCGCCGCAACATGGGTGGGGTGCCGCAGAAATCGCTTAGCGTGACGCTGCGCGAACTGGAACGCGACGGCTTCATCACCCGCACGGCCTATGCGACCATTCCGCCGCGGGTCGAATATGACCTGACCGATATGGGGCGGGAACTGCTGCATCTGGCCGATGATTTTCACCGCTTTGCCCAGCGCAACCGCCAGGCGGTAGAGGCGGCGCGACAGCTCTTTGACGCGATGGACGAGCGGAACACGCTCGATTGAAGGTTCGGGCGCCGCCAGGACTGGCGGCGCCGGGCTTGCGGCCGGGTCAGATATTGGCCGGGGTCAGCGTCACGGGGGTGAAGAGCTGCATGGTTTCGGTGCCATCGGCGCCCACCACGAAGGCGCGGACATAGTCGCCCCATTCCTCGACGGCAGTGGCTGGAACGCCCTGCTGCTGGAGCTGGGCCAGCACGTAGTCGGAATCGAAATCGGTCGTGGCCGCCATGGCCGGCATGGTTGCGCCGGCGATCAGGGTGGTGGCGGTAACAAGGGCGATTACACTGTTCTTGATCATGGGAGGATGATCCTTTCTGTTGTGAACGAGAAAGCAAATGCGCATCCTCCGGACCCGCCGCAAGCGACAGATTCGCAGTTTTTTGCCCTTGAATAGCTGGCGCGGGGACCCAGAGTTTATCAAGTGAAATCAAGGGCTTCTTGGGAAACCCGGTGTCTTGGGGGAAACCAGGGCAGCCTGGGGAAACCTTTGGTTGCAACCGGAGTGGATGGCCGCGGATTGAAAGGACAAAGGAGCCCCAAATGGAAACCAGCGTCCGCATTCTCGATACGATTCCCGTTACCCATAATGTCCGCCACTATCGACTTGAGCGTCCCAAGGGCTATGACTTCGTGCCCGGTCAGGCGACAGAGGTCAGCATTGATCGCAAGGGGTGGCAGGACAAGAAGCGCCCTTTCACCTTCACCTGCCTGCCAGGCGCCGAGACGCTCGAATTCACCATCAAGAGCTATTTCGACCACGCCGGGGTGACCAATGAGCTTTGGTCGCTGGGCGCAGGGGACAGGCTGATCCTGCGCGATGTGTGGGGGACCATCCAGTACAAGGGGCCGGGCACCTTCATTGCCGGCGGGGCCGGGGTGACCCCCTTTATCGCCATTCTGCGGCACCTCAATGCCACCGGAAAACTCGATGGCAACCGGCTGATCGTCTCCAATCGCAGCGAGAAGGACATCATCCTGCGCGAGGAATTCGAGGCGATGGACGGGCTGGAAGTGCTCTGGAGCGTCACCGACGACCCGAAATCCTCGCTGCTGCAGGAGCGTATCGACGCCGGCTTCATCGAGCGGCACGTCAACGATCTCAAGCAGAACTTCTACCTCTGCGGCCCGGACGACATGGTCAAGGCGCTGCGCGGCCTGCTCGAAGAGGCTGGCGCCGATGTCGGCAATGTGACCTGGGAGAAGTAACGTGCCTTGCCTTTGTGCCTTTCAGGGTCTATAGAACCGCCAACATCATTGCTCTCTGGATGAGGGTGGGTGCCCTGACCGGCCCCCGCTCTTTTTGTTTATCGGCGGGCTGCACCTGCGTGCGGCCGAAGCCCGAAGGGACCGACCACCAATTGGCTTTCGACCTGACCGAAAAGCGCTACATCAAGGAAACGGGCCTGGAAGCCCGCATCGCTCGCATTGTCGAGCCGGTGGCCAATGATCTTGGCTATGCCCTGGTGCGCATCAAGATCACGCCGGAAAATGGCTGCACGCTGCAGATCATGGCCGAGGATGAGCACGGCCGCTTCACCATCACCGATTGCGAAACGCTTTCGAAGGATCTCTCGCCAGTACTGGATGTGGAAGACCCCATCGACCGCGAATATCATCTGGAAGTGTCGTCCCCGGGCATCGACCGGCCATTGGTCCGCAAGCGTGATTATGAACGCTTCATCGGTCATGAGGCCAAGGTCGAGCTGTCTGACATGATCAATGGCCGCAAGCGGTTCCGCGGGGATATCCGCGCCGTGGACGACGAGGGTGTCACCATCCGGCTGCCCGACGCCCCCGGCGGCACGGACCCCGATCACAAACTGCTGTTTTCAACCATCGCCGAAGCCAAGCTGGTGATGACCGACAAGCTCATGGACATGGCCCGCGCCGACCAGGAGCTGCACCCCATCGACGACGACGAGACCGAAACGGTCGAGTACGCCGACACTGAAGAAGTCTCTGAGGAGAAGAACTGAAATGGCCGTTAGCGCGAACCGCCTTGAGCTGTTGCAGATTGCCGATTCCGTCGCCCGCGAAAAGAATATCGATCGCATGGTGGTGATCGAGGCCATGCAGGACGCCATGGAAAAGGCCGCCAAGGGCCGCTATGGCGCCGAGACCGAGATCAAGGTGGAGATCAATCCGCGTTCGGGCGAAACCCGCATGTGGCGCCTGCTCGAGATCGTGGACGAGGTCGAGGAACCTTCCCGCCAGGTCAATCTCAAGCTGGCCCAGGTCAAGAACCCGACCGCCAAGGTCGGCGACTTCCTGACCGAACCGCTGCCGCCCATGGAATTTGGCCGCATCGCCGCCCAGTCGGCCAAGCAGGTCATTGTGCAGAAGGTGCGTGACGCCGAACGCGACCGCATGTTCGAGGAATATTCCGGCCGCGTCGGCGAAGTCGTCAACGGCACGGTCAAGCGTGTCGAATACGGCAATGTGATCGTTGATCTGGGACGCGGCGAAGCCATCATCCGCCGCGATGAACTGATCCCGCGCGAAATGTTCCGCTATGGCGACCGCGTGCGCGCCTATATCTATGACGTGCGGCGCGAACAGCGCGGCCCGCAGATCTTTCTCTCGCGCACCCATCCGCAGTTCATGGCCAAGCTGTTCATGCAGGAAGTGCCGGAAATCTACGATGGCGTGATCACCATCCGCTCGATTGCCCGCGATCCGGGGTCGCGCGCCAAGATCGCGGTGACCAGCAATGATTCGTCGATCGATCCGGTCGGCGCCTGCGTGGGTATGCGCGGCTCCCGCGTGCAGGCGGTCGTCGCCGAACTGCAGGGCGAAAAGATCGACATCATTCCCTGGACCGACAATATCGCGGACCTGGTGGTCTCGGCGCTGCAGCCGGCCGATGTCGCCAAGGTGGTGCTCGACGAACAGGCCGAGCGCATCGAGGTCGTGGTGCCCGACGAGCAGCTGAGCCTCGCCATCGGCCGCCGCGGCCAGAACGTGCGCCTCGCGAGCCAGCTGATCGGCTGGGATATCGACATCCTGACCGAGCAGGAAGAGAGCGAACGGCGCCAGAAGGAATTCACCGAACGTTCGACCCTGTTCATGCAGGCCCTTGACGTTGACGAGATGGTTGCCCAACTACTGGCTTCGGAAGGCTTCTCCTCGGTCGAGGAACTGGCCTATATCGAACCGGAGGAAATTGCCTCCATTGAAGGGTTCGACGAGGAAACCGCCTCGGAAATCCAGAACCGTGCCGCCGAATATCTGGCCGAGATCGAGGCGAAGTACGACGCGGAACGCAAGACGCTGGGCGTCGAGGACGAGCTTTATGAAATCGCCGGCCTCAATGCCGCCATGCTGGTGGCGCTGGGTCAGGAAGACATCAAGTCGGTCGAGGACTTCGCCGGCTGTGCCGCCGACGATCTGGTCGGCTGGACCGAACGCAAGGATGGTGAGACCAAGCGCTTTGAAGGCACCTTCAAGGACTTCCCCGTATCCCGCGAGGAAGCCGAGGACATGATCATGCAGGCCCGCATCAGGGCAGGCTGGATCAGTGCCGAAGACCTGGCCGTCGAAGACGATGGCGAAGGTTTCTCAGAGGAGCAGGCGGTCTAAGGACCGCCCCTTTGGGAGCACCCGGCATTGGCCCGGAGCGCGGACATGGTTAGAACCTGTGCCTTGACCCGGGCAGAAATGCCGGTCGAGGCGCTGGTGCGTTTCGTGGTCAGCCCCGACGGCGTGGTGGTGCCCGATGTGGAGGCTCGCGCCGAGGGGCGTGGCGTGTGGATCACGCTGAGCCACGCGGCGGTGGCCGAGGCGGTGAAGAAAAAGGCCTTTGCGCGCAGTCTCAAGGCGCAGGTGCTGGTGGCGGACGATCTGGCCGATCTCACCCGGCTCAGGCTCGAGCAGCGTCTGCTGGCGGCACTGGGCATGGCCCGCAAGGCCGGGCAGTTCGTAACCGGTGCCACCAAGGTCAAGGGCGTTCTGCAGTCCGGAGAAGCCCTTGCCCTGCTGACGGCCAGTGACGCGGCAGAGGATGGCCGCAACAAGATGCTGGGGGCTTTGCGGGCCCTCAACCATGCGAGACGCGAGGCTGGATTGACCGGTCCGGACGTGCCGCATTTTGAATCGCTCTCAAGTGCGCAAATGGGTTTGGCACTTGGACTGGAAAATGTGATACATGCTGCCCTCACGACAGGGGCGGCAGCCCAATCGGCGGTGGAAAAGGCCATTAGGCTGGCCCGCTACATCGCCCCAGCGACGCAGGACCACACCGGCCGCTCCGCGGCTACCGGTGTGCTTTTGCCCGCGGAACAGGACGAAAGACGATAGGAAGTATGGCTGATAACGACGACAAGCGTTCCGACGACACTGGCGCCAAGAAGACTCTGACCCTCAAGGGCGGCGCCGGGCTGGGCAATCGCCCCGGCGGGATGTCGCGCGGGCCTTCGCGCTCGACCGTGGTCGTGGAAAAACGCACCCGCGTGGTGCCCAAGCCAGGCGGCCAGCCGGGCATGGGTGGCGCCCGTTCGGGTGCACCGGGTGGCCAGGGCGGTCGTCCGCAGGGTCGACCCATGCAGCAGCAGAACCGCGCCCCGCTCGGGCTGAGCGCCGCCGAAGCCGAAGCCCGCCGTCAGGCGCTGGCCCTGGCTGGTGCCCGCCAGGCCGAAGACAAGGAGCGTTTCGCCGCCGAAGAAGCCCGCCGGATCGAGGATGAGAATCGCCGGCGGCAGATTCGCGAAGAAGCGGCTCGCGCTGAAGAAGAGCGCGCCAGGGCCGAGCAGGTCCGGCAGGCCGAAGAAGCCGCCGCGCGCAGTGCCGAGCCCGAACAGGAAGCCCCTGCCCCGCGTGAAGATTATGTGCCGGCCAGCCAGCGCAATCCCGGCCCGTCGGCCGTGCGCACCGTGTCGGGCCGTCCCGGTCAGGCCAACCGGCCGCAGCGGGCTGAGCGCCCTGCCGGCCGTCCCGGCGAAGGCGAGCGTGGCCCCCGTCCGGCCGGCGATCGCCGCCCCGCAGCGGGTGGTGCCGCACGTCCTGCCGGAGAACGCCGTCCGGGCGCCGGCATGTCCCCGATCGGGAATGTGCCTCCTGCCCCGCCGAGCGAAGCCGATGGCCGCCGCACCCGTACCGGTGCACCCCAGCATCGCCCGACCACGGCCGCGGAACTGGAAAATGCCCGCCGCGCCAGCCGTGCGCAGCCCGAGCGCCCGTCGCGGCGCGGCGCCGATGATGGCTCGTCGCGCGGCCGCCTGACGGTTGCCAGCGCCACCACGGAAAGCGATCGCGATCGCGGCCCGTCGCTGGCCGCCATGCGCCGTCGTCGCGACAAGAAGATGGGCCGCAACCAGCAGGATGCGCCCAAGCTGAGCCGCGAAGTGATCATTCCCGAAGTCATCACGGTGGGCGAGCTGGCCAACCGCATGGCCGAGCGCTCGGTAACCGTCATCAAGATGCTGATGCAGCAGGGCGAGATGGCCAAGATCACCGATGTGATCGATGCCGATACGGCCGAGCTGATCGCCACCGAACTGGGCCACACCGTCAAGCGCGTCAGCGAAGCGGACGTCGAAGAAGGTCTGTTCGACCTGCCCTCCGACGACAAGGCCGAGGATCTGGCCGATCGTGCCCCGGTCGTGACCATTATGGGTCACGTCGACCACGGCAAGACGAGCCTGCTCGACGCCATCCGCGAAGCCAATGTCGTCAGTGGCGAAGCCGGCGGCATCACCCAGCATATCGGCGCCTATCAGGTCGAAAAGAACGGCAACAAGATCACCTTCCTCGACACCCCGGGCCACGAGGCGTTCACCGCCATGCGTGCCCGCGGCGCCCAGGCGACCGATATCGCGGTTCTGGTGGTGGCGGCCGATGACGGCGTCATGCCGCAGACCATCGAATCCATCAAGCACGCCAAGGCGGCCAATGTGCCGATCATCGTGGCCATCAACAAGATGGATAAGCCCGAGGCCAATCCGCAGCGCGTCCGCACCGAACTGCTGCAGCACGAAGTCTTCGTGGAATCCATGGGCGGCGATGTGCTCGACGTGGAAGTCTCGGCCAAGACCCAGGCGGGTCTGGACAAGCTGCTTGAGACCATCCTGCTGCAAGCCGAAGTGCTCGAACTCAAGGCCCCCCATGACGGGCGGGCCGAGGGTCTGGTCATTGAAGCCAAGCTCGACAAGGGTCGCGGCGCCGTGGCCACCGTGCTGGTTCAGCGCGGTACGCTCAAGGTCGGAGACATCGTGGTGGCCGGGACCGAAATGGCCCGCGTCCGCGCGCTGATCAATGACCAGGGCGAGCAGGTCAAGGAAGCCGGTCCCTCCGTGCCGGTGGAAGTGCTGGGCTTCTCGGGTGTGCCGAGCGCCGGTGACCGCTTCTCGGTCGTCGAAAGCGAAGCGCGTGCCCGCGAAGTCACCGAATATCGTCAGCGCGCCATCCGCGAAAAGACCGCCGGTGGCGGTGCCACCAGCCTTGAGCAGATGATGAACCAGCTCAAGGCCTCGGGCATTTCCAAGTTCCCGCTGGTCATCAAGGGCGACGTGCAGGGTTCGGTGGAAGCCATCGTGGCTTCGCTCAACAAGCTCTCGACCGAGGAAGTCTCGGCCCAGATCCTGATGAGCGGCGTGGGCGGCATCACCGAAAGCGATGTCACCCTGGCCTCGGCTTCGAACGCCATCATCATCGGCTTCAATGTCCGTGCCAACAAGCAGGCGCAGGACCTGGCCACTCGCGACGGCATCGAAATCCGCTATTACAACATCATCTACGACCTCGTGGATGACGTGAAGAGCGCCATGTCGGGCCTATTGGCGCCGGAACGCCGGGAAACCTTCATCGGCTACGCCAAGATCCTGGAAGTCTTCCAGATCACCAAGGTCGGCAAGGTCGCCGGCTGTCAGGTCACCGAAGGCATCGTGGAACGCGGTGCCGGCGTGCGCCTCCTGCGCGACGACGTGGTCATCCACGAAGGCAAGCTCAAGACGCTCAAGCGCTTCAAGGACGAAGTCAAGGAAGTGGCCGTCGGCCAGGAATGCGGCATGGCCTTCGAAAACTACGAAGACATCCGTGCCGGCGACGTCATCGAATGCTTCCGCGTCGAGACCGTCCAGCGCTCGCTGTAGGTGCTACGCAGCTGGAAAAATTGAAAAGGGCGCGGAACAATCCGCGCCCTTTTTGCTGAGCGGGTCACCATTATTGAACCTTACCCCAGGGCCTGAACTGCCAACTGCAACAAGCCGACGGCACCGCCAATGGTACTGACAATTATGATCGCCTCCCAGAGCCGGGCCTGCCATTTGAGCCTCGCATGTAAACCCCAAACTTTCAAAGTTTCAGGGGCACCAAAATAGACGGTGAATCCGCGTCTACGTACAGTGACAAGAGAAATGTTTTCGTGACCGATCATCTCCCTGTTCTTGGAGAATGCCACAAGGCCAAACGGTCCCTGGAATTCTGCTACCGAAAGTATCTTGGATAAAGCTGCTCGGCTTTCGGCAATGGTTTGCATGTGACTCTGTTCAAGTGCGGCAACTGCTTGTGAAATAACATGCATCGCCAGCACCGATGACAGGGATACTTCCTCTCCTGCGTCATCTTTGCCTAAAATTTCCTGTAGGTATTGTTGCACGATTGGATTGTAGTCATCGTACTTGATGTCACAGACCAATGTAGTTCCAACAGCGGAGTGGCGCAGATAATTGCGGTTTGAACCAAATGAATAAATCGGTGAGGGTAGCCGTCGTGAGCGCAGTTGCTCAATCAACCAGGTAGACTCATGGCTCGGAGCACAAATAACGACTGGGTGGCGTCCGGTGTCCATCGGTATGTCGACCTGCCCTATACTAAAGGTGACGTGATTGAGGTGGAAGTCTAGGTCGGCTGCTGCCTTGGTTAGATCGTCAAGTAAACCGGACGCATAGGAGTCTGGATGATCATCAAGGCTAAAAACCGTCAGATCGCGGCCACTGACGGTTTGCTGAATAAATCGCAAAAGGATCATGACCCGCCTGAAGTCAGGCGTGGTCACGCGGAATAGTTCGTTTTGATGTGGCCCCAGCAATGCCGTACGTGTTGCAAAGGACAGAATGAAGGGCACTTTGGCAAAGTCTGGGTGATTGGCAATCACTCCAGCGCAGGCGGAGTCGGAAGGTCCCACAATGGCCAAAGCACCAGCGCTAAGGCACCGACGAACGGCGTCGGCTACCAGTGATGGTTCGGAGCGATCATCCTCAATTACGAGCTCGACCGGCCGCCTTTGGCCCGTCAGGGCCTTACCGGTTTCCCAGGTGAGATACTTTTCTAGAGAGGTGACAATACCGAGCCCTTGACGCTTACGCTGTCCAGTTAGTGGTGCCACTACTCCGATCTTAACAGGAGTGCCGCTCAGGGCAGAGCTCGAGAATAGATTAGCGTTTTAGGAGTCTCTAGAAGCACTGTGTAGCCGTGTCTTTCGTAAAAGGATCGAGGGTCGCGTTTTGGAAGCAGGGTCTCATATAATTGGCTATTGCTCAAGATCATCGCGGAGAACCCATCCACGATTGCGGCCTGATGAACCAATCGGATGAGTTCAGAGCCAATTCCAAGGTTGTGTTGCCTATGGTCGACATAAATATTGCAGAGTTCCAGCACATCAGGAGCAAAACTATTGGAATAGCAGAACCCGACTAGAGTGTTGCCAAGCGTCGCTTTGAAGGCGGGGTAGTCCGATGCGAGATGGGCGATGCGGGCGGCCGTTTGGCCGGTGCGCATATAGCCGCGATAGAGCGCTAGGACATCTTCTGCGTCGTTCCCCGTCATTGGCGAGAAAAAAACATTGTGGTGGTTAGACATAGCGCACTCAATTCAAAAGCAGTCGAGCACCAACATAAACCGTAACGGTGCAAAGAAAAGGCCCGCCTCCAATGCTGGAGAGCGGGCCTTGGTGTTGCCGGGAGCGGGTGACTACGGTGGGGGTCCGCCGCCGGCAATTTCTTGAAACTGAGGTCTACACCACCGGGGTGAAACCCGGCGTCGCCACCAGGCTCCCTGGCGTACCATTGATCACCGTGACGCGCGCGCCGACCGGCACGCGGGCATAGAGATCGATGATGTCCTGGTTCATCAGCCGGATGCAACCCGAGGAGACATTGGTGCCGATGGTATAGGGCTCTGTGGTGCCGTGAATGCGAAACAGAGTGTCGCGGCCATTCTTGTAGAGATAGAGCGCACGGGGACCCAAGGGGTTTTCCGGGCCCGGACCCATGCCGCCGGCATAGGGTCCGTAGCGCTCCGGCTCGCGCTCGATCATGGATTTGGTCGGGGTCCAGCGCGGCCAGACGGCCTTGCGGCCAATGGTGGCCTCGCCGCGGAACACCAGGGCCTCGTCCTTGCCCACGCCGATGCCGTAGCGCAGGGCGCGATTGTTCTCCATGACGAGATAGAGGTAGTGCGCCGGCGTGTCGACCACCAGCGTGCCGGGCCGTTCGGAGGTGTAGTAGGGCACTTCCTGGCGCCACCATTTCGGATCGACGCGCCGCAGATCCATGGCGGCGACCGGATAGGGCTCGCCCGGCACCGGTCCATACATGCGCAGATAATAGGGATCGATGACCGGTTCCTGCACCACGGGCTGACGCGTGGTGGAACAGGCCGAAAGGGCAGTGGCGCTGAGGCCAAGCAGGAACAGGCGGCGGGAAATCAAAACAACAACCTCAAGGCAGACGGGAGAAAGCGGACGCCGGGCACGTCACGCTATTGAGTAACGCTTGGTGGCCTTAACGTGGCACCAATGGGGCCGTTCCTCGCCGCAATGTGATGGATGAGGCGCTGTGGTGCAAAGGACACACTAGTGCTCCGCCAAATCGCTGACGGCGGCAATGACCGCGTCGGCCGCCCCTGCCGCCTGGTGGTCGATGCCAGGCAGTATCTGCACCTGGGCGTTGGGCAGCAGGGCCTTGTAGCGCTTGGGATGGTCGGCTGGCACCACCTCATCCCTGTCGCCCTGCAGGATGACGAGCCGGGCCAAATCGACCAGTTTTTCGGACGCGTCTTCAGGCAGGCTGAAGCTCTCCATTTCCCAATCGGGTGCGCCCCAGAAGGGTGCCGCCACCACGATCACGCCTTTCAGGTTCACCGGCACTCCCAGCCGCGCCAGGCCTTGAAGCGCGATTGAACCGCCGAGGGAATGACCGACAATGATCAGATCATGCTCGATGCCCGTCACCTCTGACTCGAAAGCGGCCAGCCAGAACTCGGCCTTGGGATCATCGGGGTCCGGCATTTGCGGGGCCTTGAAGTGAATGCCCGAGGGCAGTCGGGCCTCCAGCGCCTCGCGGAGCCGGCTGCTGCCCTCGCCCTGATCCTGGGCGCCGGCGCTATGGATGAAGAGCACTGTGGTCATGGTGGGTCCCCTGCAACTGCTCCATCAACGCCGGCCGGCCCGCTTCCGGTTCCACCAGCCCCGTAAAAGAGAAGGCCCGGATCACTCCGGGCCTTCCGCATTCGTGTGGTCAAGAAGCCTGCCTTACTCGGCAGCGTCTTCCTTGGCTTCCTTGGCAATTTCCTTGCCGGTCTCCTGGTCGACGACCTTCATGGAGAGGCGGACCTTGCCGCGCTCGTCAAAGCCGAGCAGCTTGACCCAGACCTTGTCGCCTTCCTTGACCACGTCGGTGGTCTTGGCGACGCGCTGATCGGCCAGCTGGGAGATATGCACCAGGCCATCCTTGGCGCCGAAGAAGTTGACGAAGGCGCCGAAGTCGGCGGTCTTGACGACCGTGCCCTGGTAGATGGCATTGACTTCCGGCTCGTCGGTGATCGAGCGGATCCACTTGATGGCGGCTTCGATCTGCGACCCATCCGAGGAGGAAACCTTCACGGTGCCGTCGTCTTCGATGTTCACCTTGGCGCCGGTCTTTTCCACGATTTCGCGGATGACCTTGCCGCCGGTGCCGATCACTTCGCGGATCTTGTCGGTCGGGATCTTGAGGGTCTCGATGCGCGGGGCGAATTCGCCCACTTCACCGCGGCTCTCGGCCAGGGCCTTGGCCATTTCACCCAGAATGTGGATGCGGCCGTCCTTGGCCTGGGCCAGGGCCTGCTTCATGATCTCTTCGGTGATACCGGCGATCTTGATGTCCATCTGGAGGGAGGTGACACCGTCTTCGGTGCCGGCCACCTTGAAGTCCATGTCGCCCAGGTGATCTTCGTCACCCAGGATGTCGGACAGCACGGCGAACTTGTCGCCTTCCAGGATCAGGCCCATGGCGATACCGGCCACCGGCTTCTTCATCGGCACGCCGGCATCCATAAGCGCCAGCGAAGTGCCGCAGACGGTTGCCATCGAGCTCGAGCCATTGGACTCGGTGATCTCGGAAACCACGCGGATGGTATAGGGGAATTCCTCGATCGAGGGGCGGATCGGGTTGATGGCGCGCCAGGCGAGCTTGCCATGACCGATTTCGCGACGGCCGGGCGAACCCATGCGACCCGCTTCACCGACCGAATAGGGCGGGAAGTTGTAATGCAGCAGGAAGTTTTCCTTCTTGGTGCCTTCCAGGCTATCGATGAACTGCTCGTCTTCAGCCGTGCCGAGGGTGGCAACGACCAGCGCCTGGGTTTCGCCGCGGGTGAAGACGGCCGAACCATGGGTGCGCGGCAGGACACCGACTTCGGCCAGGATCGGGCGGACAGTCTTGGTGTCGCGGCCGTCGATGCGGCTGCCGGTATCGAGAATGTTCCAGCGCACGATCTTGGCCTGGAGGTTGTGCACCACTTCGCCCAGATCTTCCTTGGAAACTTCGCCCGCTTCGATCTTGGCGGCAAAAGCCTCCTTGACCTTGGCATTGGCGGCGTCCACGGCGGCATAGCGCGCCTGCTTGTCGGTCAGCTTATAGGCAGCACGCAGGTCGGCTTCGGCCAGTGCCAGGACTTCCTTTTCCAGATCCGAATAATCCGGAGCGGCAAAGTCGCGCGGTTCCTTGGCGGCCAGTTCGGCCAGCTTGATGATGGCCTCGATCACCTGGGCTGAGGCCTTGTGGCCGAACATCACGGCACCCAGCATCACCTCTTCGGAAAGCTCCTTGGCTTCCGATTCCACCATCAGCACGGCGTCGGCGGTGCCAGCCATGACAAGGTCGAGCTTGGAATCCGCACGGCGGTCGACCGGCAAGTTGAGGACATATTCGCCGTCGACATAGCCCACGCGGGCGGCGCCGATCGGGCCCATGAAGGGCACGCCCGAAATGGTCAGGGCGGCGGAAGCAGCGACCATGGCCAGAACGTCCGGATTGTTCTCCATGTCGTGCTGGAGCACGGTGACGATGACCTGGGTCTCGTTCTTGTAGCCATCGGGGAACAGCGGGCGGATCGGGCGATCGATCAGGCGGCTGGTCAGCGTCTCGTTTTCGGTCGGACGGCCTTCGCGCTTGAAATAGCCACCCGGGATCTTGCCGGCAGCGAAGTATTTTTCCTGGTAGTTGACGGTCAGCGGGAAGAAGTCCTGGCCCGGCTTGGGCGACTTGGCGCTGACAACGGTGGCGAGCACGACGGTCTCGCCCAGAGTGGCGAGCACAGCGCCATCGGCCTGGCGAGCCATCTTGCCGGTTTCGAGCGTCAGGGGCTGGCCGCCCCAGTTGAGCTCGACCTTGTGGTGATCAAACTTGATCGACATCTTTGTTCGTCTTTCCATTCTGCCGGAGGCGCGGGAACGCGGGGCCAGGCTAGCTCCCCACGAACGTCTCCGGTGTGCCCGCACTCGACGTCGCACCCATGTGCACGCCGGCTCAAAATCAGGCACGGGTTCATGTCTGGCACAGACAGAACATGGACAAGACAATGAGCCTCTCCAGCAGCGGAAGAAGCCGATAATCCTGCCATGCTCCGGCAATGCCGGCCTATGGCGCCGGGTTTTCCGGCATGCCCCAAAAGGGCAACCGGCGCGGAAGGCCTGGCCTCCCGCGCCGGAAAGCGTCTGTTAGCGACGCAGGCCGAGCTTTTCGATCAGCGTCTTGTAGCGGTTCTCGTCCACGCGCTTGAGGTAGTCGAGAAGCGAACGACGGGTCGACACCAGCTTGAGCAGGCCACGACGGGAATGGTTATCCTTGTTGTGGCCCTTGAAGTGCTCGGTGAGGTTCGAAATGCGCTCGGACAGGATCGCAACCTGAACTTCCGGCGAACCGGTATCGTTCGGCTTGGTGGCGTATTCCTGGATGAGCTGCGTCTTGCGTTCAGCAGTGATCGACATCGGGCATATCCTTTCGATAGAGGAGGATGTTGGTCGCCCCAGCCGGGATGTCGTCCAGGAGGGGCCATGACTGTGCAGGATCGGGGGCAAATGCCCCAAAAATCCGGCTGGCGCTGCTATAGGGCAAACAGGGTGCAAAAGCCAGAATTTATTGGAGGCGCGCATCTGGCCTGGCGAGAGGCCGCAACACAAGGCCCGACCAGAGTTATGGTGACATCGGTTCGTCCGGCCGCGCGGCGGCAAATTCGGGGTCGAGGGCGCTGAGCGGGACGGCAAATATCCACTCCACGCCATCCTCATGGACCTCCCTCCGCACCTGCGCTCCCAGGGACCCGCCGACCATGGTGCGCAGCACGATCGTGCCAAAGCCGGAGCCTTCGCCGACCACCAGCTTGCGCCCCAGATGCTCGCGCCAGCAGATGGATAGGGTGTCGGCGCTGCTTTGCCAATTGAGCTCCACCCGGCCCTCGGCTGCTGCAAAGGCGCCATGGCGAGTGGCATTGGTGGCCAATTCGTGCAGGGCCATGCCGAGGATCTGTGCGCCCTGCGGGTTGATGCGGATATCGGGACCCTCAATCGACAACCGGCTCTCTTCGGCCGGGCGGAACGGGGCCAGTTGCTGGTCGACGAGGTCGGCCAGCATCACACCGGCCCGGCCATGGGCGAGCAGCAGGTCGGTTGAGCGTGCCAGCCCCATGATGCGCCGCTCGAGCGCCGCCACATAGGTCGGGATATCGCTGGCGCCGCGGGCCGTCTGCTTGGCCATGGCAGCGATCACCGCCATCTGGTTTTTGGAGCGATGCGCCAATTCGCGCATCAGGAAGCGGATGTCCCTGTCGGCGGTCTGGCGCTGCTCGGACGCTTCGCCCAGCGCCTCGGATATCTCGGCGATTTCCGAAACCGGATAGGTGCGCGGATAGACCGCCTCGCCGCGGCCGAGACGCGCCGCGTCGAGGCGCAGGCCCTGCACCGAACTGCCGATGCGGCGGGCGATCAGCGCGGCCACGCCCGAAGCCAGGAGCGCGATCAACACGCCCCAGACGCCCAATTGCATCACCGATTCCTGCAAGGGCCGCTGCACCTGGCCAGCCGACGCCCAGGCAATGATGCGCCAACCGGTATAGCCCGAACGCCATTCGGCCGTGACCACGCGGTCGCCATTCCATTGCTCCTGCGCCCAGCTATCGCCAGCGTTCTCCTCGAGGTCCTGCCGAATGGGCAGGATGGACCCGATTTCGAGATTGGATTGTGCCGTGGCGGCAATGACCGCGTTATTGGTATCGACCAGAGCCGCATGCCATCCTTCTGGCAGTTGGCGCGATTGCAGGGCCGGAACCAGATTGCGCGCATTCTGGGTCATGGCCACCAGCCGCACCGGCTCGACGCCGGTCACCGGGAGCCAGACATTGAACACATAGGTTTGCGCCACCTGCCCGAAGAACAGCGGGGAGATGGTGGCCACGCCGCGTTCGATCGCGCTGATTGCCGTTTCGGGGTCAGACGAGTGCCCGAGTTCGTCGCCATAGTCGACCCGGGTGTTGAGCAATTGCTGGAAATTCTCGTCGACTGCGATCAGATAGGAGCCGCTTCCCGCCAGAGCGCTCAATGACCGGTCGTGAAAAGCGGCGAGATCGCCTTCTTCCAGGGCCTGGCTGGTGGAGAGGACGCGCAGCGTCGTCGCCATGCCACTGATTTCGCGGTCCACCGACTGGCCCATGGCCTGGACCGTGGCATTGGTGAGCGCTGCCAGAACACGTTGCTGGGAATCGTTGAAGCTATTGAGCAGCACCAGCGCCACCGCCAGGGCAGGAACGAGAATGGCAAGCACCAGGGCGATGAGATAGACTGCTATCGGGCGGCCACGCTGCGTCGCCGCCACAGTCCCTCTTTGGACCATTCTGTCCGTCATCTCGCCCCAGCTTTCCTTGCCTGCGCCGCCCTCTTTAGCGGGCGCGGGTTACTCAATACTTGGCACTTGCATCACTGGCCGGGAAGCTCTCGTCCACCGCTTCGTCGGTCTCATCCCAGCTTGCGGGCTGGTCGGCCATTTCCTCCGGACCGGCATTGCGCACCTGAACGGGAGAATCCTTGGGCCCGGGCTTGCGCCCATTCCGCAGGGCGGCGGCCTGATCGGATTTTTGTTTGTTGTCAGTCATCGAGATGCATCCTTCTGCGCGAGTACAACACCGCAGAAGCGCCCGAGGTTGCAGGGCATGGCATCTAACTTCAGGCTCTGGTAAACAGCGCCGCATGAACGAGACTGCAAGCAGCCCCCGGACCGCGCAAAAGCGCGTCTTCATCAAGACCTATGGCTGTCAGATGAATGTCTATGACAGCGACCGCATGGCCGATGCATTGGCCCCGCACGGCTATATGCCGACCCAGGAGATCACCGAGGCCGATCTGGTCCTGCTCAACACCTGCCATATCCGCGAAAAGGCCAGCGAGAAGGTGTTTTCCGAGCTGGGGCGGCTGAAGGAATTGCAGGGCGAAAAACGCGCCGCCGGTGGCGACATGATGATCGGCGTGGCCGGTTGCGTGGCCCAGGCCGAGGGCGAGGAAATTGCCCGGCGCGCCCCGGTCGTTGACATGGTCTTTGGGCCCCAGGCCTATCACCGCCTGCCCGACATGCTGGCCCGGGCCGAGGCGAACCGGCATATGCATCCGGCGCTCAAAAAGGCCGTGATCGATACCGACTTCCCCGAGGAAGACAAGTTTGCCCACCTTCCCGCGGCAAGGAAGGAAGCCACCATTGCCCGCGGGCTGACGGCGTTTCTGACCGTGCAGGAGGGCTGCGACAAGTTCTGTTCCTTCTGCGTGGTGCCCTATACCCGCGGCGCCGAAGTCAGCCGCCCGGTGGCCCAGGTGCTCGACGAGGCGCGCCGCCTGGTCGATGCCGGGGTCAAGGAAATCACCCTCCTGGGCCAGAATGTAAACGCCTATCACGGCACCGATGCCGCCGGGCGGGATGTGGGGCTGGGGGAACTCTGTTTCCTTTTGGCCGAAATCCCGGGCCTCGAGCGCCTGCGCTACACCACCAGCCATCCGCGCGACATGGATGACGGCCTGATCGCCGCCCATCGCGACCTGCCCTTGCTCATGCCCTATCTGCACCTGCCGGTGCAGTCCGGCTCGGATCGCATCTTGAAGGCCATGAACCGCAAGCACACGGCGGCCAAATACCTGGCCCTGATTGAGCGCATCAAGGCCGCCCGGCCCGACATGGCGCTGTCGGGCGATTTCATCGTCGGCTTCCCGGGCGAGACCGATCAGGATTTCGAGGACACGCTGACCATCATCCGCGAAACCGGCTATGCCTCGGCCTTCTCGTTCAAATACTCCACCCGCCCGGGCACGCCCGGCGCGACCCTGGGCGACCAGGTCGACGAAGCCATCAAGTCCGAGCGGCTCTATCGCCTGCAGGAGCTGGTCAACAAGCAGACCGCCGACTTCCACGCTTCCTGTGTCGGCAAGACGCTGCCCGTGCTTATCGAGCGCGTGGGCCGCATGCCCGGCCAGGTCGGCGGCCGGTCGCCCTATCTGCAGGCCGTGCACCTGGAAGGCTCGACCGATCTCATCGGCGCGATCCATGAGGTTGAAATCATCGGTACCAGCACCAATTCGCTCGAAGGGCGGCTGGTGCGGGCCGTGACGGCTTAGCCTTACCGCAGGTATGTTCAAAGGGTCAAAAAATGCAGTCCGATGAAGAAATTATGCTCAGTCGAGTACAATCCGAGACATTGGGCGCGCTACTTTCCATCCAGTCATATCGAGAGATCGCGCCAGCTTATTTTGACCGGCTAAGGGCGGCGGTGCTCGATGCAGTTGCATTTTTTGGCCAAGAGCCAACGATACCTGAGGCGCTATTTGAAGAACTAGCGGGTGCGGAACGTACGTTGCGAAACGAAGCTACCGCTTTTCCGGGTAGGACTGTCGCATGCGTTGACATGGCCGACTGGCTGGCAGAGCAGCGAAAACTTATCCGGTCGCTGTAGCATCCTCAACTCCCAACTCGCGCTCACCACAGCCCAGCCGCCAAGGCCCATCCTGCCGCTGCCGGCAGAAGCGCAGCGGCGCGTGGCTGAGGTGTTGGAACGGATGCAGGGGTAGCTAACGCGTGTCGTGGCTTGCCCTTCGAGCCCAGCTCTCATGGCCTTGCCGCCTCAAATCGCTCCGCTGGAGCGATTCGCGCCCTTGGCGACGGCGGCAAGCGTCACAATATTGCTACAGACAACGAACCCAAATCAGCCTAGCCTCGTTGTGGTCAGGGCGACGCGCTCCGCGGCGCCCCATTCGGGAGCCGAGAAAGTTTGAGCAGGCACTTGCCACCCACCGCCGATAACGCCCTCGCATCGCAACTCGAACTCGCCTTTGAAGATAATCGCCTGGCTGCCCAGCTCTATGGCGACTTCGACCAGAACCTCGCCCTTATCGAACAGCGCCTTGCCGTCAGCGCCACGCCGCGCGGCAATCATGTGCTTTTGAAGGGTGCGGCTTCCAAGGTCGATCAGGCGCGCCGGGTGCTGGAATCGCTCTATGCCGGCCTTGAAGAGGGCCGCAGCATGGACATTGCCGATGTCGATGCGGTGATCCGCATGATCGAGACCGAGGACAGTCAGCTGACCCTGCCCACGCTGGAACGCAAGGGCAAGGTGCGCATGGCCCAGATCGCCACGCGCAAGTCGACCATTGTCGCCCGCACCCCGGCGCAGGACGCCTATATGCGCGCCATGGAGCGGAGCGAACTGGTTTTCGGCACTGGCCCCGCCGGTACCGGCAAGACCTATCTGGCGGTCGCCCATGCTGCCAGCCTGCTCGAGCGCGGCGACATCAACCGGATCATCCTTTCGCGCCCGGCGGTGGAGGCCGGCGAGCGCCTCGGCTTCCTGCCCGGCGACATGAAGGAGAAGGTCGATCCCTATCTCCGCCCGCTCTATGATGCGCTTTACGACATGATGAAGCCCGAAAATGTCGAGCGCTGCATCACCTCGGGCATTATCGAGGTGGCCCCGCTCGCCTTCATGCGCGGCCGCACGCTCGCCAATGCCGTGGTCATTCTCGACGAGGCGCAGAACACCACATCCATGCAGATGAAGATGTTCCTCACCCGCCTGGGCGAGAACTCGAAAATGATCGTCACGGGCGACCCCAGCCAGGTCGATCTGCCGCGCGGCGAGAAATCGGGGCTGGTCGAGGCGATCAAGCTGCTGGACGGCGTCGAGGGCGTGCATATCTCGCGCTTCGGCGACAAGGACGTGGTGCGCCACGCGCTTGTGGGGCGGATCGTTCGGGCCTATGAGCAGGACGCCGCGCGCCGCCTCGCCGAAAAGGACGGGGACAGGGAAGGCCTGGCGCGGACACTGGGCACCCTGCCCCGGAGTTGAACCCCAAGCCGATGCCGTCCTCGCCCCCCCTGGAAGTTGCTGTCATCCGCAATGCGGATGGCTGGCCCGATCATTTCGACGCCCTGGCCGAACGGGCAGTGCTGGCCGCCCTGGCCGGTGCTAGGCCCAAGATCAAGGGCGCGGCCGAGATTTCGGTGCTGCTCACTGACGATGAGGAGCAACGCGCGCTCAATGCGCAATGGCGCGGAAAAGACAGCTCCACCAATGTGTTGAGCTTTCCACAGATTGAACCGTTCGCGCCCGTCATGGGGTTGCTGGGGGATATTACCCTGGCGCGTGAAACGCTGGAGCGGGAAGCGGCCGATCTGGGCAAGAGTCTCGACCATCATTTCACCCACCTTATGGTGCATGGCTTTCTCCATATTTTAGGGTATGATCACCTTGATGAGGCCGAAGCCCTTCAAATGGAGGGGCTGGAAACCAAGATATTGGCCGGGCTGGGGATAGACGATCCCTATGCTGATTGATCTCTGGCCATGGAACCCCAGCACTTCGGGGGCTTTTCCGGTCTCATAGGACAACAGAAGCCGCTGTTTTCAGCGGCACGAGATGAATGAACGATAGCGACAGTAGGGCCCTCCGGGTGGCCGAAAACCCCGAACCTCCCTCTAGTCCCGCCCCCGCCGCGCCGCGGGGGCCGAGCCTGTGGCACCGCATCCGCAGCCTGATGGCGCGGACCACGGTGTCCCTGCGCGACGATCTGCAGGTCGCGCTCGAGGAAAGCGGCAGTCCCGAGACAGCCGATTTTTCCGAAAGCGAGCGGCTGATCCTGCAAAATGTCCTGAAGCTCTCCAAGGTGTCGATCGACGACGTCATGGTGGAGCGCTCGGACATCCAGGCCGTGCCATCCGACATCAATCTGGGGACCCTGTTGGCGCGCTTCCGCCAGGTGGGGCATTCGCGCCTGCCGGTCTATGAGGATGGGCTCGACAACATCGTGGGCTTCATCCACATCAAGGATGCGCTGCAAAAGATCACCGAGCCGGTAACCGATCCTGAAAAGGAGGTGCCGGTCAAGCTGCTCTCCACCGCTCTCCGGCAGAAGATCGGCAAGCTGGGCATCCTGCGCAAGGCCATGTTCGTGCCCACCTTCATGCCGGCAGCAGACCTCCTGCAATCCATGCGCGCCAGCCGCACCCATATGGCGATCGTGGTCGACGAATATGGCGGCACAGATGGCCTCGTCACCATCGAGGATCTGCTCGAAGCCGTGGTGGGCGAGATCGAGGACGAACACGACGTCACCGAGGCAGCCCTGATCCGCAAGGTTGGCGAGGACGTTTATGTCGCCAATGCCCGCGCCGAGCTTGAAGACGTGCAGGCCTTGATCGGCCCCGATTTCGACCCGGGCGAGCACGCCGAGGATGTCGACACGATCGGCGGGTTGGTCTTCGACCTGGCGGGCCATGTGCCCAAGCGCGGCGAACGGATCAACGGCATCAAGGGCTTCGAATTTGAAGTGCTGGCCGCCGATAGCCGCCGCGTCAAACGCCTGCGCATTCACCGCAAGCGGGCCGAAGAGATCGTCGCCGTCGAACCCTTGGCCATCACCGACCAGCGCCCGCTGCTGGAGAACCAGGCGGCGGAGTAGGTTTCGAGCCATCCCACAGGGCAAATCTCTCCAGTGGAGAGGTTTGAGGCGAGAAGGCCGCGAGACCTATGGTCGAGTGGCAGCTCGAACGGCGCTAAGCCGCTAACGCATGGGGCACCCAACCCTTGATCCCTCCCCCTCTGTGGGAGGGAGAGGGAATGAGGGTGGGGTGACTGGACGAAACCTACCGGCTCGCCCATTCCAGCAGGCTCGCCAGGCTGACAAAGGGCACCCCCGACCGCTCGGATAGTCCCGAGGCGCAGGTGGACACTGTCGACACACCCAGTTCGCACCCCTCGGGAATGTCGTTCCCCACCCGCCGCGTCGCATGGGCGTTGAGTTCGGGCAGGAACAGGCCTCTGTCCCCGGCATAGCCGCAGCAGGTGATTGAGGCGAGCACGGCGACCCTGTCGGCGCAGGCCGCGGCCACGGCCTCGGTGGCGGGCTGCTCGGCCAGCCGCTGGGCGGAGCAATTGTGGTGCACGGCCACGACCGCCAGCTTCTGCGACACGGTCAGCTTGGGCAGGACATGCTGCGCCAGGAATTGGGCGGAATCGGTCACGACCGCATCCCCTGGAAACTCCTTGAGATGCTTGGCGCAGGTCGAGGCATCGGTCACCACGCTCAGCCGGCCAGCATCGGACAGGCTCGAGAGTTCAGCCTTGAGCTCTCCACCGACCCTTTGCGCTTCCTCGGGAAACCCCTTGGACTGGAACGGTTGCCCGCAGCACTGGCCATTGAGCTTTTCCGGCACGATCACGTCATAGCCGGCTCGCTCCAGCAGCCGGACCATGGCCGCCGGGGTATCAAGCAGCTCATGCGGGGTTTTCGGCGCGCCAAACATGCGGCTGGGACAGGCCGGGAAATAGACGACGCTCGGACGCCCCGCCTGGGTGATCGGGACCGGAAAGCCGGTCCGGCGTGGGTCCTGCCGATTGTCTCGGACCTTGGGCGCGCCCGGTCCGTGATGCAGCGCCCGCGATACCCGCGGCACCCTGTTGCCGGTCACCCGCCGCGCCGTATCGGTGATCGCCTCGAGCGCAGGCGCGGGGATGATGGTGCGGGCGGCATCGGCCAACGCGACCCCGCCACGCATCGCGGCTTCGACTGCACCGCGATGATCGGCGGCAAAGCGGGCCGCCGAATGAGCCATGCCACCGCGTCGCCGGGCGCGCTCGCCCATGATCATGGTGCCGGTCTCGATCCCAACTGGGCATCTGAGCGAACACAAATTGCACGCCGCGCAGGTGTCCATGCCGGCATATTGGAAATCGGCTTCGAACCGCGCCAGCCGCGCCGGGTCCTCTCCGGTTTCGCGCAATCGCGCCCGCTCGCGGGTCACGGCAATGCGCTGACGCGGGGTCAGGGTCATATGATGGCTGGGGCAGGCTGGCTCGCAGAAACCGCATTCGATGCAAAGATCGACCAGTTCGTCGGCCAGCGGCATGACCTTGAGGTTCTTGATGTGAATTTTGGGGTCGTCATTGAGCAGGACGCCCGGATTGAGCAGCCGTTCCGGGTCGAAGATGGCCTTGATCCGGTGCATCAGGGCGTAGGCCTTGGCGCCCCATTCAGCTTCCACAAAGGCCGCGATGGCGCGGCCGGTGCCATGCTCGGCCTTGAGCGAGCCGCCATAGCGCACCGAGACCAGATCAGAAAGCTCGCGATTGAAGCGGTCGAACTTCTCGGCCGCCCCTGCCTCGGCGAAATTGTCACTCATCTGGAAGTGAAGATTGCCTGCCAGCGCGTGGCCAAAGATGATCGCATCCTCGTAGCCATGGGCGTCCAGCAGGTTCCGCATGTCGATGACGAAGGCGGCAAGTTGCTCGATCGGCGCAGCCACGTCCTCGGTGAGCATGGCGGTGCCCTTGGGCCGCGCGGCGCCACCCGAGGCAAAGAACCCCTTGCGAATGTCCCAAAGGGCATGGCTGCGTCCCATGTCCGTGGAGAGATCGATATGGGTAGCCCCATGGCGTCTCAGCAAATCTTCGGCCTTGGCCACCTCAGAGGCCAGGGTGGTCGCGTCGGGGGCCGTGACATCGATCAGCACCGCCGGCGAAGTGTCCGTCAGCCAGGGCAGGAGCGGCGCCATGGGCGGCAGATGCTCAACCGTCGCCAGCGCCCGGCGCTCGATATATTCGGCCGCGGTGATGCCGGTGGTCACCTGCACCCCGCCATTGGCCATCTCGATAATGGCCCGGCCCGCCGATTGCGGATCGGGGAAGGGAATGAGCCCGGTCGCCTTGAAGGGATGTTCGGGCACGGTGTTGTAGGTGACTTCGGAGACGAAGCCGAGCGTGCCTTCCGAGCCGACCATGAGGTGGATCAGGATGTCGAGCGGATCGTGGTAGTCGACCAGGGCATTGAGCGAATAACCCACTGTGTTCTTGATCCGGTACTTCCGGCGGATCAGCGCCACCAGCTCGGCATCAGCCATCACCTCGTGATGCAATTGATGCAGGGCCTCAAGCATGCCGGCATGACTGGCGCGGAACGCGTCGCAACTGGCCTTGTCGCCCGAATCCAGCATGGTGCCGTCGGTCAGCACGATCCTCAGACGCGCCATGGTGTGATAGGTGTTCTGCGCCACCCCGCAGCACATGCCGGAAGAATTATTGTTGACCACGCCGCCGATCTTGCAGGTGGCCTGGCTTGCCGGGTCGGGGCCAATTTTCCTGTCAAAAGGCTTGAGGGCCCTGTTGGCCTCCGCCACGATGATCGCCGGCCCCAGCGTGATCTGGTCAGCGCCGGGGTGGATATCGAGCTTGCGCCAGCCATCGCCGAGCACCGCCAATACACCATCGGTCACCGCCTGACCCGAAAGCGAAGTGCCGGCCGCCCGGAAGGTCACCGGCAGGCCCTCGGCGCGCGCGGCCTTGAAGACGGCACGAACCTCGTCCTCCGAATTGACAAAGACCACCACGGCCGGGATCAGCCGGTAGGAGCTGGCATCGCCGCTCCAGGCATAGGTCATCAGTGGGTCGGTGTGGATCGCGCCGGCAAGCTGGCTCCTGAGGCGGGCGGCAACGCGCTCACCGGCCGCCAGGCGATCAGGAGCGGGAGCATGGGGCTGTAGGGATGAGGCGACGGCTTGCTGCATAATGCGTAACTAACATGTTAGCCCTGCAAAGGGGAGAGAATTTTGTGCGGTGCCAGTGACCGCGCCTGGTCGCTTCTGCCGTCGATTCAGCGCGATGAATTGTTCCAAAGATATATCTTGATACTGCGCCAAACAGCACCAATCTCCTAAGGCCAAGGGCTTTGCGATATATCTGGAGACAGACTGATGAGCTACTGGAAGAATGGCGAGCCGAACTGGCGGCAATTCGAACGCATGGCGCGGCGCGGCTGGGGCCGCATGCAGCGCATGGCCGATGAGGAATTCGGCAATATGGGTGGCAATTTCCGCGTTGGGCGGATGCTGGCCTCGGGCGATCTGAGGCTGGTGGCGCTCTATTTCATCGACCAGCAGCCGCGCCACGGCTATGACCTGATCAAGGCGGTGGAAGAGCGGTCCAATGGCGTTTATTCGCCCAGTCCCGGCATCGTCTATCCGGCGCTGACCTATCTCGAGGAGGCCGGCTATGTCACCTCGGCCCCGGACGGCAACAAGAAGCTCTACACCATCACCGATGAGGGCCGGAGCCATCTTGAGGATAATCGCGAGGCCGTTGCCTCGACCCTGGATTTCCTGGCCCGCACCGGCGAGCAGATGAACCGCTTCCGGGAGTTCGTGAAGGCCGACTGGCCGTTCTCGGGCGACCCCGAAAATGGCAATGTGCCGCCCCATTGGGGTGAACGCGAGGCCGAACCCGACCGTCCCATGCACGACGCGGCTCCCGAACTGGAAGCGGCGCGCAAGGCGCTCAAGGACGCGATCAAGAAGGCGCGCAAGGGCAGTGCCGACCAGCAGCGTCGCGCCGCCGAAATTCTGCGCCGGGCGGCCTCGGAAGTGGGTGGTTTGGGCGAAGACGACATAGACATCTGAGGCGCAGCCTTTAAAGGCCTCTTCGCCCGTTCATCTTGGTGGTCCTGGCCCACCTCCTGGCCTCGGCAAGGCCCGGAGGTGCCCGCCGCGTCACGTGCCCGGCTTGGTGCGCAGGAAGTCCAGCACCATCTGCACCGCATGCGCCTCCCGCTCCTGCACCATGTTGACGCTGGTCAGGTCACGCTCGAAGATCACCGACAAGGTCGCCGTGTTCGACACGTAGAAAAAGCCCAGCGCGGCGACCGATATGTAAAGCTGCACCGGGTCGACATCGCGGCGGAAAACGCCTGCGGCCGCGCCGCGCTCGATGATCGCGGCGATCTGCCCGACCAGTGGCGAATGCAATGCCTTGATGTCCGGCAAAGTCTTCAAGAACCGCGCATTCTCAATGTTTTCCGTGCCCAGCAGGCGCGGAAACCAGGGATTGGCGAGGAAGTGCCGGAAGGTGAAGCGCACCAGCCGATCCATGGCCTGGACCGGGTCATACTGGTCCAGGCTCAGCGCCCGTTCGCCCTGGCGGATTTCCTGATAGGCATCGAGCAGCACCGCCCGATACAGGTCCTCCTTGTTCCCAAAGTAGTGGTAGAGCAGGCGCTTATTGGCGCCGGCCCTGTCGGCAATGGCATCCACCCGCGCGCCCTCGAAGCCCCGGTCAGCGAACTCCACCCGTGCCGCCGCAAGGATGGAGGCCTTGGTCTTGACCGAGTTGCGGGGGCGCTTTGCGGGCTCGGCTTTGCGCCGAGGCGTCTCCAAGACAGCGGGTGAAGAGGAATCTGGCACTATTGGACCCCGCCGGTATGGCCTTGAAGACGGTCAGCAAGAAGGATGCAAATAACAGCGGTGGCAGGCCGGGTAAAGAATGGGCCGAAACGCCAGGCGCCGCCCGCAGCCAAGTATGCTGAAACCGTTCGTCTGCTTCTCGGCGGGCAGCTTGCGGTCCATGCCAGGGAGAGTCAAGGCAGATGTAACTGAACGGTGATCTAAGTCGTTCACGAGAGGATATGAAATTACGGTGGTACTGTGCGACATCGTGGTGCGACCTAAGGACTGGAGCCGAGTGCATGGAAATGGATATCGGTCGCTTGGCCATCATGACGCTGGCGCTGGGGGCAGGCGCCATCGTCAAGGGCGCGACCGGCATGGGGTTGCCGCTGGTGGCGCTGCCGGTGCTGACCACAGTCTTCGGGTTGCAGCATGCCGTTGGCCTGATGTGCGTGCCGCTGATCTTCACCAATGCCTGGCAGGTCTGGCGCTTTCGCGCCTCTGCACGGGATGACCGCATGGCCTTCCTGCCGCTGTTTCTCGCCGGTGGCGCAATCGGGATCGGGCTGGGTACCTGGGCACTGACCAGCCTGCCGGAGCGGGCTCTGGTGCTGACCCTGGGCATAATCCTTCTGGGCCATGTCGCGCTCAAGCTGATGGCGTCGCATTTCGTGTTGGGCCGATCCTCGCGCGGCGGGTGGGGCCACTGTTCGGCATGGGGGGTGGCATCCTCCAGGGTGCCACCGGTATTTCTGCGCCGATCGGCGTCACCTTCATTCACGCCATGGCCATGGAGCGGGACGCCCATGTCTTTGCTGTCTCAGCCATGTTCCTGCTCTACTCGGCGGTGCAGCTACCCGCCCTGGCAGTGGCCGGGGTGATGCAGGGGCAGTGGCTGCTCGAGGGCATTCTGGCGCTCATTCCCATCCTGATCTTCATGCCGCTGGGCCAGGCCATCGCCGGCAAGCTGAGCCGCAAGGCCTTCGACCGGATGATCCTGGTCTTTCTCGGCGTGATCGGGCTCAAGATGGTGATCGGCCTCTAGCGGTCTTCCGCTCCCCGCCTTTTTGCTCAACCAACGCATCCTGCGCTTGACGGGGGCCGGCGCGCTCATATAGGTAAGTAACTAATCAGTTACACTGAATGCTGCGGCTTGGGAGGTTTTCGAATGGCAGAGCAACGGCTTGGCATCATCATGCATGGCGTCACCGGACGCATGGGTTACAACCAGCACCTGGTGCGCTCGATCCTGGCGATCCGCGACCAGGGCGGCATCATGCTGAAAAATGGCGACCGGCTTGTCGTCGATCCGATCATTGTCGGGCGCAATGCCGATAAGATGCAGGCTCTGGCCAAAAAGCATAATATCGCGCGTTGGAGCGACGATCTGGATGCGGCCTTGGCCAATCCCGACGACGCCATTTTCTTTGATGCCGGCACCACGTTGATGCGCGCGGGCCTGCTCGAGCGCGCCCTGGCCGCCGGCAAGCATGTCTATTGCGAAAAGCCGACCTCGGACGATCTCGAAGTTGCGGTGAACCTGGCCAAGACGGCCCGTGCCTCGGGCCTCAAGCATGGCGTGGTGCAGGACAAGCTGTTCCTGCCGGGCCTCCAAAAGATCAAGATGCTCAAGGACAGCGGCTTCTTTGGCAAAATCCTCTCGGTGCGCGGGGAGTTTGGCTATTGGGTGTTCGAGGGCGACTGGCAGAAGGCGCAGCGCCCGAGCTGGAACTATCGCAAGAATGATGGTGGCGGCATCATCCTCGATATGCTGTGCCACTGGCGTTATGTGATGGATAATCTCTTCGGCGAAGTGCAGGCGGTTTCGTGCCTGGGCGCCACCCATATTCCGCAGCGCGTCGATGAACAGGGTAACACTTTCAATTGCGACACCGACGACGCCGCCTATGCCACGTTCCAACTCGAGGGCGGCATCATCGCCCAGATCAATTCGAGCTGGACCACCCGCGTGCGCCGCGATGATCTGGTCACCTTCCATGTCGATGGCACGCATGGTTCGGCCGTTGCGGGCCTCCACAAATGCTGGACCCAGCATCGCGTCAACACGCCCAAGCCGGTGTGGAACCCCGACCAGCCGCAGACCATGAACTTCTTCAACGATTGGGAAGAGGTTCCGGACAATTGGCCCGCAGACAATGGCTTCAAGGCCCAGTGGGAGATGTTCCTGCGCCACGTCGCCGAGGACGCCCCCTGGCCCTATGGGCTGGAAGCCGGTGCCAAGGGCGTGCAGCTTGCCGAGCTTGGTTTGAAGAGCTGGGCCGAACGCCGCTGGCTGGATGTGCCCAAGCTGGAGTTTTGATGGCGGGCCGCAAGGCCCCCTCACCCGGCCCCCAAGGGGGCCGACCTCTCCCCCAAAGGGAGAGGTGTCGCCCGACCCGTCATTGTGCCCTCTTCACCTCTCCCTTGGGGGAGAGGTCCGTGCGTAGCACCGGGTGAGGGGGCCTTTCTTGGAGGCCTTGATGCCGACCATCAACCTGCCCAATCCCGACCGATCGGTCACGCCCTATACATTGACCGGCGATCCGATCCCCTTCGTCAAATTCAAGGCAACGGATTTTCCGCGCATCGCCTATTCGGCAGCCCATGTCGTGGCTGATCCGCTGGCCAGCAACGACCCCTGGCTGACCCCGGCCATTGACTGGGACACGACGCTCAAATTCCGCCACCGCATGTGGGATCTGGGCCTTGGCGTCGCCGAGGCCATGGATACGGCCCAGCGTGGCATGGGTCTCACCTGGACCGAAGCGCAGGAGCTGATCAAGCGCTCCCAGGCCGAAGCGCGCACCCGCGACGACGGCCTGATCGCCTATGGCGCAGGCACCGATCATCTGACGCCCGGCCCCGATGTCAGCATCGACGACATTTTGAAGGCCTATGACGAGCAGGTCGGCTTTGTCGAAGGGGAGGGCGGCCGCGTCATCCTGATGGCCAGCCGTGCCCTCGCTGCCGCTGCCAAGTCGCCCGACGATTATGCCCGCGTCTATGGCCACGTCCTCTCCCAGGTGAAGCAGCCTGTGATCATGCACTGGCTGGGCGAGATGTTCGACCCGGCCCTGCAGGGTTATTGGGGCGATATCGACCACGACAAGGCGATGGAGGTCTGTCTCGACGTCATCGCCGCCAATGCCGACAAGGTCGATGGCATCAAGATTTCGCTTCTGTCCGCGGAAAAGGAAATTGCCATGCGGCGGCGCCTGCCGGCCAGTGTGAAGATGTATACGGGTGACGACTTCAACTATGCAGAGCTGATCGCCGGCGACGAGCAGGGCTATTCCCATGCCCTGCTCGGCATTTTCGACGCCATCGCACCCGCCGCCTCGGCGGGCCTGGCGGCCTTGGGTCGCGGCAACAAGGCAGAATTCTTCAACATTCTTGAGCCGACAGTCCCGCTCAGCCGCCATATCTTTGCGGCCCCCACCCGCTTCTACAAGACCGGTGTCGTCTTCCTCGCCTATCTTAATGGGCTGCAGGACCATTTCGCCATGATCGGCGGGCAGCAGTCGACGCGTTCGCTGCAGCATCTTGCTGAACTTTTCCGTCTCGCCGACAAGGCACGAGTTCTGGCCGATCCCGACCTCGCCGCCCAGCGCATGGAGGCCGTTCTCGCCGTCCATGGAGTTTCCGCATGAGCGCCGATACCGTCATTTCGCTGAACCTGGCGACCACCCGCCCGCAATGGGGCTTTGCCGAAGCCGTGGATGGCTGTCTGCGTGCGGGTGTCACCGCCATCTCACCCTGGCGCGACCAGATCGAAGCCATTGGGCTCGATGAGGCCGCCCGCATTGTCCGGGAGAACAAGCTCCGCGTCACCGGTGTCTGCCGTGGCGGCATGTTCCCCGGCGTCGACGCCGCTGACCGGCAAAAGCGGATCGATGACAATTTGAAGGCTATCGACGAGGCAGCAGCGCTCAATGCCGATTGCCTGGTGCTGGTGGTGGGTGGCCTGCCGGGATCATCAAAGGACCTGCCCGGCGCTCGCCAGCAAGTGACCGACGGCATTGCCGCCATGCTGCCCCACGCCAAGGCCTCGGGGGTGAAGATCGCCATCGAGCCCTTACATCCTATGTATGCGGCCGACCGCGCCTGCGTGAACACGGTCGATCAGGCGCTCGATATCTGCGAAATGCTCGGGGAAACCGTGGGCGTGGCGCTCGATGTCTATCACATCTGGTGGGACCCGAACCTTGCCAATGCCATTGCCCGGGCAGGGCGGATGAAGCGCATCTTTGCCCATCACATCTGCGACTGGCTGGTACCCACCAAGGACATGCTGCTGGACCGCGGCATGATGGGGGACGGGGTCATCGACTTGAAGGGCATCCGCAGGATGATCGAGGATGCCGGCTTCCATGGCCCTCAGGAGGTGGAAATATTCAGCCAGGACAATTGGTGGAAGCGACCAGGTGACGAGGTGCTGCAGGTGATCAAGGAGCGGGTCGCGGCGGTCTGCTGAGGCAAGCCGTTGCGTTCAACAAAAAGCCCCGGACCGCAGTCCGGGGCTTTTGCATGGCGCCTGCCGATCAGGACATGCGCTGATATTCGATGCTGGAACACAGCAGCTGGCAGCCGGTCAGCTTGATGGTGTCGGGACCGGTCAGCTCGACAATGGCCTTGGCATTGGTGCCGTTGAGCGCGATCTGACCTTCCCAGGTGCCGGGAGCGGTCTGCTCGGCCTTGACGACCTGCTGGTTCACATAGGCCAGGTTTTCTTCGGTGCGGCTGTCGCCCTGAATATCGTTCAGCGTTCCGCAAAGCTGGGTGCCGTCACCGCACAGACGGAAGGTGAAGGTGGTGCCCCAGCGGTCCTGCCAGACGCCAGCGGGATCGGCGGCGGATTGTCCAATAGCAGGCGCGGCGAACGCGGCCGCTACAGCGGCAGCGGCAAGAAAAGTCTTCAGCATCATCACAATGCTCCATCAATTGTCGCGCCCGGCCAGGGAGGGGGGCCTTGCGCGAATGCTTCGATTTCAAAATGCCCTGATGGGCCAACGCCGCACCCGCGCAAACTGTTGCGCAAATGTTACCGGCGAAATGTCGCAGCCAGTTCGATGTGACTGGACCAGGCGAACTGATCCACGGCTACTAGGTCACTCAACATGAACCCTGCCTGAACAAGCAGGGCGGCGTCTCTGGCAAAGGTCTTCGGGTCACACGCCACCATCACCACATGGGCGATACGGGAAGCGGCGATTTCCTTGACCTGGGCCTCTGCGCCAGCCCGCGGAGGATCGAGCACTATCGTGTCAAAATTGAGTTCAAAGCGGGTGAGGGGATCCCGGAACAGGTCGCGGGTCTTGGCGGTGATGGTCTTTAGACCCTTGGTGTGCCGTGCTGCCTTGTCGAGGGCCGCAATGCCGGCCCGGTCGCTATCGGCGGCATAGACCGGAGCGATTTCGGCCAGTCGCAAGGCGAAGGGACCGATGCCACAGAAAAGATCGGCGATGGATTTGGGCTTGCCCACGGCCCCAAGCACATAATCGGACAGCACCTGCTCGGCCTCTGCGGTTGCCTGGAGGAAACTGCCGATGGGCAGCTCGACTTCGGAGCGCCCCATGGTCACGGTGGGCTGCTGGCGCAGCAGGATCATTTCTCTTTCGAGCGCCAACCGGGCCAGACCCAGCTCATTGGCGAGCGGCACCAGCTTCTCGGCGCTAAGGCCCTTGGGCGCCTTGCGAATGCCAACATCAATGCCGGCATTGGTAGCGGTGACGCTTATGTCGCATTCGCCAACTGCTGCCCCCAGCGCTCGGGCGATGTCGGGCGCCCGCTTGAGTTGCGGCACCAATATGGGACAGGCATCCAGATCGAGCAGCTCGTGGCTCCTGAGGCGCATATAGCCGGCGCCGTCCCGGCGCGCATGTAGGGTCGCGCGCCGCCGCCCCTTGCCATGGGCCAGGACAAACCGGGTCACCCCGGCCTCGATCCCCACCTGACGCAGTGGCGCTTCGACCAGCCCGGACTTGAAGGCGGCGTAGCTTGGTGCATCCATATGTTGCAGCTGACAGCCACCGCAGATGCCGAAATGGGGGCACAAGGGTTCAATGCGATTTGGCGCAGCGCTCAGCAGCTCGACCAGCGCGCCGCGATTGCCATCGACCGTTATCGCAACCCGCTCGCCGGGCAGAGCAAAGGGCACAAAGACGCGCTGCCCCCCAATGGTGGCTACGCCTTCGCCTTTATGGCCGAGTGTCTCGATAGTGGCGGTGATGGTCATTGCCGGAGCCCCGATAGACAGAAGCCCGATGATTGCTCATCGGGCTCCCGGCTTGCTGCTTAGCTGGTTTATGTCAGACTTGCTGGACGGCTTCTACGCCGGGCACGAAGTGCCGCAGCAGATTTTCAATGCCATTCTTGAGCGTGGCCGTAGAAGACGGGCAGCCGGAACATGCACCCTGCATGTGCAGGAACACCGTGCCTTCCTTGTAGCCCTTGAAGATGATGTCACCGCCATCCATGGCCACGGCAGGCCGCACGCGGGTGGCCAGAAGCTCCTTGATCACTTCGACCATCTCCTTGTCTTCGTCCTCGAAGAACTCATCGACTTCATCGAAATCGACGGGATTGGCGTCGCCCTGGGCCAGTACCGGCTTGCCGGACAGGAAGTGATCCATGATCACGCCGAGAATGGCGGGCTTGATATGCGCCCAGTTGGTATCGTCCTTGGTCACCGAGATGAAATCGGATCCCAGGAACACCCCGGTGACGCCGGAAATGGCGAACAGCCCAGAGGCCAGCGGCGATATCGCAGCGGTCTCGGGGGAGCGGAAGTCGCGCGGCTCGCCGACCAGCACTTCGCGCCCCGGAAGGAACTTCAGGGTCGCCGGATTGGGCGTGGCTTCGGTCTGGATGAACATGGGCGTTTCCGCTGAATCGATACGATTAGAATGTTTCTAAAATAGACTTTTGGTCTGCCAGCGCAAGGGCAATAATGCTATCGGTCGCGGGTTCGTCATCGAGGCCATCATCTCATGTCCGTCGAGCTCTGGACCTTATTCGGCGCCATGATCCTGGGGCTGGTGCATCTGAGTGCCGCCTCTTTCAGCTTCAAGGCCCAGGTGGGCAACCGCTATACCGTTGGCGCCAGGGACGAAAACCTGCTTCCCACGGGCGTCGCGGCCCGGCTGGACCGCGCCCAGCGCAATTTCCTCGAGACCTTTCCGATCTTTGTGGCCGCCGTGCTGACCCTTGAGCTGCTGGGTGGAGCGGGCGGTTGGCTCAGCATTGCTGGCAGCGTGCTCTACCTCAGCTGCCGCTGCCTCTATCTGCCGCTTTATGCCCTTGGCCTGCCCTGGGTGCGCACCTTCAGCTGGAACGCTGCCACCGCTGGGCTGGCGCTGGTCATGGTGGCGATTGCGCTCAAGGCGGCCGGAGGCGGGTAATGTGTCCGCCACTCGAGCATAGCGCTCATGGCCTGCTGCGCTAAAATCTCCCCGCCGGGGAGATTTTCCCTGCGGGACGCTTAGCAGATCGCGATGACCTCTTCATCGCTCATACGGCCCGGCACGATGGTCAGGGGAATGGGCAACACATTGGCGCGGGCTGCAAAGTGGGTCACCAACGGGCCCGGACCTTCCGGTGACTTGGAGGCCGCCAGGACCAGAATGGCGATGTCGTGGTCCTTGTCGATGACCCGCTCGATCTGTTCCGGGCCATTGCCCTCGCGGATCACCGATTCGGCGCGCACTTCGCCGATTTCCTTGATGCGGGCCATGCGCCGGTCGAGATTGCGTTCCGCCTCCTCAACCGCCTCGGCCCGCAACACGTCCTCTACACCCAGCCCGATGAATTCGGGCTGAGGGATCACCGTCATGAGGACCACCGTGCCACCGGTCCGCTTGACGCGCCAGGCGGCAAAGGTGAGAGCCCGGTCGCATTCCTCGGTCTCGTCGATGACCACGAGAAATTTGCGCTTGTATTCGACCTGCGAAACCAAGAGCGCCTCCGAATTCTCTTAACGAATGAAGCCGATGATAGAACGAACCTGTTTCATTGTCTCTTCGGCAATGGCACCGGCCCGTTCGCCGCCGTCGCGCAGCACAGCATCAATGGTTTCCGGATCGTCGAGCAAGCGGCGCATTTCGTCGGCCATTGGTGCCAGGACGGCAACAGCGAGATCAGCCAGCGCCGGCTTGAACTTGCCCCAGCCCTGACCGCCGAACTCAGCAAGAACCTCGCCCTTGGTCCTGTCGCTGAGGGCGGCAAAGATGCCCACCAGATTGTCGGCCTCGGGGCGTTCCTTGAGACCATCGACGTCATGCGGAAGCTCGGCCGGGTCGGTGGTGGCCTTTTTGATCTTCTTGGCAATGGCATCGGCATCGTCGAGCAGGGAAATGCGCGACTGGTCGGACGGGTCCGACTTGCTCATCTTCTTGGTGCCATCGCGCAGGCTCATGATGCGGGTGGCGGGCCCGGCGATCAGCGGCTCGGTGATGGGAAAGAACTGGCCCTCATCGGTTGGAACGCCCTGGGCAGCGATGGAGGCGGCATAATCGTTGTTGAACTTGGCGGCGATGTCGCGCGTCAGTTCCAGATGCTGCTTCTGGTCATCGCCCACGGGCACGTGGGTGGCCTTGTAGAGCAGGATATCGGCAGCCATCAGCGAGGGATAGGCAAACAGGCCCAGCGAGACGTTTTCGCTGTTCTTGCCGGCCTTGTCCTTGAACTGGGTCATGCGGGCCATCCAGCCCATGCGCGCCACGCAGTTGAACACCCAGGCCAGTTCCGCATGCTGCACGACCTGGGACTGGTTGAAAACGATGGAGCGCTTCGGGTCGACGCCAGCGGCGATGAAGGCGGCCGCCACTTCGCGGGTGGCGCGCCTTAAGGCATCGGGCTCCTGCCAGACGGTGATGGCATGCATGTCGACCACGCAATAGATGGTTTCATGCGTGTCCTGCAGCGGCACGAACCGGCGGATGGCGCCGAGATAATTGCCAAGGTGCAGATCGCCAGATGGCTGGATACCGGAAAAGACGCGGGGGCTGAACGTCATGATGCCCTTCAGTGAATAGTCGAGAAATCAGGCGCCCGTTCTATACGGGCGCGGCCGAGAATGGAACCGGCTAGCGGCGCTTCAGGCGCCCCAGCAATTGTCTCAGGTTCTGCGTACCGCTGACATGGACAAGGGTGAAGTAGATCAGCACTCCAAAGCCAATCAGCGCGGCCAGCACCCCGGCCTGATGCCAGAGCGGCACGCCGGTGGCCAGATGCGCGACACCGCGATCGGCCAGGAGCCACAGCGCTCCGCCCATGACCAGGCTGATGGCTGCAATGGCCAGCTGCGCCCGCCATTGCAGCCAGGTCAACCGGAAACTCCCACGCAGCGCCAGCGTGCTGCCGAGCAGAATGACATTGATCCAGGCCGATGCCGCCGTGGCGATGGCAATGCCGACATGCTGCAGGCTTGGGAACAGCCAGAGCGAGATGGCGATATTGGCCGCGACGCTGACCCCGGCATAGATGGTCGGCGTCAGCGTGTCTTCACGGGCGAAAAACCCAGGTTGCAACACGCGAATGAGCACATAGGCCGGCAGGCCCGTCGAGAAGGCCATCAGGGCATCGGCGGTTTGCCGGGTCGCCAGGGCGTCAAAAGCACCGCGCTCGAACAGTACCCGCACGATCGGTTCGGCGAGAGCGATCAATGCGATGGCGGCCGGCATGGTCAGCAGCATGGACACGAACAGCGCCTGGTCCAGGCTGGCGCGGGCCTCGAGATCGCGGCCGCCTTTCAGGTGCCGGCTCAATTCGGGCAGGAGCACCGTGCCGATAGCGATGCCGATAATGCCGAGCGGCAGCTGGTAGAGCCGGTCGGCATAGGACAGGACGGAAATGGCGTTGTCGGCGCCCGAGGCGATGATGGTGCCCACGAAAATATTGATCTGGGTGATTCCACCGGCGAGGATTGCCGGCACGGCGAGCATCCAGAACCGGCGCACTTCGGGATCGAAGCGCGGCAGGCGGAACTGCGGCCGGAACCCGGTGCGTTCAATGGCCACCCAAACCAGCACCAGTTGGGCCACGCCGCCCGCCATGGTGGCAGCGGCGACCCATAGGGTAGCGTCGGCAGGCGCCTGCACCCAGAAGGAGGCCAGCGGCACCAGCATCGCGATATTGACGATATTGAGCAGCACGGGCGCAAAAGCGGCTGCGAAGAACTGTCCCAGTGTATTGAGAATGGCGCCATAGGCCGCCATCAGCGACATGCAGGCCAGGTATGGGAACATGATCCGGGTGAGCAGCACGGTCAGCTCGAACTTGGCCGGGTCGTCCACAAAGCCGGGCACGAAGGCCAGCATGATCTGTGGCATGAAGATTTCGGCCAGAATGGTCACGGCAACAAGAACCAGCACCAGCCAGCTCATGATGCGTGCGGCCAGCAATTTCGCTCCCGCCTCGCCCTGGTTTTCCAGCGCCCCGGAGAACATGGGCACGAAGGCGGTGTTGAAGGCGCCCTCGGCAAAGAGGCGCCGGAACAGGTTGGGAAAGCGGAAGGCGGCAAAGAAAGCGTCAGCCGCCGGGCCGGTGCCCAACACCGCTGCCATCAAGGCGTCGCGGACGAAGCCGGCGAGGCGGGAGAGCAGGGTGAGTGAGCCCACGGAAACGAAATTGCGGAAGAGGCTCATGGGTAGCTCACCCCCACCCTAGCTTCGCTGCGGCCATCCGGCCGAGCTGCGCTACTCTCCCCACAAGGGGGAGGGAGGCGTTGAACCCCGGCGCTTCAACCCTGCGCCTCCCTCCCCTTGATGGGGAGGGAATGAGGGTGGGGTGGGACCACGCACACCAAGTTCGCGGTTCCCACAATGCCTCACCCATTGACCACCTTCTTGTCCTGCGCCTTGTCCTCGCTGGGCCGCTTGAACACCGCCATCAGCACATCGTGGATCTTTTTTTGCCGCGATTTGACGTGGATTTTCTGGCCGGTGAGATCGGTGACGTAGAAAACGTCCACGGCCTTTTCGCCATAGGTGCCGATATGGGCTGAGCCGATGGTGAGGTTGAGATCGGAAATCTCCCGGGTCAGCGCATAGAGCAGACCGATGCGGTCGAGGCCCGACACCTCGATGACCGTGAACTTCTCCGAAATGGCATTGCTGACCGAAACCTGCGCCGGCAGGCTGAACGGCCTGAGGCGCTTGTTGTGACGGCTTTCCTTGCCCAGATCGATCAGCACCTGCCGCTTGCCCTGAAGCAATTGCTTGACGGTATCAATGATGCGGGTAGCGCGCACCTTTTCGTCCTCATCTGAGGTGAAGGAGCGTTTCAACCGGAAGGTGTCGATCGCCCTTCCGTCGCGGGTCGAGAAAATCTGCGCGCCGATGATCGAGGCATCCTGCATGGTGCAGGCACCAGCGATCAGCGAGAGCAGCCGCGGATGGTCGGGTGTATAGAAGCTGACCTCGGTAATCCCCTCAAAAGCCTTGACCCGGATGGAGCCGGCAAAGGGCTGATCGGTGCTGTCGGCACTGCGGATCATCCGGGCGTGCTCGAGCTGCAATTCGGGCTCGGCGCGCAACCAATAGTGGTCGTAGTGCCGGGCCGTATAGGCTTCGATGTCGGCCGGCGCCCAACCCGAAAGGGCTTCGGTCAAGGCCTTGCGGGCCTCGTTGACGCGATCGGACTGGCTCACCTGGCTATGCCCCCCGGAGAGCAGGGGCTCGGTGGCGAAATAAAGGGCGCGCAGCAGCGAACCTTTCCAGCCGGTCCAGGTGCCCGGTCCGACCGCCCGGATGTCGCAAGCGGTGAGGATCATCAGCAGCGCCAGGCGCTGCGGCGACTGCACCACGTCGGCAAAGCTCTTTGCGGTTTCAGGGTCCTGGATATCGCGGGCCTGGGCGATCTCGCTCATGAGCAGATGGTATTCGATCAGCCAGGAGACGGTGTCGGTTTCGGCCTCGGTCAACCCGAACCGCGGACAGAGCTTTTTCGCGATACGGGCGCCGGCAATGGAATGATCTTCCGGCCGCCCCTTGGCGATGTCGTGCAGGAACAAGGCCACATAGAGCAGGCGCGTGTCGTTGAGCTGCGGGAGGAGCTCATGGGTGAGGGGCAGTTCGTCGCGCAGCCCACCATTGGCGATCTGGGCCATGACGCCGACGGCACGGATCAGATGTTCGTCCACTGTATAATGGTGATACATGTTGAACTGCATCAGGGCGACGATCTTGCCGAAATCGGGGACGAACTTGCCCAGAACCCCGCTCTCGTTCATCTGCCGCAGAATGCGCTCGACATAGTTGGCGCTGGTCAGGATGGTGAGGAAATGCGCATTGGCCTTGGGGTCGTTGCGCAGCTTGTTGTCGATCAGCCTGAGGCTGTCGCGGATGACCTTGATGGCGTCTGGGTGGAACAGCAATTCCTCGCGACCGGCCACCATGAAGGCGCGGATGAGATTGACCGGATCCTTCTCGAACACGTCGGGCCCGGCAATATTGAGCCGCCCGGTATCGATGATGAAGGCGGTCTCGCCCTTGATCTTGGATTTGCCGGAACGGAAGGGGGCGAGCACGCGCCCGACCAGGTCCATGTCCTTGGCGTGGTGGAATTCCAGGCTCGCGCAGATGATGCGGGTGAGGTCCCCGACATCCTTGGCGACCAGAAAATAGCGCTTCATGAAGCGCTCGACGCCCAGCATGCCGAGCCGCTCGGCATAGCCCATGCGATGGGCCAGTTCGGGCTGCATGTCGAAGGTCAGTTTTTCGTCGGCGCGGCCGGTGATGAAATGCAGGTGGCACCGGACCGCCCAGAGAAAATCCTCCGCGCGCGAGAACAGACGATATTCGGCCGCCGAGAGCACACCCTTGCCCACCAGCTCCTGGCTGGTGCGGACGGAAAAGAAGTACTTGCCGATCCAGAACAGCGTGTTGAGGTCCCTCAGGCCGCCCTTACCGTCCTTGATATTGGGCTCAACCACATAGCGGGTATTGCCCATCTGCTTGTGCCGTTCATCACGCTCGGCCATCTTGGCGGCAATGAACTCGGGGCCCGTCTTGGGCATGATCTCGGATTCGAAGCGATGGGTGAGCTGGTCATAGAGCCCCTTGTCGCCGGTGAGAAACCGCGCTTCGAGCGTTGCGGTGCGCACGGTCATGTCGGCGCGGGCCATGCGGATGCATTCGTCCACCGAACGTACGGCGTGGCCAACCTTCTGGCCGAGGTCCCAGAGCATATAGAGAATATATTCGGTGACCTGTTCGCCCCAAGGCGTTTGCTTGTAGGGCAGGATGAAGAGCAGATCGATATCCGATCCCGGCGCCAGCGTGCCACGGCCATAGCCGCCAACGGCCGACAGCGCGATGGCCTCGGCGCCGGAGGGATTGTCGACCGGATAGACGCGCATGGTGGCAAAGCGGTGCACGGCGATGATGATCTCGTCCTGTGCCGCGCACAGATTCTGGGCGCAACGCGTACCCTTGCCGTTGGCAACAAGCTCGGCCTCGGCGCTTGTGCGGGCATCAGCCAGGGTCTGGCGGATATGGGCCAGCACCAGCGCACGGGCATTGGGCGAGCGGGCCGGCTCATCGCCCACAAGGGCATCGAACTCTGCCAGCAGCATATCGGCGGTCTTGAGCGCGAACTGTGCCTTTTTGGGCCGGGCCTCAGCTTCGACGAGCGTCATCGCGGATTTTCTTTAGTTGGTAGAGCGCTTCGATAGCCTTCAGGGGTGTCATCTCATCGGGACGAATGGCGTCGAGCGCTTCATGGATGGGATCCTTGCCCTTCGATGCCGGGGCCGGCTGATGGGCAAAGAGCGGCAGATCGTCTAGCACGCTGGCCTTCTGGCTGGAAGAGGCGGTACCGGCCGAGCGCTGTTCGAGTAGATCAAGAACCTGTTTGGCGCGGGCAATGACCGGTTCGGGCAGGCCCGCCAGGCGCGCCACCTGAATGCCATAGGAGCGGTCGGCGGCGCCGGGCCCCACTTCGTGCAGGAACACCACCTCGCCCTCCCATTCGCGCACCTTCATGGTGACATTGGCGACGCGAGACAGGGTTTTAGCCAGCGCGGTCAATTCGTGGAAATGCGTGGCGAAGAGGGCCCGGCAACCGGTGGTTTCATGCAAGGCTTCCACGGCGGCCCAGGCGATGGAGAGGCCATCGAAGGTGGCGGTCCCACGCCCGATCTCATCCAGAACCACCAGGGAGCGCCGGGTGGCGCGGTTGAGAATGGCGGCGGTTTCCACCATTTCGACCATGAAGGTTGATCGGCCATGGGCAATATCGTCGCTGGCGCCGACGCGCGAGAACAGCCTGTCCACCACCCCGATATGGGCGCTGTCGGCCGGCACGTAGCAACCCATCTGGGCGAGAATGGCAATCAGCGCGTTCTGCCGGAGGAAAGTCGACTTACCCCCCATATTGGGGCCCGTGACCAGCCAGAGGGCCCCGCCGCCGGCCTCTTCGCTTCCCGAGAGATCGGCATCATTGGCAACAAAACTCTGGCCCTCGGCCTTGACCATCAACTCCACGACAGGATGACGACCGCCGGAAATGGCAAAAGCAAGGCTGTTGTCGACGATCGGGCGGCAATAGCCGCGCGTGGCGGACACTTCGGCGAGAGCGGCGGTCACATCGAGCTCGGCCAAGGCATCGGCAAGTCCCTGCAACTGGCTGGTGCGCGCCAGGGTCTCCTGGCGCAACCGGGCAAAGATGGCCAGCTCGATTTCGAGCGCCGCGTCCTGCGCCCGGGCGATGCGGCCTTCCAGTTCGGCCAGCTCGGTGGTGGTAAAGCGCATGGCGTTGGCCAGCGTCTGACGATGGATGAAGCTCTCCCGAAAGGGGGCTTCGAGCAGTTTCTGGCCATGGGCAGCCGGCACCTCGACGAAATAGCCGAGCACACCATTGTGCTTGATCTTCAAGGACCGCACATCGGTCTCGTCCATCAGCCGGGCTTGGAGCGCCGCCACCACAGCGCGGGTCTCGCGGCCCAGCGCGCGTTCCTCATCGAGCTTTGCGTCATAGCCGGCGCGCACGAAGCCGCCGTCACGATTGAGCAGCGGCAACTCATCATCCAGCGCCACCGCCAATTCGCTGGCAAGCAGCTGTGGCGCGGCGCCAAGGGTTTGCGTCAGGCCATCCAGTATGCTGGGCAAGTCGGATTGTGCGCGCAGATGCTGCGCCAGCTCCAGAGCGGCACCCACAGCCTTGCCAATGGCGCTGAGATCGCGCGGGCCGCCACGCTCCAGGGCGAGGCGCGACAAGGCACGGGCCAGATCGGGCACGGATTTGAGGTCCTGGCGCAGGCGGCCCCGCAACAACGTATCCTCGACGAGCCGGGCTACAGCATCGAGCCGATCATTGATCGGCCCGGCGGCGCATAAGGGGGCGGCCAGCCGGCCCGCCAGCAGGCGGGCACCGGGCGCGGTGGCGGTCAGGTCGATGGCCTGGCGGAGCGAGCCCCGCGCCTGGCCGCGCTGGGTCTGCAGTATTTCAAGGCTTGCCCGGGTCGCAGCATCAATGGCCATGCCCGCGGCTTCATCGGTGCGGGGCGGCCGCAGCGGCGGATGGCGGCCCTTCTGGCTCTCACTGACATAGGCGACCAGCGCCCCCAAAGCCGCTCTTCCAGCACGGGAAACAATGGTGGGGTCGAACTGATCATCCGCAAAACTCTGCCGCAGGCGTGGCATGGCTGCTTCGCTGTCAACCAACTCCGGGGCGATGGCCGAAGCAATGCCCGCCCAGGACGGCGCGAATAGATGCCGCTCGACAAGGGCTGCTCGCGTCGCTTCGGTCAGCAGCAGTTCGGCCGGGGCGATGCGGGCCATCTCGTCGGCCAGCTGGGCCGCGGCCAGATCGCAGACAAAGGTCTCGCCGGTCGAAATATCGGCCCATGCCAGGGCAAAGTCGGTATCGCCATGACGCACCATAGCCAGTGCGGCCAGATAATTGGCCGAGCGGGCATCGAGATGATCGTCTTCGGTCAGCGTGCCGGGGGTCACCAGACGCACGACATCGCGCCGCACCACCGATTTGGAACCGCGCTTCTTGGCTTCGGCGGGGTCTTCCATCTGCTCGCAGATGGCCACGCGGTGACCCAGGCGGATCAGCTTGTTGAGATAATCATTGGCGGCGTGGATGGGCACGCCGCACATCTGGATATCCTCGCCCAGATGCTTGCCGCGCTTGGTGAGCACGATGCCCAAGGCGACGCTGGCGATCTCGGCGTCCTCGAAGAACAGCTCGTAGAAATCGCCCATGCGATAGAACAGCAAATAGCCGGGGTTGACCGCCTTGATCTCGAAATATTGCGCCATCATGGGCGTCAGCCCCGCAGGTGCGGGGCCGGAGGCGGCCTCGAAAGGGGTCTGGTCCATGGGCGCGGGCAGTCAGGGCTCGAAATTGATCCCGGACCTTAGGCGGTTCGCGCACAAAAACCAACCGGGTGAAACAGGTTTGCCCGGTTGGTTTTGATCGAGATTCAGGCGTCGCGGATGAGTGACACCGGCTCCACCAGCTTGCGGTAGAGATGCCAGGTGGCGTGGCCAAGAATGGGCAGTACCACGGCCAGGCCAACAAAGAGCGGCAAGGAGCCCAGGAAGATGGCGGCCCCGACAATGACGCCCCAGGCAAAGAGCGGCACACGATTATACATCACGGCCCGGAACGAGGTTTCCACGGCCACATAGGCCCCGACATCCCGATCAAGCATCAGTGGAAAGGCGATGACCGTGGTGCAGAGCACTACGAGCGCGAACAGGGCGCCAATGCCCGTGCCGACCGCCAGCAGGGTCATGCCCCCCGGCTGCGTCAATACCTGGGCAAGCAGGGCGTCCAGAGTGCGTGGGGGTGATGCGCCGAACAGGCTCTCATAAAGCGTCTGGGCGCTGGTGAGCCAAAGGGTAAACAGCACGAAAAGCATGGCGCCGACCGCCAGGATGCCGCCCAAGGCAGGAGAGCGCAACACGCTCATCGCATCCCGCCAGCTTGGATCCTCACCCCTTTCGAGCCGTCGCGACACCTCGTAGAGCGGCAGGGCGGCGATCGGGCCCACCAGGGCAAAGCCGCCGACCAGGGGATAGAGCAGCGTCCAGGCGTGCCAGCCATTCATCCAGACGGTCAGGACGATGCCGATGATGGGATAGATCAGCATCAGCAGCACATAATGGCTCGGCTTGGCCCAGAAATCGGCCGCGCCACGCCGCAGCGCCTCGCCGAGATCAGCCATTGTGATCCGCCGGATTGCCGGCAAGTCGAGCTTGTCACCGACGCCGGACATGACATGCATTCGAGCCATGGTCGTCACTCCTCCACCTGATGCGGGGGTCGCAGACTGCGTGAAGCGCATGACCGGCGCGAGACGCAGGATGCGACCGCTATGACGCCATATTAGGCCTGAAACCGGGGGCTGTCGCCCCCGGCTCGGCATTTTGTGATCAGGCCTTGGCCAGGGCCTGGTTGATGTCGGCGATGATGTCATCGACATGTTCGATGCCCACCGAAATGCGCACCAGGTCCTCGGACACGCCAGCCTTCTCGAGTTCCTCTGGCGAGAGCTGGCGGTGGGTGGTGGTGGCCGGATGGCATGCCAGCGATTTGGCATCGCCGATATTGACCAGACGAAGGATCATCTGCAGGGCGTCGATGAAGCGGGCTCCTGCCTCCTTGCCGCCCTGGATGCCGAAAGAGAGGATGCCCGACCCCGAGCCCCTGGAGATCTTCTGCGCCGTCGGGTGATAGGGGCTGTCCTCAAGACCGGCATAGTTCACCCAGGCTACCTTGGGGTGGCTTTTGAGGTGCTGCGCGACCTTGAGCGCATTGGCGCAATGGCGCTCCATGCGCAGCCCCAGGGTTTCAAGGCCCTGGAGGATCATGAAGGCATTCATAGGGGAGAGGGCCGCCCCGGTATTGCGCAGCGGCACCACGCGGGCGCGACCGATATAGGCCGCCGGGCCCAGCGCTTCGGTATAGACCACGCCGTGATAGGACGGATCAGGCTCGTTAAGGACGGGGAAGCGGGCCGCATTCGCCTTCCAGTCAAACTTGCCCGAATCCACGATAACACCGCCGATCGAAGTGCCATGACCGCCGATATATTTGGTCAGCGAGTGCACCACGATGTCGGCACCAAAATCGAAGGGCTTGGTCAGGTAAGGGGTGGCCACGGTGTTGTCGACGATCACCGGCACACCATGGCGATGGGCAATCTCGGCGATCTTTTCGATGTCCACGACATTGCCGGCCGGATTGCCAATGGATTCGAGGAAGACGGCCTTGGTGTTCTCGTCGATGGCCTTTTCGAAACCCTCGTAGTCGTCGTGATGCACCAGCCGCGTCTCGATGCCCTGGCGCGGGAAAGAGTGGACGAACAGGTTGTAGGTGCCGCCATAGAGCTGGGAAACCGAGACGATATTGTCGCCGACGCCGGCAATGGTCTGGATGGCATAGGTGATGGCCGCCATGCCCGAGGCCAGACCCAGGGCACCGATGCCGCCCTCCATCTCCGCAATCCGCGCCTCCAGAACCGCAGTCGTGGGGTTCATGATGCGGGTATAGATGTTGCCCGCCACCTTGAGATCGAACAGGTCGGCCCCGTGCTGGGTGTCATCGAAGGTGTAAGACGTTGTCTGGTAAATCGGCACGGCCGCCGCCTTGGTCGTGGCCTCCGATTCGTATCCATGATGCAGGGCGATGGATTCGAGTTTCATTATTGGCTCCCTTTGACTCGCGGCAGCCAGACTCGCCGGTCAACCCGAAAATGACAAGGCGCGGAAGAGACAAGCCGTTCTCTCCCGCGCCTTTGATTGAGACGACGATGCTATTTGAGGCTGTCGATCTCGTAGCGGTCCGAAGCATCGTGCTGCGGACGATAGAGGAAATAGTCAAAGCTGGCCGGGCTCGCCGTGCCGTTGAGGTCGCTGGCCGCCATGCCGACAAAGGCGCCGGTGAAGCTGCCATGGGCCTGGTGGCCGCCACACTCGTCCGAGAGAATGGACGCATCGAGAACCGGGCCGATAGGCTGCAGCTCCTGGCCCTCGAGGGCGTAGAAGAATTGCAGCGCCCGGCCCCGAATGGTCAATGCGAGCTTCACCTTGCCCTCATTGGGGATCTGCACCGGATCGGCGGGGAAGCGAAGATTGCCGTCGGGCCAGGAGATTTCCGAGCTCATCAGCAGGAGTTCGCGCTGCCCGTCGGAGTGGGCGGTGACGGCGAGGTAGAAAAAGTTGTAACGGCTGTAATAGGCCGTCAGACCGGCAAAGGTGCGCTCGTCGGTTGGTTTGAAATCCACCACCGTCTCGGCATCATAGGAGAAATGCTGCTGCCGCCGGGCCACCAGCGCCTGCTCGAACCAGGAGCCGATGGATTCGCGCCCGAACAGGGTGAGCTTGCCGCCCTCGGTCGAGAAGATGCGATCGGTGTCGGGGGTGCGCAGCCACTGGAAGTCGATCGGGAGGCCCTTCTCGAAGCTGTAGCGCTGTTCGGCCCAGTATCCGGCTTCGTCGCGCGTGCCGGGCACCTCGACATGGAGGGAGGGCACCGGCCCATTCTTCACATAAAGCCAGTCGTCCTCGCCCCAATAGGCTTCCTGGATAGCGGTCTCACGCCCCAGTACGCAACGCCGCTCCTGCGTCGTCGGGCGGCCGGTCAGGTGCACGAGATAGGTCTTTCCCTCTGGGGTCTCGACAATGTCGCCATGGCCGGCGCGCTGTAGGGCTGCCAGCGGCGCATCCTTGGAAGTCAGCACATATTGATCCGGATGAGTCTCATAGGGCCCATCGATCGTGCGCGAGCGGGCGAAGGTGCAGGCATGGTCATAGGCCGTCCCGCCCTCGGCGGTGAGCAGATAGTACCATCCATTGCGTTTATAGAGATGCGGACCCTCGACCAGCTTGAGGTCGGTGCCCTTGTAGATGTTCTTGATCGGGCCGACGAGCTTGCCGGCCTTGGGGTCGAATTCCTGCAAGACGATACCGGCGAACAGCAGCGGGCGATGGCGGTGGTCCCAAGTCATGTTGACGAACCACTTCCTGCCGTCGTCGTCGTGGAACAGGCTGGGATCAAAGCCCGAGGAATTGACATAGATCGGATCGGACCAGGGGCCTTCGATATCGTCCGCCCAGACGATGTAATTGTGGGCGTCCTTGAACGAGCCGTCCTTGCGCTTGACGTCGGTGTAGACAAGCCAGAACTTCTCCCCATCATGGGTGAGGCAGGGGGCCCAGACGCCGCAACTGTCCGGATCGCCGCGCATGTCGAGCTGGCTCTTGCGGGTCAAGGGCCGCGTAATCAGCTCCCAGTTGGCAAGGTCCTTCGAATGATGGATTTGCACCCCCGGAAACCACTCGAAAGTGGAGGTGGCGATGTAATAATCGTCGCCGACGCGCAGAATCGAGGGGTCGGGATTGAAGCCGGGGAGGATGGGATTGGTCAGTTGGGGCATGAAAATCTCCTGCGATGGCACGAAATCGTCGTCATCTGCGTTTTGAGGGGTTGAAAGAGACATTCCATCAGTTGCCGGCCGGGCCATCTCGTCCGGACTGATCGGGAATAGAGTGAAGCGTCACAAACCGCAGGCCGATGGTCCGAGCGGTCAGAGATGGAAAGAACGCCTTGGATCTGCATATTCGCGAGCTGAGCTACTGGAAGAACGTCAAGTCCAAGATGCGGCTGCAGCCCTTTGTGCATGCCGTGGAATCCAGCGCGGTGCCTATTGCCATTGCCGACCCGTTCGAGCCCGACTGCCCGCTGGTGTTCGTCAATGACGCCTTTCTCAAACTGACGGGCTATGGGGAAGACGAGGTGCTGGGGCGCAATTGCCGTTTCCTGCAGGGACCGGAAACGTGCGACGAGGATCGGCAGGCGCTCAAGGCGGCGCTGGCAGAGCGCCAGACCATCAGCCATGAAATTCTGAACTACAAGAAGGATGGCACTCCGTTCTGGAACGAGCTGCATATGGCGCCCATGCTCGACGATGCCGGGGAACTGCTTTACTTCATCGCCACGCAGGTCGACATCACCGAGCGGGTGAACCGGCAGACAGGCCTGCAGCAGGCGCTGGACGAGCGCACCGAGGCCCTGCGCGACCAGGCGCAACGCACCCACGACATGGCTCGCGAGATGACGCATCGGGTGCGCAATTCCCTGGCGCTGATCCAGGCCATGCTGCGCATGCAGCTCTCCAGCCTTTCGGACGACACGGCGCGCAACGCCCTGGTCGGCGCCTTGAGCCGCATTCAGGCGATCGTTGAAATCCAGCGCATCATCGAGCACGCGGAACTCGATGTGCGCATCGAGATCGGCGATATCATCGGCTCGATCTGCGACAAGCTCGACCATATCAACCGCGCCCATGTGGTGGCCTCCGCGGACAAGATCGAGATCAGCGAGGAATTGGTGACCCCGGTGGCGCTGATCGTTTCCGAGCTGGTGACCAATGCGCAAAAGCATGCCTATGGGCCCGAAGATGGTGGCATCATTGCCGTGACGGCCCGGCGCCGGCCCGGAGCGATCGAATTGTGCGTGCGCGATGACGGACGCGGTGTGCCGGAAGGTTTTGACCCAAGGACGGTGAAGGGTTTCGGCATGAAGATGCTGATGCAGGAAATTGCGCATCTGGACGCCACCCTGTCGGTGAGTCGGCTTGATAAAGGCAGCAGCTTCACCATCACCATTCCGCACCAGACCTGAGATCCCGGCCCCTCGATGAAGGGGCCGGGCCCAGCATGGCTCAGACGAACCGGTTGACCAGGTTTTCGAGATATTCCTGGCGGCCTGACCTGGGCTGCGGGTTGATGCCGTCGGCATGGACCTTGTCGGCGATCTGAGCCAGGCTCAGCTTGCCGTCCAGGATGTCCTTGCCCATGCCGGAGGTCCAGCCGGCGTAGCGGTCATCCAGCAGCTTGTCGAACTCGCCATCCTCGATCAGCGCCGCGGCCCCCTTGAGGCCACGCGCCAGGGTGTCGAGGCCCAGAATGTGCCCATGCAACAAATCGGCGGCATCGAGGGACTGACGCCGCACCTTGGCGTCAAAATTGAAGCCGCCCTTGCCCAGGCCCCCCTGCTTGAGGATGTAGTAGAAGGCCAGCGCCATTTCGCCCGGATTGTTGGGGAAGTGGTCGGTATCCCAGCCGGACTGGAGGTCGTTGCGGTTGGCATCGACCGAACCGAGCATGCCCAACGAGGATGCCACGGCCAGCTCATGCTCGAAGGAATGGCCGGCAAGGAAGGCGTGGCCCACTTCGATGTTGCACTTGACGTCTTTTTCCAGGCCATAGCGCTGCAGGAAGCCATAGACCGTGGCGACGTCGAAGTCATATTGGTGCTTGGACGGCTCCTGCGGCTTGGGCTCGATCAGGATCTGGCCATCAAAGCCAATCTTTTTGGCGTGCTCGATGACCAGCGACAGGAAGCGCGCCATCTGGTCGGCCTCGTGACCCACCTTGGTGTTGAGCAGGGTCTCATAGCCTTCACGGCCGCCCCAGAGCACATAGTTCTGCCCGCCCAGTTCATGGGTCAATTCCAGCACATTCTTCACCTGCCCGGCGGCATAGGCGAAAATCTCCGGATCGGGGTTGGTGGCGGCGCCCGCCATGTAGCGGCGGTTGGAGAAGAGGTTCGCCGTGCCCCAGAGGAGCTTCTTGCCGGTCTGGCTCATCTTCTTGGCAAAGATGTCGCCGATCTCACGGACATTCTTGTTCGATTCGGCCAACGACGCGCCTTCGGGGGCAATGTCGACATCGTGGAAGCAATAGAAAGGCACGTCGATCAGATCGAAGAATTCGAAGGCGACTTCGGCCTTGAGCTTGGCGCCGTCCATCCCCTTGTCGAACCAGGGCCGGTCGAAGGTGCGGCCGCCGAACGGGTCGCCACCTTCCTGGGCGAAGGTGTGCCAATAGGCGATGGCGGGACGGATGTGATCTTCCATCCGCTTGCCGGCGACGATCTCGTCCTTGTTGTAGTGGCGATAGGCCAGCGGATTCTTGCTGTCCGGGCCTTCATATTTGATCTGGGACAGGCCCTTGAAGAAATCGGTCACGAAATTGCCTCCTCGATGGCGGGGTAAAGGGCGCGATAGCGCGCATATTGATCAGTATAGGCGGCCGACAGCTTTTCGTCGGGCGCGATGGTGGTCTTGATGGCCGGCATGGACATGACCTCCAGGGGGTTGGCGCCGGTGGCCGCGCAGAGGCCGAGACGGGCGGCGCCCAGTGCGCCGCCAAAGTCGCCGTCCTCGGGCAGGGCAATCTCCATGCCGAGATTGGTGGCCAGCATTTGGAGCCAGAGGGCAGACTTGGAACCGCCGCCAACCGCCAGCAGGCGATTGATGGTGGTGCCGGCATCGGCCAGCACGCGCTGGCAGTCCCGCATGGCGAAGCTCACCCCTTCCATGACCGCCTGGGCCAGTTGCGCGGCGTCGGTGGACTGGCTGAGACCCGTAAAGGAGCCACGCGCGCCGGCATTATTGTGCGGTGTCCGTTCCCCAGACAGATAGGGCAGGAAGATGGCCTCGCCGGGCCCCTTGAACTGGGCTTCGGCCGCCGCGGACAGGTCAGCCTGTTTCTGCCCGGTGATGCGGCTCAGCCAGTTGAGGGAATCGGTGGCCGAGAGAATGACCCCCATCTGGTGCCAGGTGTCGGGAATGGCATGACAAAAGGCGTGCACGGCCCCGTCGGTATTGGGGCTGAAGCGCTCGTTGGAGACGAAGAGCACACCCGATGTCCCCAATGACACGAAGCCTTCGCCGGGCCGCACCGCACCGATACCGCAGGCAGCAGCGGCATTGTCGCCCGCGCCGCCGGCCACGACCACGGTGCCGCTCATGCCCCAGCGCGCCATGAGATCAGGCTTCAATTGGGCCGAGACCGCCGAGCCCTCGACCAGGCGCGGCATGTGCTCGCGCTTTAGGCCGGTGACATCCAGCAAATCGTCGGACCATTGACGTTTCTGGACGTCGAGCCAGAGCGTGCCGGCTGCGTCCGACATGTCCTCGACATGTTCACCGGTCAGTAGCAGGCGCACATAGGCCTTGGGCAGCAGCACCTTTCTGATGCGCGCAAAGATGTCCGGCTCATGCTTGCGCACCCAGGCGATCTTGGGGGCTGTGAAGCCGGGCATGGCAATGTTGCCGGCAATCTGGCGCAGGGTGGGCAGGGTCGCTTCCATCTCGGCGCATTCGGCGGCCGAACGCCCGTCATTCCACAGGATGCAGGGACGCAGAACTTCATCATTGGCGCCCAGCAACGTCGCCCCATGCATATGGCCTGACAGGCCGATGCCCTTGACCGCGGCCAATGCCGCAGCATGGCTGTGCCTGAGCTTGTCGATGGCGCCCAGAGTGGCGTCCCACCAGTCAGCAGGGTTTTGTTCCGACCAGCCTGGTTGCGGCCGCACCGGCTCGACCGCTGGCGCCGAGGCCTCGCCAATCGCCTTGCCGTTTTCGTCGATCAGCAGGGCCTTGACGCCCGAGGTGCCGATATCAATGCCAAGAAAGGTCATGAGGCACGTACCTCATTTCCACCAGCGCAAAACATGCAAACGTCCTCCCTGCCCCTTGGGCTCACGCCGATTTCAGGATCGGCGTGGTGTTTAGCGCAGATTGTCGCGCAGGAAAATCCCAATTTCAATGGGCTGTCGACCGTCTTCCTGCAAATCACGCCCGGGGAGCGATTTGAGGGAGGAAGGCATGAGAGCTTTGCTTACATGGCGCGAGCGCCATTGTTCATGCCTCAATGACATGCGCGATTTGTCAGCGCAGGTTGTCCCGCAGGAAAATTCCAATCTCGATCGGATCGGTGACCGTGACACGACTGGCATCCAGTGCCAGGGCCCGGGCAGCGGCGATGACCTCGCGGATTTCGCCGTCCGGATTTTGGTCCAGGACTACGTCGATGGCGCCGCTTCTGAGCCCGGCCCGGGTGGGACCCGTCAATTCATGGGCAATGACGCGCACTGTGCCGGAACGGCTCGATTTTTCCAGCGCCGCGACCAGGCCGCCATTGCCGGCGCCCAGATTGTAGAGACCAGCCAGATCGGGGTTCTGATCCAGCAGGGCGCTGACGATGTCGGCGGTCTCGGTGCGCTCGTCATGCCCCTCGAGGGGTCCAATGATATCGACGCGGGGAAATTCTTGGCGCAGAGCTGCAGCAAAGCCTTCCAGCCGTTCGGCGTGATCGCGCAGGTGCAGCGACCCGGCCACCACGGCCACCTTGCCGCCCTGGGGCAGGAAGCGGCCCATCAACGAGCCGGCCGTGCGTCCGGCCGCGACATTGTCGATGCCGATGAAATTGCGCCGAGCCGAGCCGGGCAGGTCCGAGACCAGTGTCATGACCGTAACACCGCGACGGTGCGCCGCCTCGATCGCCGCAAGCACTTCGGGAGCGTCGCTGGAGACAATGACTGCGCAATCGCATTCCGCCGCGCTGAGCTGATCCAGGCTGCGGGCGAGGGCGGCGGCATCGAAGGCCCTGATACGGCGCAGATCGAGATGGATGCGGTCCGCCAGTGCCAGCGGCGAGCGCCGGTGCACCGCTTCGGCCAGGCCGTCCATGAATTCATTGGTGCCGTCGGGGATGAAGAAGATGACCGAGAGGTCGCGGGCGCGCGCCATCAGCGAAGCATTGAGGTCCCGGGCAAAACCCAGCTCGGCGATCGCCTGCTCGACCTTTTCGGCGGTGGCCGCACGAACCCCAGGACGGCCATTGAGCACGCGATCCACCGTTGCCAGGGACACACCGGCGGCCCGCGCCACATCGTGGACCGTGGCCCGCCGCCTGATCGTGTCTTCGCTCAAACCTGTTCTCCTGCCATGGCCCGGTCTTCGCCTGGCCCCATCAGGGTGCGGGGCCGGCCTTGCGTCCAGCGCACAGTCCCCACACCCTGCCCAAAGGTCAAGTGTGCCGTTGCAGCCCAAGGGCAAATAGCGCTACAGCTCCGCCCCGGAACAGACGGGATGGGGGACGCCTGAATGGCAATCGCGGTTTCAACCTTCGGCGAATTCAACGGTCAGCGGGTCGATCAATTCCGATTGACCAGTGACAGCGGCGTGACGGTCGACATTATCGGCTACGGCGTGGTGGTGCGCGACTGGCGGGTGCCGGTGACAGGCGGAGAGCGATCGGTGGTGTTGGGCTTTGACGCCTTTGACGCCTATCCGGCGCATAGTCCACATTTCGGCTCGCTGGCCGGCCGGGTTGCCAATCGGATCAAAAATGCCAGTTTCACGCTGGACGGTGTGACCTATGATTTGCCGGCAAATGAGGGTTCATTGCAGCTGCACGGGGGTCCGGAAGGCCTGGGGCGCCAGGTCTGGCAGGGCCAGGCTGACAGCGCCAACAACGCCGTGCGCTTCACCCATTTCTCACCCGACGGCGCCATGGGCTATCCGGGCAATGTCAATTTCGCCGCCACCTATACGCTCAATGGCAATCGGCTGCGGCTCGAACTGACCGCCACCACTGACCGGGCAACGCCAATAAGCCTGGTGCAGCACCAGTATTTCAACCTGGGCACCGCCGACACGGTGCTTGACCATACGATCCAGGTCAATTCGTCGGCCCATACCGAGTTGGGCGCGGATCTGGCGCCGACCGGGGCCATCCTGCCATCGGCAGGGACCATTTATGACCTCAGGCAGGCCCGCACCATGCGCGACGCCAAAGGCGCACCGGTCGACTATGATATCGGCCTGGTCCTCGATAGCGGACGAAAGACTGCTGATCCGATCGCCACGGTGGTGTCGCCCGAGCGCGATCTGACGCTCAAGCTGTGGAGCGACCGTCCTGGCGTTCAGGTCTATAACGGTGTGTGGACAGACGTGTCGGTGCCCGGACTCAACGGCAAACGCTATGGCAAGCATTCCGGCTTCTGCCTTGAAGACCAGGCCCTGGCCGATGCGGTCCACAATCCGCACTTTCCCAATGTCATCTATTCGCCCGATCGGCCCTATGGCCATTGGTGCGAATTCGAGATCGCCTGACGGGTTCGGCCGGGTCACGACCAGCCCTGCTGACATGATCCGTCCGGCTGTTCCGCAATGCTCACGACCCTGTGATAGACGGGGGGGGCGGTGGAGGCCTGCTGATGGACAAGACTGAACGGCTGTTTGCAATCATGGATGCGCTTAGGCGGCATCGGCGGCCGATTACGGCCGCGGCGCTGGCCGAAGAACAGAACGTGTCGGTGCGCACGCTTTATCGCGACATCCAGACGTTGATTGGCCTGGGGGCGCCAATCGATGGTGAGGCCGGCGTTGGTTATATGCTGCGGCCAGGGTTTTTCCTGCCGCCCTTGATGTTCAGCCCGGAAGAGCTGGAAGCGCTGGTGCTGGGCGCGCGCTGGGTGGAAACCCAGCCCGATGACGGTCTGGGCGCCGCGGCCCGCAATGCACTGGCCAAGATTGCGACCGCCTCGCCCGAAGATTTGCGCGACCGCATCAGCGATACCGCGCTCTGGCCGGTGGCGCTGTGGGGTCAGCGCAGGCCGATTCCGGTTCTCGCCGATATCCGGCTGGCCATGCGGCAGGAAAAGGCCGTGACGATCGACTATGAGGACGAGCAGGGCCGCCCCACCAGCCGCACGATCTGGCCGGTGGGCCTGGCCTTTTACGAGGGCAAGCAGACCATTGCCGCCTGGTGCCTGTTGCGTCAGGATTTCCGCAATTTCCGGACTGACCGCATTGTCTGCCTGACCCTGACCGAGGAGCGCTATGGCAAGCGCCGGGCCGTGCTGGAGCGCGAATGGCGCGCCAGCTGGCAGCATGACCACCATCAGGATCGCGAAACCTAGTCAGGTCATGCGCGCGTAAAGACTTTCGGGACGAATATTCTCGTCGAGCCGGAAGCGGTGATCGGCCGGGGGGTGGGCGCGCTGGCCGCACTCCATGCGCGGGCAGATGCGGCAACCGACGCCGATGGGCACGGTCTGCAGGTCGCTGGTGAGGTCGATCCCGTCCGAATAGATCATTTCCTTGGCGTGATGGATGGCACAACCCAGGCCGATGGACAGATAGCGGCGCGGCGCGTTGTAGCGATAATCGCCCTTGGTGATGGTGCGCGCGATGCAGAAATAGCGCTGCCCGTCCGGCATCTGGCTCAGTTGCACATTGATCCGCTCGGGCGCCAGAAAGGCCGCATAGACATTCCAGCGCGGACAGGCCCCGGAATGGCGCGGAATATGAATGCCCGAAAGTGAAAAGCGCTTGGAAATATTACCGGCGATGTCGGTGCGCACCAGATGCAGCGGGATGCCGGAAGCGCCCTTGCGCTGCAGCGTGGTCATGCGGTGGCAGACCTGTTCGAAACTGGCGCCGAACCGCCGCCCAAGACGCTCGATATCATAGCGGTAGTCGCGGCAGGCCTTGAGGAATGGGCCATAGGGCATGATGAGCGCGGCGGCGAAATAGGCCGACAGCACATTGCGCGCCAGCATCGGCGCGTCACCCTCGGGCAGGTCCGCGGCCGCGATGATCGCGTCCACTTCCGCCTCTGCGGCGACCTGGCCCAGATGCTGGGCGAGCAGGAAATTGGCCGTCTCAGGCGGCAGGAGGTCGGAGACCAGCAAATGCCGGCGGGCGGGGTCAAGCTGGCGCGCAATGCCATGGGGCAGGGAGGCCAGACGCACTTCCAGTCCGAAAACATTGAACAGATAGGTGCGGATCGCGCTTTCGAAGCCATCGCCTGAATTGTCGATATCGGCCCGCACCCGTTCGGCCGCGTCCTCCAGGGCTGGAAAGTGGTTGGAATTGACCTGCAGAAAATCGGAGATGGCGTCCGTGGCCAGGTGGAACGGCTCCCCTTCCCCCTGGCTGCTTGGCGCTGGCGTTCCCGCACTGGCAAGCCGATAGCGGTCATAAAGCTTGAGCACGGCGCGCGCCGCCGCCGGATTGGCCTGGGCCAGGTCCCGGATCTCGAGATTGGTCAGGTCGCTATCGGCAAAAATGTCGTCGCCGAAGGCCTCCATCAGGTCCCCGACCAGCCGGCCCTCGTCGCCATCCACCAATTCCCCGGGTTCGACGCCGAAATAGCCGGCGATGGAGAACAGCAGCGGCACGGTGACCTTGCGGCGATTGTGCTCGATCAGGTTGAGATAGCTCGGCGAGATGCCTAGGGCCTGGGCGAGGTCCGCCTGATTGAGATGCCGCTGGCGCCGCAGGCGCTTAATGCGACCGCCAATCTGGCTTTCCGCCATTTCGACCATTTCGTCCTCCTCCGAAATTTACAGACTTTACAAATCTGCTTCCGGCAATTGACCGCCGATTTACAGGTTTACTGGCGGCTCTTCCGTTATCTCTTGCATATTCGCGCACTTTGTCAAATCTTTACATCACCAGCAGGAGGAATTGCAGATGTCCCCGATCACCGACCAACGCGACGAATACATCACCATTATTGCCCCCACCGCCAATGAAGCCATGGCGCAGTTCAAGGCGCGCGGCCTCGCTTCACAAGGCTATTCCATTGCCGGGCGTATCGGGCGTCACCAGTTCACCCTGGTGGGCGGAGAGGACGCGCAGGAGCTGTTCTCCGGCGCCGGGATGATCGCCGCCACCTTCTGCCGCAAGGTCGCTATCTAGCGACAAGGTTCCTTCTCCCCGCAAGGGGAGAGGGACAGGCACAACTCTGCTTCACGTGAATCATTGCCCCCACCGCCCCAAGCGGGCGGATCGGCACAGCTATGTCCAACCGAGGAGACACGACATGCTCGACAAGCCGCATCAACCCGAGACCTTCCCTGCACCGGACTATGCCCCCGACCGCTGGAAGACCATCGCCCGCACCTATACGCCTGCCGATGTGCACCGGCTCAGCGGTTCGCTACCGATCCGCCATTCGCTGGCCGAGAACGGCGCCAAGAAGCTCTGGCAATTGTTGCATTCGGAAGATTTTGTTCCCACGCTCGGGACCTTCACTGGCAATCAGGCGGTGCAACAGGTCAAGGCCGGTCTCAAAGCCATCTATCTCTCCGGCTGGCAGGTGGCCGCCGACGCCAATTCCTCGGGCAATATGTATCCCGATCAGTCACTCTATCCCGTTGACAGCGTGCCCTCCGTGGTTCGGCGCATCAACAAGGCGCTGCAGCGCGCCGATCAGATCCAGACCATGGAGAAGGCCGATGGCGTGACCACCACCGATCTCGATTTCTTCGTGCCCATCATCGCCGATGCCGAGGCCGGCTTTGGCGGGGCGCTCAATGTGTTCGAGCTGATGAAGGCCATGATCGAGGCGGGCGCCGCTGCTGTGCATTTCGAGGATCAGCTCGCTAGCGAAAAGAAATGCGGCCATCTGGGTGGCAAGGTGCTGGTGCCCACCAGCCAGTTCGTCCGCACGCTCAATGCCGCACGCCTCGCCGCCGACGTCATGGGCGTGCCAACCCTGATCATGGCACGCACTGATGCCGAAGCGGCGCGGCTGATCACCTCGGATATCGACGACTATGACAAGCCCTTCGTCACCGGCGAGCGCACCGCCGAAGGCTTCTATCGCCTCAAGGGCGGACTTGATTGTGCCATTGCCCGCGGGCTGGCCTATGCGCCTTATGCGGATCTGATCTGGTGCGAAACCAGCAAGCCAGACCTGGGCGAAGCGCGCAAATTCGCCGAGGCCATCCGCAAGCAATATCCCGAGCAGATGCTGGCCTATAATTGCTCACCGAGCTTCAACTGGGCCAAGCATATGGGCGAAGCCGAAATGGCCGCATTCCAGCGCGAGATCGCCGCGATGGGCTACAAGTATCAGTTCATCACCCTGGCCGGCTTCCATAATCTCAGCCTCACCACGTTCGAGTTGGCCCGCAGCTACAAGCAGGACGGCATGGCCGGCTATTCACGGCTGCAGCAGGCCGAGTTTGCTGCCGAAGCCCATGGCTTCTCGGCCGTGCGGCATCAGCGCGAGGTGGGCACCAGCTATTTTGATGCAGTGTCGATGACGGTGAGTGACGGCCAGAGCGCCACGACCGCCATGGCCGAATCCACCGAAACGGCGCAGTTCCACTAGCGATAGTCTCCCACCCATGCCGGGCGGACCGTCCGCCCGGCACCCTTGAAGCCAATACGCGCAAAGCGCTAGAATTTTTCCCGGTCATCATCGGGATATGCGCTTCTCATGACGTCCGCCGCCAAACGCTTCGTGCTCGACCAGCTCGCAAGAGCCGACATTACCGTCGCCCCGGCACCCCAAGCCGAACTCACCATTCATGACGAGCGGCTGTTCGCCCGGCTGCTGCGAGATGGCACGCTGGGCCTGGGCGAGAGCTATATGGATGGCTGGTGGGATGCCGATGCGCTGGACCAGGTGCTGTTCAAGCTCGCCGCGGCACGCGTGCAGGATGCCTTTCCCCGCGATCTTCCGCTTATGCTCAGTCTCATCCGGGCGCGCCTGTTCAACCTGCAGCGCCTGCGCGTGCGCGAGGTCGGCGAGCGGCATTACGATATCGGCAACGACCTTTTTGAGGCCATGCTGGACCGGCGCATGGTCTATTCCTGCGGCTACTGGCCGGCCGCCGACAAGCTGGAGAAAGCGCAGGAGGCCAAGCTGGATCTCACCTGCCGCAAGATCGGCCTCGAGCCCGGCATGCGCATCCTCGACATCGGCTCGGGTTGGGGCAGCTTCCTGCACTTCGCCGCCGAACGCTATGGCATCTCGGGCCTGGGGGTGACAGTCAGCAAGGCGCAGGCAGCCTTTGCGAATGCACGGGCCGGACACCTCCCGGTCGAGACACGGCTGATGGACTATATGGATGTCTCGGATCAGTTCGATCGCGTCGTCTCAATCGGCATGTTCGAACATGTCGGCTACAAGAATTACCGCCGCTTTTTCGCTAAAGTGCGCTCGCTGCTCAAGGCCGATGGTCTTTTTCTGTTGCACAGCATCGGTGGCAATGTTTCGACCACCCATGGCGACCCCTGGACGGAAAAATACATCTTTCCCAATGGCATGCTGCCCTCCATTGCCCAGATCGGTATGGCCAGCGAGGGTCTCTTCGTCATGGAGGACTGGCACAATTTTGGTGCCGATTATGACCGGACCCTGATGGCCTGGCGGAACAATTTCGACTCCGCCTGGCCGATACTGTCTGCCCGTTACGACGATCGCTTCCGACGTATGTGGCGCTATTATCTCTCGGTCTTTGCCGCACTGTTCCGGGCACGGCAGATCAATCTCTGGCAAATCGTGCTGTCGCCCGACGGCATGCCCGGGGGTTATCGCCGGGTGAGTTGAAGCACGCAGTCGGCGCGATTCACGTGAAACGTTTATCCACAAGCCTCAGAAGATCGACTGCCTGAGCGGCAGCTTGATCGGTGCCGGAAAGCCAGACTGCAAATCTGCCCAAAAGCGATCGCGCAGTATTTCGGGAAAGACATGACCCGGCGGCAGCGCGTCGCGGGTATACCAGCCGGCTTCGCTGATCGATTCGCCTTCTGCAGGATTGGCCGACACATCGATCTCGCCGGATTCATAGTCCGCCAGGAACCAGAATTTCACCATCCGGCCCGACTGGTCAATCAATTCGTCAATATAGGCCATGGCCCGCATCTTGACCCTGACGCCCGCCTCTTCGAACGCCTCGCGCTCGGCCGCTTCATGCAGTTCCTCCCCACCTTCCACACCACCGCCGGGACCCGCCCAGAAATCATGGATGCCGGGGCGAAGGTGGCGCACCAACAGGATGGAACTATTGCGCAGCGCCAGGACGCCAGCGGAGATGCGGTGTTTCATGAGTGGTTCCAAACAGCCGTCATGTAGCGCCGAAATTGAGCCGATAGCTCAGGGCCTCAGCAATATGGGGACGCGCGACCTTATCGGAGCCCGCCAGATCGGCAAGGGTGCGCGCCACCTTGAGCACCCGATGATAGGCGCGGGCCGAAAGATTGAAGCGTTCCGCCGCCTGCAGCAGCAAGGACTGACTTTCGCGATCCGGCGCCACCAGCTTTTCGATCAAGGCCGAGGGCGCTGCCGCATTGGTCAGCACCTGCGGGTGCCCGGCCTCGGCATAGCGCTCCTGCTGGCGTTGCCGCGCTGCCGCCACCCGCCTGGCCACGTCGGCGGAGCTTTCTGCGGGCGCCGTGGGCACGATCATGTCGGCGGCGGAAACCGCCAGAACATCGACGCGAATGTCGATGCGATCCAGGAAAGGCCCGGACACCCGCGCCTGATAATCGCTGGCGCAGGCGGGACCGCGCTTGCAGCTATGGCCCGGCGTGCCGGCCATGCCGCATTTACACGGGTTCATGGCCGCGATCAGCTGGAAGCGGCTGGGGTAGGACACCCTGGCATTGGCACGCGCGATGACGGTTTCACCGCTTTCAAGCGGCTGGCGCAGGCTGTCGAGCACATTGGGCGCAAATTCGGGCAGTTCATCAAGAAACAGCACCCCATTATGCGCCAGGCTCGCCTCTCCGGGTCGCACCTTGAGGCCGCCGCCCACCAATGCCGCCATGGATGCCGAATGATGCGGGGCCCGAAAGGGCCGGCGATCCGAGAGCACGCCGCCAGCCAGTTCACCGGCAATGGACTGGATCATGGAAATGTCGAGCAGCTCGCGTGCCGAGAGCGGCGGCAATATGGAGGGCAGGCGGGCGGCCAGCATGGACTTGCCTGCCCCGGGCGGGCCGACCATGAGCATGTTGTGTCCGCCAGCGGCCGCCACTTCCAGGGCGCGACGCGCTACGGCCTGGCCGCGAACGTCGATGAGATCGGGCAAGGCACCGGGGGCGGCCAGATGGCGGCCCGGCTGCGGCCTTGCCTGCAGCTGATGACCGGTCAGGTGGTTGACCAGGGCGATCAGGCTGTCGGCAGCGATGATATCGATCTCCTCGCCCGCCCAGGCGGCCTCCGGACCCGAGATTTTTGGGCAAATGATCCCCATCCCCTTGGCGCTGGCGGCCATGGCTGCCGGTAGAATGCCGCCCACATGGGCGAGCCGGCCATCAAGCCCCAATTCGCCCAGCGCCATGAAACCATCCAGGGCATCCTGCGGAATGGCGCCGAGCGCTCCCATCAGGGCCAGCGCAATGGGCAGATCGTAATGGCTGCCTTCCTTGGGCAGGTCGGCCGGAGCCAGGTTGATGGTAATGCGCTTGGGAGGCAGACCCAGCCCTGTCGCCGTCAGCGCCGCCCGCACCCGCTCGCCGCTCTCGCGCACCGCCTTGTCCGGCAGACCGACCAGCACGAGGTTGGGAAAGCCGGGGGCAATCTGGGCCTGCACATCCACGGGCACCGCTTCGATGCCTTGAAACGCTACAGTCGTCACGCGCGTGACCATCGGCGCTGCCCCCAATTGCCGACGGCACGCTAGCAGATCACATTGGCACCAGCAAGAACGAAGAGCGAACGAAAGATGGCCTGTTAACCATGCACGCTGCCACAATGGTTACCCTAAAACTCCATTAACCGGGCCATGTTGAATCAAAGGACAGCGTTTTCTTGTTGCGTTTGAGTGTTTTCCGTCATGTCCCTGACTATCCGTCGCTCCGTCTCCGCCGCGTTTCGCGGCGCCGTTCTGAGCCTTGCCGTGGTGGCCTTGGCCGCCTGTGGCAGCATGGGCGGGCTCTATAGCGCCATTCCTGGCGATAATCGGCCCCATTCCGGTGTCGACCGCGCGCGGGGCATGCCGATCCAGGGGATCGACGTGGCGCGCTATCAGGAGAATGTCGATTTCGCGCGCGCCCGGGCTGCGGGCACACATTTCGTCTTCATGAAGGCGACCGAGGGCAAGGACTATGTCGACCCCAATTTCCGGGTAAATTGGGAGCGGGCGCGTGAAGCCGGGATGCCGCGCGGGGCCTATCATTTCATGACCTGGTGCTCGCTGGCCTCGGAACAGGCCGCCTGGTTCACCCAGAACGTGCCCTACGACCCCAGCGCCCTGCCGCCAGTGCTTGACCTGGAGTGGAACAACCATTCGAGCTGCAAGACCAAGCCGAACAAGGCCGATGCGCTGGAAAAGATCCGCCTGATGCTGGACGTGATGGAGCGCCATACCGGCAGGCTGCCGATCATCTATACCGATATGAATTTCCATCGGGACATTCTGGCGGGTGAATATTTCCCCAATGCGTTCTGGCTGCGCTCGACCGCGGCAGAGCCCCATGAGCGCTACCAGAACCGGCCCTGGACCTTCTGGCAATATACCCAGACCGGGGTGGTGCCGGGCGTGCGCGGCGAGGTCGACCGCAATGTGTTCTATGGTTCGACCGAAGACTGGTTGATGTTCCTCCATACCGGCTGCGATCCGCGCGCGATTGCGGCGCTGCAGGCCAGCGGGCGGTGCCTGCCGGCCAAATAACCTGGCAATTTTGTCGCTATCCAAGCGCCAAGCCGCCGCATAAAGTTGCGGCGCGAGACAGCACTGGAGGGCGGCGTCAATGGGCTTTTTCAATGAGTTGGGGCTCGATGGCCTCAGCGTGACCCTGATCGGGCTGGGGGTTTTGTTCGTGCTGGTGCTGTTCGCCGGCGCCAAGACGGTCCCGCAGGGCTACAATTTCACCATCGAGCGGTTCGGCAAATATACGCGTACGCTGAAACCCGGCCTCAACCTCATCGTGCCGTTCATCGACACGATCGGCAAGAAGATGAACGTAATGGAGCAGGTGCTGGACGTGCCGCACCAGGAGGTCATCACCCGCGACAATGCCACGGTCACCGCCAATGGCGTCACCTTCTACCAGGTGCTTGATGCCGCCTCGGCCGCCTACGAGGTGACCCATCTGGAAAACGCCATTCTCAACCTGACCATGACCAATATCCGTTCCGTCATGGGCTCCATGGATCTCGATGAGCTTTTGAGCCATCGCGACGAGATCAATGACCGCGTGCTGCGCGTGGTCGATACCGCCGTATCGCCCTGGGGCGTCAAGATCACCCGGATCGAGATCAAGGATATCGATCCACCCAAGGACCTGGTCGAATCCATGGGCCGGCAAATGAAGGCCGAACGTGAGAAGCGCGCCACCATTCTGGAAGCCGAAGGGCGCCGGCAGGCTGCCATTCTCAAGGCAGAGGGCGAAAAACAGGCGCAGGTGCTTGAGGCCGAGGGCCGCCGCGAAGCGGCGTTCCGCGATGCCGAGGCTCGCGAGCGCGCCGCCGAGGCCGAAGCCAAGGCCACCCAATTGGTGTCCGAGGCGATTGCAGCGGGCAATGTGCAGGCGATCAATTACTTTGTCGCGAACAACTACATCAAGGCGCTGGAGAAGGTGGCGACGGCGCCCAACCAGAAACTGCTGATGCTTCCAGTGGAAGCCTCCAGCGTTATCGGCGCCATTGGCGGCATCGCCGAGATCGCCAAGGAAACCTTCGGCACCGACAGGCCGGCCCCGGCCCGCTCCGGCCGGCCGCCCAGCAGCACATCCGGCCAGGGCTGACGGAGCAAATCCATGCAGATCGTCAATTTCCTGGTCGAGAACGGTCCCTGGAGCTGGATCGTCGCCGGGCTGGTGCTGCTGGCGCTCGAACTGGTCTTGCCCGGCGGGTTCCTTTTGTGGATGGGCATCGCTGGCATTCTCACCGGTCTCATCACCCTGTTCCAGCCGCTCGCCTGGCCGGTGCAATGGCTGGTGTTTGGCGTGCTGTCGCTGGTCTCGATTCTGCTCTGGGTCAGGTTCACGCGTAACCGTGCCACCCAAACCGACCGACCCTTGCTCAATGAGCGCACCGAGCATTTCATCGGCCGCGAGGTGGTGCTGGATCATCCGATCGTGGATGGATTTGGCCGCCTGACCATTGGCGACACCACTTGGCGGGTGCGCGGCCCGGATCTGCCTGCCGGGCAGCGGGTGCGCATTGTCGGGGCGGAGGGACCCGTCCTGCGCATCGAGCCTGTCTAGAGCATCCAGCCGGTGCTAAATCCTTGTGGCGCAAGGTCTGCACGGACTTCCTCAAGCTTTCATTAACCATAAGCTGCAAGGATTGGCACCCGGCCCATGGGGCTGCGCCGGCTTTCGCATGTCTGCCGGCATGATCGGCGGAGCGGGATTTGGCCCGGACAATTCGGACAGTGCTGGGAGCGATGCTGGCAGGCACGGCCCTGGCTGGCGCGGTCCTGGCCGATCCGCTCGTCATCGACGAGTCAGCGCTGGCCAATGAACGGCTGACGCCGGGCCTCTATCCGGCCGCGCCGGTTCCCGATGGCTTCGCGGTGCCGCCGGAGCCGGGTCACCCCCCCTTTGAGATCGATTGGTCCGTCGGCCTCAAGGGCAGCTATACCACCGCCACCACCGGACAGAGCTTTGTCACCAGGCTGACCCCCGGCGTCACCGCCACGCATCAGGGCGTGAGGACCGATATCACGCTGGACGGGACGGCAGAGCTGGTGCGTGACGATGACGGCACGCTTGGAGCGACCGCCCTCGATCTCGATCTTCGGACCACCACGCGGCTTGATCGCGACACCACGCTGGGGGCCTCGGCCCAACTCGGGCTGGCGCGCGATTTGTCCTCTACACCTGGGCTCAATCCGCTCATCATCACGCCGCCCCTGGAGGTTACGGGCGGTATGGGCGCAGAAATTGAGCGGCGGTTCGGCCATTTCAATCTGGGCCTTTCCGGCGATCTCAAACGCAGCATCTATGGCCCTACCACGCGATCCGATACCGGGGTGACGGACAATTCCAGCCAGAATGTCTGGGAGGCCGATGCCGCCCTGCGCCTGGGCTTCCAGGCAACACCGATCATCGAGGTTTTTGGCGAGGCCAGCCTGGGTCGTGATTGGTTCGACACGGCCCCTGCCAGTGGCGTCCAGACGGACGCGACCAGCCGGTCCTTGCGCGCCGGCCTCGCTGGGAACTGGAGTGGTCTGCTCACCGCCAGTGCGTCGGTTGGTGTGGGCCAGCATGACTTCGACAATGCTGCACTGTCCGACATCACCACGCAGCTCTACGATGCCAGTGTGAGCTTCGCCCCGGATCCCACGGTCAATCTCAAGGCCTCGCTGGCCACCACTGTCGCGCCCACCGGCGCCGACACGAACGGCACCGCCCGGGTGTCCCATACGGCCACTGCCGAGATCGACTACACCGTCAATGCCTGGCTGCGCCTGCGGGCCTCGGCCGAATGGGGCCGGTCATGGATCGAAGCCAGCACCGAGACCGAGAAGCGGCACGGGCTGGGCATGGGCGCCGACTACAAGCTGGGCCCCCACACCGCCGTTTCAGCCGATTACGGCTATGCACATCGTGACAACAGCCTCAGCGGCGTGCTGGACAGCCACACGGTCAGCCTCGGGGTCACGATCCGGCGCTGATGGCGGCCGCCTAGAGCTTGTCTTCGAGATCGAGCTTGCGCAGTTCCTCGATGAAACCCGGGCGGATATCGGGGCGGTCCAGGGCAAAGACCACATTGGCGGTGAGAAAGCCGAGCTTGGAGCCGCAGTCATAGACCTTGCCGCGGTACTTCACACCCGTGAAAGGCTGCTGGCCCATCAGCGACTGCATCGCGTCGGTCAGCTGGATCTCGCCACCAGCGCCGCGTGTCTGCTCAGCCAGCAGCGCGAAGATTTCGGGCTGCAGGATATAGCGGCCGGAGATGAAGAGATTGGAAGGGGCCTCCTCCCGCTTGGGTTTTTCGACCATGCCATTGATGACGAAACCTTCATCGGGCCCATCCCCGCGCACCACCACGCCATAGGAGGAAACGTCCTCCCAGGCGCACTCCTCGACGCCGACAATATTGCCGGCCCGCTCTTCATAGGCATCCATCATTTGCTTGAGCACGCCAGGCTTGGCCTGGAAGATCATGTCCGGCAGCAGCAGGGCGAAGGGCTGGTCGCCGACGATATCGCGTGCGCACCAGACGGCATGGCCGAGGCCCAGTGGCTCCTGCTGGCGGGTGAAGCTGGTGCGGCCGGCCGAGGGCAGGTCCTTCTGCAGCTCCTCGAGCGCCTTGGTCTTGCCGCGGCTTTCCAGGGTGGCCTCCAGCTCGAACTGCCGGTCGAAGTGATCCTCGATCACGCCCTTGTTGCGGCCAGTGACGAACACGAAGTGCTCGATGCCGGCCTCGCGGGCCTCATCGACCGCATATTGGATCAGCGGCCTATCCACCACGGTCAGCATTTCCTTGGGCATGGCCTTGGTGGCGGGAAGGAAGCGGGTTCCAAGACCGGCGACGGGAAACACGGCTGTACGGACACGTTTGGACACGCGATGCTCTCCTGAGTGGCATTCGGGGGATAGGCGACGTAAAGCTAAATCAACATCTGCCACATATTGTTGCAACCAAATAGCGTTACGATGTCGGGAGTTAGCGATAATGAGTGTCTTGGTTACCGGGGGCGCCGGCTATATCGGCAGTCATATGGTGCTCAATCTGGCCGATGCCGGAGAGAAAATCGTCGTGCTCGACAATCTGGTGACCGGGTTCGATTGGGCCATTGATGGCCGCGCCATCTTCGAGCCGGGCAATGCCGGGGACATCGACCGCGTGCTGGAGCTGATCGAAAAGCACGGCATTACCGAAATCATCCATTTCGCCGGCTCCATCGTGGTGCCCGAATCGGTCACCAACCCGCTCAAATATTACGGCAACAACACCGCCACTTCGCGCAATCTGATCGAGGCGGCCGTCAGGGGCGGGGTGAAGCATTTCATCTTCTCGTCCACCGCCGCGGTCTACGGCATGACCGGCCTGGCGCCGGTGGTGGAGGAAACCCCGCTCAATCCCATGTCCCCCTATGGCAAGAGCAAGCTGATGACCGAGTGGATGCTGGCCGACGTCGCCGCCGCCCATCCGATTACCTATGGGGTGTTGCGCTATTTCAACGTGGCCGGTGCCGATCCGCAGAAGCGCTCGGGCCAATCCACCCCCGAGGCCACCCATCTGATCAAGGTTGCCTGCCAGGCCGCCCTGGGCAAGCGCGAGAAGATGGATATCTTTGGCATTGATTATGAGACCCCGGACGGCACCTGCGTACGTGACTATATCCATGTCAGCGACCTCATTGCCGCCCATGCGCTGCTCCTGAAACATCTGCGCGGCGGGGGCGAGAGCACCACGCTCAATTGCGCCTATGGTCGGGGCTATTCGGTGCGCGAAGTCGTTGACACGGTGCGCAAGGTCTCGGGCGTTCACTTCCGGGCCGACGAAGGCCCACGCCGCGCCGGCGACCCGGCGTCGATCACCGCGACGGGCGAAAAGGTCCGGACCATGCTCGGCTGGGTGCCGCAGCATGATGATCTCAACGAAATCGTCGAAACCGCCTATAATTGGGAACGGCACCTGATGACGCGCAATCGCTAGGAGCGCATGCATGCTGTATCGGCTGGGGGTAGTGATCTGGCTGGCGCTGGTTGTGCCGGCCCTGGCCCAGCCGGTCGAAGGCTTCGATGCGTTCCTGCGCGGATTTCGCGGTGAAGCCGTTGCAGCGGGCGTCAATGGCGATTTCTATGACGCCATAACAACGGGCCTGACGCCTGATCCGCGCGTTCCCGACCTGGTGGAAACCCAGCCGGAGTTCACCACCCCGATTTGGGACTATCTCGATAATCGCGTCTCGACCGGCCGCATCGACCGCGGCAAGGCGGCCATGGCGCGGCACCGTGATTTGTTTGCCGCTGTCGGTCAGGCCTATGGCGTCGACCCCTATGTGCTGGGCGCCATCTGGGGGATGGAAACCGACTATGGCGCCGTGCTTTCCAATGACAGCCTGATCCGGCCCATCGTCCGGTCCCTGGCCACCGTCGCCTGGCATAGGCGCAGCCGTTTTGCCGAGGACAAGGCCGATTTCGTCGCCGCCCTGAAGCTGGCTGCCGCCAATGGCGGCGTATCGCCGGTCGGCTCCTGGGCCGGCGCCATTGGCCATCTGCAGGTCAATCCATCCAACGTTCTGGCGCACGGCACCGATGGCGACGGCGACGGCCGCGTCGACCTGCACACCTCCCTGGCCGATGCCCTGGCGACCAGCGCAAACTATCTCAAGCGCTTGGGCTACCAGCCCGGGCTGGACTGGGGTTTTGAGGTCGTGGTGCCGCCAGGCTTCGACTATCTGCTGGCCAGCCGCGAGCAGTTGCGGCCGATATCCTTCTTTGCCGAGCGCGGCATAGTCCGCGTCGCCAATCGCCAATTCGCCGACCTCTCGACCCCGGTCTTTCTTTATGTGCCGGCCGGGAAAGATGGTCCGAAATTCCTGATGACCGCCAATTACCTGGTGTTCAAGGGCTATAATTTTTCCGACAGCTACGCCATGGCGGTGGCCCATTTGACCGACCGCCTCAAGGGCAGCGGCCCCTTTGTCACGCCCTGGCCACGTGGGACACAATTTCCCAATCTCGCCCAGCGCCGGGACATCCAGGCTGCGCTCAAGCAGCTGGGATATTATGACGGGGTGATCGACGGGCGGATCGGGCCGATCAGCCAGGCCGCCTATGCCCGCTTCCAGGCCCAGCGCGGCGAGGTTGCCGATGGATTTGTGACCCGCGCCGCCCATGAAGCGCTCGCCAACGCCCTGTAGTAACGGGAAGGGGAGCGGCGTGGCCTTGCCCCGGCGGTGGTGATAGAAGCGGATGAACGTGCTTCGAACAGGCCTGCAATGCGATTTTTCCTGGTCCTGATGGTGATGGTCATGGCGCTCGCCGGGGGCGCGCCGGTACAGGCGCAGCCTGTCTCGGATGACCGGGTGCTGGTGGCGCAAAACGAACAGCCGCGCCGGCGGACGCTGTTCGACCTGTTGTTCGGGGAAGAACCGCAGCCGGCACCACAGGTTCAGCAGACGCGGCCACGCCCCCAGGCTGCACCGGCGCCCGCCGCCCTGCCGCCCCCCAAGCCGGCAGTTGACAAGGCGACCGATGCCACGCGGCTCGCGGTCTTCGGCGATTCCCTGGCTATCGATCTGGCCAAGGCGCTGGAACGCTTCTATGCCGAGGACCCCAATCTGGTCGTCATCGGGCAGGGCGTAAGCTCATCCGGCTTCGTACGCGACGACTATTTTGATTGGAATGCGGCCCTGCGGGAGGAAATCGCCAAGGACAGCTTCGATCTGGCAGTGGTGATCATCGGCATCAACGATAATCAGGACATCAACGCCAATGGCCAGTCCTTCGCCCCCCTGAGCGAGGGTTGGACGCAGGAATATCAGGCCCGCCTCAACGAATTTCTGGGCCAGCTGCGCGCGGCGCGCAAACCGGTGATCTGGATGGGCCTGCCGCCCATGTCACGCAGCCAGTATTCGGCGGCGATCAACCAGATCAGTTCCCTGCACAGGCTGGCGGCTTTTTCCGGCGGTGCCGAATATCTCGACATCTTCGAGCGCTTTGCCGATGGCGAGGGCAAGTATGCCGCCTATGGTCCGGATGTGAACGGGCAGAATGCGCTGATGCGCAAGGATGACGGCATTCACTTTTCCTCGGCCGGTTCGGACAAGCTGGCTTTCTATATCAGCCAGACCATGCGCACCTTTTATCGCGGCGGCCGGGTGAGCGTGGCTGTCGTTGATCCCCTGCAGGGCACGGATGCGGCCGGCATGCTGCGCCCGCCATTTCAGGGCCTTGGCCAGATTCGCCTGTTGGAGGTAGCAGGGGCGGTGATGCCACTTGGCCGGGTGCCGGACCGGGCCAGCGACCTTCTGACGGCCGGCAGCACTGCCACCGGTTCGCCGGGCTTCTCGCTGGAACGGCTGATCGAGGCCCCGGTGGGGCGCGTCGATGCCTTTGGCGTCGGCATCTCGCGCGAAGAGTCCTCTGCGCCTGTCAATAGCGGGCGATAGACCTCAAAGATCGACCGCTATGGGGCTCAGCAATTCGGACCGGGTTGCGCCCGTTCCGGCAACATTGGTGGCCATGATGGCGAAGATCAGCAGGGTCAGCGCGGCAGCCAAACGCATATGGATAACTCCCATAGGTATTGCTGCAGTCATCTCTGCGCCCCAGGGCGTCTGAAGGCAAGAATAGCGTTAAACCTTCGTTAACGCTGAAAATTTTCGACAAATCGCGGGGCTGCCTAGCCACCCAGCAATCCACTGGCCTTGATGCCGTCAAAGACGAACTGCACGGCCAGCGCCGCCAGCAGAATGCCGACAATCCGTGAAACCACCGAAAGGCCGGTCAGGCCCAGAAGGCGCTGAATGGGAATGGCAATCAAAAGCGTCAGCCAGCAAAGCGCCAGGATGACAACAATGGCAGCCAGAACCAGCCAGAATTCGAAATCACTCTTGGCCCCGGTTGTCAGCAGGATCACCGCGGAAATGGCGCCGGGCCCCGCCATGAGCGGCATGGCCAGGGGGAAGACCGAAATATCCTGGCTCTGCCGGGCTTCCAGCTCTTCCTCGCTGGTGGTGCCGGTGCCGCCTGAATGTCGCGCGAAGACCATGTCGATGGCGATCAGCAACAGCAGCACGCCGCCGGCGGTGCGCAAGGCTGGAATGGTGATGCCGAACAGGTCCAGGATGGCATTGCCCAGGACAGCGAAGAACAGAAGGATCGCCAGAGCTACCAGCACGCCGCGGGTCGCAAAGATGCGGCGCTGGGCCGGGGTGTTGTCCTTGGTCAGGGCGGCAAAAATGAACGCAATATCGGCCACGCCGACGGTGGCGAACAGCGTAGCGAATGCAACAAGAAAGGTATTCATGCCGGAGTCCCCATTCAGGCCCCAGCACTAGGGTATTTGCGAGGCGAGAGCAATTCAGGCCGCTTGCTCCAGCATGTCCGGCGGCAACTGCTTGCGCGCCTGCAGCACCTCCATGCCGACGATATGGCCGTCCTTGTCGAAGTCGAGCACAATACCAGGAGAAACCTCTTCGCTTTCCTCGACCGCGCCGGCGGAAAAGCGGATATAGGCGGCGTCCGCATCAGGGTCGTACTTGACTGTTGGCTTGGTCATTTTGGCTTCGCTCGCCTGTCCAGAAACGTCGATACTATACGGTATTCCGTGTCTGTTTCCACCAAGGCAACACGCAGGAAGCGACCGCCGAGTTCCGGAAGCATGCCGAAATGGCGCACGACCTCGGGATCAATCGGATCAGGCTCAGTCCACTGCGGATGGCGAGCAACTAGTTCAACCCAGTCAAGCCTAAGACCTCGCTCGGAAATCGCGGTCATGGCGTGCTTGGTGTAGGTGATCGCCTTGGCCATTCGGCCCTCCACGGTGCGCGGCCAACACACCATTCCAAAGGTTGTTGCGACCACTATCCCCGCCGCTTTTCGATCGCGTCCCAGATGAGCACGGCAATATCGGGTCCCCCGAAGCGCTTGATCTCGCGAATGCCGGTGGGGGAGGTGACGTTGATCTCTGTGAGATAGCCGCCGATCACGTCAATGCCGACAAAGATCATGTCGCGCTCCTTCAGCGCCGGGGCAATGGCCGCGCAGATTTCCTTTTCGCGCTCGGTCAGCGGAGACAGTTCCGGGCGGCCGCCGACATGCATATTGGAGCGCGCCTCGCCATCGGCGGGAATGCGGTTAAGACCCATGACCGGCTCGCCATCGATGATGATGATGCGCTTGTCGCCCTGGCGCACATCGGGCAGGTAGCGCTGCACCATGAAGGGCTCGCGATAATTCTGTTCGAACAGCTCGAGCAGGCTCGCCAGATTATGGTCGCCCTCCTGGATAAAGAACACGCCGGCCCCGCCATTGCCGTAGAGCGGCTTGACGATGATATTGCCGTGCTCGCGGCGGAAGGCGTGGATTTCGGCCCTGTCGCGCGTCACCAGCGTCGGCGGCATCAGATCGGGAAACTCGGTGACGAGGATTTTTTCCGGGGCGTTGCGCACGGCCGAAGGCGGATTGACTACCAGGGTATCGGGATGGATGCGCTCGAGCAGATGGGTGAGCGTGATGTAGTTCATGTCAAAGGGCGGGTCCTGGCGCATCAGCACCACGTCCTGGGTGGAGAGATCCACCCGTGCCGCTTCGCCCAGGATGAAATGCTGGCCCTTGGGGGCATCGGTCACCGTGATCGGCTGGGCCAAGGCGGACACGACCTCGCCCCGCAGCGACAGCGTGTCGGGCGTATAGTGCAGCAATTGGTGCCCGCGCGCCTGGGCTTCCAGCATCATGGCGAAGGTGGAATCGCCAGTCGGATTGATGGTTGAAACATGGTCCATCTGGACGGCGACTTTGAGCGACATGGCAATACTCACGCTGCAGGAAAGGCGTTGATGAGATGGCGTGGCCAGCGCCCGGGTGCAAGCAGAATCACGTCGAAACGGAAATCCTTGCCGGCCTCGGCCGGGTGGCGCGCCAGCCAATAATGCGCAGCACGCGTGATCCGCTGACGATTAATTGCGGCATGGGTGAGAAATTCGTCGGCGGCCCCGGCGCGGGCCTTGACCTCGACAAAGACGATGGCGCCCGCCTTTTCCACGACCAGGTCGATCTCGCCCATCGGGGTCTTATAGCGCCGGTCGCGCAACCGATAGAGTTTCAGCTGCAGGAACAGCGCCGCCAGCGTCTCGCCGCGATGACCACGGCGCTCGGCCGTGACCCGCTTCTTACTGGGTGTTCTTGCGGGCGAGCGCGGCATCATAGACTTCCTTGCGCTTGAGGCCGAAGCGCGCTGCGATCTCATCGACGGCCGCGCGCAGCGGCTGACCGGCCATGGCGTCCGCCAGCGCAGCCTGCCAGTCTTCGGCGGCCGGAGCGCTCGGCTCGGCCGCTCCGGCGACCACGATCACCGCTTCGCCTTTCGTCTCGCCCGCGCCGAACTGGCCGGCCAGTTCGGATAGCGAGCCGCGAGATGTGCGCTCGAAGCGCTTGGTCAGTTCGAGCGACACCACGGCCGGACGATCCCCCAGCACTTCGGCCATGCCGGCAAGGCTCGCGGCGAGGCGCCGGGGCGATTCGTAGAACACCAGCGTTTCACGTGAATCCTTGAGTTTTTCCAGGGCATTGGTGCGCGCACCCGCCTTGGGCGGCAGGAAACCGTGAAAGGCAAAGGCGTCGGTGGGCAGGCCTGCCACCACCAAAGCCGACAACAGGGCCGAGGCGCCGGGAATGGGAAAGACCGGCAAGTCCTTCTCGGCCAGCGCCCGAATCAGGGGGAAGCCGGGGTCGGACAGCAGCGGCGTGCCGGCATCCGAGATCAACGCAATGGCCGCTCCGCCCGCCACCAAAGCCGCTATATGGTCCGCCTTGTCTCGCTCATTGTGTTCATGCAGGGCCTGGCGTCGCGCCTTGATGCCATAGTGATCGAGCAGCTTTGCCGAAGTGCGCGTGTCTTCGCACAACACCAGTTCCGCCGCTGCCAGGGTCTCCAGCGCCCGCAGGGTGATGTCGCGCAAATTGCCGATCGGCGTGGCGACGACATAGAGCCCCGGCGCCAGGGGCGGAGCCTCAAATCGCGTGCCGGCGATGAAATAGTCCCTGCTCTCGCCGCTCATCGACTGACCTCGCCCATCTCAAACATTGGTTAACCATATGGGGCGACCTTGTTAACACATTGTGAGCATTCGCAGCGGCATCGGATGGAAATAGGGGAGAAAGGGGCGAGATGGGGCCGGCGCATGGTCCTGGCCGGGCTGGCCTCGACCCTGGCTGCCTGCTCGCCCGGCTCGCTGCAATGGGGTTCGCGCAGCTTCTCCCTGCCCTGGACCGGGGGCGAAGGCGGGCAGGGCGGTGGTCTATTGCCGGTCGCCAGCGCGCCGAAAGAACAGTTCGGGCGCGGGCGGGTCAGCGTCGCCTTGCTCCTGCCGCTCTCGGGCAATGCGGCGCTCAGCCAATTGGGCAAGGCGCTGGCCAATGCATCAAAGCTTGCCATCGCCTTCATCGAGGCCAATCCCAATATCGGTGAGAACATCACCATTTCGCTGCGCGACACCGGCGACAGCGCCGCCGGCGCCACCAGTGCGGCCAATGCCGCAGTGGCCGAGGGGGTCAAGCTCATCCTGGGTCCACTGACGGCCGAGCAGGTGACGGCAGCGGGTACTGTGGCGCGGGCGGCAGGCATTCCGCTGATCGGCTTTGCCAATAATAGCGCTGTGGCCGGTCCCGGGGTCTATGTGCTCAACGTCTTGCCGGAAACCGAGATGAAGCGGGCCGTGCGCTATCTGCGCGATCAGGGCCGGCGCGGCCCCGCAGGCATCTTTCCGGCGACACCCTATGGCGAAGCGCTGGCGACCGCCTTCCGGCAACAGGCCATCGCCGCCGGGTTCAATCCCAGCGCGGTCTACACCTTCTCTAACATCGCCGAAGCGCAGCAGATCGTTGATCAGGCCAGGCCGCTGATCGATCGCGGCATGATCGATGCGCTGTTCATTCCCGACCGCGCCAGCGCCGGCACCTTTGCCGGGCTCCTAGCTCAAGGCGGTGTCACTGGCGACATGGTGCAATTGGTCGGCTCGGCCGACTGGGCAAACGATGCCGCCCTGTTGCGCAGCCCTGCCTTGGCCGGGGCAATCTTTCCGGCTGTGGACGAGGCCGGGCTCAATGCCATTCGCGCCGACTATGCGGCGCGTTTTGGTGGCAATCCACCGCAAATGGCCACCATCGCCTATACCGCCACCATCCTGGCCAATGTGAACACCCTCTCGCTGGCCACCCCGCCCTATGAGGCGAGCCTGCTGACCAATCCGGCCGGATTTGCCGGACGCGATGGCCTGTTCCGGCTGTTTGCAAATGGTCGCAGCGATTATGCGCTGGTGATCAGGCGAATCGAAGCGGGCGGCGTCACAACCAATGTGGATGGGGCGAAGATCTAGCCCAGGATATCCCGGCTCTGAATACGGCTCACCCCCGCCGCTTCCATGTCGGCCCAGGCGTGTTCCAGCGAGCCATTGGCATTGATGGCCCGCGTCGCATCTTCGATTACCGTGACATCAAACCCACCGGCAGCGCCGTCCAGCGCCGTCCAGGCGACGCAGAAATCGGTGGCCAGGCCGACGACATAGAGCCGGCCGACATCGCGCTCATTGAGATAGCCGGCAAGGCCCGTCAGGGTCTGGCGATCGGCCTCCTGGAAGCCCGAATAGCTGTCGATCGATCGGTTGTAGCCCTTGCGGATGATCAGCTGGGCCTGGGGAATGTCGAGGTCGCGGCTCAGTTCGGCACCGCGCGTCTGCCACACGCAGTGATCTGGCCAGAGCACCTGGGTGCCATAGTCCAGTTCGATCGTCTCGAATGGCGCCTTGCCCGGATGCTGGCTGGCAAAGGAGATGTGGTCCGCCGGGTGCCAGTCCTGGGTGCACACCACGTTCCTGAAGCGGGTGGCCAGCTTGTTGATCAGCGGCACGATCTCGTCGCCGCCGGCCACTGCCAGATTGCCTCCGGGCAGGAAATCATACTGCACATCCACAACGATCAGGACGTCTTCTGGAGCGATGGCAATGGTCATGTTTTCGGCGTCTCCCGGTCTACCCACTCGGCGCGAATGAGGCCGCGCACGGAATTGCCCAGCCAGATTGCCTCGGCGGCACGCAGATCGGCAAGGGTGAGGACGCGCTCTTCTGCCTTGCCTTGAGCGATCAGCTCGGCCCGGAGCGTACCGGGCAGGAGGCCGGAGGTGAGCGGCGGGGTGAAGAGCTTTCCATCCCGCTCGACGAAGAGATTGGTGAAACTACCCTCGGTCAATTCGCCGCGCTCATTGGTAAAGACCAGCTCATCCAGTCCGCGCAGGTCATGCGCCCGCTGGCGTGGCCCATCGTAGAAGGCGCGATTGGTGGTCTTGTGGGCCAGCCAGAGGCTGCCTGAATCCAGGATTTCCTCGGCAATGGCGAACCGGAATTTTTCCGGTGTCGGGGGCAGGGGCACCGCGCTCAGGTCCAACCCGGCATCCGACAGGGTCAGACGTACTCGCATCGGCCCCGTCCAATCCACCGCTTTGGCGGCAAGATAAGCACCCGCCGACTCACGCGTGACCGGCAGGGCAAAATAGGCCGCCGAACCGACCAGCCGGTCCAGATGCCGGTCGAGCAGAACATAGCCGTCCTCCGGCGTCCATTTGAAGGTTTCGATCAAGGTCACGGGCGGGGCCGGATCGGCAAGAAAGGACAATTTGAGCAAGGCCTCCGCATATTCGTCGCTGCCTACCGAATCGGCGACGATTCCGCCCCCAACCCCGATCTCGCCCTGGCCATGCCGGTCGATCACCGCCGTACGAATGGCAACATTGAAGCTGAAATCGCCTGATGGGGCCACATAACCGATCGACCCGGTATAGAGCCCGCGCGGTGCGGCCTCGACATCGTTGATGATTTCCATGGCCCTGACTTTGGGCGCTCCAGTAACCGATCCGCAGGGAAAAAGGTTCTCGAGCACCTCGGCGATACCGACGTCCGGGCGCTTCAGCGCCTCGATCCCCGAGGTCATGGTATGCAGGCTTCTATAGGTCTCGACCGTGAACAGGTCTGTCACCCGGACCGAGCCAATCTCGGCGATGCGCCCCAGATCGTTGCGCAGCAGGTCGACAATCATCAGGTTCTCGGCCCGGTTCTTGGGGTCGGCAGCCAGCGCCGCCCGTCCAGCCTGATCCTCGGCCGATGACAAACCGCGCTTCAGCGTTCCCTTCATCGGCCGGGCCTTCAGCCGGTCACCCTCACCCGAGACGAAAAGTTCGGGGGAGCGCGAGAGAACATGGTGGTCGCCGGCGTGGATATAGGCGCCATAGGCGACGGGCTGGCTTTGCGCCAGCGTTCGGTAGAGCCCAAGCGGATCACCCTCAAGAGCGAAGCGGGCGCGCAAGGTGAGATTGACCTGGTAGGTGTCGCCGGCAGCGATCAGCGCCTTCACCCGCTCGAAGGCGGGCAGGTATTGTTCGAGCGTCCAGGACGGTGTGAGGCCCGTCGCCCGTCCCTCGGGAGCGTCCGCGAAGAGCGCTGAGACTTCGGGGCCGGTCAGACGCTGTAGCGCGTCGTAAAGGCCAAACCAGATGAGCGGGGTGTTGCTGCGCTCGGGGAGCAGGCCGGCGAGCCGTTCCTCGAACACAAGGCCCAGCTCATAGGCCAGATAGCCAGCGGCCCAGAGGCGCTGCTGCCCGGCCCCCGCGATTCGCTCCAGCGCCTGCCGGGCCTCGGTGGCCGTATGGGCCACCAGCACCTCGCGCGGGTTCTGGAACAACAAGTTCTGGCCGTCAGGATTGAGATTGTCGTGCAGCAGCACGGTGCCGGGCGTGATCATGGACCGCTTCTAATGTTTTCCACTGCCGCTGTAATCTCTGTCATCGGGCATGCAGCTATGCCAACTTGCATGGCCAGGGCAAGACGGACGGCCGATCTTGGGGAAATTCCCCGATCCGCGCGCTTGAAGCGTTCATGACACCCCCCTATATACGCCCCGAGGCCCCAATTCGGGGCGTGGAATTTATAGAAACCTACGAGGGACCCCGGCCCCTTTTCGGGCCAGGAAGCTGCTTTCATTGAGAGGGCTTCCATGGCGGGTTTGCTGAGAGAGAGGCAGAGTAAATGGCTAAAGTCATCGGTATCGACCTGGGTACCACCAATAGCTGCGTGGCCGTGATGGACGGCAGCAATCCCAAGGTCATCGAAAATGCGGAAGGCGCGCGGACCACGCCCTCCATGGTTGCCTTTTCCAAGGACGGCGAGCGCCTGGTCGGCCAGCCGGCCAAGCGGCAGGCAGTGACCAATCCGGAAAACACCCTGTTTGCAGTCAAGCGCCTGATCGGTCGCCGCTTCGAAGACAAGACCGTCGAGAAGGACAAGGGCCTGGTGCCCTACAAGATCGTCAAGGCCGACAATGGCGACGCCTGGGTGGAAGCCAATGGCGACAAGTTCTCGCCGTCGCAGATTTCGGCCATGGTGCTGCAGAAGATGAAGGAAACCGCCGAGAGCTATCTCGGGGAGACCGTGACGCAGGCCGTGATCACCGTTCCGGCCTACTTCAATGACAGCCAGCGCCAGGCGACCAAGGATGCCGGCAAGATTGCGGGCCTGGATGTGCTGCGCATCATCAACGAGCCGACTGCGGCCGCGCTTGCCTATGGCCTGGACAAGAAGAATTCGGGCACCATCGCGGTCTATGACCTTGGCGGCGGTACCTTCGATATCTCCATCCTCGAGATCGGCGATGGCGTGTTCGAGGTGAAGTCCACCAATGGCGACACCTTCCTGGGTGGTGAAGACTTCGACATGCGTCTGGTCGACTACCTGGCCGACGAGTTCAAGAAAGAGCAGGGCATCGACCTGCGCTCGGACAAGCTGGCTCTGCAGCGTTTGAAGGAAGCTGCCGAAAAGGCCAAGATCGAGCTGTCGAGCTCGACCCAGACCGAAATCAACCTGCCCTTCATCACCGCCGATGCCTCGGGGCCGAAGCACCTGACGCTCAAGCTCAGCCGCTCCAAGCTCGAAAGCCTGGTGGAAGACCTGATCCAGCGCACCATCGACCCCTGCAAGCAGGCGATGAAGGACGCCGGTGTTTCGGCCAGCCAGATCGACGAAGTGGTGCTGGTGGGCGGCATGAGCCGCATGCCCAAGGTGCAGGAAGCGGTCAAGCAGCTGTTCGGCAAGGAGCCGCACAAGGGCGTCAACCCGGACGAAGTGGTGGCGCTGGGCGCGGCCATTCAGGGCGGTGTGCTGCAGGGCGACGTCAAGGACGTGCTGCTGCTCGACGTGACCCCGCTCTCGCTGGGCATCGAAACCCTGGGGGGCGTCTTCACCCGCCTGATCGATCGCAACACCACCATCCCGACCAAGAAGAGCCAGACCTTCTCGACCGCCGAGGACAATCAGAATGCGGTGACCATCCGCGTGTTCCAGGGCGAGCGTGAAATGGCGGCGGACAACAAGCTCTTGGGTAATTTCGACCTGGCCGGCATTCCGCCGGCGCCGCGTGGCGTGCCGCAG
>Ga0207814_100071_pt1 | contig 104231 bp, 106 predicted proteins | sample TtaePargueraPR_7_FD_187755 | JGI IMG/M metagenome (GOLD analysis project Ga0207814, IMG submission 187755) | Aerobic enrichment media microbial communities from Bioluminiscent Bay, La Parguera, Puerto Rico - Tt and P1 (2) (SPAdes) | ecosystem: Environmental > Aquatic > Marine > Unclassified ...
CCAAGACCTCAATCCGAACCGAGCCGACGAGCACTATCGGTGGCGACCAGATTGCGATGATCCTTCAGAACTCCTTGGCGGCGAGGGCCCGTTCACAGTCCTTCTGGGTGCATCATGCACATAGCTTTTGAGGTTATCCTGCCGAAAGCCCCGAGGTTTCAGAACTCTTGAGAGTCCTTCTCTCCACATTCATCCCAGAAATCCGCGTTCTTCTGGGCTCCCATCTCAATAGAGCAATCGCTGTTAGGCTTACTGCTTTGTAGACCGACTGGGCCCGCCTACGGCTTCGGCGGAACGCAGGTCCCGACGGAGCGCCCCTCCTGGCTTGTGACAGCCAGATATGTGGTGCGATATGGTCGTCCAGGGTTGCCAAGGCGCTCCAACAGGACGTCAAGCATAGACTGGGCCTGCTGCGTCACGCTTGGCCCGATGACTTCGAAGAAGTTTGCGTGCTCGTTTGACAGGTCCGTGCGGCCCAACAGGATGACCGACAGGTCACGCGGAATTTCGATCCCGTGGGCTGCCAATCCCTCGCGGAAACGGAGCCCGCTTTCGACACCCCAGACAATGAGCGCAGTCCAAGGCAAGGAGCTGTCAGCGTTTCGAGACGCAGCGATCCTTTCTATGGCGAGCTCCAGGTATTTTTCGTGTGGCCAGGCCGGGATTTCCAGCAATCGGCCTGCTTCCCCGTCACAGAGCTCCAAAAAGCGAATCTTGCCCAGTTCGGTGGCGAGCAAAAAATGGGACGTCGTGACCAAGCCGATCCGCTCGTGCCCGCGGCTCTGCAAGTTCGCAATCGCCCGGCCGATGGATGTACCCCACTCCACCCCCACCGCGTCGACCTCTGTCCCCGCCAACACGGCCCCATCCACGACAATGGCGCTGGTCTTGAGCTTTATCGCCTGGAGCATCTCGATGCTGATCGTTTCGAACGAGGACTGGAGTATGCAACCGTCAAAGCCAGGCAGATTTCGCAGCACGCGCAATCCGTCGCGGCTGTCGGTGTAAGACACTTCTACCACACTGTGTCCTGCCGCCTGCAGCTTGTCCTGCAATAGCTCAAGCACCGCTCGTCCGCGCCTTATGCTGGTTGACCTGCGGAGCAGGAGGAAGGACCGGCCTTCTGACCCGCGTACAGCTGTGTCCGGGCCCTCGGACCGATCAACCCTGTCGACCCCGCCGACGAAGAAGGTGCCTCTGCCTGTCTCCGCCGATATGCGGCCCTCCGCCTTCAACCGCTCGGTGACTTTCTGCACCGCGGTCTGAGACAGAGAGAATTGCGACATGAGCGAGCGAACGGTGGGCAGCCGGTCCCCAGGTGATGCCTTTCGGGCCATGTCTTCGAGAAAAGCTTCCAGGCGTGCCAAATCCGTCTTCATGCCCATACAATACAATACGCATTCACTTTCACAATCCCCGCAGAACGAACTTGCGTCCGCCTGCAAGTCGTGCAATATGTGTCATACATATTGTATTGTATGTTGCGCAGCAGGGAGGAAATCATGCGCTTTAGAGCTACGCTACCACTTCTGGGACTCTTGGCAGGTGTCGCTCCGGCACTCGCGCAAGAGGCCGAGGTCATTCACTGGTGGACTTCGGAAGGAGAATCCAAGGCCGCCCGCGTTCTGGCTGACGCATTCGAGGCATCTGGCGGCACCTGGGTCGACAATGCGATCGCTGGAGCTTCGGCAGCGCGTCAGGCCTCATTCACGCGCATCGTTGCCGGCGACCCTCCGGAGGCTAGCCAGTTCAATTCCGGCCGCGAGTTCGAGGACCTTGCTGCCCAGGGGCTTCTGACCGACATCTCGGCGGTGGCCCAGGAGGGAAATTGGGATCAAACGGTGCCTCAGGCGCTGCTTGCCTCGGCACAGATCGACGGCAAAGTCTTCGCAATGCCCATGAATATTCATGGACGCAACTGGATCTGGTTCAATGCCAAGCTTCTGGAAGAGGTCGGTGCAGAGGTTCCCGCCGGCTGGGGCGAGGATATGTTTGTGGCGCTCGACAAACTCAAGAGCGCTGGCAAGGTGCCGTTGGCTCTGTCGGGAACGCCGTCATATGAGCTGTCGCTCTTCGAATCCATCCTGCTCGATATAGGCGGAGCAAACCTCTGGTATGGATTGTACCAGCACCAGGCGCCGGAGGCGTTCGCCAGCGCCGAGCTTCGTCAGGCCTTCGAGACCTATGCTCGCCTTCGTGACTATGTCGACGTCGGGTCTCCAGGTCGCACCTGGAACGCCGCGACGAACATGGTCATCACCGGCGAGGCGGGGTTCACGTCGCTGGGCGATTGGGCCAAGGCCGAGTTCGCAGCGGCCGGCCAGACCGCGGGCGTCGACTACGGATGCATCCTTCCCGACGGGGTATTGCAGATCGGCGGCGACGTCTTCGTCTTCCCCAAGCTCAGCGATGACGATGCCATCAAGGCGCAGCAACTGCTGATCGAGACGCTCGCGGACAATACGACGCTGCGCAATTTCAATGCGGCCAAGGGATCGATACCGCCACGTGCCGATGTTGACATGACCGGGACCGACGTCTGCGCCGAAAAGGGCAGTGCGGCCCTTCAAATCAGCGACACCAATGTGCCCAGGCTCACCATGTTGCAGCCTTCCTCGGTGGCAGGAGAAATCCAGGATCTCATCTCCCAGTTCTGGAATGATCCGTCTCTCGACATTGAGACCGCGATCGCCCGCTACACCGAGATCGTCCTGAACGGCTGACCGGTTCTGGACGACAGCCCATCGGCATTTTGGGATGCCGGTGGGCCAGCCATGGAGATTGTCTATGAAGATCAGGTCCGCCCAGGTCGCGCTGCTGCCCATGTTCGCCATTGTCGCTACCGTCTATGTCGGCAGCATTTTGTGGACCATTGGGATTTCCCTCACCCCATCACGCTCTTTGCCCATCTACGAGTTCGTGGGCCTCGAGCAGTATGTAGCCCTCTTCCGCAGTTCCCGCTGGACCACGTCGCTCGTGAACATGCTCGTCTTCGGGGCTGGCTATATCGGCGGCTGCCTGGCGCTGGGCTATCTGATGGCGATATTCATTGACCAGAAGGTTCGGGCGGAAAATGCCCTGCGAACCATCTTCCTTTATCCCCATGCGATGTCGTTCATCGTGACCGGCCTGGTGTGGCAATGGATCATGAGTCCGACAGAGGGCATCCAGGATTTTGTCCGTGGCCTGGGCCTGACTGGCTTTACCTTCGACTGGATCGTTCGACCCGACATGGCCATGTATGCGGTGATCATCGCCGGCATCTGGCATGGAGCGGGCTTCGTCATGGCGCTTCTTCTGGCCGGGCTGCGTGGGGTCGATACGGAAATCTGGAAAGCCGCCCGCATCGACGCCGTTCCGGCCTGGCGGATGTACCTGCACGTCGTCACGCCGATCCTGGTGCCGGTCTTTGTCACCTGTGCGGTGCTGCTCTCCACTCATGCGATCAAGTCCTACGACATCGTCGTGGCGATGACCAAAGGTGGGCCAGGCATCGCCACCGAGGTGCCGGCGAAATTTGTGATGGACTACCTGTTTGAGCGCAGCAGCGTCGGGCGTGCCGCGGCCGCCGCAACCGTGATGCTGATGATGGTCATGGCCGTCGCCGCGCCGGTTCTGTATGCGCGCGCCGCCGCAGCAAAAGGATGAACGCCATGTCGATTAGTGAACGGCGCCCGTGGAAGACTGTTTCGCCCGCGCGCATCGGAACCTATGCATTCCTTCTGGTCTGCGCCCTGTTCTTTGCGATGCCGCTCTTCATCATGCTGATGACCTCCTTCAAGACGATGGAGGAAATCCGCAGCGGCTCCATCTTCAGCCTGCCCTCAGCGCCCGATCTCGGCGCATGGGTCAAAGCCTGGTCAGCGGCCTGTACCGGAGTGGCCTGCGACGGGATCAGCGTCGGCTTCTGGAACTCGGTCCGCATCCTGATCCCGAGCGTCATCCTTTCGGTCCTGTTGGGCGCCGTCAACGGTTACGCCTTGGCGCATTGGAACTTCCGCTGGGCCGGTATTGCTTTTGGCCTCTTGATGACTGGCGCATTCATTCCGCACCAGGTCTACGTCTATCCACTGGTTCAGCTGTTCGCCTGGTCGGGCACGTTCGGCACCCTGGCTGCGATTATCGCCGTCCATGTGATCTTCGGCATGCCCGTCATGACCCTCATATTCCGCAACTACTTTGTCTCGATACCCGAAGAGATCTTCAAGGCAGCGCGCATGGATGGGGCTGGCTTCTGGTGGGTGTTCTTCGCGATCATGCTGCCCATGTCGACGCCCATCATGATTGTGGCGGTGATCTGGCAGGTGACCGGGATCTGGAATGACTTTGTTCTCGGTCTGATTTTCGCCGGGCGGGAAAACCTGCCCATGACCGTGCAACTGAACAATATCGTCAACTCGCAGTTCGGCGAGCGCGAATACAACGTGGACATGGCGGCCACCATCCTCACGGCCTTGGTGCCGCTCGTCCTCTACTTCATTTCCGGCCGCTGGTTCGTGCGCGGCATCGCCGCCGGCGCAGTCAAAGGATAGGGCAATGTCATCAGTATCCGTCAAAAATCTCGAAGTTCGCTTCGGTGAGCATGCTGTTCTCAAGAACCTTGATATCGACATCAAGTCGGGCGAGTTCCTGGTCCTTCTCGGTTCGTCAGGGTGCGGCAAATCCACGTTGCTCAACACCATAGCGGGGCTCATCGAGCCATCGGGTGGGACCATTTCGATTGAGGACAGGGATGTCACCCATGAAGACCCGAGCAAGCGGGGTCTGGCCATGGTGTTCCAGAGTTACGCGCTCTATCCCAAGATGTCGGTACGCGGCAATCTCGGGTTTTCGCTCCGTGTCAATCGCGTACCCAAGGCCGAGCGCAACAAGCGCGTCGAAGAGGTTGCGCGGTTCCTCCAGATTACCGAACTGCTGGACCGTCGCCCGGCCCAGTTGTCGGGCGGTCAGCGCCAGCGTGTCGCGATCGGCCGGGCGCTGGTCCGCGAGGCCAAGGTCTTCATGTTCGACGAGCCGCTGTCGAACCTTGATGCCAAGCTGCGCGCGGAACTCAGGGTGGAGATCAAGCGCCTGCATCGCAGCGTGGGCAATACCATGATCTACGTGACCCATGACCAGGTGGAGGCTCTGACGCTGGCCGACCGGATCGCCGTGATGAAGGATGGGATCATCCAGCAGCTCGGTTCTCCCGAGGACATCTATGATCGGCCCCGCAATCGCTATGTGGCCGGGTTCATCGGGACCCCCCGGATGAATTTCATCGGGGGTGAGCTGCTGGTTGAGCAGCAGGGCGTGCCGATGTTTAAGGCGGAGGCGTTCGGCTTCTCGCTCGAAGGCTACGATTTCGAGAAGTACCCCACGCAGGCCAGCGCCGTGGAACTGGGGATCCGGCCCGAATTGCTCACGATCGTGGACGCGGACCACGCCTCGGCCAAGGTTCGAGCCACGGTCGATCTCACCGAGATGCTGGGCGCCGAATCCATCATTTGGTGCGACGTGGCCGGTCAGCAGATCGCCGTTCTTGTTCAGGGAAAGCCTGGCGTTAAGCCTGGCGACACGATCGGGATGGCTTTCGATCCCGCCACGGCTTCCCTGTTCGACGCCGCCAGCGGCCTTCGGCTCTAGGGGCAAGAGCATGGCAGTCGGGGCTTTCGACTCCTTCATCACCCGCAGCTGGTTCGACAGCGCGGCGTTGGACATTTGGAGCGATACATCCACCTTGCAGGCTTGGCTTGATGTCGAGGCGGGCCTCGCAGAGGCCGAAGCGCAGCTTGGCCTCGTGCCTTCGGAATGTGCCAGGGCCATCAAGGACAATGCAAAGGCGGAGCTTTTCGATCTGGCGTGTCTGGACCGGGACATCCGCCACGCTCAGCATCCCTTCGTGCCAGTGCTCAAGCAGTTTGAAGTCCTGTGTGGCGAACCTGCCGCCGGCTTCATCCACCTTGGTGCCACCACGCAGAACATCTTCGACACGGCCGTCTCGCTGCAGATGCGACGGACCCACGATCTGATCCTGGATACATTGGACAAGGCAATAGCCCGGCTCCGGGCGCTGGCAGGCGCCCATGCAACAACGCTGCAGGCGGGCCGGACACACGGGCAGCATGCCTTGCCGATGACCTTTGGCTTCAAGGTTGCCGGCTGGGTCGACGAACTGGAGCGCGGCAGGGCGCGGCTCGCGGAGCGGTTTGACGGCTCTTTCGTGGCCTCGCTCGGCGGCGCCATCGGGACCGGCGCTGCGCTTGATGGCATGGGGCGCGACGTCGAGGCTCGCCTAGCGCAGGTGCTCGGATTGAAACCCGCGGGCCTCGCCATTCGCTCGAGCTATGACCGCGTGGCAGACTATGTGTCGAGCCTGGGCGTGCTGATAGGCGGCCTCGAGCGCGTCGCCCAGGACATCGTCTTTCTTCAACGGACCGAGATTGGCGAGGTGCGCGAAGCCTTCCATCACGGCAAGGTCGGCAGCTCGACCATGGCCCAGAAGCGCAACCCCTCGACCTGCCTGCGCATTGTCAGTCTCTGCCGGCTTGTTCGGGCTCGCATGCCACTATGCCTCGAAGGGCTCGTGCGGATGGATGAGGGAGATTCTTCCTCGACCAATGTCACGGACGTCACGCTGCCCGAGATCGCCATTCTCGCCGCATCTGCAGTGGCTGGGCTGGCCGCAGTTTCCGACGGACTGGTGGTCGACGGGGCCGCCATGGAAAGGAACCTGGCGATCACCGGCGGACTGATCAACTCCGAAGCGATCATGATGCGGCTGGCACCCAGGATAGGCCGCCACGCCGCCCACCATCTGCTCTACGAAGCCGCCCAGGGTGCCCTGTCGGAGGGGCGAGCGTTTTCGATGGTCCTGCAGGAGCGGGCCGGAGAAATTGGCATCACCGGTGATGAAATGAGGCAACTGATGGATCCCTCAGGCTATGTAGGGGACTCGGTGAAGATTGCCCGAAGAACTGCCAACGGCGATGAAACAAGCCATGTCACAAACCCGAATAACGACCCACCTTGAGCGATCTCGTGATGATGAGGACCGTCTCTGTGTCCGCAAATGCCTTAAGCTCCGATTCATTTGATTCAACATGGGTCCGGAGTGCGCCCCATATCGGACATTAGCTCCTTTGTGTTTCCATCCTCATACCTGCTGGTCGGATCTTGCTCCGCTGGAATAGTCCCCACCGGTTCGGTCCCCAACGGCCAACTCTGGGACGGCGGGTAGCTCACCTTTCCCGATAAATTATGGATCGTTCCAAATATCCGCTTGACGACCACTGATGCCATTCGTTAGTAAATAGGAACGTTCCAAAACTGGTTTTGGAATGCAGTGGACCGATGAGTAGTTCGTCCGCTGAGCTGCGTCACCGGCGAGCTGTCGGTGTCCTGCGCATCGAGAACAACAGAGACAGCGATGACCAAGATTGTCAGCGCCGCGGAAGCGGCTGCCCGGATTTCTGACGACTGCGTGGTGACGGTTTCATCGTCCTCCTCGCTGGGTTGTCCCGATCTGGTGCTCGAGGCCATCGGCGCGCGTTTCGAGGCCGAGGGCCATCCGCGCAACCTGACGACCCTGCACCCGATTGCCGCAGGCGACATGTATGGGGTCAAGGGCATCGACCACATCGCCAGGGATGGACTGCTGACCCGCGTCCTTGCCGGCTCCTACCCCTCGGGGCCATCCAGCCTGCCAATGCCGCAGATCTGGCGGATGATCGAGGACAATCGCGTCGCCGCCTATAACGTGCCTTCGGGCATCCTGTTCGACATGCACCGCGAGGCGGCCGCCCGGCGCCCCGGCGTGCTGACGCAGGTGGGGCTCGATACTTTCGCCGATCCGGTCCGCCAGGGCTGTGCCATGAACGAGAAGGGTGCCGCCGCACCCATCGTTCACCGCGTCGAATTTGGTGGTCAGAGCTGGCTGCACTTCCCCAATATCCAGCCCGACGTCTGCATCCTCAGGGCCACGACGGCCGATGAGTGGGGCAACCTCACCTACGAGCACGAAGGCGCCTATCTCGGCGGGCTCGAACAGGCCATCGCCACCCGCAACAATGGCGGCCTCGTCATTGCCCAGGTGAAGCGCGTGACCGCCTCGGGATCGCTGCGGCCCCATGACGTGCGCGTGCCGGGACACCTGGTCGATCTGGTGGTGATCGATGCGCTCCAGAAGCAGACCTGCGAGACAGACTACGATCCGGCCATTTCCGGGCAGGTCATGCGACCCTGGAGCAGCTTTCGCCTCGCCCAGCACGGCGTCGAAAAGGTCATAGCACGCCGCGCGGCCATGGAACTCAAGGGCGGCATGACGGCCAATCTGGGCTTTGGCATCAGCGCCATGGTGCCGCGCATCCTGCTTGAGGAAGGGCATCCCAAGGCGGTGACTTGGGCCATCGAACAGGGCGCCGTCGGGGGCATGCCGCTCACCGATTTCGCCTTCGGTTGCGCGGCCAATGCCGATGCCTACATGCCTTCGCCACAGCAATTCATCTATTTCCAGGGCGGCGGGTTCGACGTGTCCTTCCTCTCCTTCCTGGAAGTGGACGTGGAGGGGAATGTCAACGTCTCCAAGCTGGGCAAGAAGCCCTACCTGACGGCTGGCTGCGGCGGCTTTGTCGATATCACCGCCAATGCCCGCAAGATCGTGTTCTCGGGCTGGTTCGAGGCGGGGGCGGACGTTGCCCTGACCGAGACCGGCATCCGCATCGACCGGCCGGGCAAGTTCACCAAGATGGTCGAAGCGGTCGAGCATGTGACCTTTTCCGGTCGCCGGGCACGCGAACTGGGTCAGGACATTATTTACGTCACCGAGCGCTGCGTGATGCGCCTCACCCCGACCGGTTTGGTGGCGACCGAAATCATGCCCGGTATCGATCCGCAGGCGCATATCGTCGATGCCAGCCAGGGCCGCGTGCGCCTCGCCGCCGATGCCATCACCATGCCGGCTACGCTGTTCGGGACGGGTCTGATGGGGTGGCAGCCATGAGCCAGGTTCACCTCGATATTCGCGGCTCGATCGCGGAGATCCGCCTCGACAATCCTAGCAAGCTCAACGCCTTCACGGTCGAGATGCTGGCCCAGCTTGCGGCACACCTCGAAGTGGCCGAAGGCCATCGCGATGTCGCCTGCCTGCTAGTGACGGCAGCTCCGGCCAAGGCCTTCTGCTCGGGTGCCGACATCAATGCCTGGGGTGGCCTGTCGCCGGCCGAATTCGCCCGCGACTGGGTGCGCGGCGGCCACCGCATCTTCGACCGGTTGGCGCGGCTGGCCAAGCCCAGCATTGCCGTGCTCGGCGCGCACGCTTTCGGCGGCGGGCTGGAACTGGCAGCGGCCTGCGATGTGCGGGTCATGGCCCCGGGAGCGACAATTGCACTGCCCGAAGCAGGTGTCGGCATCGTGCCGGGCTGGTCGGGTACGTGCCGCCTCGCACGGCTGCTGCCGGAACCAATGCTCAAGGAAATGGCTCTGTTTGGCCGGCGGATCGGTGCAGACCGATGCCTCGAGGTCGGGTTCGTTGCCGACGTGGCGGAGGACCCGCTGGCGGTGGCTGAGGCCATGGCGACGCGCGTGGCGGAGCTGTCGCCCCGGGCGGTCGAGATCGCCAAGACCATGATCCATGCCGCACGCGACGAAGACACGGGGGCGATGATCGAGGCGCTGGGGGGCGCCGCCATTGCGGCCAGCGGCGACCGGGCCGAGGGCGTCCAGGCCTTCCGCGACAAGCGCAAACCCAAATTTCCGGGGCACTGAATCATGGACATGACCGTCATTCCCTCGACCCGCACCGGCCTCCCGACCGAACCCTTTATCGGGCGTCACTTCATCAATGGCGCGTGGCGCGACAGCGCCGACGGCGCCACGTTCGAGCGGATCGCGCCGTCCCATGGCGTTGTTGTCAGCCGCAGTGCGAGGGGCGGCGAGGCCGAAGCCGAGGCTGCGATCAAGGCAGCGCGTGCCGCCTTCGATAGTGGCGTGTGGAGCCGGATTTCGGGCAAGGCGCGGGGCGAGGTCCTGCTGCGCGTGGCCGACCTGATCGCCGCCAATGTCGACCGTTTCGCACTGATCGAGACGCTGGAAACGGGCAAGCCGATCACCCAGGCCCGCAACGAAATTTCCGGTGCCGCCGATCTCTGGCGCTATGCGGCGGCGCTGGCCCGCACCACCAAGGGCGACAGCCACAATACCCTCGGCGAGGACATCCTCGGGGTGGTGATCAAGGAGCCGATCGGGGTCGTCTCGGTGATCACCCCGTGGAACTTCCCGTTCTGGATCCTGAGCCAGAAGCTGCCCTTCGCCCTCGCGGCAGGCTGCACCTGCGTGGTCAAGCCGTCCGAGATGACCCCATCGACTACGGCCATGCTGGGCGAACTGCTCAACGAGGCCGGCCTGCCGGCGGGCGTCGTCAACATCGTGCTTGGCTATGGCCAGCCGGTGGGCGCGACCATGGCCGCGCACCGCCTGGTCGACATGGTCACCTTCACCGGCTCCACCGCCGTGGGTAAGGCGATCTCGGCGGCGGCATCGGGCACGCTCAAGAAGGTCGCGCTCGAGCTGGGCGGCAAGAACCCGCAGGTGATCTTTCCCGATGCCGACCTCGAAAGCGCCGCCGATGCGGTGGTGTTCGGTGTCTATTTCAATGCCGGCGAATGCTGCAATTCGGGCAGCCGCATCATCGTGCACGAGGATATCGCCGAGGCTTTCACGGCCCGGGTGATCGAACTCTCGCGCCAGGTGGCCTTCGGCGATCCGCTCGATCCGCGCACCCAAGTGGGGGCGATCGTCACCCCGCAGCACCAGGACAAGATCGACGGCTATGTCAGGGCCGCAGTGGCCGCCGGCGCCAGGCTTGGGCTGGGTGGCGAGCGCCTCTCGGTGCCCGGGCTCAATGGCGACTTCTACCAGCCCACGGTGGTGACAGGGGTGACACCGGACATGGCCATTGCCCGCGAAGAGGTCTTCGGTCCCGTCCTGTCGGTGCTGACCTTCCGGACGATGGACGACGCCATCGCCATTACCAATGACGCCGCCTACGGCCTCTCGGCCGGGGTGTGGAGCGAGAACGTGCACACGGTGCTCGAATTCTCGCGCCGGGCCCAGGCCGGGACGGTCTGGAGCAATACCTGGATGGACGGTTTCCCCGAACTGACCTTCGGCGGGGTGAAGGAAAGCGGCCAGGGCCGGGAAATCGGGTCCTACGGCCTGGAAGAATTTCTCGAGGTGAAATCACTCGTCATGCGCATCGGGCGCACGCGGGCGCCTTGGGTGAATGCCCGCTGATCGATTGGTCGGCGGGAGGATGAAGACGCATGCGCAGGGAGGATCCAAATGCGTGGTCTTAATATGTCAACCGCGGTCGTTACGGCCGCAATGATGCTCACTTCGGGCGCAGCCATCGCCCAGGAACAGGTGGAAGTGCTGCACTGGTGGACATCGGGTGGCGAAGCTGCTGCCCTCAATGTCCTCAAGGAGGACCTGCAGGCCCAGGGCATCGGCTGGCTCGATATGCCCGTGGCCGGTGGCGGTGGCGAAGGCGCCATGACCGTGCTGCGTGCCCGCGTCACCGCAGGCTCGCCACCCACGGCCGTGCAGATGCTGGGTTTCGACATCCTGGACTGGGCTGCCGAAGGTTCGCTCGGCAACCTCGATGAAGTCGCCGCGGCCGAAGGCTGGGATGCTGTCGTGCCGACAGCACTGCAGGGCTTTGCCAAGTATGACGGCCATTGGGTCTCGGCCCCGGTCAATGTCCATTCGACCAACTGGGTCTGGGCCAACAAGGCGATCCTGGATGAACTCGGGCTAGCCCAGCCCACGACCTGGGACGAATTCGTGGCGGCGATGCAGGCAGCCAAGGATGCCGGTTATGTCGGACTCGCCCATGGTGGGCAGCCCTGGCAGGAAGCAACGATGTTCGACTCTGTCGTGATCGGGGCCGGCGGTACAGACCTCTACAAGCGCGCCTTCATGGACCTTGATCCCGCAGCGCTCAGCTCTCCGGAAATGGTCGAGGCGTTCACGCGTATGGAGACCCTGCGCAGTTTCGTGGACGACAATTTCTCGGGCCGCGACTGGAACCTGGCTTCGGCCATGGTGATCAACAAGGAAGCCGCCTTCCAGATCATGGGTGACTGGGCCAAGGGCGAGTTCCTGAATGCCGGAAAGGTTCCCGGAACAGACTTCCTCTGCTTCCGCGTGCCCGGTTCGGAAGGAACGGTGACATTCAATGCCGACCAGTTCGCCATGTTCAACGTCAACGAGGGCTTCCGCCCGGCGCAGCAGAAGATGGCTTCGGCGATCATGTCTCCCTCATTCCAGATCGCTTTCAATAAGGTCAAGGGCTCGGTGCCGGCACGAACGGACGTTTCCGGCGATGAACTCGACGCCTGCGGTCAACAGGGCATGGCCGAACTCGCAGCCGCTGCCGAAGCCGGCACGCTGCTCGGCTCGGCAGCCCAGGGTCATGCTCACCCGGCGGCCGTCAAGAACGCCATCTATGACGTCGTCACCGCCCACTTCAACGGCGAATACGATGCCGCAACGGCGGCTCAGGAGCTCGCGGCTGCGGTAGCGGCCGCCCAGTAAGCCCTCCCGGGCGGGGTCGGGCTCAGGTCCGGCCCCAACTGGCTCCCCAACGAGCCGGCTGACTATTCAAGAACTGTATTTGCGTCCGGGCAAGAGCGCCGGGACGGATCGGGAGGGCGCGATGCCTATCCAATCTCGCCAGGCGGACCTACGAACCCGCTTGCAGGACTTAATACCGAAAATCGTGCTGGCCCCGTCGCTGGCCGTCGTCCTGATCTTCGTCTACGGCTTCATCGCCTTTACGGTCTATCTGTCGATGACCGATTCCAAGATGCTGCCGAGCTTCGATTTCATCGGGCTGGAGAATTTCGGGCGGCTGTTCGCCCTGCCGGCGTGGAACACGGCTCTCGTCAACCTGGTGATCTTTGCGACGCTCTATATCGCGATCTGCACGGTCATCGGCCTCGGGCTGGCGATCCTGCTCGACCAGAAGATTCGCGGCGAAGGCGTGTTGCGTCCGATCTACCTCTATCCCATGGCGCTGTCGTTCATCGTCACCGGCACGGCCTGGAAGTGGTTCCTCGACCCCGGCCTCGGGCTCGAAAACACCATGCATCTGTGGGGCTGGACGAGTTTCGAATTCAACTGGATCAAGGATCGCAACATGGCGATCTACACGCTGGTGCTCGCCGCCGTCTGGCAGACATCCGGCTTTGTCATGGCCATGTTCCTGGCGGGCCTCCGGGGCATCGACAACGAGATCCTCAAGGCCGCGCAGATCGATGGGGCATCCAATGTGGCGCTCTATCGCCGGATCGTCATCCCCATGCTGCGCCCGGCCTTCCTCTCGGCCTTCGTGATCCTCTTCCACATGGCCATCAAGTCCTATGACCTGGTGATTGCGCTGACGGGTGGCGGCCCCGGTCGGGCCACCGAGCTGCCCGCGACCTTCATGTATTCCTACACTTTCACCCGCAACTCCATGGGCATCGGCGCCGCCAGCGCGGTGATCATGCTCATGACCGTCGCGGCCATCATGATCCCGTACCTTTATTCCGAGCTGGGGGCGAAAAAAGAATGAGTGCCGTCAGTCAAGATACCGCGGTCAAGACCAGCCGCGTCGCCCAGGTCTTCATCTATTTGACCCTGGTGCTGTTCGCGCTGTTCTACCTGCTGCCGCTCTACGTGATGCTGACCAATTCGCTCAAGCCGCTGAGCGAAATCACCGGCGGCGACATGATGAGCCTGCCGCGGGCACTGACCTTCGAGCCCTGGCTCAGCGCCTGGGCCACGGCGCAGGTCGGCGTCTCGCCGACCGGCCTCAGGCCCTACTTCCTCAATTCGATCCTGATGGTCGTTCCCGCCGTCGCCATCTCGACCGTGATGGGTGCGCTCAATGGCTACATCCTCACCAAATGGCGGTTCCGGGGCGATACGCTGCTGTTCGGGCTGATGCTGTTCTCCTGCTTCATCCCGTTCCAGATCGTGCTCATTCCCATGGCCCGCATGCTGGGGCTGATGGGCATAGCTGGCACGACCCAGGGCCTGGTTCTGGTGCACGTGGTCTATGGCATCGGCTTCTCGACGCTCTATTTCCGCAACTACTACGCCTCGTTCCCGACCGAACTGGTACGTGCGGCAATGATCGATGGCGCCGGCTTCTTCCGCATCTTCTGGCGCATCATGCTGCCGGTGTCCGGGCCCATCGCCGTCGTCACCATCATCTGGCAGTTCACCAATATCTGGAACGACTTCCTGTTCGGCGCCTCCTTTGCCGGGCTCAACGCCATGCCGATGACCGTGGCGCTCAATAACCTGGTCAACTCATCGACCGGCGTTCGCGAGTACAACGTCCACTTCGCAGGGGCCATCATGGCCGCCCTGCCGACATTGCTCGTCTACATCGTCGCCGGCCGCTTCTTCGTCCGCGGCCTGATGGCCGGTTCCGTGAAAGGATAAGGCCATGGGCTTTCTCGATATCTCGCACGTTTCCAAGGCCTATGGCGCCGTGCAGGTGCTGCACGAGGTCGATATCTCGGTGGAGGAGGGCGAGTTCATTGTGCTCGTCGGGCCCTCGGGCTGCGGAAAATCGACGCTGATGAACATGATCGCCGGGCTCGAACCGATCACCAAGGGCGATATCAGCATTCGTGGCCGCGTCATGAACGGCGTGCACCCGTCCAAGCGCAACATTGCCATGGTGTTCCAGAGCTACGCGCTCTACCCCAACATGACCGTGGCGCAGAACATGACCTTCGGTCTCGAAATGCATGGCGTGCCCAAGCCGGAGCGCGAGCGCCTCTTGGCCGACGTGGCCAAGCTGCTGCAGATTGATCATCTGCTGGAGCGCAAGCCAGGTGCCCTCTCAGGCGGGCAGCGGCAGCGCGTGGCCATGGGCCGGGCGCTGGTGCGCAATCCCGACGTCTTCCTCTTCGACGAACCGCTCTCCAATCTCGACGCCAAGCTGCGCGTCGACATGCGCACCGAGATCAAGAAGCTGCACCAGAACCTCGGCACGACCATCGTCTATGTGACCCATGACCAGATCGAGGCCCTGACGCTCTCGACCCGCATCGCCGTGATGAACAAGGGCTATATCCAGCAGTTGGGAACGCCCAAGGAAATCTACGACACGCCGGCCAACCTGTTCGTTGCCACCTTCATGGGATCTCCGGCCATGAACATCATCCCGGCCACCGTGCGGGTCGAGGATGGGGCGCCCTATGCCGAAATCACCGATGCCCGCGGCCACCTGCAATCGCTCAAGTTCAGCCAGGCCAACATGGCCGAGTGGAACGGCAAGGAGATCATGCTCGGCATCAGGCCGGAGGCCATTACCGACATCGATGGCGCCGATCGCAAGTCGCAGAACATCCAGCGCTTTTCCAACATCGTCACAGTGACCGAGCCGGCCGGTTCGGACACGTTCGTGACCATGACGGTTTCGGGGCGCGACGTCGTTGCCCGCATGCGGGCGGACGCCTCGGTTGCGGCGCGCGACAGCTTTGAATTTGCCGTCAACATGGACAAGGCCGTGGCCTTCGACCCCAAGACCGAGGCGCGCATTCGCTGATGAGCCCGGATGTCATCATCATCGGCTCGGGCATCGGCGGCAGCACCATGGCCGCCGCCCTAGCCCCCACGGGGAGGTCCATACTGATCCTCGAGCGGGGCGAACGTTTGCGCGATAGCCCGGAGGCTCGTGATGCAAGCGCCATATTCGGCCGTGGCCACTTCCGTCCCAAGGAAACCTGGCTGGATGGCGAGGGGCGCCAATTCAATCCCGGCAACTACTACCTGGTCGGGGGCAATTCCAAGTTCTTCGGCGCGGTGCTGATCCGGTACCGGCGCGAAGATTTCGGCAGGATCAATCACCTCGGCGGGACCACGACCGGATGGCCGATCACCTATGATGAACTGGAAGCGGACTACCAGGCCGCCGAGGCGCTGTATCGCGTGCGCGGCACGACGTCCGAAGACCCGAGCGAACCACCGCATTCCGGGCAGTATCCGTTCCCGCCTGTCCCGGATGAGCCCTGCATTGCCGATCTGCGGCGCCGGTTGAAGTCGGTTGGGCTGCATCCGGCGAGCCTGCCCCTGGGCGTCGACATCGACCGCTGGCTGGCGCGGGGCGCGACGCCCTGGGACGCGTTCCCCGACACAGTGAGGGCCAAGAGCGACGCTGAAAGCGTCGGCCTCGCGGAAGCACTCAAGCACCCCAATGTCACGCTTTCTACCGGCACCCGCGCCCTCCGTCTCATCGCCAATGGGGAGGGACGGATCACCGGGGTTGAAGTCGAAAGAGCGTGCCGTCGCGAGGTGCTCACTGCACCCACCATCGTGCTGAGCGCCGGCGCCGTGCAGTCGGTCGCGCTCCTGCTGGCCTCGGCGGACGATGACCACCCCCGCGGCCTCGCCAACAGCTCCGACCAGGTCGGCCGCAACTTCATGAACCACAATTGTTCAGCCGTTCTGGCCTTGCACCCGCTGCGCAAGAACACGTCCGTCTACCAGAAGACGCTCACGATCAACGACTTCTACCAGCGGGGCGGGGAGGGGGACACGCCGCTGGGCAATATCCAGCTGCTGGGCAAGATTTCAGGGCCGATCCTGGCCGCGTCCTCGCCGCTGCCCGGACCGCTGGCGGACTGGGTGGCCCGGAGGTCGGTGGACCTCTATGCCATGTCGGAAGACCTGCCCAATCCGGAAAGCCGGGTCACACTCGTCGACGGCCAGGTTCGGCTCGACTGGAAGCGGTCGAACTGGGAAGCGCATCTCGCCTTGGTCCGCAAGCTCAAGGACGTGCTGCGCAGGGCCGGCTTTCCGATCGTTCTGGCCCGTCCGTTCGACCGGCGTACGCCTAGCCACCAATGCGGCACCGCCCGCATGGGGAATGACCCCAGAACCGCCGTGGTGGACACCACATGCAGGAGCTTCGATCACCCCAATCTCTACATTGTCGATGCCTCGGTCCTCCCCACCTCGGCGGCGGTCAACCCGGCGCTGACCATTGCCGCCCTGGCGCTGCGGAGCGCTCGGCACCTCGCGCAACACGACCTGGCGGCCTGAGAGGTGGTGATGGACAGGAGCGCGCGGCAAATCCCTTGTGACCCTGACCGGAATCGGGCCTGCGCACCGACGCGGGAATGCTATGGTTCACGCCTCGCTTGTGCGGCGGATCGACCGCCGCGGATAAAGGGGCAATGAATATGGCGAATAATGACCGCAGGCCGACCATTATCGACGTGGCGCGCCGGGCCGGCGTTTCCAAGTCCACCGTAAGCCTGGTGCTGCAGAACAGCCCCTTGGTCAAGGACGCCACAAGAGAGCAGGTGCGGGCCGCCATGGCCGAGATCGGCTATGTCTACAATCGGTCCGCCGCCAAGCTGCGCAAGTCCAACCCCGACCTGATCGGACTGGTCATCAACGACCTCAGGAACCCCTTCTTCACCGAATTCGCGACGTCCCTGCAGATGGCCCTCTCCAGCCGGGGCTATGCGGCAGTCATCGCCAATACCGATGAGGATCCGGACCTGCAGACCGACGTGGTGGGCGCCATGATCGAGCATGGCGTGGCCGCGCTGATCATCTCCCCCGCCTATGGCGAGGATTCGGCGACCTTTGACACGATCCAGCGCGCGGGCATCCCCGCCATGCAGGTGCTGCGCAAGGTCGACCCGCGTACCGACCTCTTCCCCTTTTCGGCGCCCGATTATGTCAGCGGCAGCCACGCGGCCACCGAACACCTGCTGCAGACCGGCGCCCGGCGCATTGCCTTTGTCGGCGGCCTCGAAGGCCGCGGCGTCACCAGCGAGCGCATGTCCGGCTATCTCGACCTGCTCAAGGCCTGGGGTATGGAGCCGCTGGTCTTTACCGGTTCGGCCACGCGGACCTTCGGCCGCGAGATCGCCAGGACACTGGCGGACCAGCATCCCGACGTCGATGCCGTCATCTGCTTCAACGACCAGGTTGCCCTGGGAATGATGTCGGGCTGTGCCGAAATCGGGCGGCAGGTGGGGAGCGACCTCAGGATCGTCGGCTTCGACGATATCGAGGAGGTCGCCCATAGCTGGCCGGCACTCAGCTCGGTCCGCTGCGACATTGCCCGCTTCGGCCGCTCGACCGCGGAAACCGTGGTGGCCTGGCTCGAAGAGGGGCAGGTACCGCCACCCGAACATCGCACCGAAGTATCTCTGATCGTCCGTCAATCGAGCGGCGGCGCGGGATCGGATGACATTGAGACCCGGCACGCGGAAGCCGGGACATAGATTTGCGCCTTAGGGCAGGAGGAAGAATTGAAGGAAGTTCGCGTCGCAGTTCTTGGAGCGTCGGGCTGGATGGGCAAGGTCCACACCATGGCCTACAGCACGTTCCCGCATTTCCTTGGAACGGCGCACGGCACAGCACGCGTGGTGGCGTTGGTCGAGCACAATCCTGATCTCCTGAAGGACACAGAGGTTCGCGCCCCGGACGCGCGGATCGAGACCAATTGGCAATCCGTGATTGCCGACCCCGACATCGACCTCATCGATATTTGCCTCCCCGACAATCTCCATTACGAGGTCGCCAAGGCGGCCCTGCTCGCTGGCAAGCACGTCTATTGCGAAAAGCCGCTGGCGGATACCGCCGCTCAGGCGCGCGAACTGGCCGATATCGCCAGGGCCAAGGGCCTGATCGCCCGAGTCGGTCACGCCTTTCCGCGCAACCCGGTGCATGACCTGGCCAAGGACATCATCCAGTCTGGCGAGATCGGCGACATCCTGCTGTTCAAGGGTTGCCAGCATATCGACATGTATGCCGATCCCGCCGCGCCCTTCATGTGGCGTGCCGATGGCAAGCTGGCCCCGACCGGCATCGTCGGCGACACCGGCTCGCATGTCTTCAGCTTCATGGACTTTCTTGTCGGCCGGGTCAGTTCGCTGATCGCCGACAACATCATCAGCACAAGGATGCGGCCGGTGGTGGCGGGCAGCCAGCTTGGCCGGGGCGGCGAGCTGACCGGGGCCGAGGAGATGGCCGAGGTCACCAATCCTGACGCGACCAATATCCTCGTCAAATTCGCCAATGGCGCCAGCGGCATTGTCGATTTCAGCCGCATCGCCATGGGCCGCAAGTTCCGCCAGACCTACGAGATCTACGGCACCAAGGGCAGCCTCGCCTATGACTATGACGAGGTGAACCGCCTGCGCTTCTATTCCAATGCCGACAGATCTGGCCGACAGGGCTTCCGGGAAATCGACGTCGGCACCGAGAATGCCACCTATCGCGCCTTCCTGCCGCTGCCGAACTTTGCCCTGGGCTACAATGAGAGCAAGATCATCGAGGCCTTCGAGGTGATCCGCTCGATCACCAGCAACAGTCCGGCCTGGCCGACCTTCGAGAGCGGCCACCACATCTGCCAGATCGTGGACGCCTGCATGCAATCCTCGCGGACCCGAAGCTGGGTCGACATCCCGGCTGCGGCCTGATCGCGAGCGTGTGTGATGAGCATAGACGTTCCCCAGTCCATCCTGGACGAATTGACGGATGTCGACATGCCGCGGCTGCCGGCCGCGCCGGCCGCGCGTGAGCGCGTGTCCATTGGTGGGAAATCGCTGCCAGTCTACCGCTATGGCTGCGTGATCGTTGGCTCGGGGGCAGCGGGCCTGCGGGCTGCGGTGGAACTCAAGCGGCGGGGCAATGATGTCGCGGTGATCAGCCAGAGCGCCTGGGGCGGGACTTCAGCCTGCTCGGGGTCGGACAAGCAGACGCTGCACACCGCCAATACGGCCGACCGTGGCGACGACTTCCGCGCCATGGCACGGGCCATTCGCGCGGGCGGGGCCATGGATGAAGACACCGCCTATGTCGAGGCCGTGGGATCGGCGCGGATGATGGCCTCACTGCAATATCTGGGGCTGCCACTGCCGCAGGACCGGTTCGGCGGAACCCTGCGCTACCAGACCGATCACGACGAGGTCGGACGGGCCACGAGCTGCGGCCCGCGCACCTCCCGCCTGATGGTCAAGGTCCTGGCCGAGGAGGCGATCCGGCTGGGCATTCCGATCTACAACCAGACGACGGCGGCCCGGATCGTCACCGAGGGGAAGGGCGGCGCGAAGCAGGTTGCGGGCGTGCTGGCGGCGCGGGCAGGCGACAGGTCCCAGGACAATCCCATGGGCCTGGCCCTCTTCCGGTGCAACATACTGGTGCTGGCGGCCGGCGGGCCGGGCGAACTCTATCGCGACAGTGTCTACCCCAATGGTTGCTTCGGTTCGCTGGGCCTGGCGCTGGAAGCTGGTATCGACCTGGTCAACCTCACCGAAAGCCAGTTCGGCATCGGCACCCGGCGCGAGGGGTTTCCCTGGAACCTCTCGGGCACCTATGTCCAGGCCATGCCGCACATCTATTCAGTCGACGCCGATGGGGTCGAGTACCACTTCCTCGCCGACTACTACCGGACGACACAGGAACTGGCCTCCAACGTCTTCCGCAAGGGCTATCAGTGGCCGTTCCACGCCACGCGCATGCTCGACTTCGGATCGAGCCTGGTTGATCTCGCCATCCACCGGGAATCCGCTGCCGGACGCCGGGTCTTCATGGATTTCAATCGCAATCCGCTGCCGATCGAGGGTGACCAGCCGTTCTCGCTGGAACGGCTCGACGACGACGTACGCCACTACCTGGGCAATGCCGGCGCGACGCAGGACCTGCCGATCCAGAGGCTGGCGCATATGAACCCGCTCGCGATCGAACTCTACCGCCGCTACAAGGTGGATATCGCCGCCGAGCCGCTCGAATTCGCGGTCAACAACCAGCACATGAATGGCGGCATCCTGGTCGATATCTGGGGGCGGAGCTCGCTTGCCGGGTGCTATGCCGTGGGTGAAGCCGCCGGTACCCATGGGGTTACCCGCCCGGGCGGGGCCGCGCTCAACGCCGGCCAGGTGTTTGGTACAAGGGCCGCTGAAGACATAGCCGCGGGCGGCAGGGCCAAGATAGCGCCTGGCGCGGTGACGGCGGGTCTGGCCGAGCGAGAGATGGCCGCGCTGCACGACATCGTGCGGCCGGACAGTCCCCTGACCATCAAGTCGGTGCGCGCCAGCGTCCAGGCGCGGATGAGTGACCACGCGGGGATCATCTGCGATGCGGCAGGGGTGGCCTCCGCACTCGCCGAGGCACGCCAGCTCAATGCGGAGATTGCCAGGCATGGCATCGGCTATGCCCATGCTGGCGAGGCAATCCGCGCCGCCCAGTGGCAGCAGATGGCACTGGCATCCGAAGCGGTCCTCGCCGCGCTGGATCACTATATCCGCAACGGCGGCGGCAGCCGCGGTGCGCGCACCATCTGCGATCCCCTGGGTGAAGCCGAGCCATCGACCAGACACGGCCCGCTGGAGCAGTACCGGTTCCGCAAGGAGTGGCCCGAGCATCGGGAAGAGCAGATCGTCGTCCGCTTCGACGGGACAGCGATGGTCATCAGCACACGGCCCAATCGCAGCCTCGACGAAACCGAAAAGTCGTTCTTCGAGCGGGATTGGCCCGATTGGCTGACGGGGCGCATCCATGCACAGTGATATTCTCCGCATTGTCGGAATTGGCGAAGCCATGGTGGAACTGTCGCCGGCGGGCGAGGGGCTCTATCGGCTGGGCTTTGCCGGCGACACGTTCAACACGGCCTGGCACCTGGCGCAGCTCCTTGGAGGGCGCGCCTCGGTGGGTTTCTGCACGCGGATCGGCACCGATGCCACCTCTCAAAGGTTCGTTAGCGAACTGAAACGCGATGGTCTCGACACCAAGGTCGTCGGGCGAGACAAGTCCAAGCATATGGGGCTCTACATGATCGAGCTCAACGGCACGGAACGAAGCTTCCAGTACTGGAGGGGCGAGTCCGCCGCAAAATCCCTGGCGAACAAGTCGGCCAAGCTGGAGCAAGATCAGGCCGGCGCTGACCTGATTCACATATCCGGCATTACTGTAGCGATCTTACCACCCCACGCCAGGGAGAAACTTCTTCGTACCCTGAGCACTGCACGCCGTACGGGCACCAGAATATCTTTCGATCCCAATGTTCGTCCAGCACTCTGGTCCAGCCTCGATAAGGCTCGGAACGCAACCCTCGACTTTGTGGCAATCGCCGATATCGTGCTGCCCAGTTTCGACGACGAGCGACTGCTGTGGGGCGATTCCAATCCTACCCAGACGGTCCGCCGTTACCGAGACCTAGGCGTGGCTGAAACGGTGGTGAAGAACGGCAGCGACCCGGTCACCTGTGCCACGCCGGGCGAGCAGCACTGGCTGCCGACGCCGGCGGTATCGGGCATCGTCGATACAACGGGGGCAGGGGACGCGTTCAACGCCGGCTACCTTGCCGCGCGCTGCCAGGAGCTGGGCCAGACCGAGGCCGTCGCGGCGGGGCAGGCCGTTTCGGCGGAGGTCCTGAAATCGGCTGGCGCGCGGGCGCATCGAGACACCATTCGCGCTCTGGGGCTGCGTCTGTTTGGCAGCCAACCGGAAGTCGCCGCTCGGCGCGACGACATTACTCTTGACGATGGAGCGGCACTTGACTAGTGCAATTTGGAACGTTCTAAATTTGAGGACATCCGGGGCATTTGCGATCGGGTCCGCGGTAAGACGGCACGGTTACTGGCCCCAAGCTGCGCGCCAATTCCGCCGGTCTGGAGGAGAGTTGCATGTCGCAACATTATGACTTCATCATCGTCGGCGGAGGCTCGGCCGGCTGCGTTCTCGCCGCTCGGCTGAGCGAGAATCCGGGTGTCCGGGTGCTGCTGCTCGAGGCCGGCGGTCGCGACTGGCACCCGTTCTACCACCTGCCCGCCGGCTTTGCCAAAATGACCAAGGGCATCGGTAGCTGGGGTTGGCATACCGTGCCGCAGAAGCACATGAACGGCATGGTGATCCGCTATACCCAGGCCAAGGTCATCGGCGGTGGCTCGTCCATCAACGCCCAGATCTACACGCGTGGAAATGCCCTCGACTATGACGAGTGGCGGCAGCTCGGCTGCGTCGGCTGGGGCTATGAGGACGTGCTGCCCTATTTCCGCAAGGCCGAGGACAATGACACTTTTGACGACCGCTACCATGGGCTGGGCGGCCCGCTCGGCGTCAGCAAGCCGGCCGCGCCGCTGCCGATCTGCGAGGCCTATTTCGACGCTGCGGGCGCGCTCGGCATCCCGCGCAATCCCGACATGACCGGCGCCAGCCAGGATGGGGTGGGCTATTACCAACTGACCCAGCGACATGTGCGCCGCTCTTCGGCCGCCATGGCCTATCTCGCGCCCCTTCGCGGCAAGCGTCCTAACCTGACTGTGCGGACCGAGGCCCAGGTGCTGCGCATCGTGGTGGAGCGGGGCAGGGCCGTTGGCGTGGAGTTGGCAGGGGAGGGCGTGGTAGGCGCCGGCAAGGAAGTGCTGCTCTCCTCTGGCGCCATCGGCTCGCCGCGGCTCTTGCAGCTCTCCGGTATCGGGCCGGCCGAACACCTCTCGCAGGTCGGCATCGACGTCGTCCATGATCACCCGGAAGTTGGGTCTAACCTGCAGGATCATCTCGATCTCTTCGTCATCGCCGAGTGCACCGGCCCCCATACCTATGACCGTTATGCCAAGTTGCATTGGTCGGCGCTGGCCGGGCTGCAATACATTCTCACGCGCTCCGGCCCGGTCGCCTCGAGCCTCTTCGAGACCGGCGGCTTCTGGTATGCCGACAAGCATGCCCGCTCACCCGATATCCAGTTTCACCTGGGCCTGGGCTCGGGCATCGAGGCCGGTGTCGAGACCATGAAACAGGGCGGCGTTACCCTCAATTCTGCCTATCTGCGGCCCCGCTCACGCGGCACGGTGCGTGTTGCCAGCCCCGACCCCAAGGCAGCGCCGCTGATCGACCCCAATTACTGGGCCGATCCTTATGATCGCGAGATGTCGATCCGCGGCCTCAAGCTGGCACAGGAGATCATGCGCCAGGACGCGCTCAAACCCTTCGTCAAGGCCGAGCGCCTGCCGGGCCCGGACGTGAAGACCGACCAGGATTATTTCGACTATGCCTGCCGCCACGCCAAGACCGACCACCATCCCGCCGGCACCTGTCGCATGGGCGCCGACGAGCGCGCCGTGGTGGACAGTGAACTGCGCTTCAACGGCCTTGCCGGTCTCCGGGTAATCGACGCCTCGATCATGCCGACCGTGATCTCGGCCAATACCAATGCGACGGCCATCATGATCGGTGAAAAGGGCGCCGACCTGGTCAAGGCATCGCACGGTCTTTAGGGCGCTCCACTGCATCACATGCCGGATCGATCGAAAGCACATCTGTTGGAACAGAAATTGGAACGATCCAAAATTGATGCCAGACGAAAGACAAGGCCGCAGCGGGATGGCGGCCACGAGGAATCCGGCACCGTGAGGGCCGGGACGTGGATCCGATCCACGGACGACTGCAACATAGGAGGAGAATAGAGGATGACTTCGAAAATGCTTCGTGCTGGCCTCGGGGTGAGCGTGCTGGCCATGGGCCTGGGCATGGCCGCTGCGCCGGCCATGGCCGACCCGAATGTGGAAGTGATGCATTTCTGGACCACGGGTGGTGAGGCCGCCGCGCTGGCCACAATTCGCGACAAGGTCGTGGCAGCCGGCGTTGCGTGGCAGGATGCGCCGGTGGCCGGTGGCGGCGGCGACCAGGCCAAGACCGCGCTGCAGGCGCGTATCGCGGCAGGCAACCCGCCCACGGCCATGCTGATGCTGGGGCAGAACATCATCGACTGGGCCAATGAGGGTCTCTTGTCCAATGTCGATGCAGTGGCGGAGCGGGAACTCTGGGACTCGGTCCTGCCCGAAGCGGTCAAGGCCTTCACGCAGATCGATGGTCACTATGTCTCCGCACCGACCAATGTGCACCGGACCGACATGCTCTGGGTCAGCGTCGAGGCTTTCGAGGCGATCGGGGCGGATTATCCCAAGACCTGGGAGGAACTGAACGCCCTGGCACCGCGCTTCCTCGAAGCCGGCGTCATTCCGCTCGCCCATGGCGGGCAGGCATGGCAGGAGGCCTACATGTTCGAGGCCGTGGCGCTTGGTGTGGGCGGCGCCGACTTCTACCGCAAGGCCCTGGTCGATCTCGACGAGGCCACGCTTCGCTCCGAGACGATGACGGCGGTCTTCGCTGAACTCGCCGCACTGCGCGGCATGATCGACGAGAACGCCCCGGGACGCGACTGGAACCTCGCCACCGCCATGGTCATCAATGGCGAGGCGGCCATGCAGATCATGGGAGACTGGGCCAAGGGCGAATTCACCAATGCCGGTCTCGTGCCCAACGAGGACTTTGCCTGTATTCCGGTGCCGCGCACCAGCGACGGCGGCTTCATTTATCTGGTCAACTCGCTGTCTTTCTTCGACCAGCCGGAAGCGGATCGCAAGCTCGGCCAGGATGTGCTCGCCAGTGCGATCATGGATCCTCAGGTCCAGATCGATTTCAATCTGGCCAAGGGGGCAATTCCCGCCCGCACCGACCTTGACATGACCTCCCTCGATGCCTGCGCACAGGCGACGGCCGCCGACTTTGCCGCTGCCGATGCGGATGGGACCGCGGTCCCGACCTTTGCGGGTACGCATGCGGCTGCGGCCAATATCGTGGGTGCAGCAACCGACGCTGTCACAGAGTTCTTCAATTCCGACCTGTCGCCCGAGGATGGCGCGTCCTTGCTTGCCGACGCCGTGCTTTCGGCACTCTGACCCAATGAGAAGCGGCCCGGCATGAGCCGGGCCGCATAATTTCGTCAGGAACCTCTGACCAAATCGCCACGAGGATCTCCCATGCTCAAGCACTGCGTCTTTCTCAACCTCAAATCCTCTGCGGAAATGGCCGCTGTGCGGGAGGCCTTGATGCTCCTGTCGGGTCTCGTTGGCGAAGTGGCTGGCATGATCGACTTTGTCGAAGGTCCCAACCGGGACTTCGAACAACGTTCGGAAGGCTACGGCCACGGCTTTATCGTGACCTTTGCGGACCGCCCCGCGCACCTCGCTTACGAGGCACATCCTGACCACGTCCGTGCAGGCGCCATGCTGGTTGAGGCCTGCAGGGAAGGTGTGGAGGGCATATTTGTCGCAGACCTGGAAGTCGCGTAGCTGCTTCGGAACGGTCCATCAAAGCATGCAGGCGGAGCCCGGACCGCGGCAGCTCTTGTCAGAGGCACATGGGTTTTGCGCGCAGTGAATAGCCCCGCGTTCTGTAGACACCTTCGGGGTTAGGTTTGGTGTCGCCGTTCGAACTCGACGGGTGAGAGCATGCCGTTGCGGACGTGCTTGCGGGTCGGATTGTAGAACATCTCGATGTAGTCGAACACATCCTGTCGGGCTTCGTCCCGTGTTCGATAGGTCCGACGCCTGATCCTCTCGCGCGTGAGCAGACTAAAGAAGCTCTCGGCCACCGCATTGTCGTGGCAGTTGCCGCGCCGGCTCATGGAGTGAACCAGATTGTGGTGCCGCAGGAAGCTGGCCCAGTCCATGCTGGTGAACTGAGAGCCCTGGTCTGAGTGGACCAACACCGTATTTTGTGGCTTGCGGCGCCAGACCGCCATGTGCAGGGCCTGAAGGACGACCTCGCTGGTCTGCCGGCTTTGTAGCGACCAGCCGATGACGCGGCGCGAGAACAGGTCGATGACCACGGCCAGATAGGCAAAGCCCTCCATGGTCTTGATATAGGTGATGTCGGTCACCCAGGCGGTGTCCGGTGCATCGACGTCGAACTGCCGGGCCAGGGTGTTGTCGACCACGACCGATGGCTTGCCACCATAGGAGCCAGGCCGGCGCCGATAGCCGATCTGTGCCTTGATCCCGGCCAGTCGGGCAAGCGCGCAATACGGTTGGCGCAACTGGTCTCGCCCTGGTCCAGCAGGTCGTCATGCAGCTTGCGATAGCCATAGACCCTGCCGCTCTGCTTCCAGGCCTCCTCGATCAGTTGGGTCTGGCGAATGTCTTCCTGGGCCCGTTTGCTCAAGGGGTTCTTGAGCCAGGCATAGAAGCCGCTGGGATGGATCGAAAGGCACCGGCACATGGTGCGCACACAGAATTGCTGGCGATGCTCGGCAACGAACGCGTACCTCACTTTGCATCCTTGGCGAAGTACGCGGCCGCTTTTTTTAGGATGTCGCGCTCCTCGGTGACCCGCGCCAATTCTCGCTTCAGCTGCCGGATCTCCTCGGACTGTTCATCGCCCTTGCCGACATCCGATGCGTACTTCTTGCGCCACGCGTAGAGCGAGTGGGGACTCACCCCCAGACGCTGCGACACCTCCGAAACCGGATATCCTCGCTCGGTGATCTGACGCACCGCGTCACGCTTGAACTCGTCGCTGAAATTGCCTTTGCCCATGTAGGCCTCCTTGCCTCAAAATTAGGGAAGAAGGCGTCTACAAATCTAGGGGCTATTCAGCGGTTACGAGTATCCGATGCCGTCTTATCTGGCCTCTATCGACTGGGGGCGCTCCCTCGTCCAAGTATTCGGACAGCTCGCGGTTTCAAGTTGACACCCGTTTCCACTGTTCGAGCTTTCGAAGCGCAATATGCCACTTTGGGAGAAATCGCGAATGGGCTCGGCTTGTCTACAAACGGCACTATGAAGGTACTCAAGGCAAAGAAAATTTCCGCCCTCCCATTACCTTGCGGAAGGTACTCCGTCTTCGAGCGCGCGGATGTTGCGCACATTATCCGATAGCGACTATTAGCTCTGAGATCCTGAAGACCCGGCAAGGTCCCGGGGGCTTTTTTGTTTTGCAGAACAGCTGTTTCAGCCAGACTGTTGCCCACAAAATCTGAGCTTGCGCCAGACTATCGCTGCGGCCTCATTGTAATCATTGAAGTTTTTTTTGTGACCTGAGACATCCTATGCCGGATTCTATACCGAGCCACCTCGGGCACAGGCCGCGGCTGGCCCGTTTTGGTTGACGCAGCCGCCAATGCCGTGAAATAGCGGCGCATCTTGCGCCGCGGGGGCGTGGGCGAGCGATGCGGAGACCAAGCAGTGGCCATGCATATTGCCCTGACCTTTGACGACAATTTCTGGGCCCCGGCCTTTGCGGTGATGCGATCCATCTGCCTGTCGACAAAGCGCCGCCAGGACCTCGTCTTTCATCTCCTGCACATGCCGCTCAGCCCGGAGCACCGGGCCGATCTCGAACGGATCAGCACGGAGTTTGGCGCCAGCCTGCGCTTCCATCCGCTCGCCGATCTGCCTGCCTTCGAGGCGCTGGTCGCCGGGCTGCCGCAACATGGGCGCTGGCCCAAAGTGGTCTATGCCCGGCTGATGCTGGCCGAGCTGCTGCCTGGGGATGTGGAACGGGTCATCTATCTCGATTGCGACGTTCTGGTCCGCTGGCCAATCGAACAGCTCTACGAAATCGACCTGGGCGGCCAGCCACTGGGGGCCGTGCGCGATTCCCTGGCGCCGTTCATCTCTCTGGGGCGCGACATGGCTGGCAATCGCGACCTCTTCGATGGCGCCGACCCCTATTTCAATTCCGGCGTCATGGTGATCGATCTGGTGCAGTGGCGCGGATTGGACCTGCGGGCCGACATTGCCCGCCTCGAAGAGCGTGGCATTCTCGGCCGGCTCTATTTCGATCAGGACCTGCTCAACATGATCTTTCGCGGACGTTGGCAGGAACTGCCCTGGCGCTGGAACACGATCGATGCCGACACCACCCACGAGGCGATGAACCCGGCCATCCTGCATTTCACCAAGATATCCAAGCCCTGGTTCATCCTGGCCGGCATCAGGCGGACCACGGCCTATGCGCGCTTCTATCGCCACGTGATGACCAATGACCTGTTTTACCGCTTTGCGCGCCACCGCTGGAAAGCCTGGTGGAAGAAGCGTCTGGGGCTCCGCTAGCCATGGCCATGCATATCGCGCTGACCTTTGACGACAATTTCTGGGCGCCCGCCTACGCCACCATGCGCTCGGTGTGCCTGTTCTCCCATCACAGAAAAGACCTGGTTTTCCATCTCTGCCACCGCACGCTGACCGCAGCGCATCGCGCCGATCTCGAACAGATCACGACCGAGTTCCCGGTCACGCTGCACTGGTACGATCTCGATCAGTCCGACATGTTCCGCGACATTGCCGGCCGCATGCCCGAGAACAAGCGGCTCTCCAATATCGTCTATGCGCGGCTGATGATCGACCGCCTCGTCGGGCCCGAGGTCGAGCGGGTACTCTATCTCGATTGCGACATGCTGGTGCGCGAGGATGTGGCCGAACTATTCGCCCTGGACCTGCAGGGCAATTCCATCGCCGCCGTGCGCGACAGCATCGGCGCCTTCATCACCAATCGCCGCGATCTCAGGCTGAACCGCGATATCTTCGATCCGGCCGATTATTATTTCAATGCCGGCATGGTGCTGATCGATATTGGCAAATGGCGCGAGGCGAACATCATCGGCCGCATGGAAGAGGCCTTTGCCACCGGGGTGATGCAGCGCATCTATTACGACCAGGACCTGCTCAATCTTGTGTTCAAGGGCCAGTGGCTCAAGCTCCCCTGGCGCTGGAACGTCATCGACGCACGACATGCCCATGACGGCGTTGATCCCGCCATTGTCCACTATACCGGCCCCAGCAAACCCTGGGGCATCTTCGCCCACAGTTTCCAGACTGTGGCCTTTGCCCGGCTTTACCGCCACGTCATGACCAACGAATTGTTCTATCGATTCGCCCGCCACCGCTGGAAACGCTGGTGGTTGAAGAAGCTGCGGCTGGCCCGTTAGCCGACCGAGGCGGGGTCGAGCCCTTCGGCGGCGCACAGGGCCGCCAGTGCGCTGCCGGCCTCGGGCAGCGGCAGGCCCGCGCGGCCGCGATCGGTAAGCTGGCTGCGCCAGAGATGGATGCCCAGTGTTTCGGGCCTGATGGCCGCCTCAAGGCTGGAACCGGCCTTCATGAGGGCGGGAATGCCTTCATAGGGCACCGGGTAGAAAGTGGCCGCCGGCCGCACGGTGTCGAGGAGGCCGTGCCGCGCCACGAAATGGGTCAGGGCCATGGGCCCGGTCGCGCCATATTGCATATGTTCGGGAGTGACCCGGTCGCCAACCAGGCGCCGGATCGCCACTTCCAGGCGCCGCAGCAGCGGCAGATGCGGCTCGAACAAAGGACGCTTTTCGACCTCGAAGATGGACAGCAGATCTGTCAGCAAGGGCGCATCGGCGGGCAAATGCAGCACGGCACCATTGATCGAACCGGGCCGCTCCCAGGCAAATAGATAGTCCGGCGGCCCCGCAATGGGCCGGACGCAATAGATGTCCAGATCGGCATAGATGCCGAGCCCAGCCCGCAGCACGGCATAGCGGAAATGATCGGAAAAGACGCCCGGTGTGCCCTTGCCCTTGTAGAACACCAGGCGCTCGCGCGGCAGCACTTCGGACGCGTCCCGCCATTCGGCCCCATCCGGCAGGTTCTCTATGGTGTCATAGGAATAGACCAGCACCCTATGGCCGTGCCGCATGAATGAGGTGATGCACAGGATTTCCAGCCAGCTCAGCGGCCCGTGCCAGAAACTGATGATCGGGGGCAGGGTCATGCTGGCGTCAATTCCTTGGGGTCGAAGGCATCTAGCACGGGGCGGCGCAGGAGAAAACCGCCGCCTCCTTTGCGGAGCGCGGCGGCCAAGGTCTTGCATGGGATCGTCTTCTTGACGGACTTAGTTGGCCGGCGCGCGACGCCGGTATTCGGAGGCGATGTAGAGCACGGCAAGGGCAAACACCGCGCCGATGCCGACCTGCAGCCAGTCGAATTTCTGCAGGAAATCGGTGACGAACAAGGTTGCGTTGAAGGGTTCCTGGCCCTCAAAGACGCGGTCGAGGTGATTGGTGGACACCGGCAGTTGCGACCGATAGTCCAGATAGGCCCAGGTGCGGGTGGCAAAGGGGTGCAAGCCGCCCAGCGTGACCCATTCCAGCGCTGACACCACCGTGGGGAGGAGCAGCGACAGCGGAATGGCCCAGCGCCCCACCACGCTCCCCATGGCGCCAACCAGCGCCATATAGGGCAGGTACCAGAGCAGTCCGCAGACCAGCACAACCAGGAGTACCAGGGCCATCTGGCCGTAAATGCCGGCAATGGCGCCGAACAGGCTGGCATTGCCGAGGCCCGCGATCATCGCGGTGACATAGGCCACCCCGAACATCAGCAGGATGCTGATCAGCGCCACGGCAAACACGGCGCCGGGCAGGATCGTCAGCGCCGCGGTGAGCTTGCTGAGCAGTACCTTGAAGTCGGAAACCGGCATCGACTTCCAGAACAGCATGGCATTGTTGCGCTTGTCGGCGGCAAAACCATCGGCGCAATAAAAGAACAGCACGAAACCGAGATAGGCCAGCCAGGCGCCCGAGAGACCGGCAAAGCCGGCTTCGAACACCCAGGTAGGCACGACGGTCATCAACTGGCCCGAGAAGCGCGTGTCGAGCCTGTCGACGCTGAAGGCCAGGAGGGTCAGGGTGAACACCACGCCCACCAGCACCAGCGGCGCGATCAGGAACGCTCCGCGATGCTCGATGAACTCACGGTGGATCAGAGCGAAGAAAGCCTTCATCGGGCGGTCTCCGGATTGGCGGTGGGCCGCTGCATCAGGGCCACGAAGAGATCGGATATGGTGGGCGTGGAAATCCGCCCCAGAGGTTCGAGTTTCTCGCGCTCGACCCCGTCGAAGATGAGCACGGTCTGGCCGAAACGCGTTTCCTCATAGACCGGTCCATGGTCGCGGGCCTGGGCCTGCGCCTCGGCACTGTCGACCACGAGCTGGGTGAACTTCTCGCTGACCGTCTCCATCTGCATATGGAGGATCATTTCGCCATCGCGGATGAACATGATGTCGGACAGCATGAACTCGATCTCGTCCACCTGGTGGGTGGTGATGATCAGTGTCCGTTCCTCGGTCATGTAGTCTTCCAAGAGCCGGCGGTAGAAGCGCTTGCGATAGGTGATGTCCAGCCCCAGCGTGGGCTCGTCGAGCACCAGCAGCTTGGCGTCGATCGCCATGACGACCGCCAGGTGCAGTTGCGCGATCATGCCCTTGGAAAGCGTGCGGATCTTCATTTCGGGCCGGATATCGGTGCCTTCAAGGAATTGCCGCGCCTTGTCCTGGGAAAAATTGGGATGGATATTGGTCAGCAGCGCGAACAACTCCCGCACCCGCAGGAAGCGCGGCAGGCTCGCCACATCCGAGATGAACGCAACATTTTCCATCAGCTTGGCGCGATGGGCGAAGGGGTCTTCGCCCAGGACCCGGATGGTGCCCTGGTAGGACGTCAAGCCGAGCATGGCGTTGAGCGTGGTGGTCTTGCCCGCGCCATTATGGCCAACCAGGCCATAGATGCGCCCGGCGGGGATGTCGAAATCCAGCCCGTGCAGGATTTGCTTGCGGCCGAAGGACTTGGTCAGCCCCCGCGCGGAAACGATCGGTTCGGCGGAAACGGAAAGCTCACTCATTTGGTCTGCCCTTCGCGCTTGGTGTCAGTGTCGATCAGATCCCGGAGGTCGAGATCGAGTGCCTTGATCTGCGCCGCGATGCGCGGCCAGTCTTCCTTCAGAAATTTCTCGCGTTCATGAGCGAGCAATTGCGCCCGCGCCCCGCTGGTAACGAACATTCCCAGTCCCCTGCGTTTCTCCACCACGCCGATATCGACCAGTGCCTCGAAGGCCCTGGTGACCGTCAGCGGATTGACCGAAAGGTCCCCGGCAATCTGGCGCACCGAGGGCAATGCCTCGCCTTCTGCTACCTGTTGCCGGAGGATCATCTCGATCAGCCGCTGCCGGATCTGTACGAAGATCGGCTGGCTGGCGTGAAAATCATCCATGTGTCTTGCCTATCTAGTGTGCTAGATATGTAGCACACTAAACGGGTGAGTCAACAGCTTTCATTTGACGTGCGAAAACCGCCCGGCGGCCGGGGCTTTGCAGGGGGAAAGGCAGACGTCGGCCAGGCGGCCGGAAATCAGGCGGGAACGGTTTCGCGGATGCGGGCGCCGGCCGGGATTGTCGGCGGCGCGGTATTGAGCTGTTCGATGGCAAAGCCCGCGGCCGCCTTGTAGCGTGCCATGAAGGCGGTGCGCTCGGCCTCGGGGATAATTGCGTCGATATCGTCAAAGATGCCGCCGCAGCGCTCATCCACCATGTTGAGCAGGCCAAAGGGCCCGGCCCCCCGATTGCGCAGGATCAGCTCGGACACCGGTCCGCACAGCTTCTGGTCATAGGCGGCCAGGGCATCGGCATTGACACCATGGGCAAGCATCATGGCCCCCAGGGTGCGGGCATCGATGATGGCCTGGCTGGCTCCGTTCGAGCCGGTGGGATACATGGCGTGGGCGGCATCGCCCATCAGCGCCACCGGGCCATCCTGCCAGGTCTGGACCGGATCGCGATCGATCATCGGATTTTCATAGGCAATGTCGGCCCGGGCCAAGAGGTCGGGAACGTCGAGCCAGTCATAGCGCCAGTCGGCGAAATGATGCGCGAACTCGGCAATTTCGACGCGGCGGAACCAGCCCGCGCTCTTCCAGCCCTCGGAATTGTCCAGGGTCAGTTCGGCGATCCAGTTGGTGACTGCCAGCCCGGTCTCCGGATCGACCGGGGAAATGGGGTAGAAGACGATGCGGTGGCGATGGCTGCCCAGGCCCACAAAAGACGAGCCGGTGCGGATGGGTTTGGCCAGCGTCGTGCCGCGCCACATCACCGCGCCACCCCAATGGATGGGCGGCTGATCGGGATGCATGGTGGCGCGCACCTGGGAGTGAATGCCGTCGGCACCGATCAGCAGGCCTCCGGACACGGTCCGCGTTTGCCCGTTCGCATCGCGAATATGGGCATCGACCGTGCCATCGGCATTGCGCCGATAGCCGGTGACCTCCTGGCCCAGCTGGATGCTGTCCGCACCGGCGCGGGCCAGAAGCGTGTGATAGAGCAGCATGTGCAGCTGCCCGCGATGCACCGAATATTGCGGCCAGTTATAGCCCGCCAGCAGCCCGCGCGGCTCGGAATAGATGTCAGCGCCATTGCGCCCGACCAGAGCCCATTCGCGCGAGGGCACGCCGACCTTGTCCAGGTCTTCAGCGCCCAGGCCCAGATCGAACAGCTCGCGCACCGCATTGGGCTGGATATTGATGCCGACGCCGAGTGGCGCCAATTGCCGGACCGATTCAAAGACCGTGAACGGGACGCCAATCTGATGCAGTGTCAGCGCCAGGGCCAGCCCGCCGATACCGCCGCCCGCAATCAGCACATGACCCTGCGCCATCCGAAATCCCCCTCAAGCCGCCCCGTCCGGGCCAATTGCCGGGTGGTTTAGTCAATCAATCCGGGCTTGTCCAATACCGCGGGCTCAGCCGACGGCATAAAGCTCGATCTGCACGGCCCGCTCGAGCCGCGCGCCGGTACCCACGAACATGGTCCGGTTGATCCACGCATATTTGGGATGCCCGGTGCTCAGGCGCGCCGCCGTGCGCATGTAATAGCTCTCGGGCGCGACCGCCTCGCCGGCAGCCAGCTGGGCGATGACCTCCGGCGGACCATGACGAAAGCCGAAATTCTCGATCTCGATCAGGGCACCATCATCGGTCTCGAAGGCGTAGCGGGCGTCCAGCTCGGCCACCCCGCCGTCGAATGCGCGCTGCCAGTCGGCGCCGAAGTCGAGAATGGTGCCGGAAATATTCGGCCCCGAAACCGTGCCGCCGCGGATGGGAATGACGCGTTTGCTGGCAGCGTGCACATCGCCGATGACCATCGGCTTGGACAGTGCCACCTCCAGCGTACAGAAATGGGTGAGTGTCGGGGTGGGTAACAGGGGCACGCGACTTGTCCTTGGTCCAGATGGCATTTGCTGGACCAAGACTTGTCACGCCAGCACCGCAAAGCCAAGCGGGGGGCGCGGAGGTCTGCCCAGTTGGCAGCTGGCCGCAGGCGGTCCAGAAACTGCGCGCGCGGGCAGCGCAAATATGGCTGCCCGCTGGTGAAGAACACATTTGATGCTGGATCGGCGGCCGGGATGCCGCACCATCTAGTAGGTCTGCAGGTCCGCTGCCAGGTGAACCTCGCCGTCGTAGCGGCTCTTCACACGTGCGAGATATTCGTGGGCGTTTTCCGGAAGAACCGAGCCTGGGGTGAAATGAACGGCCACAAGCTTCCTGGCGCCGGCACTTGCGGCCATTTCGCCGAGTTGCTCAGCAGTCAAATGATGCTGAAACATGTGCTGGGCAATGCGGTCCACATGATCATCAGTGGCCTCGGGGTTCATTTTCCGCACCCGGGCCAGGACCAATTCGGCGTCAACCATCTCTCCAACAAGCAGGTCGACATCCTTCGCCAATGCTTCGACGGCCTGACATGTGCCAGTGTCGCCCGTGAAGACCACCGAGCGATCATCAAGGTCAAAGCGCAAGGCGAGCGAGAGTGGTCCTGGTTTTCCAAGGTCATGTTCAGGCCGGTAGTGCGTATTTTCGCAACTGGTCATCACCAGACCCGGCAAAGATGTTTCATCTCCGGGCGTTAGTTCGTGAACAGACACGAAGTCCTCCGGCCTTGGCAGCTGCCTGTCCGTCGCTCCGAAGCCAACCTCCTGCGGCACGCTACAGGCAGCAAACAAGCCGTCCAAGATCCGCCGCGTGCCTGGGGGGCCGTAAATATTGAGCGGCTTCCGGCGATGCACCATCATGTTCAGGCCAATACAGGCAAAAAGACTGCCGATGTGATCAAAGTGATGGTGCGTCAGTACGATGTGGTCGACGTTCCTGAATTCAACCCCTACACGCCGCAGCTGCGTCATGGCCCCCTCTCCGCAATCGATGAGAACAGGCGTGTCGCCTGCCATCAACAGATGAGCGGGCTGCGCCCGAACCGGATTGAGACCGGGTCCGCCACCTGTGCCCAGGGTCGTGAATGAGGAAGGGGGTAACATGTGTTGTCCTGCCTTTGATTTGATTGCCAAGAAGTGGGCTCCCAAGGGCGCATGCCCCAGGTTTGGCCCTACCTCGAACTCAGTATCCCACGTGCGAGAATGCAGCTTGCCCGGGATCAGGCTGCGAGACGGGGTTCCTCACCCGCTCACAGGCTCGAACTGACGCCGAACGAAACTCAAAATATCTGGCGCCACGCGCGCTGAATGGCTGCCATCGACTTCTGGCCCGGCTTCAGAGAACCAGAGGTGCCCTGCATCGCGCAGCTCCACGGTTCGAACAGGGAAACGAGCCTGGACAAGCGCACGCGAGAATTCTTCCGACTGTTCCTCCGGCAGCACTTCCCGATCGGAACCGCCCCAGATCAGGAGCACCGGCAGGCTCTTGCTGTAGGTGATCTGCCGCAGGGGCGACGCACTGTGGAACAACAGCGGATCATCGAAAGGGGTGCACCCCATCATGGCCTCGGTCTTGTCCTGCCTTGGCGCCGCGTTGCGCCAGACATCTGCCTGCCAGTGAGCCATCAGATCGTAGACGCCATAGACACCAATAAAGGCAGTGACCGGAGGCGCAGCAAAATCGTCGGACAATATGGCCAGGGCACTCAAGTGGGCGCCGGCCGATACGCCAAGAACCGCCATACGCGCTGTATCGATCCCGTGCTCTCCGCCGTGCGCGCTGAAGTATCGAAGCCCGATGGCAACGTCCTCGACATTGTCAGGAAAAACGGCTTGCCCCTGGGCCCTGCGGTAATCAACACTGGCAAAGGCGATATCGTGCCGGGCGAACCATTCGCCCCACGCAGAGAGGGCATTGCGATGTCCGCGAACCCATCCGCCCCCCGAAACACCGATCACGATGGGCCAAGGCCCGTCACCACTTGGCAGGTGCAAATTCGCCAGGAGCGCATTATCGTCCTTGTTGCCCAGACGAATTGTTTCGTAGCCCATGTCGTCTCTCCGACAATTGTCAACGCGTCTCAGGCAATCGCTTCAACGACCTGAGCATGCGGCTGGACATGGACCCCATCTTGGGTGAGGTGGAGAACCATCAAATCCGTGCCTGCGATCAAGTCTCCGTCGAAATGGTCCCGGGCCCTGGCCAGTATGCTCTCCACGGAGGGGCCGATGTTCCCTCCAGGAAGTTGCACGATATGTGTGAACACTGAGAGCTTGGGGCGGGCTTTCTGGAAAATTGCCGCTGCCTCCTCAGGGCTCGTATGCCCCTTCATGACCACATTGTTGAAGAAGTCATTGTCCGCCATCGAGGCGTCGATAGCCGCCACCTCATGGACGAGTACATCGCAGCCCATGGCCGCGTCTGCGACACGAGGATCCGCTGCTGTATCGCCTGATAGAACGACCGATCGCCCGGCATAATCGATCCGATAGCCAAAGGTCCGCGCAAAATCGTGATGATATGTTCCGAAAGCCGTAACGGTGACGCCCTTGGCCTCAAACACAATCCCTTCGCGTACTTGATTGGGAACGAGCCGAGTAGATTCTTCTGAAATTGCCTTGATTGCCCGCTCGCGAAGATCTCCGCGGAAAGCCATCATCAGGCCATCGGTCAGTTCCTCGACCCCTTCCGGCCCATATACCGGCAAGGCCTTCGTGCGTTTGCCGAATGGGCCGGGGATGTATCCGGAGGAATAGACGTCCGCCAGGCCAGCGGTATGGTCCGAATGGAAGTGTGTGAGAAACACCGCATCAATGGCCCCCAGGGGAACCCCCACTTGCGTCAGCCGCAATGATGCACCGCGCCCTGCGTCAAAGAGCAGGTTGAGGCCACCCGCCTGCACCAAAGTTGCCGAGCCGAAGCGCTCGATATCAGGCTGCGGGGTCCCAGTGCCCAGCAGGGTCACGACCATTGATCCAGAATTCAGTTCACTCATTAGACCGCCCTTTTTTGGAAGGTTGGGCGGCTGTGCCGCCCAACGTTTTTTGTCAGCGTGGGGCGCGTTCCCACATAATCTGTTCGTAGGTCGGCGCCTGATCAATGAAGCCGAACTCGACCATGTCGTTGGCAAGGGCTTCGAGCTGACCCTGGTCGATCAGCACACCAGGTGTCGGCAGGCTCCGCGTGTCCAGATAATCTTCAGGAAAGCGGGTGAGCTCTTTGTCTAGCTCTCGCACTTCATCGGTGTTCTCTGCCGCATAGGCATAGGCACGATCGAGAACTTCGATGAGGGCGGCAACATCATCACCGCGTTCAGCCAGCGCTGCATCGCTCGACGCGTAGACGATGCCCGGCATGCCCTCCACGTACTGGTAGGGGTCGGCAATCAAGCGCAACTCTGGATCGTTCTTGGCCTGTTCGAAGAACAGCGCAAATGGCACGGCAGCTTCGACATTGCCGTTCTTGAGGTTTTCAATATGGGTCTCGGGAGGCATATGCGAAATGTTGACCGCATCAGTCGGCAGACCGGCCGCACGCAGCGCCCGCTTGATCATGAAAGCGCCGGTTCCCTGAAGGCCCTGTACGCCGACGGTCTGACCAGCAAGGTCGCCGATCGACTGATACGGCGCGTCGGCCCGCGTGATGAGACCCGTCGTGGGCACCTGCTCGAGTGTTTGGTTCCCGAAAATGATCTTTATCGGCACACCGGCGGCAATGGCAGCAACGACCGGCGTCGAACCGGTACCAACGATATCGACTTCGCCCGAGAGCAGCCTGGCAATGTTCTGATCCGGCGATGACCCTTCCACCAGTTCCACGGTGAGGCCGGCCTCTTCAAACCATCCCATTCTCTGGGCGAGAAAAAACGGCTCAAAAGAACCAACAGGCGCATAGGCGATCGTTAACGGCTCACTCTCCTGGGCCGATACAGGGGCGCACATCGCTGCAGCGGATAGCGCTGAGGCAAGTATTGCGGTCCTAAATGACTTTCCAATGTTCATTTTCTCTCTCCCTTTTTGAAAATTCCAACCTACTTTTTGCGCCGGATCTCGTTCAGTATCCGCCCGCGAAGGCGGCTGAACTCGGCCAGGCCCTTTGAGGCGACCTGATCACGCACCGGACCCAAATCCACCGCCACGGTATCGATCACCGTCGCTGGCTTGCCCGACAGGACGACGACCCTGTCGGCCAAGTAGACCGCCTCATCGATATCGTGGGTTACGACGATGACACTGATGCCCAGACGGCGCCGCAGATCGAGAACAAGATCTTCCAGGTCAAATCGGGTCTGCGCATCCAACGAGCCGAATGGCTCGTCCATCAGCAGAATGTGAGCGTCATAAGCCAAGGCCCGGGCTATCGCGACACGCTGCTGCATGCCTCCCGATAGCTCCCAAGGATACTTTTCCTCATGACCAGCCAGGCCCACATTGGCCAGGCAGGACAAGGAGCGTTCCCGCGCATCGGACAAATTCATCCTTTTGCCCCGCAACGGCAGCAAGACATTTTCGAGCGTGGTCATCCAGGGCATGAGGGACCCACGGTAGTCTTGGAAAACCAACCCGATTTCCTGCAGGGGCTCGGTTACGACCTGGTCGGCGACGCGGACTTCACCCGAGGTCGGCGGCATCAGCCCCGACAGGCAGCGCAACAAAGTCGTTTTGCCAACGCCAGAAGGTCCAACGATGCAGAGGATCTCACCTGGGTCGACACGCAAGGTCAGGCCTCGCAATACCTCGATAGACCCATATGACTTGCTGACACCATCAACAACCATGGGTGGTGCCGCGTTCACAGTGCTATGCGCGTTCATTTTCTGCTCCGGCGATTGAGGTGATCTTTGTCGCGGTCCGACGCGGAATTTCGAAGTACCAAGCGAGAATCCTGCGCTCGATCAGGACGAAGGCAACATTCGTCAAATAGCCGATCAAGCCGATGAACACTGTGCCTGCCCAGACTTGAGAGGGGGCAAAGCTCTGCACGCCCGACGAGATGTAGACGCCCAGCCCTTGGTTTCCGGCGCTGAATTCGCTCACGACCATGATCGTCAAGCTGACGGCGAGCGAAATCCGGATGCCTGCCATGATCTGCGGCGTAGCTGCCGGAAGCAGTACCTGGCGGATGAACAGTGCTCTGGGCAATCTGTACGCGCGGGCAGTGTCCGTTATGGAGCTTTGAATTCCACGGACGCCATCGATTGTGTTGAGCAGTATTGGCCAGACGCAGCCGAGCGCGATCACGAAGATCTGCGGCCCGGGACCAACCCCGAAGGCGACCAGCACGATCGGAATGATGGCAACACCGGGGATCGCACGGAGAAAGGCGATCAATGGCCAGACCGCAGAGCGCAAGACCGAATTGTAGCCAATAAGAAGCCCGAAGCTAACGCCAAGCACAATTGCAGCGGAAAGCCCGGTGCCGACATTGCGCATGCTGAATGCCGCGGCCTCCAGCAGTTCGCCATTGCCTATGTCATTCAGCAAGGTCTGAACGATCTCGGACAAAGGCGGCATGAAGAAGGACTGGCTGTCCGACGAAATGAACCACCACAAGGCGACCAGAACGACCGGGAGCCAGAAATAGGTGGCGAATTGTACGATCTCGTAAATCCACCAATGCTTGCCAATTCGCCTGGCCATGGTTCTCACGCCTCCTTGTCCGACAGGTGCCAGCGCACGATACGGCGCTCCAACTGGTCAACTGCCGCGTTGACAAGAACACCAAGGATGCCAGCGTAGATTGCGTAGGCGATTGCGATGTCGGTTTCGTAGAAGTCCCTGGCCTCAGCCAGTTCTCTGCCGATACCCGTCACGGGGCTGGTGATTTCCACCGCCACCGAGACAAGAATGGACACCACGACCGCTATTCTGAAACCGGTCAGGATGAACGGACTTGCCGACGGCAGCAGCACACGGAAGAAGCGCATACGCCAAGGCAGGCGAAAGGCTCTGACCGTATCCTGTAGCGTGCTGTTCATTTTGCGCGCGCCATAGATCGACTGCAGCAAAATCGGGAAGAAGCAGCCTATCGCGATCAAGGTGACCTTCATCTGGGAGCTGGCACCCAGGATGAGTAGAAAAATGGGGAGGAGCGCGATTTGCGGAAAGGATCGGCCAAAGTCGATGAGCAGGCGCGTTGAGCGCTCGAGCGCCGGCATTGCTCCGATGGCAACGCCTGCGGAAACGCCCAGAACACTGGCTATTGCCAGACCAATGGCTGCATCACGTACCGTAGTCGCTACGGCAATATAAAAGGTGTCGCGTCCGAGTAGCTCCACCGTGGCCAAGGCCACGTCCGTGATTTGCGGGAGAATATTGGGCGACACATTGCCAAAATGCACCGCGAGAGCCCACACCAGACCAAAAATGGCAAATGTGGCAAGTCGCCTGACGATAAGCGTCACAGTTCAACTCCTCCCGCGTAAAGCCGCTCCTCAACGGCCGTTAGACACTGGCCCAGCTAGGCCGCATAAACAAATTTTCTTTTGAAATCGCTCGGTATCACGAATATCAATACCAAGGCGGCAGTACGGAGGATGGCAGCCAATGCGTTTCATGGGTCTAGATTTGAATCTGCTCGTCATTTTCCAGGCCATGATGGACAATCGAAGCGTCACCTACACATCGCGGCAGCTGAATCTCACTCAGCCCGCGGTCAGCAATGCCTTGCAGCGTCTACGCCAGTACTTCAAGGACGACCTGTTCGTGATGTCGGGCAACCGCATGCTTCCGACCGCCCTCGCCGAGAGGCTGGCAGCGCCGACAAAGGCACTGCTCACCGATGCCGGGGCTCTGCTGACTGCAGCCCGTCCCTTTGAACCCGGCACATCTGATCGCACTTTCGTTATCGGCACGTCCGACCACGTAACCGATACTGTTATCGCTGGCGCGCTCAACGCGGTATTTGCGGAAGCGCCAAAGATCAGGCTGGATATCGTGCCCCTGGTCGAAGACCAATGGAGCGTCTTGGACACGGGCGAGGTGGACCTGCACGTGCTGCCCTATGAGTTTGCGCCGCCTGACCAGCCGACTTTTGAGCTATATTCTGATCGCTACGTTGTCCTGTGCGATCGGGAGAACCATTCCGTGCAGGCAGGCATGACGCCAGAAGAGCTTCGCAGCTTCAGGATCATTGGTGCTCTCATGGGTGTTCCGCGCAAGATGCGCGGCGGATTTGCCCCGCAGATGACGGCAAGGCTGATCGACCAGGCCAGCCTGACGGTGAAGCAGTTTTCGCAATTGCCTTTCATGCTCGAGGGCTCTGATCGCATCGCCATCGTTCCCCGTAGCCAGGCGTTGATGTTCTGCAAGAGGTTCAAGCTCGCGTTTTGTGAGCTGGGCGGCGAGGTGCCCCATCTGCGCATGGTCGCGCAGGTCAATCGCGCCAGAGAAAGCGATGCCGGCCTGGCCTGGTTGATCGACAAATTCGTCAAGGCCGCTTCGGCGATCCAAACAGATCGGTAGCTGCAGCCCTGTCAGCCCACCCTTGCCTGACCGGCCTGTCTGGCAAGGGTTGGGGACACCGAACGGCACGGCGCTTGCCGACTACACGGCTTCTACATCGCTGCCTGCAAAGTCCCGCGCGCTTGCGCTTTGCCCGCTAGAAGTAAAGGCAAAGCTCTCCGTTTTTTCGCCGAGCGTCGACCAATAGGACAAGCCATCTCCATTGGCAGCGCTCATTACCCACCGGGCATGGCCGCTTGTGACTCTCGTGCCGTAGGCCGTTCCTGCCGGAATATTGGCAAAGTCACCATCCCGCAGTTCATGGACGGTGTCGCCCAGTGTGAGTTCAAGCGTGCCATTGACCACGAACAGCGAAAGGTGGGTCTGCCGATGCCTGAGAGCTGGCATGCAGGCACCTTTGCCCGCCTCGATAGTCCGCATCTCAAGTCTGTCCCTGGTAATCGCCATGCTCACAAGGGTGGTTGCCAGGTGATCATTGAGCACGAAACGGTCACCATAGCCTGATTGCAGGACATAGGAGGCCGGACCACCGGGCAGCACGCGATCGGTGGCGTCGCCATTGGCAGGTGCACAATATTCCTTCTCGACGCGCATCACCCCATGCTTGCCCATTGCTGGTCCCATCCGGCTGAAGTCATAGGGATGGGTCGGCTCGGGGAGCGCCGACGAGGTCCAGGGCTCGCCTGCATCGTCGAAGAAGCCCTCCCAGCCGCCCGGCGCCACGATGCCGAAAAATTCTGTCCGCGGCGACATGCATTGATAAGCATGCACGTCACCCGGCTGCACGTAGGCGAAGTCCCCTTCGGTCAGGACGCGGCAGGAGTCATTGGCCCATATCTGCAACCGGCCACGCGTACAGAGCCAGGTGTCGTGCTCCTTTTCGTGGTAGTGGAGGGGGATCGGTCGCTTGTCGATTGTGGATTCCAGCACCACCGCGCCGTAGCCGGCTGCCGTTTCTCCGACACCGGCCAGGATACGCACAACCTGACCGGCAACCACGACCGAGCGCCCCTGCCCGGACTTCAAAACATAGGGATCCGAAGTGCCCGGCGGCACGGTGCGAATTGCGGCAGTGTTCATCTATTCCTCCCAGATCACGCCTGAATGAATGGTATTGCCCTTTGGGCCTTTTTGCAGGCGTCGCCCTTGATGTGGCCAACACCCCATTGATCGGTCCGCCCCGGGGGCCAGACCCAATCGGCAGGTCCGCCGACCCTGTAACTGTCATCGACTTTGAGAATCTCGGCGGTATGCTCGATGACAAAGCCGAACGGATCGATGAAGTAGTTGAATACATTGTCGCCCGGGCCATGCCTTCCCGGCCCCCAGGCCACGGGATAGCCCGCATCGACCATCCGCCCGGATGCGCGCATGACCGATTCCAGATCATCCTGCAGAAACGCAATGTGGTTGAGCGTGTCTATCGTGTCGGTTGCCAGCACGACGACGTGGTGATCGTCATTGGTCCGCACAAAGCTCATGATATTGGTGCGGTCCGTGATCTCAAAACCCAGGCCGCGCTGGTAGAAGTCCAACTCGGCTTCCACATCGGCCGTATTGATGTTCACATGGGCCAGCCGGCGCGGTGTCAGCGCTGCATCGAGAGGGGCGAGCAGCTCGTCCCCTTGCACAATGGTAAAGCGCCTATTGCCTCGATCGCGAAACGCAAAACCCTGCCCACCGCCGAAATCGGTAACGGGACCGATGGGTTCGACCCTGGCGCCAGCGGCTTCGACGCGATCTCGCAGGCCTGCGAGATCCGCGCGCTGATCAGCGCGGAGGCCGACACTGATGACGGCCGCATGGTCGCCTTCATGGAGCGCGACAAGGTAGGGGTCACGTCCGGAGCCACGCAAATAGACCACGCCCCGGAGGCGCGCCGCCTCGACCAGCCCCCAAACGTCGACATAGAACTGCGTAGCCTTGGTCAGGTCCGGCACCATCAGATGCACATTGGCCAGATCAGCGATGGGAAAGCGCGGCGAACCACTCATCTTATCCCTCCTGGATCACTTGACTGACCAGGCTGCCAATGCCCGAGATGCGCACCTCGACCGTGTCACCTGGCTTCATCCACACCGGCGGATTGCGCTTGGCGCCCACGCCACCTGGCGTTCCAGTGGCAATGACATCGCCCGGGTTGAGCGGGGTGAAGGCGGACACATAGGCGATCACAGCAGGGATAGAGAACAGCATGTGATCCAGCGTTGCAGACTGCATGCGCTGGTCATTGAGATAGGATTCGACCCGAACCGCTTCGAGGTTGCCAACCTCGTCCGGGGTCACCAGGGCCGGGCCGAAAGCGCCCGTCGCGGGGAAATTCTTGCCCGGCGTGAACTGCCTGGTATGCCACTGCCAGTCGCGTAGTGACGCGTCATTGAAGCAAGAATATCCAACCACATGCTCCATGGCATGCTCGGCCTGGATATGGCGCCCCCCCTTGCCAATCACCACGGCCAGTTCGGCCTCATAATCAAGACTGCTGGAGACCTTGGGCCGCACGATGGGATCATCGGCGCCGATCAAAGTATCGGCAAAGCGAACGAAAATTGATGGATGGTCAGTCCGGTCGCGACCGGTCTCGACCCGGTGTTCTTCATAATTGTGACCGACACACAAGATCTTGCCCGGATTGGGTATGACGGGAAGAAGGTGCACATCCTGGCGCTTGAGGCTTGGCCCTTCGAGCGAAGTACCGAGAAGATCCTGCTCAATGGCTGTCTTCAGGTCCGGCGCGAAGGCACTCAGATCGGTGACCCGATCGCCGACCAACCGCCCCCAGCTCCGCCTGTCCTGATGGTGAAAGCTAACAAATCGCATGCGGTGCTCCAGTATTTCTGAGCGTCGAACGCCCCGCTGCCGGACCATACAGGCCCATGCCATGGGCCATTTCCGACAGGCGTTCGGCCAATTGGGATGAAGATGCCGCTACCAGAGCGACGTAAAAGTCCGGGCGGATCAGTGCTGCCGTCACACCCCGCTCCTCGAACCAGCTGGACAGCAGGTCCAGCGGGTCTTTGAAGTCAGCAATTGAGAAGCGGGATGCCCCCAGCGTAGCCAGAACTGACAGGGCCGTGGCGTCGAGGTCGTTTGGGGACGCTTCGAGTAGCACCCAACCCCGCCCGGTAGTCGCATCAAGAGCCTTGCCATTGTCCAGCTCCGGATTGATAAATCGCTCGCCGCCACCTGCAAAAACGATGGCAGAAGCAATCGGAGCGATGAGTTCGGAGGCCGACCGCATGCCGCGTTCCGCACGGATGCGGACATCCCGTTCAGCGGCTCTGTCCGGGTCAAGCTCGCAGATATACCGGCCAGCATTGATGGCCGCCGCTATTACATGGCGAACCTGGGCTTCCCGCTCGGGCTGATAGGTGTCGAGCAATGCCGGCCCCGTCTTGGCCTCACTGACAAGCGCCAGTTTCCAGGCGAGATTGGCGGCATCGCGCAGACCATGACACATGCCCTGACCGAAGAAGGGCGGGGTTTGATGCGCACTGTCGCCTGCCAGGAACACCCTCCCGACACGCCAACGCTCTGCCACGAGCCCATGGAACCGGTATGTCGCGGCGCGAATGATCCGATGGGGCACGCCCTGCACCCAGGGAGCCACCATTTTGGCGACCTGGTCCGGCGCGGCCATCGCGACGTCGTCCTCCCCCGGTAGCAGCATGAATTCCCAGCGGCGGTGATTGCCTCGCCCAGGGACAACAGTGGTTGGGCGCGCGGGATCGCACATCATCAAGGACAGATTTTGCAGTTTGGCGTTGCTGGGCACGCCAGTCAGGGGTGGGTAAGAAATAGGCCCGTCAACCTCGGCGTCGACCACGAGCCAAGGCTCGTCGAACTGAAGATCGTCAAGACAGATGCCGGCAAGCTTGCGGACGGTCGAGCGGGCACCGTCGCAACCGATCACCCATGAGGCGCTAACCCTGCCGCCATCGGCGAAGGTGAGCGTGGCACCAGCGTCATCTTGCGCCAAACCGACCAAATTGCGACCAAGCCGCAACTCGACGTGGTCGAACCGCCTCAGCCCCTCGCGGAGGACAGTTTCGAGCTCAGGCTGATAGAAGAAATAATCATTTGCATAGTGGTAGGGACGCGGACTGCCTGCAACCGACAAATAGCGTATCACGCCATGATCGGCGCCGATGTGAATGTGCCCATCTCCAGCGCGCATCCGAGGCAGCATCTGCCCATCCAGGTCGATGTCGGCCAAAAGACGCACCATTTCGTGGTCAATATGGACAGCCCGCGGCAGGGCATAGGGTGCCGTCTCCCGATCGATGATCAGAGTGCGTAGACCCAGGAACCCGAGACGGTTCGCCAGATAGGCGCCAACCGGTCCGGCTCCGACAATTGCGACATCCCACTGGGGCTCCATAACACCTCCGCGTGCACCTTCTGGTGCGTCTTTGCGCAGAGTATCGGCGGAGCAGGCTCTAGAGAGAAATAATAGTATTTCTAATCACCATAGCTGGAAGCTATGGATCAGAGTTCCTGCAAGGTCTGGGCATAGCGCAGGAAACGGTCGGCAACTGGCGACAATTCGACGTTCCGCAGCCTTTGAGCCACCAGCCGGCGGGGAGGTGGACCGCCGACCAGCGGTGCCGTTGACAGCAAGCCGGCCTCAATGTCGGCCTGCACGACCGAGGCGGGGAGCAGGGCGAGCGCTGCGGAGTGACGTACAAGTTCCTTCATGGTCGCCAGCAGGTCGCATCGCACGACATTGACCGGAAGCGGGGTGTCGGCGCTCAGGAACATGGCCTCGACCTGGCTGCGCGTGGCGCCCTGCGCCAGTGGCAGCACCCAGGGATGCTGGGCCGCCTGCCGGACGGTCAGTCCTTGATATGGCAAAGAGGCCTTGGGGCCGGCAACGAGCAGGAATGGCTCGCGCAAAAGCAGTATCTGTTCGACGTCGTGGGGCCCGGCCTGCGCGGGTGCAGACGACAAGACCAAGTCCACAGCATGACTGTGCAGCAGTTCGGACAGGTCCTGATCGGTCGCGTCATGCAGGGCAATATCCAAAGGTCGGCCTTCGGCCTGCAGCAACGCCATCACCCTGGGCACAATAGCCAGGAGTGCGCCCGTCGTCCCACCGATCACCAAGGGTCCGTCGACATTATCCTGCTGGTGACGAAGGTCCTGATCGGCACGAAGCAAGACGTTTTCAATGGCACGGGCATGCCGGGCCAAAGTCTCGCCTGTCGACGTGAGGACGGCGCCCTTGCGATCTCTCAGGACGACCTGCCGGCCGACCCGATCCTCCAATTGTGCAATGGCAATGGAGACCGAGGGCTGCGTCATGTTGAGGCGCACAGCGGCGGCGGAAAGCGAACGCTCGCGCGAGACCGCCAAAAGGATTCTGAGCAATCTGGGATCGAGGGCCATGTTCCTCTCCGTTCCATAGGCAGGGGTTATGGAATAGGCGAAATCCATTGCTTCTCTCAAGCCCGTCAGGCGGTGCGATTCATCGGGCGCCCCAAGGCACCCCTACCGAGGAAGGCCGTCTTGGCCGGCTCGATCCCGATTGCGTCCTCTGGGGCGTGCGCGGTTTGTCTACCGGTCCGATGTCTCCCACCTGGGATTGATCCAGGGCACGTCATTGTCGGCCGGCAGCATGCCTTTGCCCAGGATATGATCAGCACCCTTCTCGCCAACCATGATCGAGGGGGCATTGAGATTGCCATTGGTGATGCGCGGGAAGATGGAGCTGTCTGCCACGCGCAGACCCTCGACGCCGATGACGCGCAGTTCGGGATCGACCACCGCCATGGGGTCGTCGGCCCGGCCCATCCTGCAGGTGCCGCAGGGGTGATAGGCGCTTTCGGCGTGGCGGCGAATGTGGTCATCCAGCTCGTCGTCGGTCTGGTAGGCATCTCCGGGCAGGATTTCCTTGCCACGATAGGGGTCGAAGGCCTTCTGCCCGAAAATCTCGCGGGTTATGCGGATGCAGTGGCGGAAATCGGCCCAGTCCTGCGGGTCGGACATGTAGTTGAACTGGATGCGCGGCGGTGTTTTGGGGTCGGCCGAACGCAGTGTCACCGCCCCGCGCGAGGCCGAACGCATGGGGCCCACATGGGCCTGGAAGCTATGCCCCTCGGCGGCAGCCTGCCCGTCATAGCGCACGGCGATGGGGATGAAGTGGAACTGGATATCAGGATATTTGACCCCAGCTTTTGAGCGGATGAAGGCGGCGCTCTCGAACTGGTTGGAGGCGCCCAGGCCGGTCTTGAAGAACAGCCATTGTGCGCCGATCAGCCCTTTGCCGAAGAGGTTCCAGTATTTGTAGAGCGTGATGGGCTGGATGGAGGCCTGCTGGATATAGAGCTCCATATGGTCCTGCAGATTGGCCCCAACACCCGGCCGATCGGCCACAACCGGGATACCGTGCTCGGCCAGTTGTGCGGCCGGGCCGATGCCCGAAAGCATCAGGAGCTTCGGCGAGTTGATGGATGAGGCCGCAACGATCACCTCGCGCCGGGCCTTGACCACCTCGATCTTCCCGCCCCGCTCGATCTCGACGCCGACGGCGCGGCCATTTTCGATCACGATCCTGCGGGCAAGGCATTTGACCAGGTCGAGATTGGGACGCTTCAATGCGGGCTTGAGATAGGCATTGGCGACGGACCAGCGGCGGCCTTTCCAGACCGTCTGCTCCATTGGCCCGAAGCCCTCCTGCTTTTCCCCGTTATAGTCGTCGGTAAGCTCGAACCCGGCCTGCCTGCCGGCCTCGACAAAGGCGCTGAACAGGGGATTGTCGCGCTTGCCGCGCGTCACATGGAGGGGGCCGGCATGGCCGCGGCGGCCGGGATCGCCGCCATGCGGGCCGGGATGCCAGTTTTCCATGCGCTTGAAATAGGGCACGACATCGGCATAGCCCCAGCCGGCCGCGCCGCTTTCGGCCCAATAGTCATAGTCGCCGGCATGGCCGCGCACATAGACCATGCCGTTGATCGAGGAAGAGCCGCCGATGACCTTGCCGCGTGGTACGCCCAGGATCCGGCCGCCCAGATGCGGCTCGGGCTCGGTGCGAAAACCCCAGTCATAGCGCGGCATATTCATCGGATAGCTCAGCGCCGCCGGCATCTGGATCAGCGGTCCGATATCGGTGCCGCCATATTCGAGCACGATGACCGAATGCTGGCCGTCTTCGCTGAGACGGGCCGCCATGGCGCCGCCGGCCGAACCTGAGCCGATGATGATGAAATCAGCTTCCATGACGCGGAAATCCTAGAATGCAGCCTCGACGGGCCCGGTGGCGACATAGACCGATTTGATCTGGCTGTAGTGATCGAGCGCGGCGCGGGAATTCTCGCGCCCGACACCGGATTGCTTGACGCCGCCAAAGGGGGCCTCGACCGGCGTCAGATTATAGGTGTTGATCCAGCACGTGCCCGCCTGAAGTTGGCCAATCACCCGATGGGCTCGGGTCAGGTCGGCGGTGAAGACACCCGCTGCGAGGCCGAAATCGGTCGCATTGGCGCGGGCGATCGCGTCGGCCTCGTCACTGAAGCCGAGCACCGACATGACCGGCCCGAAGATTTCTTCGCGGGCAATGGTCATGTCGTCGGTCACATCGGCAAAGACAGTGGGCTCGACATAGAAGCCCTCATTCCGGTTCGGCGGCACGCGGCCGCCGATCAACAGTTTTGCTCCCTCGGCCTTGCCGGTCTCGATATAGCCCAGCACCTTGCTGCGCTGCGCCTCCGACACCAGCGGGCCGACCTGCGTCGCCTCGTCCAGCGGGTCGCCGATCACGGCCTTGGCGGTTCGGGACACGAGGCGTTCGAGAAAGGTGGGGCGGACCGCGTCATGCACAAAGACGCGCGTGCCGTTGGAGCAGATCTGCCCGCTCGAATAGAAATTGGCATTGATCGCGGCGCTGACGGCGCTGTCGATGTCGGCATCGTCGAAGATGATCAGCGGGCTCTTGCCGCCCAGTTCCATGGTTACGTGGCGCATGCCCGAGGCTGCGGCGGCATAGACCTTCCTGCCCGTGCCCACCGATCCAGTCAGCGACACCTTGGCAACGCGTGGATCACCGATCAGCGCCGCGCCGACATCGCCATAGCCCTGCACCACATTGAACAGGCCCGGAGGCGCGCCGGCCTCGACAAGGATTTCCGCCAGCTTCAGCGCGCCCAGCGGGGTGACCTCCGAAGGCTTGAAGATCATGGCATTGCCCGCCGCCAGAGCGGGCGCTGCCTTCCAGCAGGCAATCTGGGTGGGGTAGTTCCAGGCGCCGATGCCGACGCACACACCCAGCGGTTCGCGGATCGTATAGACGAAGTCGCTGCCGAGCGGGACGGTCTCGCCGGTCATGGTCGCGGCGAGGCCACCAAAATATTCCAGTGCGTCGGCGCCCGAGGCTGCGTCGGCCACCAGCGTCTCCTGGATGGGCTTGCCGGTATCGAGCGTCTCGATCTCGGAAAGGTCCTGATTGCGCGCGCGGATGATGTCGGCGGCCTTGCGCAGCACCCTGCCGCGCACGACCGGCTTGAGGGCGCTCCATTCCTTCTGCGCGCGCGCCGCCGAGGCGAGAGCCTGTTCGATAATTCGAGGCGTCGCTGAATGCAACCGGGCGACGACTTCACCACTGGCCGGATAGATGCACGCGATCGATTGCCCTGCATTGTCTTCGACATAGCGCCCATCGATGAAATGGCTGGCCGGTGGCTGTACGTCGCGCATCATTCACCCCTCGGGAAACGCTTGCTCTCTTCGAGCACATTGAGGTCCATGTGATTGCGCATGTAGCGCTCCGAGGCCTTCTGCAAGGGCTGGAAATCCCACGGGAAATAGGCGCCGTTGCGTAGCGCCGGATAGACGACATGCCGCCGCGCCTGGCTCGCCCGGACCTCGGCGTCATAGGCCGCGAGGTCCCAGTGTTGGGCTGCCATTGCGGCAAACCGCGCTCGCACGTCCGCGTATGCCCCATCGTCGATCAGGTTGGTCAACTCATTGGGATCATTGGCGATATCAAAAAGCTGTGCCCGATCAACGGCGCATTCGACATATTTCCACTGCCCCTCGCGGAGGCACACCATGGGCGCCACCGAGCCCTCGGCAGCATATTCCATTCGCACCGGGCTGGTGCGGTCGGCACCGTTGGCCAGTGGCACCAGGGACTCGCCATCGGTCCATGGCGCGATCTCATTGAGGGAAATTCCGGCAAGATCACAAAGGGTTGGCGTCAGGTCCATGGTGCTGACCGGCGCATCGATCCGGCCGGCGGGCAGGCCCGGCGCGGCAATCATCAGCGGAACGCGCGCGGAGCCTTCAAGAAAGCTCATCTTGAACCACAGGCCGCGCTCTCCGAGCATGTCGCCATGGTCAGAGGCAAAAACCACGATCGTATTTTCCGCCTGCCGCGTGCCCTGCAAGGCCTCGAGCACCTCACCGATCTTGTCGTCAACATAGGAAATATTGGCGAAATAGGCTCGGCGCGACCGGCGGACATCCTCGTCGGTGATGTCGAGGGAGCGGAAATCGCAGGCATCCATCAGGCGTTGCGAATGGGTGTCCTGCTCCTCATAGGCAATGGGTGCCGTGGCGGGCGAGAGGTGCGCGCAATCCTCATAAAGGTCCCAGTATTTTCGCCGGGCGACATAGGGATCGTGCGGGTGGGTAAAGCTCACCGTCAGCATCCAGGGCCGCTGCTCGGCGCGGCGGCCCAGATCGTAGATCTTGCGCACCGCATTGAAGGCGACCTCGTCGTCATATTCGAGCTGGTTGGTGATCTCGGCGACACCGGCGCCCTTGACCGACCCCAGATTGTGGTACCACCAGTCGATCCGCTCGCCGGCTTTGCGATAATCCGGCGTCCAGCCGAAATCGGCGGGATAGATATCGGTGGTGAGCCGTTCCTCGAAGCCGTGCAGCTGGTCCGGCCCGACAAAATGCATCTTGCCCGAAAGGGTCGTGGCATAGCCGGCAGACCGCAGATGATGGGCATAGGTGGGGATGTCGGAGGCGAATTCGGCCGCATTGTCATAGACCCGCGTGCGGCGCGGCAACTGCCCCGACATGAAGCTGGCCCGGCCCGGCGCGCAGAGCGGCGAGCCGGTATAGGCATTGGCAAAGCGCGCCGAGCGCGCCGCCAGCGCCTTCAGATTGGGAGCATGCAGCCACTCGGCCGGCCCATCGGGAAACAAGGTCCCATTGAGCTGGTCGGCCATAAAGATCAAGATGTTGGGATGATCAGACACGGGCGTTCCTCGCAAGGCAGAGTTCGAGATAGTCGATCACCATGGCCCGCACCTCATCCTTGCCCGGGGCGAAATCCTGCAAGGCATGGCGGATGTAAAAGCCGTCGATCATGGCGGCCAGCCCCTGGGCGATCGCCTGGGCCGAACCGGCTCCCACAAGCTCACGCAGGCTGAAGACCAGGTTTGAGTGCAACCGCCGCGCATAGAGCTGCAGCAGCCGCCTGGTCTCCTCTGATTGCAGCGCGCGCACATAGAATGTGAGCCAGGCCGCCACCACCTCCCGATCGAACTGGTCAGGAGCAAAACTGGCCTCGATGATGGCGTGGATACGGCCCAGTGGCGTTGTCGCCTCGGCCATGCGGCGTCGGACGCTATCCCCGTAGAGCTTGAGGATATGGCGCATGGCGGCGAGGAACATCTGGTCCTTGCTACCGAAGTAATGATGCGCCAGGGCCGGGGACATGCCCGCCCGGCGCGCGATCTGGCTGACGGTGACGTCCAGGCTGCCCGCCTCGCCGATCTCGATGATGGCGGCCTCGACCATCGCCTGCCGTCGCACTGTCGCTGCACCAATTTTTGGCATTCTTTGCGCCTGCACACTTTTCGAGTTTACAATTACGATTGTCTCGTTTTTGATTGAGCCGTCAATCAAGAAAAAGAATTTGCCGCAAACACCCGCACTCAGGAGACGACAGAATATGAGAAAGACCACCCTCACTCTGACCAGCGCCCTCGCGCTGTCGCTGCTGGCGGGCACCGCTTTTGCAGCCGAATGCGACACCGTCACCTTCTCCGATGTCGGCTGGACCGACATCACGACGACGACCGCCACCGCCAAGCACATTCTTGAGGCGCTGGGCTATGACGTGAACGTCAAGGTCCTGTCGGTTCCGGTGACCTACGCCTCGCTTGAAAGCGATGACGTCGACGTGTTCCTGGGCACCTGGCTGCCGGCCCAGCAGGCCGCCATCGGACCCTATCTGGACAGCGGTGAAGTCGAACGCGTCACGACCAACCTGGAAGGCACCAAATATACCCTGGCAGTGCCCGCCTATACCTATGACAAGGGCCTGACCGACTATTCCAAGATCGCCGAGTTCGCCGACGAGCTCGACCACACCATCTACGGCATCGAGCCCGGCAATGAAGGCAATGGCTATCTGATCAGCCTGGTCGAGGCCGATACCCACGGGCTTGGCAGCTTCAAGGTCGTGGAAAGCTCCGAGCAGGGCATGCTCGCCGCGGTGGACCGCGCCGTTGGTGACGGCAAGGACGTGGTGTTCCTGGGTTGGGAGCCGCACCCCATGAACGCCAAGTTCCCGCTCAAATACCTGCCGGGCGGCGAGGAATTCTTCGGCGGCGAGGGCGTCGTGGACACTGTGACCCGTCAGGGCTACGCCGCCGAATGCCCCAATGTCGGCGCCTTGCTGAGCAATCTCAAATTCTCGCTGCCGATGGAGAACGAGATCATGGGCAAAATCCTCAATGACGGCGCCGATCCGGCCGACGCTACCCTGGAATGGCTCAAGGCCAATCCCGAAACGGCGTTGGGCTGGGTCGAAGGGGTGACCACGATCGATGGCGGCGACGGCGCCGCCGCAGTTCAGGCACTGCTGGACAGCTAAGAACCATGCAGCCCGGTCGGTAACGACCGGGCTGTTCTGTTTTCCGGGGGACATGCAGAGTGGATTGGCTGACCGATCACAAAATTCCGGTTGGGCGCTGGGCAAGCGATTTCTTCGTCCTGCTGCGCGACAATTTTCGCGGGGTGTTCGACGCCATGTCGGATGCCGCCGAGGCTCTGATCGACGGTCTGCTGTGGCTGTTGCAGACGCCGCATCCGCTTGTGATCGTCGCCATCTTCGTTGCCATCACCTGGTGGCTGCAACGCAGCTGGACCACCTGTCTGCTGACGCTGGGCGGCATGCTGTTCATCCTCAACCAGGGTTATTGGGAACAGACCACGGAAAGCCTGACCCTGGTGATTTCGGCCTGCGTTGCCTGCATGGCCATCGGCGTGCCGATCGGCATTGCCGCTGCCCACCGTCCCAGGCTCTACCGGATCCTGCAGCCTGTGCTGGACCTGATGCAGACGCTGCCGACCTTCGTCTATTTGATCCCGGCCATCGTGTTTTTCGGCATCGGCATGGTTCCGGGCTTGATCGCGACAATGATTTTTGTGCTCCCTGCGCCCATCCGCATGACGCATCTGGGTATTTCCTCGACACCGCCGGCGCTGCTTGAGGCCGTGGGGGCCTTTGGCGGCACGGCGCGCCAGAAGCTGTGGAAGGTGGAGCTGCCCTATTCGATGCCCCAGATCATGGCCGGGTTGAACCAGACTATCATGCTGTCGCTGTCCATGGTTGTGGTCGCAGCCCTGGTTGGCGCCGACGGCCTTGGCGTGCCGGTGGTGCGGGCGCTCAACTCGGTCAATACAGCGCTGGGCTTTGAAAGCGGCCTGATCATCGTCGTCGTGGCCATCGTGCTCGACCGCATGCTGCGCATTCGCTCGGAGTAGGACATGGAAGACGCGGTCATATTCGACAAGGTCAATATCGTCTTCGGTGCCAATCCTGAATTGGCCTTGCCGTTGATGGACCAGGGCAAGTCGCGCCAGGAGATTCAGCAGGAAACCAAGCAGATCCTGGGCGTCCATGATTGCTCGCTACGCGTAAAATCCGGGGAAATCCTGGTGCTGATGGGTCTGTCAGGCTCCGGCAAGTCGACCCTGTTGCGCGCGGTCAACGGGCTCAATCCGGTGGTGCGCGGGTCCGTGCAGGTCATCGACCAGGGCAAATCGGTCAATCCGGCGGCCTGCAGCCAGGAGGAACTGTTGCGCCTGCGGCGCAAGTCGGTGGCCATGGTGTTCCAGCAATTCGCCCTGCTGCCCTGGCGCTCAGTGCTCGACAATGTCGGACTGGGCCTGGAGCTGGCCGGCATGTCGCGCCGCGAACGCGAGGCCAAGGTGCGCGCGCAGCTCGATCTGGTGGGTCTGACCGATTGGGCCGACCGCAATGTGGGTCAGCTCTCCGGCGGCATGCAGCAGCGCGTGGGCCTTGCCCGCGCCTTTGCCACTGAGGCGCCGATCCTTTTGATGGACGAGCCGTTTTCGGCGCTCGACCCGCTGATCCGGGCACGCCTGCAGGATGAGCTGCTGGACCTTCAGTCCAAGCTCAAGCGCACGATCATCTTCGTGAGCCATGATTTGGACGAAGCCTTCAAGCTGGGCAACCGCATCGCGCTGATGGAGGGCGGACGCATCGTTCAATGCGGTACGCCACAGGAAATCATCGCCAATCCGGCCGACGAATATGTCGAGGATTTCGTGGCGCATATGAACCCGCTCAGTGTGTTGCGGGCGATGGATGTGATGTCGCCCGCCATCGGCAAGGGGGAGCATGTGGTGCCGGCCGAGAGCCCACTTGCCGGCGTGATCGAACTTCTGGCCGGCGGAGCGCCTTCGGTCTGCGTTCGGGGGCCGGACGGTCAGCTGCTCGGCAGCATTGTCAGCCAGGACGTCGTCGCAGCCCTGCGTGCCAAGCCCGCCCGACCGGATGCGGGTGTCCTCTAGCGGCGTGGAACGGCAATGCCAATGCGGGCGGGAGAGCCCGATACGGCCGTGAGCGCAAATTTCAATATGATCCAGGGCTTCCTGCCGATCGACGACCTACTGGCCTTTGGTCGGTTCGTCCTCGAAGATCACTACGCCCTTGCCCGGGTGTTCTCGATAGTGGGCCAGTCGGGATTGCAGTGAACCGACATGCAACTCGAGCTTATGCCCGTCCGGGTCAAGGAAGTAGGTCGAGGCACCTTCGCTCCGATTGTCTTTCCATATGGTACTGGCGGCGGACACCCGGGAGCTCAGTTCATCGTAGAATTCTTCAGCAACGCTAAGCGCGATGTGGGTGTAATCCGGGTGAGGCGACGACCGCACATGCTCGTCGTGAGACAAGCATAGCCACAGCGATCCGGCTTCCAAATATGCACCCTCCGACCATACCGCGCGGACGGCGCAGCCGAGGACGTCACGGTAGAATGCAAGCGAACGCTCGACGTCAGCCACAGCTAATGTGATGTGGTTCAGTCCGCTTACGCCTATGCTCATATTCAACACCATGCACGCTTGATCCGTGTCCGTTATCGGACACACCAGTTAGTACATCAATGGCCGCCATGCGGTCGGATGTGCGGGGCCATGGCGCCAGCGCCGCGCCTTGACTGTCGTCACCAACCGGAAGCCTGCGCTTTGCCTCGGCAGACCTTGATCGGCAATGATCGGCGCACGGGCCTAGTCAGCCGCCGGCCGCCGTATTGCCCTTGATTGACTATGGTCAATGTCATGCTCGCAATGCAGAGCAAAATGGCCGCATGATGCATGGCGAACCGATAGCAGCCGCAAGCTTGGGGGAAGAGGGGGCGGTCCCTGCCGCCACATCACTGCCGCTTGTGTGCACCAGCAAACTCACCAAGATCTACAGGATGGGCGAAGTCGAGGTGTTGGCGCTGGACGCGGTGGATTTCGCTGCGTCGGCGGGTGAGTTCGATGTGATCCTTGGGCCCTCCGGTTCGGGAAAGTCGACCTTCCTCAACCTTATTGGTGGTCTCGATACGCCGACCTCGGGCGAAGCCTGGTTCCAGGACCACCAGTTGGCAAAGGCCAGCGAAGCGGCGTTGACGCGCTACCGCCGCGACCATGTCGGCTTTGTCTTCCAGTTCTACAATCTGGTCCCCAGCCTGACGGCCCGCGAGAACGTGAAGCTGGTCACCGAGATTTCGCGCAGGCCCATGCGACCCGAGGAAGCGCTCGAACTGGTTGGCCTGTCGGACAGGATGGACCATTTTCCGGCGCAACTTTCCGGAGGCGAGCAGCAGCGGGTTGCCATCGCCCGCGCTATCGCCAAGCGGCCCGACTTGTTGTTGTGCGACGAACCCACAGGCGCACTGGATTCCAAAACCGGCGTGGTGGTCCTTGAGGCGCTGCTTCGGGTGAACGCCGAGTTCGACACGACCACGCTGGTCATCACCCATAATGTGGCCATCCGCGAGATCGCCCACCGCGTCGTCAATTTCGCCAATGGGCGGATTGTTTCGGTCGAGACGAACCAGACACGTCTCCCCGCTTCCGCGATAAGCTGGTGATGCGCCATGAACGCGCTGCACATCAAGCTGATCCGCGAATTGCGCCGCCTCTGGGCCCAGGTGGCGTCCATTGGCCTGGTCATCGCCGCCGGCGTGGCGGCCTTGATCATCGGCATGGGCACGTATCAGTCCCTCGAAAAGACCCGGGCCGACTACTATGCACGGAACAACTTCGCGGACGTCTTCGCCAGCGTGGCCCGCGCGCCCCGATCCCTGCTGCCGGCGATTGGTGAGCTGGACGGCGTCCTGGTCGTGGATGCGCGCATCGTCAGGCTCGCCCCCGCCGATGTCGAGGGCCTTGCCGAGCCCGCCTCGGTGCTCCTGATTTCTCTTCCAGCGGGCCCCCAGCCGCTCAACCAGCTTCACTTGCGCAGCGGGCGGCTCCCCGAAGCCGGCCAGACCACTGAGGCCGTCGTGAGCGAGGTCTTTGCCACCGCGCGGGGCCTGGTGCCCGGCTCTCGCCTCGATGTCGTCATGAACGGCACGCACCGTTCGGTCACCATCACCGGCATCGCGCTGGCGCCAGACTATATCTATGCCATGACGCCGGGCGACATCATGCCCAGCGAGGGTCGTTTCGGGGTGCTGTGGATGCCCGAAGCCACCATTGCGGCGACCTATGACCTGACCGGTGCCTTCAATACGGTGTCCCTCAAGCTGGCACCCGGCGCTGCCACGAACACCATCATCGCGGGCCTCGATCGCCTGCTTGCCCCCTATGGCGGCCAGGGCGCCTATGGACGCAGCCAGCAGACCTCGCATGTGTTCCTTGACGCGGAACTGACGCAGCTGCGCGGCATGAGTGCCGTGCTCCCACCAATTTTTCTCGTCGTGGCGGCGTTTCTGGTCAACATGACGCTGACCCGCCTCATCGCCCTTGAGCGGGAGCAGATCGGGCTCCTCAAGGCGCTGGGCTACGGCTCCTGGAGCATCGCCTGGCACTATGTCGAGTTCGTGCTGCTGATCGCCGTGCTGGGGATTGTCGCCGGCTATGGCTTCGGCATCTGGGCCGGTAACGCGCTCACCGTGCTCTATGCGCGCTACTACAGCTTCCCGGTGCTGACATTTAGCCGCGACCCGGCCATCTATGTCATTGCGGCCGCGGTGACCATGGGTGCGTCCGTCCTGGGCGCGGTGCGCGCCGTCCGCCAGGCGGCATGGCTGCCACCGGCTGTCGCCATGATGCCGCCCGCGCCGCCGGTCTATCGCCGGATATTGGGTGCCCGCAATCCATTCCATCTTGAGGTGCCGCAACGCTGGATCATCGCCTCGCGGCATCTGCTGCACTGGCCCTGGCGAACAGCCGGCGGCGTGGTGGGCCTGGCCCTGGCCACGGCCATCCTGATCGGCTCGCTCTGGTCGGTGGGCGCCATCAACTACATGGTCGACTATACGTTCAATCGCACGGAACGGCAGGACGGGACCATCACCTTCCTCGGTTCCAGGCCGGCCGCAGCGCTCTATGAGGTCGCTCGGCTTCCGGGCGTCCTGGCGGCTGAGCCCTTCGCAAGCCTGGGCGTGGAGATCAGCAAGGGGCCGGTCAGCCGGCGCATTGGCCTCACCGCCTATGCGGGTGGGAGCGACCAGACCCGGCTGCTCGATGACCGGTTCCGGCCCGTCGTCTTGCCCGAAGAGGGCGTCATCATCAGTCGATCGCTGGCGCGGCTGCTCAGGGTCGGCCTCGGTGACAGCGTTGAGATCAGGCCGCTCGATGGCGGCGGGCAGACATATTCTGTCAGTGTCGCAGGGTTGATGGAGGGCTATCTCGGCCTCGCCGCCTATATGGACCTCGAGGCCCTCGACACGCTTCTGGGCCGCTCGCCGCAGATATCGGGCGTCAATGTCGAGATCGATGAAAGGCAGCAAGCCGAGCTGTTCGCCGCGCTCAAGGCGACACCGGCATTGGGCATGATCAGCCTCCGCTCGGTCGCGCTCGAGCGCTTCCGCGAAACCATGGCGCAGAACATGTTCGTGATGATCGGGGTGCTCCTGGCCATGGCCGGGGTCATCGCCTTTGGTGTCGTCTACAATTTCGCGCGCATATCGCTGTCCGAGCAGGGGCGTGAAATGGCGAGCCTGCGCGTGCTCGGCTTCAGCCGCGGTGAAGTCTCGATGCTGCTGCTATCGGAAATTGCGATGGTGACTCTGCTCGCCCAGCCCATCGGCTGGTTGCTTGGGATTGGCTTGGCGCGCGGCATGGTGAGCAGCTTCTCGAGCGAACTCTTCACCATGCCCCTGGTGCTCGAACTGGACGTCTTTGTCTATTCCACGGCCGTGGTCATGGCGGCCGCGGGGCTCTCCGGCCTGGTCGTGCGACGCCGCATTGACCGTCTCGACATGATCGCTGTGCTCAAGACGAGGGAATAGAAATGGTGGGTCGCATCATCAGCATAGCCGTCGTTGCCCTCATTCTGGCCGGTGCGGCCTGGGCCCTGTGGCCCCGGCCGGTGGCGGTGGAGGTGGCCGTGATCGGGCGCGGCAGCCTCGCCGTGACCGTGGAAGAGGAAGGCATTTCGCGCATAAGGGAGGTCTATCGTGTGACCGCCCCGGTTGCTGGCCGACTGGTGCGCATCGATATCCACGCCGGCGATCCGGTCACTCCCGGGCAGACGGTGGCCGTCATCGAGCCGGCACCGCCTGGCCTGCTTGACGAACGCTCGCGCCTGATCGCCGAAGCCGCCGTTGCGGCAGCCGAGGCCGCGGTGCAACTGGCCGAAGCGTCGCTGTCGGAAGCGCAGGCCCGCGCCGGTTATGCCGACGCCGACGCGACGAGAAAGGCGGCTCTGGCCGAGCGCGGCGTCGTTTCCGCCCAGGTCAACGAGCAGGCCACGCTTGCCCTCTCTATGGCAAACCGGGATGTCCAGGTTGCGCAGGCAACGCTGGCCATGCGCCAGCAGGATCTCGAAAGCGCCCGCGCCACGCTTATCCAGGGCAGCGCCGCCACGCCGGCCGGCCAATGCTGTGCGAATGTGCCCAGCCCCATTGCGGGGCAGGTTTTGACCGTTCTCACCGAAAGCGAACAGGCCGTGCAGCCGGGCACGCCCCTCATGGACCTGGGGGATCCGGCCAATATGCAGGTCGTGGTGCAGGTTCTGTCTTTTGACGCGGTGCGGATCCCGGCGGGTGCGCCCGCCACGATCAGGAATTGGGGCGGGGAACCGCTGCAGGCGCGCGTCAGCAGCATCAGTCCCTCCGCCGTGACCAAAGTCAGTGCCCTGGGCATCGAGGAGCAACGCACCGAGGGGGTCCTTGACCTGCTCGACCCGCCCCAGGTCTGGTCGCGGCTGGGGCACGGCTTCCGGGTCGTGGCAGACATCGTTGTCTGGGAGGGAAAGGACAGGGTGCTTGTCCCCATTGCAGCGCTGTTCAGGGACGCAGACCAATGGGCCACGTTCCGCGTGCTCGACGGCAAGGCCATGCTGTCTCCCATCCAGCTGGGCCCGAGGAATGGCGATTTCGGTGAAGTTTTGAGTGGTCTTGAACCGGGTGATGTTGTCGTCACGCATCCCGGCGACACGGTGGTGAATGGTGGACAAGTCGAAGTCACCAGTGCTCCCTGAACCAAGGCTGCAACCGGTTCACCTGGCGGGTGTTGCGCGCCTCGGCACCAGCTTGGGAACCAAAAGACCGGATCTCGCCGGTGCATCACGGAAAATGTGGATCTAAGCAAGGAACAGACACTCGCGTCGTTGTGACGGAATGCTGTGACACCAGCAATTTCAATGGGTTAGGAATGGCGGAGAGAAAGGGATTCGAACCCTTGAGACGGTTCCCCGCCTACACACTTTCCAGGCGTGCGCCTTCGACCACTCGGCCACCTCTCCGCATCGCTTCTGACCGGTCTGGAAAGGCCGGTATCGCGGATCCCCGAGGGGCCGCTGCGAGCGAGGCGCAATATACTCATCATCGTTTGCGACGCAAGGGATCACTTGGCGGCGTCACAGATTGTTTTTCGGGCACGCCAGCCCCACATGCTGGCTGACCTTGTGGCGCGCCGGAGCGCGTGGCACAAGACTAGCGTGCCTGGCAGTGGAACGAACCGGGGGCGGTTCGATTTGATCAAGCCAGCATAGGGAATGTGGATGCGGCTTGTCTTGCGAGTATTGGGCACCTGGCTGATCGGCCTGGCGCTGATTTTTCTTGTCGTGGATGGCACAAAGTCATTGGCGGCCAATGCATTGGTCCTGACCAGCCTGGGAGAGGCCTGGACGCAATTGCATCCGCCCAGCATTGAGGCGGTGAGCGGGTTTTTTGAAAGCCGGTTCTTTGCCGATCTGCTCGACGCCGCGATGCAGACGCTCCTGACCTATCCGGCCTTTGCCGTGCTGGGCGTGCCTGGAATTGTGATAGCCTTGATGGGCCGCCGTCCGCGCCGCGAGCGCTTCCTGCGCCAGGAGCAGCTATGATCCAGGGCCGGCCCGTCCGGCGTAACCGTTTCAGGGTCGCAACCGAATAGAGGGCTGAAAGGAGCATCACATGTTCTTCCGCCAAAAGCCGACCACTATCCCCAGCCCCGCCGAGGCGCTGCCGGGGCGCGAACAGGCCATGCCGGTCGCCGCGGACCACTTCGTCAACGGTGCCGCGCTCAAGGGCCCCTATCCCGAGGGAAGCGAGACGATCTATTTTGGCCTGGGCTGTTTCTGGGGTGCCGAACGCCTGTTCTGGAAACTGCCGGGCGTGCTGGTCACCGCCGTTGGCTATCAGGGCGGGCACACGCCCAACCCGACCTATGAAGAGGTCTGTTCGGGGCGCACCGGCCATACCGAGGCGGTCATGGTGGTCTATGATCCCGACCGGATCAGCCCGGACAGCCTGCTCAAGACGTTCTGGGAGGAGCACGACCCGACCCAGGGCATGCGACAGGGCAATGACGTGGGCACGCAATACCGCTCGGCCATCTATACCACCACGCCCGAACAGGCCGACGCGGTGGCCAGCAGCCGTGCCGCCTATCAGCGCGCCCTGGACGCCCGCGGATTGGGCCCGATCACCACCGAAATCGCGCCGGCTGGACCGTTCTATTTCGCCGAAACCTATCACCAGCAATATCTGGCCAAGAACCCCAATGGCTATTGCGGCCTGGCCGGCACCGGCGTCAGCTGCCCGATCGGCACCGGCGTTGCGGCCCAATGACAGGCGCCCGACCGAGCAGATCAAGGGCGCTCTGCAGCAGCAGGGCGTCCTCGGCTGACCGCGCCCCGTTCAAGGCGTGATGGCATAGACCTTGAGCGGCCCGCCTTGCGAGATGTCTTCCAGCCATGGCGGCGGGGTCCCGGCGGCGAGCAGGTTCAGCACCGTTCCCGGCTGGTCGAGCCCAGGACCGCGCATTTCAGGCATCGCCGGACAGGTGACCAGCAGGTCAAGGCCGCGAGCGGCGGCGATCTGCCGGGCCTCTTCGGCCGGCCGGTTGAAGAAGCGGAACGCGTCGAGCACGCCTGCCTCATTGCGGTGATAGGGTGCTGCCACCACCGCATGGGGCGTTTCCAGCAGCAGGTGCGAGCCCAGGTCGATCGGGTTCATCACTGTGGTTGGCGGCAAGGCGCGCAGCTCGGCAAAGGCTTCGCTGGCAAGGCAGGGTATCTTGCTGGCCCGTGCGGCGCTCAGTGCCTGGGCCCGCCCGTCCGGTAGCAGGTTCATTACCCCGCCAACCACGAGGCTGAGCACAACGCCGGAAAAGACCAGCCAGGTTCCCATCAAGCCCAATGCCGGCAAGATGCGTGGACGGGCGAGATAGACCTGCCGGGCGCTGACAATCAGCCAGGCGGCGGCGGGAATGGTCGGCACGATCGTCAGGCGCGCCCCGCGGATCTGTGCCAGCATGATCAGGGTCGTGCATCCCAGAAACACCAGCAGCGTCAGCCAGCCCAGGCGTTTGCCGGGCTCTCGCCAGAAAGCCAGCACTGCGGCGGCCAGGGCCAGGAAGACCGGGGCACCCACGGTAATGGCATAGGCTGGCAGGTCGAACAGCGAGGTGTGCCAGGGCTTGGCTTCGACGATTGCGGCAATCCAGTTTTCCTGCAGCCAGGGGTCGAGCGCCGCATAAGGCCCGCCCAGGCATTGGGGATAGACAAGTGCCACGACCGCGCCCGAGGCGAGCCCCAGAACGCCCAGCAGCGCCAGTCGCCACATTGCCCGTCGCGGTGGTGGCAGCAGTGAAACCCCGCCAAAGGCCAGGCCGACCAGCAGGCCCGCAAGGACAAAGACCGGCGAGATCATGTCGCAGGCCGCCTCCAGCCAGCGCGCCGGTGGCCGGGTCAGGACCAGCATGAGGGCCAGGCCGCCACCCAGCCCGAGGCCGAAGCGCCAGAGCGTGCGGGCGCGACCGGGATCGAAGACATATCCCAAACCGAAAGCGAGGATGGCGGCGACGACAACCGGGGCCGCCTCCAGCGCCACCGAAAGCGACATGGCAGCGAGAAGGCCGGCGATCCACGCTGCACCCGGGCGGCGCAGGGCGATCAGGCTGGCCAGCAGGGTTGCCATGGATAAGAGAATGATGACGTTGTGATGGTCCACCCGGCCCGGGACGAACTCGGCCAGGATCGCGGGGCTCAGAACCGGCAGGACCACGCCCGGCAGCAGGCCTGCCCGTCCGACCAGTTCCATCGTCGTGCGGGTGCTCAGCCATAGCAACCCACCGAGCAGCAGGACCGGCCAGACGGCCCCCGTGAACAACAGGGCATTGGTCGGATCGGTGAAGCGGCCGGCCAGCCACAAAAGTGCGGCCAGAGGCAGGTCGATCAACCGCGACCAGTGGATTTCCGCGCCAAACGGCGTGTTGAGCCGGTGTTGGGTAAGGTCGTACCAGCCTTGCCCGGCAAGGAAGTCGCGGACCACCACCATGCGCATCGCATCGTCCGTGTCCACAAATAGCGGCATGCCGGTATTGGTCACCAGGCCACGCCAGAGCAGGGCGGTTGCCGCCAGCACCCAGATACCGGCAATCCACAGCCAGTCGTATCGCCCGGCATTGGGCTGGATTGGATCAGACACGCTTGGGTTCTCTCTGCTGCGGCCGGGACGCAGACCATGGAATAGCACGCGTTAACAGCCCGTGCAGTGGACGTTGCGGCCCGAACCCGAAAGTTGGATTATCCCGACCTGCTGGCAGGAGGACAACGCATGACTGACGCACCCGGCCTCGGCCCCATTGGCCAGATTGCCCGCACCGTGGGTGATATTGCCGCAGCCAGGCACTTCTATGACGAGCTGTTGGGCTTACCGTTGCTCTATGAGTTCCCGGGCATGGCCTTTTTCGATCTGGGTGGCACGCGGCTCTATTTGCAGGAGGGCGAAGCCGGCCGGTCTGAATCCATCCTCTATTTCCGCGTCGCTGACATTGCCGCCAGCCATGCGCACCTCGAACGCAAGGGTGTCAAATTCCTGCAGCCGCCGCATTGTGTGCACAGGCATGCCGATGGCCTTGAGGAATGGCTCGCCTTTTTCGCCGATCCCGAAGATCGTCCGCTGGCGCTGATGGCTCAGCAGCGTCCCGCCTGAAGGTCGAGCGCAGAAAAGCGAATTTCGCTAACCACTTGCCAACTATTGCCAGTTCAGGATGAAGGTGGACGCAGGGTCTGCTCAGTGGACGCAAAAATAGACAAGATCTGGACTTTACCGGAAACCGATCCGGTCAAGGCACTGGCGCCTATCCGGCGGCTGGTGGTTGGCGCATTTCTCGGATCGCTTCTGGCGGGGTCGGTTCTGGTTGCCTCGACCCTGCATGTCATGTCGACCACTGACAACCTCTCCATGGCTGACGAGCGTGCCCGCGCCGCAGAGATCGTCGATATCCTGGTTACGCTGCCCGCCGAGGAGATTGCCCCGGCGCTGGAGAGCCTGGCGCCTGTCGCCGGTTTGCGCGATCTGACCCTTTCACCCGCGCCCGCGTCAGACGACTATGTGCAATCCCTGCCGCTGCTCTCCGGTCCGTTGGGCAGCCACTTCCTGACCTGGACCGCCGACCGCCCGGGACTGTTCCTGTTCAACAATTATGCCCCCTTGCGGGTGCCGCTGATGCTGGCCCTGATCGGCAGTGTTCTGGCGTGCCTGGTGGCCATGTTGCGGCATGTGCGGCGGATCGAGAGCGAGCGCGTCGCCGCCCAGAGGCAGGCCATGCGCGACCATCTGACCGGCCTGCCCAATCGGCTGGCGCTGGAGGGCGAGATGGCCCGGCTGAGCTCCGAGCAATGGAACTTTTCGGTGCTGGCGCTCGATCTCGACCGGTTCAAGCCGGTCAACGACCTGTTCGGCCACCATGCCGGTGACCTGGCGCTGATCGAGGTCGCGCAGCGCCTGGCCGCGCAACTGCATGCCGGCGAGTTCCTGGCGCGCATCGGCGGCGACGAGTTCGTGGCCATTGTCCATCGGGGCGCGCGCCGCGCCGATCTCACCCAATTGGCGCGCGATTGCATCGCCGCCATCAGCGAGCCGTTGCGCTCGGTCGGTCCCAATATCTGCGTGGGGATCAGCGTGGGCATTGTCGAAGATGGCCCCAGCCACCCCGCGGCCGCCCTGCTCAAGCAGGCGGATAGAGCGCTCTACGAGGCCAAGCGTCTCAATGGCGGCGCCTTCTGTTTCGCCGGTGAAAAGGGCTCCTCGCCCTCTCCGGGGCAGGAAATGCCAGCCCACTTTCACACAGCCGGTTTCCTGGCGCGTACCGCCTGAGGCGGATCAGTTGCCCGGCTTTGTTTCGTTCCGCGGCCGTGGTGCCAGTCCATGCATGAACAACTGCTCGAGATAACGCGCCGCGTCCTCGAACCGTCCCTCACCATTGCGGCCCTTGCCCAGCACGGCCCGCACCTGTACGTCGAAATCGGCATAATGCTGGGTGGTCGCCCAGATCGAGAAGATCAAGTGATAAGGATCTGTGCGCGCCAGCCGCCCCTGATCCATCCAGCTCAGGAGAATCTTGGCTTTCTCGTCCACCAGGTTCTTGAGATCGACCTCGATCATCTCGTGAATGCGCGGCGCCCCCTGCAGCATCTCATTGGCAAACAGCCGGCTTTCGCGCGGGAAGTCACGGGCCATTTCGAGCTTGCGCCGGATATAGGAACGGATTTCCGAGAAGGGGTCGCCATCTTCATCCATCTCCCTGAGCGGCGCCAGCCAGGTGTCGAGCAGGGCACCGATCAGCCGGCGGTGGATCTCTTCCTTTCGGGGAAAATAATAGAGCAGGTTCGGCTTGCTCATCCCCGCCACTTCCGCGATCTGGTCAATCGTGGCGCCCCGGAAGCCATGCACTGAAAACACTTCCAGCGCCGCCTCGAGAATAATGTCCTGCTTTTCCTTCTGGATGCGGGTAAGGGGGCGCTGACGTGCCGGCGGATGGGTCGCGGCCGCTTTGGCATCGGCCTTGTGCTGGCGTCGGGCGGTGACCGGGAGCGGATCGGCACCCTTGAGTTTTTTTACGACCATTTTCGCCTTGCGGGAATGTGTAGGGATGCTAACATTTTTCCAACTGGTCAAAATTTCAGGGGTTCGCGCGTCCGCGTCAAGACCCAAAACGAGACCAGGCCAGATTCAACGGGAGCGAGAATTTCGTGTCCACTTCGTCCAATGTTGCGCCGAACGATCTCAGCGCGTTCTGGATGCCCTTTACGGCAAACCGGCAGTTCAAGAAGGCCCCACGCATGTTCGTGGCCGCCAAGGACATGCATTATACCACCGCCGACGGCCGCCAGGTGCTTGATGGCACGGCGGGCCTGTGGTGTGTCAATGCCGGGCATGCGCGCCCCAAAATCGTCGAGGCCATCGCCAAGCAGGCGGCTGAGCTCGATTATGCTCCCGCCTTCCAGATGGGTCATCCCAAGGCGTTCGAGCTGGCCAACCGCCTGGTCGATCTGGCACCGGACGGGCTCGACCACGTGCTGTTCACCAATTCAGGCTCGGAATCGGTGGAGACCGCGCTCAAGGTCGCGCTGGCCTATCACAAGGTAAAGGGCGAGGGCTCGCGCACCCGTCTGATCGGCCGGGAACGCGCCTATCACGGCGTCAATTTCGGCGGCATTTCGGTGGGCGGCATCGTCACCAATCGCAAGATGTTCGGCACGCTTCTGACTGGCGTCGACCACATGCCGCACACCCACAATCTCAAGCAGAACGCCTTTTCGCGCGGCCTTCCCGAGCATGGCGCCGATCTGGCCGATGAGCTGGAACGCATCGTCACTCTGCACGATGCCTCCACTATCGCCGCCGTCATCGTCGAGCCCGTGGCCGGTTCAACCGGCGTGCTCATCCCGCCGGCTGACTATCTGAAGCGCCTGCGCGCGATCACCAAAAAGCACGGCATTCTGCTCATCTTCGACGAAGTGATCACCGGTTACGGCCGTCTCGGCACGCCCTTCGGTGCCGACTATTTCGGCGTCGTGCCCGACATCATGGTGACGGCCAAGGGGTTGACCAATGGCGTCATTCCCATGGGCGCCGTCATGGTTTCGGCCGAGATCCACGACACCTTCATGCAGGGTCCGGAACACCTGATCGAGTTCTTCCACGGCTATACCTATTCGGGCAATCCGGTGGCCTCGGCGGCGGGCCTGGCCACGCTCGAAACCTATAAGGAGGAGGGCCTCCTCACCCGCGGCAAGGAACTGGGCAAGGTCTGGGAGGATGCGCTGCATTCCCTCAAGGGCCTGCCCCATGTCATCGACATCCGCAATATTGGTCTCGTCGGCGCCATTGAGCTCGAGCCGATTGCCGGCCAACCGACCAAGCGCGCTTTCTCGGCTTTCCTGAAAGCCTATGAGCAGGGCCTGCTCATCCGCACCACGGGCGATATCATTGCGCTGTCGCCACCGCTGATCATTTCAGAAAGCCAGATCGGCGAAATCGTCTCGACCCTGTCGGGCATTCTGAAAATCCTGGATTGAGGAGGCAGGCCCTGATGCAGATCATCGAGAATGCCGTCGCCGGCAAGCGCTATGTCTCCTCGTCCACCCGCCGGGTGCCGGTCTTCAATCCGGCCACGGGCGAGCAGAGCGCCGAACTGCCGCTGTCCACCCTGGATGAACTGAACGCGGCGGTTGAAAACGCGAGGCAAGCGCAGGTGGCCTGGGGCAATACGCCACCCATGAAGCGTGCCCGCGTCATGTTCAAGTTCAAGGCGCTGCTCGACCAATATGCTGACGATCTGGCGCGCGAGATTTCCAAGGAACATGGCAAAGTGCATGACGATGCTTTGGGCGAAGTGGCCCGCGGCATCGACTGCGTCGATTTTGCCTGCGGCATCCCGCAGCTCCTCAAGGGCGAATTCTCCCGCAATGTCGGGCCCTCGATCGACAGCTATTCCGATCGCCAGCCGCTGGGCGTCGTGGCCGGCATTACCCCGTTCAACTTCCCGGCCATGGTGCCGATGTGGATGTATCCGGCCGCCATTGCCTGCGGCAACGCATTCATATTGAAGCCTTCCGAACGCGACCCGAGTGCTTCAATGCTGGCCTGGAACCTCTTCATGGAAGCCGGGCTGCCCGAAGGCATTCTCAATATCGTCCATGGCGACAAGGAAATGGTCGATGGCATTCTCGACCATCCCGATATCAAGGCCGTGTCCTTTGTCGGCTCCACCCCGATCGCCGAATATGTCTATCAGCGCGGCACCCAGGCCGGTAAGCGCATGCAGGCGCTGGGCGGCGCCAAGAACCACATGGTCATCATGCCCGATGCCGATCTCGACCAGGCCGCCGATGCGCTGATGGGCGCCGGCTATGGCTCGGCCGGCGAGCGCTGCATGGCCATTTCGGTCGCCGTGCCGGTGGGCAAGGACACAGCCGACGCGCTGGTCGCAAAGCTGAAACCCCGCGTTGAATCGCTGAAGATCGGCCCGGCCACCGACAAGGACGCCGAAATGGGTCCGGTGGTCACGAAAATGCACCGCGACAAGATTCTCGGCTACATCGACTCAGGCGTGGAGCAGGGCGCCAAGCTGGTCGTCGACGGCCGCGGCTTCAAGCTCCAGGGCTATGAAGAAGGCTATTATGTCGGCGGCACGCTCTTCGACAATGTCGAGCCGGACATGAAAATCTACAAGGAAGAGATTTTCGGGCCCGTCCTGTCGGTCGTCCGCCGCGACAGCTTCAAGGATGCGGTCGATCTCATCCATGGCCATGAATATGCCAATGGCACGGCCATCTTTACCCGTGATGGCGATGCGGCACGCGAATTTGCTGACAAGATCGAAGTGGGCATGGTGGGCATCAATGTGCCGATCCCGGTGCCGGTGGCCTACCATTCCTTCGGCGGCTGGAAGCGCTCGCTTTTCGGTGATCATTCCATCTATGGGCCCGAAGGGATCCACTTTTATACCCGGCTCAAGACCGTCACCACCCGCTGGCCCGCCGGCATCAAGGGCGGCGCCGAATTCAGCTTTCCGAGCGTGAAGTAGGTGGTCATGGTCAGCGCTACAAAGAAATCGCTGACCACCCGCTCTCTCTCCGGCACGGAGAGGGAATATGGCGCCGATACCCCATCCTTCCGGCCCTGCCGTTCGCCCCAGCGCGACGGCGGGGCTTTTTGTTTCGATCAGAACGACGAGTAAGCATCATGACCTCTCCCGGCGAAAACCTTCGGATCAATGGCGACCGGCTCTGGGAGAGCCTGATGGAGATGGCCAAGATCGGGCCGGGCGTGGCCGGTGGCAATAACCGCCAGACCCTCACCAATGCCGACAAGGAAGGCCGTGAACTCTTCGCCAGATGGTGCGAGGAGGCGGGTCTGACGCTGGGCGTGGATGAAATGGGCACCATGTTTGCCCGCCGCGAGGGCGAGGACCCGAGCCTTGATCCGGTCTATGTTGGTTCTCATCTCGATACCCAGCCGACCGGCGGCAAATATGACGGCGTGCTCGGCGTGCTGGGCGGGCTCGAGCTGGTCCGCACCCTTAACGATCTCGGCATCAAGACCAGGCGCCCCATCGTCGTCACCAACTGGACCAATGAGGAAGGCACCCGCTTCGCCCCGGCCATGCTGGCCTCGGGCGTTTTTGCCGGCATGCACACCCAGGACTGGGCCTATGATCGTCTCGATGCCGAGGGCAAGCGCTTTGGCGACGAGCTTGAGCGCATTGGCTGGAAAGGTCCCGAAAAGGTTGGCGCGCGCAAGATCCACGCCATGTTCGAACTCCATATCGAACAGGGTCCGATCCTGGAGGCCGAGGGCAAGGATATCGGCGTCGTCACCCACGGGCAGGGCCTATGGTGGCTCGAGGTGACGCTCACCGGCAAGGAAGCCCATACCGGCTCGACCCCGATGAATATGCGCGTCAATGCCGGGCTCGGCATGGCACGGGTGACCGAGGCGGTGCACCGCATCGCCATGGCGCATCAACCCAATGCCGTGGGCGCGATTGGCCAGGCCAATGTCTATCCCAACTCGCGCAACGTCATTCCGGGCAAGGCGGTGTTCACCATCGATATCCGCTCGCCCGAACTCGACAAGCTCACCTCGATGCGCGAGCAGATCGAAGCCGAAGCGGCAAAGATCGCTGAAGAGCTGGGCCTGGGTCTCAATATCGAGCCCACCGGTCATTTCGATCCCGTCACCTTCGACGAAAACTGCGTCAAGGCCGTCCGCGACGCTGCCGAACGGCTCGGTTACAGCCACCGCAACATCGTCTCGGGCGCCGGCCACGATGCCTGCTGGATCAACCGCGTCGCGCCGACCGCCATGGTCATGTGCCCCTGCGTCGATGGCCTGAGCCACAACGAGGCCGAAGACATCTCCAAGGAATGGGCCACCGCCGGCGCCGACGTGCTGTTCCACGCCGTGGTCGAGACCGCGGGGATTGTGGAGTGATGAAGCGGGCAGTTGATGTCGCGCAGCGACACCTCTCCCTTTGGGGGAGAGGTCGGCCCGAAGGGGCGGGTGAGGGGGCCTAATGAGCACACTCAAGACCCGGTTTGCGGCGCAGGCCGCCAAGACCCTGCGATCCAATATGTCGGACGCAGAGCGAAAGCTTTGGCGCGTGCTGCGCAATCGGCAGTTTCGTGGGTTCAAATTCGTCCGACAGTTACCAGTCGGGCCCTACATTGCCGATTTTGCCTGTCGCGAAGCGGATCTGATCATCGAGATCGATGGCGGGCAACATGCACAGAACAAGCGCGACGCCGTTCGCACGACCGAACTTGAAAGTTATGGTTTCGCTGTGATCCGCTTTTGGAACAGGGAAGTCCTGACTAATATCGATGGCGTCTTTGCCGTCCTATCCGAGCACATAGAAAAGGCCCCCTCACCCGGACTTCGCTTCGCGAAGCCCGACCTCTCCCCCGAAGGGAGAGGTGAAGAGCGGCCGGGGAAACAAGGGAACGCATCATGAGCACAGTCATCAAGAACGGCACCATCGTCACCGCCGATCTCAGCTACGAAGCCGATGTGAAGATCGAAGGCGATACGATCGTCGAGATCGGCAGGAACCTTTCGGGCGACGAGACCCTGGACGCCACTGGCTGCCTGATCATGCCGGGGGGCATCGACCCGCATACCCATCTCGAAATGCCCTTCATGGGCACTTACTCGGCCGATGATTTCGAGAGCGGCACCCGCGCGGCGCTGGCTGGCGGCACCACCATGGTAGTCGATTTCTGCCTGCCCAATCCCGAGCAGAGCCTGCTCGAAGCGCTCCAGATGTGGGACAACAAATCCGGCAAGGCCTCGACGGATTATTCCTTCCACATGGCCATCACCTGGTGGGGCGAGCAGGTGTTCAATGAAATGGCCGAGGTGGTCGACAGAGGCATCACCTCGTTCAAGCACTTCATGGCCTATAAGGGTGCGCTCATGGTCAATGACGATGAGATGTTCGCCAGCTTCCAGCGTTGCGCCGCGCTCGGCGCCCTGCCGCTCGTCCATGCCGAGAATGGCGACGTCGTTGCCGCCATGACAGCCAAGCTGCTCGCCGAAGGCAATAACGGCCCCGAGGGCCATGCCTATTCGCGCCCGCCGGAAGTCGAGGGCGAAGCCACCAACCGCGCCATCATGCTGGCCGACATGGCCGGGGTGCCGCTTTATGTCGTGCACACAAGCTGCGAACAGGCGCATGAAGCCATCCGCCGCGCCCGCCAAAAGGGCATGCGCGTCTATGGCGAGCCGCTGATCCAGCATCTGACGCTCGACGAGAGCGAATATTTCAACCCTGATTGGGACCATGCCGCCCGCCGCGTCATGTCGCCACCGTTCCGCAACAAGCAACACCAGGATTCGCTCTGGGCCGGGCTGCAGGCGGGTTCGCTCTCCTGCGTCGCGACGGACCATTGCGCCTTCACCACCGAGCAGAAGCGCTTCGGCGTCGGCAATTTCTCGAAAATCCCCAATGGCACGGGCGGCCTCGAAGATCGCCTGCCGGTACTCTGGACCGCCGGGGTCAATACCGGGCGCCTGACGCCGAACGAGTTCGTCGCCGTCACCTCGACCAATATCGCCAAGATCCTCAACCTCTATCCCAAGAAGGGTGCGGTCATGGTCGGCGCCGATGCCGATCTCGTGGTCTGGGACCCCAAGCGGAGCAAGACCATTTCGGCCAAGTCCCAGCAATCGGTGATCGACTACAATGTGTTCGAAGGCTTCGAGGTGACGGGCCTGCCGCGCTTCGTTCTGAGCCGCGGCAAGGTCTCCATCGTCGAAAACGAGGTCAAGGCCGAGCCGGGCCATGGCAAGTTCGTCGCCCGCGAGGCGAAAAACCCTGTGAACCGGGCGCTGAGCCAGTGGAAGGAAATCGTCGCCCCCCGCAAGGTGGAACGCAGCGGTATTCCGGCGACCGGGGTTTGATGAGTTTGGTTTGGTTCGTGTTGAAGGCCCCCTCACCCGGCCCGGCGGGCCGACCTCTCCCCCAAAGGGAGAGGTGTCGCTACGCGACGTTGAAGCTCACTTCACCTCTCCCTGGGGGGAGAGGTCGCCGCGAAGCGGCGGGTGAGGGGGCCTCCCAATGACTGTCGTCTCCGCCCAAAATCTCGGCCTGACCTTCCCCACCGGCGATGGCGATGTGGTTGCGCTCAGCGACGTCAACCTCACCATCGACAAGGGCGATTTCGTCTCCTTCATTGGTCCCTCGGGCTGCGGCAAGACGACGTTTCTGCGCACCATTGCCGATCTTGAAAAGCCCACCTCGGGGACGCTCAGCGTCAACGGCATGAGCCCCGAAGAAGCGCGCAAGGCGCGGGCCTATGGCTATGTCTTTCAGGCGGCGGCGCTCTATCCGTGGCGGACCATTGAAAAGAATATCGCCCTGCCGCTCGAGATCATGGGACATTCTGCGGCCCAGCAGGCCGAGCGCATCCAGCGAACAATGGAGCTGGTCAATCTCTCGGGCTTTGAAAAGAAATATCCCTGGCAGCTTTCCGGCGGCATGCAGCAGCGCGCCTCCATCGCCCGCGCGCTGAGTTTTGATGCCGATCTTCTATTGATGGACGAGCCCTTCGGGGCGCTGGACGAAATCGTCCGCGATCACCTCAATTCCGAGCTCTTGAAGCTCTGGGCCCGCACGGAAAAGACCATCTGCTTCGTCACCCATTCCATCCCGGAGGCGGTTTATCTTTCGACCAAGATCGTGGTCATGTCGCCGCGCCCCGGCCGGGTGACCGACATCATCGAGAGCACTCTGCCGCGCGAGCGCCCGCTCGATATCCGCGAGACCCCCGAATTTCTCGCCATCGCCGCCCGAGTGCGCGAAGGATTGCGGGCCGGGCATAGCTATGACGAGGATCACGTGTGAACCGCCTCCTCCCCGTCCTCACCATTCTCATCGCCATCGTCGCCTTCTGGTATGCCATGGCGATCCATATGAATGCGCCCTGGCAGAACCAGCTCAATGCCCGCGCGGACCTGGTCGATGTGCCGTTCACGGAGTTCGCCGCCCAGACCTGGGCGCAGGACAAGCCGGTGCTGCCCGCGCCGCATCAGGTGGTTGCCGAAATCTGGAATGCCACTGTCGGGCTGGAGATCACCTCGCGCCGCTCGCTGGCCTATCACGGCTGGATCACCCTTTCGGCAACGCTGCTCGGCTTTGCCTTTGGCACGGCGCTCGGCGTGCTGCTGGCCGTGGCCATCATCCATAATGACGCCTCGGACCGCTCGCTCATGCCCTGGATCATCGCCAGCCAGACCATTCCCATTCTCGCCATCGCGCCCATGGTGGTGGTCGGCCTGGGCTCGGTGGGGTTGACCGGGCTGGTGCCCAAGGCGCTGATCTCGATGTATCTGAGCTTCTTCCCGGTGGTGGTCGGCATGGTCAAGGGGCTGCGCTCGCCCGAGGCCATCCAGCTCGATCTCATGCGCACCTATGATGCCAATGCCTGGCAGACCTTCTGGAAGCTGCGCTGGCCGGCCGCCATGCCATTCCTCTTTGCCTCGATGAAGGTCGGCATCGCCATTTCACTGATCGGTGCCGTCGTCGCCGAACTCTCCAACGCCTCGGGCGGGGGACTCGGCGTGCGTCTGCTCACCGGCTCCTATAACGGCCAGACGGTGCAGATATGGGCGGCGCTGTTCATCGCTGCGGGCCTTGCCGCCGTGCTGGTGGCGATTGTCGGCAGCGCTGAAAAATGGGTCAATGGCCGGATGGGGGCGCGGGCATGATTTTGCGCGAACTCACCAGCCTGCAGCTCTATCTTGCACTGGTCGCCGGCGGCGCCGGTCTGCTTGGTTTTCTCGCCAGCCTGCCCACCATGGGCAGTGCACCCCTGCTGGCAGGATTCTTTGCGCTGGCCACGCTCTCACTGGTGCGGCTCACCCTGCCATTCAGCCTGTGGCTCGACGGCTTCCTGGCGGTGTTCGGCGCGGTCGCGCTGGTGGCGACGCTGCCATCGGGCGCAGCCATGCCCCTGCATCACTGGCTGGCCCTGGTCTCGGCCTGGGCCTTCGCCTGGCTGTTTGTCGAGCGGCTCTCTGGCGCCATCCGCAGTGGGACACTGCCTGAAAGCGGCATTGGGCTGCTTATTCCGATTATCTTCGGGCTCGCCCTGCTCGTGGCCTGGGAGGTGATCACCCGCGGCGCAAACGTGCCGCCAGTGCTGCTGCCGCCACCCTCTTCCATCTGGGCGCGCATGACCGCTGAGGTTCCCACGCTCTGGGCTGATTTCGTCCAGACCTTCGTCAAATCCGTGCTGCCCGGCTATGCCATTGGCTGCCTGGCCGGGCTCATAGTTGCCATTGCCGTGGACCGCTCGCCTTTCCTCAAGGCTGGGGTCCTGCCCATCGGCAATTTCATGTCGGCGCTGCCCATTATCGGCATCGCCCCCATCATGGTCATGTGGTTCGGCTTCGACTGGCAATCCAAGGCGGCGGTCGTGGTCGCCATGACCTTCTTTCCCATGCTGGTCAACACCGTGGCCGGGCTCAACGCCGCCTCGGCGATCGAGCGCGACCTCATGCACACCTATGCCGCCAACTACTGGCAAACCCTTATGAAGCTCAGGCTCCCCGCTGCGGGCCCCTTCATATTCAACGCCCTCAAGATCAACTCGACTCTGGCCTTGATCGGCGCAATCGTAGCGGAATTCTTCGGCACGCCCATTGTGGGAATGGGCTTCCGGATTTCGACCGGGGTGGGGCGTTTGGCCATCGACCTGGTCTGGGCGGAGATCGCTGTTGCGGCGGTCGCGGGGTCCGCCTTCTACGGGGTGATCGCCCTCATCGAAAGGGGCGTCACCTTCTGGCATCCGTCTGTCCGTGGTGGACGGGCGTAACAGGGAATGGGAACGAAAATGAAGAAACTGATCGCAGGCTTGCTCACCGGCGCCATGGCGCTGGGTATCGCTCCGGCCTTTGCCCAGGACGCGCTGACCTTGCAGCTGAAGTGGGTGACGCAGGCCCAGTTCGCCGGCTATCTGGTGGCCGAAGCCAAGGGCTTTTATGACGAGGAAAATCTCGACATCACCATCCTGCCCGGTGGCCCCAACATTGCCCCCGAACAGGTGATTGCCGGCGGCGGCGCCGATATCATCGTCACCTGGATGGCCGCCGGCATGGCCGCCCGTGAATCGGGTGTGCCGCTGGTCAATATCGCCCAGCCCTTCAAGCGCTCGGGCCTGATGATGATCTGCCCCGAAGAAACCGGCATCACTGAAGTCGCCGATTTCCCCGGCCACACGCTGGGCGTCTGGTTCTTCGGCAACGAATATCCCTTCTTTGCCTGGATGAACAAGGAAGGCATCCCCACCGACGGCTCGGAAGGCGGCGTTACCGTCCTGCAGCAGAGCTTTGATATCCAGCCCATGATCCAGGGCCAGGCCGACTGCATCTCGGTCATGACCTATAATGAATATGGCCAGGCGCTCGATGCCGGCTACGGCCCGGATAACCTGACCATCTTCAACTATACTGATATGGGCAATGACCTCCTGGAAGACGGCCTCTATGTCATGGAGGATACCCTCGATGATCCGGCCAAGGTCGACGCCTATACCCGCTTCGTGAAGGCCTCGATGAAGGGCTGGGCCTATGCCCTGGAGAACCCGGAGGAAGCCGCCGAAATCGTGGTTGAAATGGACGACACCGGCGCGGCCGAATATGAGCACCAGCTCTATATGGTGGGCGAGGTGTCCAAGCTGGTCGACGCCAGTGACCCGGCGCTCAACATGGAAACCTATGAGCGTACCGTGCAGGCCCTGCTCGACCAGGAAATCATCAAGGCAACGCCGGAAGGCGCCTACACCTCGGTGGTCACCGACGCGCTGAAGTAAGCGGCGATAATTGCGCCGATCCTGCGGGCGGGGAGCGGTCCCCGCCCGTTTGACATTCCGCCAAGCGGGAACAAAATCAGCCCCCTCAAAGTTGTTTGACCACATGTGCCAAGCAACAAGAGGGCTTACCCCATGAACTCCATCATCTATCTCGTCGGCCTTGTCGTTATCGTCATGGCAATCCTCTCCTTCATCGGCCTCGCGTGAGCCGGAACGGGAGGAGCATCATGAGCATGGACACACCGGCAGGCGTCGCCGTCGTTGAAACCGAAATCACCCGCGAACAGGGCGAGCATGGCTATGTCGACTGGTCTGCGATCATTGCCGGCATAGTTCTGGCCTCGGCCATTTCCCTGGTCCTGATCAGCTTCGGCTCGGCCATCGGCCTCAACTTCATTGATTTCAACGCCCGTGAGGGCGCCGCCCCCATCCTGATTGGCATTGGCGCCGCCAGCTGGTTCCTCTGGGTGCAGATTTCCTCCTTCATGGCTGGAGGCTACCTGACCGGCCGCCTGCGCCGGCGTCACTTTGATGCCACTGAAGACGAGAGCGACATGCGCGATGGCGCCCATGGTCTCTTGGTCTGGGGTGGTGCGATGATCATCGGCGCCATTCTCGCACTGGGCGGCATCGGCGCTGCAGGCAGTGCGGTTGGCACCGCCGTATCCACCGCCACCACCGCCGCGTCAAATGTCGCCGAAGGCACGGCCGACAATCTCGATCCCAACGCTTATTTCATCGACACTCTGTTCCGCGCCGAAGCGCCTGCCGCTGAAACGGGTATGGCCCGTGACGAGGCCGGTCGCATTTTTGCCCGCGCCGCGATGAGTGACGGGGCCGTGCCCGCCGAGGATCGGACCTATCTGGTCAATCTGGTGGTGGCCAATACCGGTCTCTCGCAGGAGCAGGCTGAAGCCCGCGTCGATCAGGTGATCGCCAATGTCGAGGCGGCCCGCCAGCAGGCTATCGAGGCGGCGCGCATTGCCCGCAACACCGCCATCATCGCGGCCTTCCTCCTCGCCGCATCATCGCTGGTGTCGGCCATCGGCGCCTATTGGGCGGCCCAGAAGGGCGGCAATCACCGCGACAACAACACCATCTTTGCCGACGTCTTCCGTCGGTTCTGATCGGCACGAGAAAGGAGAATAGCGATGTTCAAAGGACTGGCCCTGTGGCTGCTCGGCGTGCCGATCTGGCTCATCATCATTCTCTTCCTGGTCTTCTGACCGGAAGAACAAGGCGGGGATCATTCCCCGCCTTTTATTTGGTCCTTAGCCCACGAATGATTGCCTTCATCACCTTGCGATAGGCGTCGACATCCTTGCCCTCTGCCTGTGCTGCGCGGTCGAACATGGCATTGAGCAGATGCGCCAGCGGCAGGGCTGGCACGTCGCGGATCGCCCCGGCCTCGATGGCGGCATTGACCCCCTCAATCAGGGTGCGCAGCCCATGGCGCGCATCGATTTCGTCCACCGCCGCGCGCCCAAGCACCGCTGGCGCATCCACGACCAATATCCGGCGCCGGCCTGCGTCCTGCATGGCCGACAGAAACCCTTCTCCACCCCGCACCAGCGCCTTGACCGGGCCGGTTTCGTCGTCGCCCCCTTCGGCGACCTGGTGGATGCTGAGCGCCAGCAAGGCATGCTCTTCTTCCACCACCGCCGCAAACAGAGCCTGTTTGTCGGCGAAATGGTGGTAGAGCGCGCCACGCGTTACCCCCGCTGCGGCCACGATTTCCGGCGTGCTGGTTGCGGCATAGCCCTTTTCCGCGAACAGCGTCCGCGCGGCCGAGACCAGCGCCCGCCGCGTGGCAGCCCGGCGATCCTGCTGACGTCTTCTGACTTCCATATTTCATACACCCTGAATCGTTCTTTCAAACATGCTGAATGTTTGTTGCTACGTTGTTAACGAGGGAGATCATCAATGTTCACAGCGCTTTATCCATTGCTGCATGTCCGGGACGTGCCGGCGAGCAGCCGCTTTTATCAGGATCATTTCGGCTTCGAAGCGGTCTTTGAAAGCGACTGGTACGTGCAATTGCGCGGCGGCGCCAAGGGACAAGAGTTGGCGCTGATCACTTTCGACCACGAGACCATCCCACCTGAAGCCCGCCAGCCCACCGCAAACCTCATCCTCAGCTTCGAGGTGGAAGATGCAGCCGCCGCGGCTGCGCGGCTGGAGCAGGCCGGCGTCATCATCGTCCAGCCCCTGCGCGACGAGGTGTTCGGCCAGCGCCATTTCATCGCCACAGATCCCAATGGCATCCTTCTCGATGTCATTATGCCCATCGAGCCCGACCCCGACTGGCTCGCCGCCCAGGGCTGACCGCCCTTGCGTCAGCCACCCGATGGCCATAGCTCTGGGGTCGTTGCATCCCGGAGCCCTTCCATGACCAAGACGCTTGCCGATTTTTCCGCCAATCGCCTCGATGGCACTGCGCAATCTCTGGCGGACTATTCCGACAAGGTCGTTCTGATCGTCAATGTTGCCAGCCAATGCGGTTTCACCCCGCAATATGAAGGGCTCGAAGCCCTGTATCGCCAGCACAAGGACGATGGGCTGGTTGTTCTGGGTTTCCCCTGCAACCAGTTCGGCGAGCAGGAGCCGGGCACCAGTGCCGATATCGCTCAATTCTGTTCGTTCAATTTCGGCGTGAGCTTCCCGATGTTCGAGCGCGTCGACGTCAATGGTGACGGAGCCCATCCGCTCTTCGCCTGGCTCCGGCGGGCCGCGCCCGGCGTTCTGGGCACCGAAGCCATCAAATGGAACTTCACCAAATTCCTGCTCGATCGCGACGGCAAGGTGGTCGAACGCTTTGCGCCGACCACCGAGCCGGCAGAGATCGCGCCGGCCATCAAAGAGCTGCTGTAGCGGACCGGCCACACCCACCCATCACATTTCTTCCCGCACGGAACGCATGCGAGGCGGCTCCGTTCGTTGGGCAAGGGGCGGAAATGAGTGCGCCGGCCCCGGTGCACTCCCCTTGCAAGAGGCGGCATTGGTGCCGCCGCGCGAAAGGAATGACAAAATGAAAAAGACCCTTCTGGCCTCCGTGGCCGTGATTTCGCTTGGCCTGTCACTGCCTGCCATGGCGCAGGACAGTGGCGTGGTTGACCCTAATGCTGGCGCTGCAATCGGCGCCACCGGTGGTGCTGCAGGCGGCGCGACGCTGGGCTTTCTGGCCGGCGGCCCCATCGGCGCAGTCATCGGCGGTTTTGCCGGCGCCGTGATCGGTGCCGAGGCCGGTATCGAAACCTCGACCATCGAATATGCCGGCAACAACCCGGTTGAGCCCGTGATGGTAGATGGCTCGCTGGATGTGGGTGCCGCCGTTCCCGCTGGCGTCACCATCTATCCGGTCGAGGGTGACGAGACCCACGGCTATTTCTACGCCAATGGCCGCGTCTGGATCGTCGATCTCAATTCCAACACGCTGGTCTATTCGCCCGGCTACGTGGTGAGCCAGTCGGCGGCCGATTTTGCCATCAACAACCCGGTTGATCCTGTCAGTGCTGAAGGCGATGTTGTTGTCGGCTACGTGCTTCCGCAGGATGCCATGGTCCATCAGATCCCCGACAGCAGCTATTACGGCTATGTCTATGTCGATGGTCGCCCGGCCCTGGTCGACGCTTCGACCCGGACCATCGTCTGGATCCAGTAACGGTTCCGTCCCTCGCGCTGCCGCCCGGACATCTGTCCGGGCGGCTTTGCTTTGTCCGGCCAATGCTTTAGATTTCGCCGCGGATGACATCCGGGCGGCGGATCCGGGTAGACATTGGAGGCGGGGGCCGATGGCCGATATTCTCGACTATTGCAGCGATCTCAATGAAGTTCGGTTCAAGCCCGGTCAGGACATGCTGCCCGAGGGCGAGCGTCTGGGAAAGCTGCTGGTGCTGATCGACGGACAAGTCGAGGTCATCCGCGAGCGCACCCAGGTGACCCATGTGGATGAACCCGGGTCGGTGTTCGGCGAGATGTCAGTGTTGCTCGACATGCCCCATTCCGCCACGGTCAAGGCGCTGTCGGCCGTACGCGCCTATGAAATCCCCGATGCGTTGACTTTTCTGGATGGGCATCCGGAAATGAGCCTGCATATCGCCACCATATTGGCGCGGCGGCTTTATTATACCACCTCCTATCTGGTTGACCTGCAGCAACAGGCCGCCGGCAAGCGGCAGGACCTCGATCTCGTCGATGAGATTTTGGCCAGCCTGGTCGATCCAGCCGAAACCGGCAAGAAGCGCAAGTGAGCGGCAAGCCCGCCATCACCATTGCATATTGTACCCAGTGCAACTGGATGCTGCGCTCGGCCTGGCTGGCGCAGGAACTGCTTTCCACCTTTTCGCTGGAGCTGGGGCGGGTGACCCTCGTTCCCGGCACCGGCGGCATCTTCGAAATTCATTGCGACGATACGCTCATCTGGGAGCGCAAACGCGATGGCGGCTTTCCCGATAGCCGGGTACTCAAGCAATTGGTGCGGGACATCATCGACCCGGACCGCGACCTGGGTCATGCCGATCGGATTGATCGCGAACAGTAATGACTTCCCAAATTGCGACCATGCGCTAGTCTTGGCCGGTGAGTCATCCAGGGAGGCCAGCGTCATGGCACACAAGTTCAATATCACTGCCGCCGCCAACGATCAGTTCAAGTTCGATTTCTCCTATAATTCGGAGAAGATCTTCTGGTCGGAGAACTACAAGGCCAAGGCCAGCGCCAAGAGCGCCATCGAATCGCTCAAGAAGAACGCTCCCGAAGCTGCCACCGTGGATGTGAGCAAGGGCGAAGAAGGGTCTGGATACCGGTTCGAGATCAAGAAATCCTCCGATGACCAGTTCTTCGTGAATTTCGTGGCCTCCAACGGCGAGACCATGGTCCGCACCGAACGCTACACCGCCAAGGCCAGCGCCCAGAACGCCATTGATTCACTGAAAAAGAACGGCCCCGGCGCCGAGGTCAACGACGAGGCGTAAAGCGCCATTCCCAACCCACATGCGCCTGGTTTAGTCTCCCGGTGAAATCTTTTCCGGGAGACCTCAATCAGATGAACAGCAAGTTCGCCTTCCTGGCCGGTGCCGCCCTGGTGCTGGCCGCCATGCCTGCTACTGCGCAGGACCTGCCCGACCTGGGCGGCCGCACCATCCATGCGGTGACCGAAAACGCCTATTATCCGCTCAACTTCGCCGGACCGGACGGAGAGGGCATCGGGCTCGAATATGATGTGATCAACGAGGTGGCCAAGCGTCTCAACGCTACGGTGGAATGGGACCTGACGGCCTGGGATGTGATGATCGAAAGCGTGCGCACCGGCCAGTTCGACATCGGCGCCGATGGCATCACCATTACCGAGGAACGTGAAGAGCAGATCGACTTCACCGATCCCTTTATCACGGTTGAGCAATATTTCCTGGTGCGCGCCGATGAAGACCGCATCACCGGACCGGAAAGCTTTGCCGAAAACACCGACCTGCTGTTCGGTGCGCAGGCTGGCACCTCCTCCTTCTATACCGCCATCTACGACGTGCTCGATGGCGACGAGGCCAATCCGCGGGTCAAGACCTTCGACAGCTTCGGCGCCGCCGTGCAGGCGGTCAAATCCGGTGATGTCGATGCGGTGATCGCCGACCAGGCGGCCTCGGCCGGCTATATCGGCGCTGATCCGGGCGCCTTCAAACAGGCCGGCGCAGCCATCAAGTCCGACCCCTTCGGCTTCATCCTGACCCCCGGCTCCGATCTGGTCGAACCCTTCAATGCCGCCCTGGCCCAGCTGCGTGACGAAGGATGGCTCGACGAGCGGATCAATTACTGGTTCTTCGAATACGCGGCTGAGTAGGTCTGTCGCCGTTCTCGCTCTTGCCGTCACCCCACCCTCAATCCCTCCCCATCAAGGGAGGGAAGCGCTGGCTGAAATGCCAGTGCTCATCGTCTCCCTCCCCCTTGTGGGGAGGGGGCAAGGGCGGGGGTGCTGCCTCCGCCGCCCTTGGCACTAGAATCCACCACACCCCATGACCTATCGCCCCCGCCGCCCCTCCATCTTCTCGCGTCTGCCCTATTGGCTGCTCGCCATCGGCCTGCTGTTCGTGCTCGGGCTCTGGGCGATTACCAGCAACCAGACCTATGGCGACATCTTCCGCACTCTCTCGGGCGGCGTGGTCACCACGCTCTGGGTCACCATTCTGGCCTTTGTGGCAGCCACAATTCTGGGCCTGCTCATCGCCCTGGCACGCACCTCCGGCAATCGCGTGCTGCGCGAGATCGCGACCTTTTATGTCGAAATCATCCGCGGCATCCCGATCCTGGTGTTTCTCTTCTACATCGCCTTCGTCGCCGCCCCCGCCATGGTCGCCGGCTTCAACTGGCTCTTTGCGCCGCTGATCGATTGGGGCCTTCTGGCTCCGGCCACGGTGCGCGGCTTCGACTTTGTCTGGCGCGCCATTTTCGCGCTGACAGTGTGCTACTCGGCCTTCATCGCCGAAATCTTCCGGGCCGGCATCGAGGCGGTGGGACGCGGCCAGCTAGAGGCCGCCCACTCCCTCGGTCTTTCCCGCTGGCATTGCTTCCGCCACATCGTCTTTCCCCAAGCGCTGCGCACCATTCTGCCTCCGCTCGGCAATGACTTTGTGTCCATGGTCAAGGACAGCGCCCTGGTTTCCGCACTCGGCGTGCAGGACATCACCCAATTGGGCAAGCTCTCGGCCTCGTCGAGTTTCCTGTTCTTCGAGACCTATAACGTCGTGGCCTTCCTCTATCTCACCATGACCATCTCGCTGTCATTGCTGGTGCGCTGGCTGGAAAAAATCATGGACGGCAAGGTGGGACGCTAGGGCGCGCCTGCCGCTTGCGGGCTGCGCTGGAACTTCCCATGTTAGACGGGCACCCTCCGGAGGACTTCCATGCACCCCATCGCCCGTCTCGCCATCGTCGCTGTTGCGGCCATATCCCTGGCTGCCTGCGGTAACCGCAACGAGGTGGGCAGTGTCGGGGTCGACTGGACCGGCAATGATATTTCCATCGAGGCGGTGGCCGATCCCGAGGTGGATGGCGTGGTGTGCCATCTCTCCTTCTTCAACCGCTCCTTCATCGACCGGCTGAGCCAGGGCAACTGGTTCGAGGATCCCTCCTATTCGGCGCTGGACTGTTCGGCGGTGGGTCCGATCACGGTTGGCGACATTTCCACGCGGGGCGGCGGCGAGGAAATCTTCCAGCAGGGCCGTTCGCTGATCTGGAAGTCCCTGCGCGTCACCCGCATCTATGACGCGACCAACAATGCGCTGATCTATCTCGCCCATGCCCGGCAAATCCAGCAGGGCTCGGGCAAGATGAGCCTTTCGGTGGTGCCGCTCAACGGGCTGGATGTCACCTGGGAAAATGGCGCCCCGGCGCGCCAGCCGGCGGCGGAAGGCTCGGTGCTGGTGCAGTAACGATCGGCGCTTTTTGATTCAAACCCCACGCGATTGCACCACATCTGCGCAATCCGCCGGTGGCAGCCTTGAGACTGCGGTAATGTGCTGGAGGGGCGCATGCGTGGTCTGTTCGCCTATATGGCCGACAATGCGGCCGATCTCCTTCTCAACCTGGCCTTCTGCCTGATCGTCTATCTGGTGGCCCGCCTGCTCAAGGCCAACCCGGCGGTGGCGCTGGTCTTCGCGGCCATCCCGATGGTGATGATCTTTCTTTTGCAGAACCCGGGCGTGCCCAGGGGGCTGATGGCCATGCTGGGTTGATCGGCTCCATTTCCATCGCGCCCCGGGCGCGATAATGGCTTGCCCGCATTGCCCCAAACAAGGCAAAACCATTTCGCATGCCGCCGCTTCAAGCGGGGGCCTTCAGCACGATATTCTATTTATCAGAACCTTACAGCAGACCTGCGGCAGCGCGGGCAGAGGAAGACGACCATGGCCATTCTGATCGGCGATACCGCCCCGGACTTCACCCTCGAATCCACCGAGGGCACCATTCACTTCCATGATTTCATCGACGGCTCCTGGGCAGTGCTGTTCAGCCACCCCAAGAACTTCACCCCCGTCTGCACCACCGAGCTGGGCTACACCGCCAAGCTCAAGGACGAATTCGCCAAGCGCGGCGTCAAGGTCCTGGGCCTTTCGGTCGACAAGCTCGAGGACCATGCCGGCTGGGCCAAGGACATCGAGGAAACGCAGGGTTCGGCCCTCAATTTCCCGCTCCTGGCCGATACAGAGGGTGAGGTCGCGCGCAAATACGACATGATCCATCCCAATGCCGACAACACGCTGACAGTTCGTTCGCTCTTCGTCATCGGGCCGGACAAGAAGGTCAAACTCAAGATCGAATATCCTGCGTCCACCGGGCGCAATTTCGATGAGATCCTGCGCGTCATCGACAGCCTGCAACTGACCGCCAAGCACCAGGTCGCCACCCCGGTGAACTGGAAGCATGGCGAGGACGTCATCATCGTCCCGGCGGTCACCAATGAAGCGGCCAAGGAAAAATTCCCCGGCGGCTGGAAGGAAGTGAAACCCTATCTGCGCATCGTGCCCCAGCCCCAGGGCTGATTGCACATCCTTTTTCCCTCTCCCTGACCAACTGGGCGGTGGCTTCTGGCCACCGCCCTTTTTCATGGCGCCAGACAGGTGCAACTGACACATTGCCGCCCCATTCCGGGAGGACGGGGGCACAATCGGGTCGAGATTCCCGCCCTTGCCGGGGTCAAATCGGGTCTTGATGTCTGGTTTGCAGGAACCGTTGCCTCAGCGACACACCCCGCAAATCGATACCTCCTTCTGGCCGATCTCGGCCCCGGGATGACGGAGCGCACGCATCTTGGTGGATTCAGTTTCTAAGGTTTACGCAATCTTGCACCCCCACCGCCGTCACAAGGCTTGGGAAACCTGGTGCTGCCGGGCCACAAACTGAGGCGGGACGTCGCAGGCGGCCGATCCGGCCCAGATTCCGGCGGCTCCCGCCCTTATTGAAGCGCCCATCGACAACTTCAGTGAGCTTCAGGACCATTGACTAAGAATACCGTTATCGCCGCAGCATCGGCCGCAGCCCTCCTCGCCTTCTCCTCTTCTGCAGCCTATGCCCAATGTGGTGGTGCATCCTGGTACGGCCCCGGATTTCACGGCAAGACAGCCGCCTCCGGTCAGGTCTTTGACCAGAACGCCATGACTGCGGCGCACCGGACTCTTCCTTTCGGCACCAAAGTCGAAGTGACCGACCAGTCCACCGGCAAGTCGGTGCAAGTGACCATCAATGACCGTGGTCCGTTCCACGGCAAGCGCATCATCGACCTGTCCAAGGGTGCCGCCGCGGCTCTGGGTTTCCAGAACAAGGGCGTGACCTCGGTCTGCATCGCGCAGAAATAAGCGTTTCACCGCGCAAAACTGCAGGAAGGCCGCCAGAGTTGGCGGCCTTTTTGTTGCGATGATCTATGCCGGGGCCAGTTGGGCCTGCAAGACCGCATCGATCTCGGCCATCACTGCCGCCGGCAGCGGACCCTTCTCCAGTGCCCCCAGATTGTCACGCACCTGGGCTTCGGTCTTGAAGCCGGGAATGGGGAAGGTGTGCGGCGATCGGGCGAGGATCCAGCCCAGCGCGCCCTGTGCCGGGCTGCGTCCGCCGCTGGTCAGCAGGTCGCGCAAGGCGGCGAGCCGGGCCAGCACCTCCGGCGTCGGCGCACCATCCTTGAAATGCTTTACCCAGGGGTGTCCGGCGCCGCGCACGTCACTGCCCGGCAATCGGCTTGTGGCGGTGAACTTGCCCGACAACAGCCCCATGGCCAGTGGCGAGCGATTGAGGCTGGCCAGCCCGGCCTCGGCACAGAGCGAGAGCATGTCCGCCCCGTCATGCAACACGTTGAGTTCCTGTTGCACCGCCACGAAATGCGGATAATCCAGCATCCGCCGCGCCGCCTGGGCATTGTCGGTGCTCCAGCCCCAGGCTCGGATGCGCCCGGCCTCAGCGAGTTTCTCCAGCGCCTCGGCGGCGGCGTCGGCCTGATCTCCAGTGAGGTCGCCGGGATGGATCTGGTAGAGATCGATGGCATCGACGCCCAGCCGTTTGAGCGACTGCCCATTGGCCCAATCGATATAGCCCGGCGACACATCAATGGAGATCAGCGCCCGCTTGGCTTCGTCATAGGTGAAGCCGAACTTGGTAGCGATGATCGCCTCGTCCCGTCGCGCCTTGAGCGCCGCACCCAGAACCCGCTCGCTATGGCCAGTGCCATAGGCATCGGCTGTGTCGAACAGATTTGCGCCCAGATCGAACGCGATCTGCAGGGCCCGAACCGATTGAGCGTCATCCACCTCACCCCAGCCATCATTGCGGCCATCCAGGGTAAAATGCCCGCCTATGGCCCAGCATCCTAGGCCGATCGCCCCGGCCATGCGTCCAGTCCGCCCAAATTTGCGCTGCGCCATCATGTGCGGTCCCCCTCGACATTGAGCCGGGCGACATAGTCGCCGATCTGGTTGCGTTCGATGCCCAGATCCGAAAGCAGCCGGTCATCCAGCATGGCAAGCTTGCGGCGGGTCAGATTGCGAATGTGCCAGACATGCAGCCGGCGCGTGATGGGTTCAAACATGATGTGATGCCTCCAAGCTCGGGGCAGCCAGATGGGCTCACGCACCACGGCGTGTGCGTTGCAACAATAAAATGTCTGGCTGCGGGCTTCAGGCGCCATTGCGCCCTACATCCGAAGCATTGCGCATTTTCAGGCTGTTGCGCTACAGTCTGAACTGCAAGAAGTATTTCAAGAATGAAAAATGGATTTCTCCTGGGATGATCTTCGCCTCTTTCTGGACGTGGCGCGGCTGGGCGGTCTGAGCGCTGCGACCCAGACCACGGGCCTCTCTGCGGCCACGCTCGGGCGGCGGGTCACCAGCCTGGAGCGGCAGCTGGGCGAGCCGCTGTTTGTGCGCAGTCAATCCGGCTATGCCCTCACCCCCGCCGGGGAAGAATTGCTGCTCCGTGCTGAAGAGGTGGAAGCGGCCATGCTGTCGCTGAAACGCTGGAAGGATGGCGCCATTGGCGAGCGCGTGGTGCGGGTGTCGGCGGGGCCCTGGACCTCGGCCTTTCTTGCCCGTCACATCGGCGCGATATGGACGGCCAGCGACCGCTTCGGTCTGGAACTGGTGACCGCTAGCCACAAGGTCGATATCGGCCGCCGACACGCCGATATCGGCATCCGCAATGCCCGGCCCACCGAGCAATGGCTGGCGGGACGCCTGATCGGCAAGGTCGCCTATGGGCTCTATGCGCGGCCCGAACTGATCAGCGGCGTTGCTGCGGGTTACTTCGTCGGGGTGGCGGGCGAGGCCAGCCAGACCCATTCGGCCCGCTGGCTCCATGCCCGCCATGGCGACCGCATCGCCACGCGCGGCAATGATGCCATGAGCGTGCTCGAACTGGTCGCGGCGGGCGCGGGCATGTCGGTCTTTCCATGCTTTGTCGGTGACGCCGATCCGCGCATCGACCGCATGGCGGGCACCATTGCCGAGCTCGAGACCGAGCAATGGTTGGTCTGCCATCATGAAGAGCGCCATGCCCCCGCCGTCCGCACCGTAACCGAACGCATCGCTGCGCTGATGCGCCAATATGCACCGCTGTTTCGCGGCGAGAGCCTTGCTGCATAAACTCTTGCAGAAATATCGCGCATTAGAAGTATGTTAGCCGGTTCGCACTAGTATTCGCGCCGGACGCAGAAAATAATCGGAAGCGATGCCATGCGCGCATACGCCTATGTCGTAGGCCCTGAGAGTGGTCCTGGAGCCGCGCTGCTCGACGTCGCGCGCGGGCTGGGATTTGCCGGCGTTTCCCAGTTCTCCACCATCGCCCAGGCCGAGCAGCAGACCCAGATCACCCCTGTATGCTTCTTCCTTTTCGCGGCCACCGAAAATCTCCAGAGCCTGCGCGGGGTCGCCGATGCAGTCCGTTTCAGCACCATGCGGCGCCTGCGCTTTTCGCCACTGATCTATTTTGCCGAAAGCCCTTCGGTCGAGGCCATCACAGCCTGCCTCAACATGGGCTTTGATGACATCATCACGATGCCCTTTACCCGCAAGCGGGTGTTGGAGCGGGTTGCCCGGCAGGTGGGACAGAACCTGGTTTATTTCGAGACACCGAGCTATTTCGGCCCCGACCGGCGCGGTCGCACCGGGTCCCAGCCGCGTGCCGCTGGCGAGCGCGGTGCCAGCCAATACCGCCGGCTGGAAATCGTCCGCAACCTGATGAGCGGCATCAATGTGGTGCGCGACGATCATTTCGCGCCGGCTGCTGTGTGACTGGAATGCAAACGTTGCAATAAAGCGTTCCCGGGTGGCTCGCGGCTATTCTCTTGCTTTGCGAAATGGCCTAGCTTCGCTTCAACGACCTTCCTTGAGCACTTTACCAAAATGCGATTCGGCCTTGCGCTGCCGCCCCAGATCAAGGTCTTCGGGGCCTTCTTTGTTTATTCGTTCTGCATGGGCTCCATGTTCCCGCGCCTGCCCGACATCCAGCATGCCATGGGCGTGGGGGAGGGACAGCTCGGCCTGGCACTGATCGGCTCGGCCGTCGGCACCCTGATCTCGCTGACCTTTGCCGGCCGCTTCATCGAGGCGGTGGGTTATCGCCGGGTTTTGCTGGCCGCCATTCCCTTGCTGGCCGTGCTCTATGCCGCCGCGGTCTGGGCCAGCGGCCCGCTAATGTTCTTTCTCTTGCTGGTGCCGGTGGGTCTGACCATCGGCTGCATCGAGGTGATCATCAATATCGAGGCCGACCGTGTCGAACATGCCATCGGCCGGCGCATCATGAGCCGCGCCCACGCCTTTTGGAGCCTGGGGTTTTTCTCGGCCGGCATGGTCGGCGCGCTGATTGCCCAAACCGGATTGTCACCGCAATTGCACCTGCTGATCATGATCCCGGTCGTGCTGGCCGCGACCCTGGTCGTACTCGGCCAGTTCCAGCCTGCCGCACACCGCGCGGGCTCGAGCACCGATGAAACCCCGCGCCTCGCCAAGCCCACGCTGCCGATCATGGCGCTGGTGGCGGTCTGCCTTTCCGCCATGCTGATGGAGGGCGCCGGCATTGATTGGTCCGCCATTTACATGCGCGACATCTTTGCCGCCGAACCCTTCTGGGCCGGTTTCGCCGTCGCGGTCGTGGCCGGCTCGCAGGCATTCGCCCGCTTCTTTGCCGATGGTTTCGTGGACCGCTTCGGCCCGGTCACGGTTGCCCGCGTGCTGCTGACCATTCTGGGTGGCGGGGTGCTGCTGGCCTTTCTCGCGCCCTCGGCCCTCCTCGCCTATTGCGGTTTCGCCATGATCGGCTTCGGCTCGAGCGCCCTGTTTCCGCTGGCCATGTCCGCCGCTGCCCAGCAGACTGACCGCCCCGCCGCCATCAATGTGGCAGCTCTGGCGCAATTCTCCTTCACCGCCTTCCTGCTCGGACCGCCGCTCCTGGGCCTGATCGCCGAACATTTCGGCATTCAGTGGACCTTCGGCGTTGGCTTCCCGCTGGTGCTGCTCGGCCTGGCCACCGCCCATGTGCTGGCGCCGCGCCCGATCATCAAGACGGTGACACCGTGATCATCGCTCCACAGCACCGCATCTATGCCTGCTTCTTTTTCTTCGCGGTCACCACCGGCGCGTTGATGGCCCGTCTGCCCGACATCCAGACCCATCTGGGTGTCAGCGAGGGTCAATTGGGCCTGACCATGATCGGCATGTCGATCGGCTCGCTGATCGCCTTGACCGTGGGGGCTCCGATCATCGAGAGGCTGGGCTTTCGGACCACGGCCTTCTTCACCACGCTCGGTCCGGCGCTGTTGTTTGCCGTCATCCCCTGGCTGGGGGCCGCCCCGGCCGTTTTCGCAGTACTGTTTGCGGCAGGGTTGCTGGCGGGAGCGCTGGAGATCAACCTCAATGTCGAGATCGATCGGCTCGAAGCGCAGACCGGCAAGCGCTATATGAACCGCGCGCACGGGTTCTGGAGCGTGGGCTTTTTCGTCACTGCGCTGTTCGGCGCCATGATCCGACAATCCGGTCTGCCGGCGGGCTGGCACATGGCCATCATCGCCATGTTGGTCGTGCTGGTGGGTGGCTGGCTCATTCTGGGCGCCTCCACCGCCCCCCGGCGTCCCGGCGAGCATGCCGGGGAAGGCGGGCACAGCTTGGCCTTTCCCACCATTGGCCTGCTGCCGCTCTGCCTCATCGGCTTTGCCGCCTTCCTGGTCGAAGGGGCCGGCATTGACTGGTCCGCCATCTATATGCGCGACGTCTTTGCCGTCGAACCGATCATCGGCGGCATGGGACTGACCCTCTTTGCCTTCTGCATGGCGGTGATGCGGCTGTCCGCCGATCCCATCGTCTCCCGCTATGGCCCGCGCGCGGTTGCCATGGTCATGCTCAGCTTCGCCAGCCTTGGGGCGCTGCTGGTTGGTACGGCGCCGACACCGGCCCTGGCCCTGCTCGGCTTTGCCCTGATGGGAGCGGGATGTTCGGCAGTCTATCCACTGGCCGTTTCCGCCGCCGCGCAGCGTACTGATCGCCCCTCAGCGGTCAATGTGGCCGCCATCGGCCAGGTCAGTTTTGTGGTCTTCTTCCTGGCCCCGCCACTGCTCGGCTTCGTCGCCGAGTTCGTCAATATCCGCGCCTCTTACCTTATCTGCCTGCCATTGCTGCTGGCCGGCCTATGGGCATCAAGCTTTGCGCTGGGCGAGAAAAAGCTTGATACTCCACCAGGCCTGCCCGCAGAACCGCTCGGACCCAATGGCTGACCTGCCCCCCATCGTCGACCTTCGTCAATCGGCAACTGCGCTGCGGGTGCAGCGCGGGGTCATGCGCATGCTGCGCGAGCGCCACGATATGGCCTGCTATGCCGAAGTGCCGCTGGCCAATGGCCGCCGCGCCGATGTGCTCGCCGTCGGTCCCAAGGGGGAAATCTGGATCGTCGAAATCAAGTCGAGCCTCATCGATTTTCAGGTCGATCGCAAATGGCCCGAATATCGGGAATTCTCCGACAAGTTCTTCTTTGCCAAGCCGCCTGAGCTGGACGCGGATATCTTTCCCCAAAGCGAGGGACTGATCGTAGCCGACGGGCATGACGGCGCTATTCTGCGCGACAGCCCCGATACCCCCCTGGCGCCTGCACGCCGCAAGGCGCTCATGCTCAAGCTCGCCCGCATGGGTGCCGACCGCATCCACGTGCTCATGGACCCCGGACCAAAAGCGTGAGGGACATTCTTCCCTCAACCCCGACAACGGTTTAAGCCCACATCATGCTTTCCACCAATTGGCGCATTATTGCGCTCTTCTTCACCCATGCTCTGGCCGCCGGCGCCATCCACACCCGCATTCCGGACCTGCAACAGCTGATTGGCCTCACCGAGGGCCAACTCGGCCTGGTCCTGATCGGACAACCGCTGGGCGCGCTCTCGATGTTCCTGTTTTCCAGCGCCCTCGTCGAGCGTTTCGGGCCGCGTCGCGTGATCCTCGCGCTGCTGCCAGTCGTGGTCATCACTGCAGCCTTGGCCACCATTCTGCTCAACCCGATTGCCCTGTTCGTACTGCTCGCCCTCAATGGCGTCGGCTTTTCGCTCACCAATATCGCCATGAATGTCGAGGCCGACCGGGTCGAAGCGGCCACTTCGGCCCGGGTGATGAACACCTGCCACGGCGCCTGGAGCCTTGGCTTCCTGCTCACCTCGCTGCTCGGCGCCGCGTTGCGCGGCCTGCATGTTACCCCCGCCGTTCATCTCTGGGCGCTGGCGCCGCTCCTGATCGGGCTGATCTATTTCGTGGTCCTGCCCATGCCCAATATGCCGCCGCGCGCCCATGCCGGTGGCGCGGCGAAAAAGCTGGCCTGGCCGACCTGGGCCACCATGGGGCTGGTGGCCTTCGGTCTGGGCGCCGCGCTGACCGAAGGAGCGTCGCGCGCCTGGTCGATCATCTATCTGCGCGACACCTTCGATGTCGCGCCCTTCATCGAGTCGCTGGCTCTTCCGGCGCTGCTTTTTGCTATGGCCGGCGGCCGGCTGGTCGCCGACCGCTTCATCGACCGCTTTGGTCCGGTGCGCGTGGCGCGCAGTCTCTCCGCATTGGCCGTACTGGGCATGCTGGCCATTGTCCTGGCCCCCAATGCCTATGTGGCTCTCGCCGGGTTCCTGGCCGTGGGAATCGGCATCTGCGTACTCTTCCCGCTGACGCTCTCTGCGGCGGCACGGTTGGGAGATCGCCCCGCTTCACAGAACGTCGCGGCCACCACGCTGATCTTTCAGCTGGTCAATCTGGGCGCGCCCGTCCTCATCGGCGGCGTCGCCCAGGGCTTTGGCGTGCGCATGGCCTTCGCCATGCTCATTCCATTGCTTGTGCTGACCTTCGCTATGGCGGGGCAGCTCCGCGCAAAGGCGGAGCCATAGTCCCTGACGCTGCCGTATCGCCCCTCGCCCTTTGGGTATGAGGCGAATTACCTAGAGATTAAACACCCGGCCCGGCTTGAACTGGCCAAACTCCACATGGCCGGTGGCCAGCACCTTGCCTTTGAAGCTCACCCAGCACTCGTCCAGGGATACCGGGGCGCCAGCGCCGGTCAGCAGCACCGGATTGCCATGGCTGACGGCATTGGCCTGGCCGGCATCGAGCCGGATTTCCTCGATTTCGGCAAGGCCGGCCGACACCGGCTTGAGCAGCCTGTCGCGCGCCTCTCCGGCCTCTGCCCCTTCAAGCGCCTCCAGCGTGATGGCGTCGGCATCGGTGAAGGGGCCGACGGCAGCGCGATGCAGCTTGGTGACATGCCCCACAGTGCCCAGCGCCTCGGCAATGTCGCGCGCCAAAGCCCGCACATAGGTGCCCTTGCCGCATGTCACCTCCAGCACGCTTTCCTCGGCTCCGTGCGAGACCAGCGCGATGGCGTCGATGTCGATCGGTCGCGCCGCCAGCTCCACCTTTTCCCCGGCGCGCGCCAGATCATAGGCGCGCTCGCCATCCACCTTGATGGCGGAGAAGGCCGGCGGACGCTGCATGATCGTGCCGGTAAAACGCGGCAGCACGGCTTCAAGGGCCGCCTGGTCGGGCCGCACGTCAGAAGTCGCGATCACCTCACCCTCGGTATCATCGGTGGTGGTGGCTTTACCCCAACCAATGGTGAACCGATAGATTTTGATGCCGTCCTGCACCTGCGGCACCGCCTTGGTGGCTTCGCCCAGGGCAATGGGCAATATGCCCGTGGCCAGCGGGTCAAGCGTACCGGCATGACCGGCCTTGGCGGCGTTCAGCAACCAGCGCACCTTGCCCACCGCCTGGGTAGAGGTAAAATCATATGGTTTGTTGAGCACGATCCATCCGGAGATGGCGCGCTTCTTGGACTTTTGCTGGCTCAAGGTCAGTCTTCGCTATTGTGGTCGCTGTCGTCTTCGAGATCGCGGCGTACCCGGTCCGAGCGCAGCAGTGCATCGATCCGTCCGGCCTCCTCGAAGGTGTCGTCCACGAAGAAACGGATCTCCGGGGCATATTTGAGGTCAATCTGCGGGGCCACCCGTCCGCGGATGAACTTGCGGTGCCGGTTGAGCGCCGCCACGATCTCTTCGGCATGCGTACCGCCGAGCGGCATTACATAGGCATTGGCGATCTTGAGGTCGGGTGTCATGCGCACTTCGGGCACGGTCACCACCGCACCCGCCAGGGCCTCGTCCTCGATTTCGCCGCGGGCAAACAGCGCCGCCAGGGCATGGCGTACCAGTTCACCCACGCGCAGCATGCGCTGGCTCGGGCCAGCGGGCTTGTGGTCTTTTCTCATGGGCAAGCGGCTTATGCCCTCCCGGGCCCGCCGTCAATCCGGCAGCCTACCGCTCAGTCCAGCGCCGTCAGCGTCACCTCAGCCTTGAGCTGCGCCATGCGGGTTTCCACCGTTTCGGCATCGACCGGCCACTCCTGCGGCTTGGAGGCGTCAAACGCCTCCCCGCGCCACTCCTGATAGACCATGCCAAGGCCGTTGGCTGATTTGTAGAAACCCATGACCATGACCTCGCCCTGTCCGGCGAAGTCGGTAAAGGCATCGAGATAGGCGCCACAGACATAGCCCAGCGGCGGCAGGATTTCCCCTTCGTCCGGTTCCAGCTGGAACAGGGCCACAGTGTCCGGGTCGCAGGACTGGGCATAGACATTGACCACCACGGCGCGGAAGTCGCTAAGCGTCATGCTTGCCTGGTTGCTGACCCGGGCGCCATAGAGCGTGGACCAGAAGGCTTCGCCCTCGCCGCGCTTGTAGATTTCCAGATGCGCCTGGCCACTTTCCTCAAGGAAGCGGGTCGAGACCAGCTCTCCGAGCGCCCCGGCCTCTATGTCTGCGGGGACCCAGTCGGGTTGGGGCAGGACCAGGCGCTGTCCAAGCGTGTCGAGCACCAATTGGCCATTTTCATAGGCAAAGGGCAGCGTGCCGCCGGCCTGTGCCCAGGCTGGAACAGGGGCTAGGCATAGTGCCAGCAGAACAGACGCGGCTTTACTCGACCAAGGCACGGGCTTCTCCTGACCCCCGGAAAATCGCATGCCGCGGCCATGCGCCCATCGCCCCGACAATGTGACGATTAGGGGGCGGGCGCCCGCCACGCAAGCTGGACCGGCAGGCCGCGTTCAGATGATTGGCGCGTTGCGGAAATGCTGCAACACTCAGCCCTTGGCCGCGCGCGGCAGGGGGGTGTCGGGCAGCAGGCGATGCGGTGGCTGGTGCCCGTCCATGAAGGCGCGGATATTGACGATGACCGCCTCGCCCATTTCCACTCGCGCCTCCAGCGTGGCCGAGGCCATATGCGCCGTCAGCACCACCTTATTGGCCTCGGCCAGAGCCAACAGGCGCGGATTGATGCCTTGGCGGTTTTCGAACACATCCAGCGCGGCTCCGGCCAGATGGCCGCTTTCCAGCCGCGCGATCAGGGCGGGTTCGTCCAGCAATTCGGGGCGGCTGACATTGACCACATAGGCGCCCGGATTCATGGCATCGAGCCGGTCCGCCGAGAGAATGTGATGGGTCTCCCGCGTCAGCGGCGTATGCAGCGATACGATATCGACCGCCGCCAGCATGGCATCGAGATTGTCCCAATAGCGTGCTTCAAGTGGTGTCTCGATGGCCGGCGGACGCCTGTTGCGGGAATAATAATGGATCGACAATCCCAGGGCACGGGCGCGCTGGGCGACGGCAGTGCCGATCCGGCCCATGCCCACTATGCCCAGGGCCTTGCCACGCAGGCGATGCCCCAGCATTGAGGTCGGGGACCAGCCGGCCCAGGCCCGGTCACGCAGCAGCATCTGCGTGCCTTCCACCAGCCGTCGCGGCAACGCCAGGATCAGCGCGGTGGCCATATCGGCGGTATCTTCGGTCAGCACTGAGGGGGTATTGGTCACGGTCAGGCCTGCCGCCCAGGCTGCTTCCAGATCGATATTGTCCACGCCATTGCCGAACTGGGCGATCAGCCGCACGCTGGCCGGCAGCCGGGCGATCAGGCCCGCGTCAATCTGGTCGGTAATGGTGGAAACCAGCACATCCTTGCCCTCGAGACCCGCAAGAATGTCCTCCCCGGTCAGGGCGGCATCAGCGTCATTGACGTCGGTCTCGAACAGGGTGGCCATGCGCGCTTCGATGCTCGCGGGCAGGCGTCTCGTCACCAGAATCTTGGGTTTGCTCGATGTCATACGCACCAATGGGAGCCGGCCGGAACGCGGCACAATCGTCGCCTTCAGCGACCATTAAGGATATGCCGCTAGTGATAGGGCAAATCCAACCCGTCTGCAAAGTGATGTTGTTATTGCCCGTTTTCCCGGGTCGCCGCCGCGCTGTTGTCGCCTTTGCGCTGACCTTTCTTGCCGGCGCTTTCGCAGTGCCAGTCCCCGCTCAGGACAATCCCAGCGGCCTGCCTTTGCCGCGCTTCGTCACCACGCGTTCCCATCCGATCAATGTGCGGGTTGGACCCGGCACCCGCTATGAGATCGCCTGGAACTACACGGTCTCCGGTGTGCCGGTCGAGATCATCCAGGAATTCGACACCTGGCGTAAGATCCGCGATGTGGAGGGTGACGAGGGCTGGGTGCACCAAAGTCTGCTCTCGGGCAATCGCGCCGGCTATGCCACCCCGCTCATCGCCAATGGCGAAGTCACCATGCACGCCCAGAAGTCCGAGGATTCGGCGGTGCGTGCCCGCCTTTCGCCGGGGGTCCGCGTTTCCATCAGCGAATGCGACGGGGCATGGTGCAATGTGGCGGCCGGACAGCCGGGGGAACGCCCCGCCTTTTCCGGCTGGGTCCATCAGGCCGAGCTCTGGGGCGTCTATCCGGACGAAGTGTTCGACTAGCCTGCTGCTTCCAGTTCGGCCAGCACGCCGGCGCGCTGGCGCGCCCGTCGCTCCTTTGGGGCGAGCTTGGGGCAGGAATCGCAATAGCTGTCCGGGAAGGCCAGATAGTCCAGGCAGCAGCCCTTGCGGGCAATGATGGCGACCTGTCGTCCATCGTCGAGGTCGATCGTCTCAAGCCCCCCATGGCCGGTCAGGCCCATGGCGGCAAGCCAGAGCTCGCAGTAACGATATTGTTCGGCCAGCGTGGTCTCGGGGCGGAAATGCTTGAGGCGCACGACCAGACCCAGCATGCGGTCCGTCAACAGGCGCAGCGCCGGCACCCGCTTGAGCTTGGTGACCGCGTTGATCTCGGCCAGAACCGCATCGCCCATGGCGCGAAGGTCGCGCCCGGCCAAGTCAATCAGCTCTTCGGTGCTGCCCCGTGCTTGCGGCGCGGGAGGCAGGCGGAAGCCGTTTATGTCGAGGTTTTGCCGCGCCTGGGATAGCCGGGTGACCGCGGGCAGGGCGCCATGCAGATGCACGGCGATGAAGGCGAGATAGGCCGGCTGCCACATCAAGTTGGTCCATAGCCGTACCGCACAAAAGGGCTGGCCCGCCTGCGGATAGGTGACCATGAGCCGTTCGTTCAAGCTCTCGAGAAACGCCCGGTTGTCCTGACCCAGCGTGTGCCAGCCCGGCAAGTGCCCACCCGGCGCCCCCTTGAGAAACCCGGTTGCCGTCTCGGCCAGCGCGATGAACCGCGTCAGCGCGGCGCTTTCATCGGACTGGACAAAAAGGAAATTGCGGTTGGCCAAGGCTGCTCCTGCACGCTGCGCCCCCTCCTAGCGCTTTCAACCGGACAAGAAAAGTCATCTTTTGTCGCGGCCTCGGGACCAGCCCGCACCCGCAACACTACTGACCTGCTGCTTTACCCTCGCTTCGCCCGTCCCGGACACACTTGGCCATACCGCGACACCCGCTCCGGAGGCCCGCATGCCCAGGCTAGGCACCGCTTTTTTCAGCGACCGGCACGGCGCGGCCGTCATTGAATTTGCCATTTTGACGCCCGTCTTTCTGCTCATGCTGACCGGCATGCTGGCCTATGGCATCTATTTCGGTGCCGCCCATGCGGTCCAGCAATTGGCAGCGGATGCGGCGCGTACGGCCATTGCCGGGCTAACACAGAACGAGCGCAACGCCCTGGTGGCGAGCTTTCTCGACCGCAATGCCGGCGCCTATATGCTGATCGACCCAGCCCGCCTCAGCCACAGCATCGGCGACAGCCTGGCCGACCCCAATCAATACGAGGTCCGTCTCAGCTACGACGCCTCCCATCTGCCCGTCTGGAACCTCTATCCACCACTGCCCCTGCCCAACAAAACCATCGTCTACGGGGCTACCATCCGGCGAGGCGGACTGTGACCGCCAACACCTTCCGCCGGGACGAGCGTGGCAATATGGCCGTGCTCTTCGCCATCGGTTTTGCAGTGTCCGCCATGGTGTCGGCCGTGGCGGTGGACGCGGCCTCGCTCTATCACGAGCGCCGCATCGTGCAGGCCGGGGTCGACCTGGCGGCTATCTCGGCGGCAACCGATCCCTCCCGGGCCGCCGAGATCGCCCAATCCGTGCTGGCGGGGGCGCAGCTCCTTGCCCCGGCCAGCACGGATGGGCTCACCGTTGTGGCGGGACGTTATGATCCTGCCATCCCGCTTGTCGCGGACCGGTTCATCCCGGGCGCCATGCCCCACAATGCCGTCTCGGTGACCCTGGACCGTCCCGGACAGCTGTTCTTTGCGGCCGGTTTCGCGCCCCCGCCGGTCATTCGTGCCAGCGGCATTGCTGCAGTGACCCCCGAAGTGTCCTTTTCCTTGGGCTCGCGCCTGGCCAGTCTCAATCACGGCCTCGCCAATGCCCTCTTGTCGGGGCTGCTCGGCACGACGGTCTCGTTTTCGGTTCTGGATTATGCCGCGCTGGCTGATGTGCAAATCGAGGCCCTGGCCTTTCTGGACGCCCTGGCGACGCAATTGGGCGTAACGGCGGGCACTTATGACGAGCTGCTGGCCATGGAAGCTGGCACCGGGGCCATCGCCGCTGCCATGGCCGAACTGACTGCAGGCAGTGCCCGGTCGGCCCTGCAATCCCTGGCGGCCGCCGGTTCCGGCGAGACTGTCGCTTTGCACAAGCTGTTGGATCTGGGCCGATTGGGCCGCCTGGAATTGGGTAGTGCGGGCGCCGCCAGTCTCGCCCTTTCGGCCCTGGAAATGCTAACCGCGGCCGCCGTCATGGGCAATGGTGACCGCCAGCTCGCCGTGGCGCTGGGCGCCAGCGTGCCAGGCCTGGTCAGCCTCGCGCTCGATCTGGCCGTTGGTGAACCGGCGCAGGGCGGCGGCTGGTTTGCGCTCGGGCCAACTGGCACCACGCTAAGGACGGCACAGGCGCGCCTCCGCCTGCGCGCCGAATTGCTCGGCGGGCCGGCCTTGCTCGGAGCCGCGGTCAAGCTGCCGCTCTGGCTCGATCTGGCGCCGGCCGAGGCGCGCGCCGAGACTGCGACCTGCCCATCCGGCGTGGCGCCACGCGGCAGTGCCACTATTGCGGTGCGTCCGGGCCTGTTACGGTTTGGTCTGGGACAAATCAGCGATGCCACCCTGGCAGATTTCGGCGTCACCCCTACGGCAAAGTCAGAACGGCTGATCGAAATTCTGCTGCTTCGCGTCACCGGTGCTGCCCTGGTCGAATTGGCGCAGACCAATCCTATTCTCCTCACCTTCTCCTCAGCCGATATCGCGGCTGGTGCCGTCAAGACGGCGCGCACTGAAACGCCGGTGGCCTCCCTGTCCCAGGCGCTGCTCGACGATCTTGAGCTTGTCGTCAATGTCCTGGGGATAGGCCTTTCCTCCCCCCAACTCATCGATCTCGCCGTTCGCAGTCTGCTGGCACCTCTTGCGCCCACGCTCGATCTGACCATCGCCGGTGCATTATCGGCTCTCGGACTGGGCATTGGAGAGGCTGATGTGCGTGTCTATGGTGTGCGCTGTGATCGCGCGGCGCTCGTCGGTTGACACCATTTTCCCCTTGACGACCGGTCTGACATTGAGCCCTCACAATTTTGTCGAGCCCACTTCCGACTCTGCCGAGCCCGGTTTAGGCTGAGGCACGTACATCTGGGAGGACTGCGCATATGAGCGCCAAGCGCCTCGGTATCGGCTTTATCGGTACCGGCAATATTTCATCGGCCTATCTCAAGGCCATTCTGGGCAAGGACGGGCTGCCAGGTTTCGGCGTATTGGACGTCAAAGCGTTGTCCGACATGCGGGCCGAGGCCGCCAGTGCCCGCGCGGCCGAATTCGGCCTCAAGGCGATGAGCGTCGATGACATGCTCGCCGATCCCGAAATTGACCTTGTCGTCAACCTCACCATTCCGCGTGCCCATGTCGATGTGGGCCTCAAATGCCTTGCCGCGGGCAAGCATGTCTATTCGGAAAAGCCCCTCGGCATCACCTTTGCCGAGGGCCGGAAACTGCTCGATGCCGCCAAGGCCGCGGGGCTGCGCATTGGCTCGGCTCCGGACACCTTTCTGGGTGGCGCGCATCAGCAGGCCCGCGCCATTGTCGATAGCGGTGCGCTCGGCCAACTGGTCGGCGGCACTGCCTTCATGCAGTGTCCCGGCCACGAAAGCTGGCACCCCGACCCCGCCTTCTACTACGACATCGGCGGTGGCCCGATGCTCGACATGGGGCCTTATTACATCACCGACCTTGTCAATCTCCTGGGACCCGTCGCCAAGGTGTCGGCCATGTCCTCCCGCCTGCGGACCGTACGCACCATTACCTCGGAGCCCAAAAAAGGGCAGACCATGCCGGTGCATATCGACACGCATGTCACCGGCACGCTGGGCTTTGCCAATGGCGCCATCGTGCAGATTGCCATGAGCTTCGACGTGGCCGCCCACAAGCACGTGCCGCTCGAACTCTATGGTACCGAGCAGAGCCTGATCATCCCCGATCCCAATTTCTTCGGTGGCGTGGTTGAAATGCGCAAGCTGGGCCGCGACCAAGCCTGGACGGAGGTCCCCGTCACTGCGGCCTATGCCGATGGCAATTACCGCTCGCTCGGCGTTGCCGACATGGCCGCCGCCATTCTGGAAGGCCGTCCGCATCGCGCCAATGGCGACCTGGCCTTGCATGTGCTGGAGGTCATGGAGGCCTTCGAGACGGCTGCCCGCGAGGAACGCGTCGTCGAAATCAAGACCCCGGTCAGCCGCCCGGCGCCGCTGGCGGACAGCCTGAAGAATGGAAAGCTGGGATAGGCCGCTCGTCCAATACCGAACCGCTCCCGGCCCAACACCGGGGGCGGCAATACCGAACTTAAGGCGCTACCAGTACCAGCCCAGGGCGTCGGCCGCCTCCTTGTCGAAATAAAGGGTCACCAGCGCATCATTGGCTGGGTCGGTTTTCCCATCCATATAGTGCCGCTGCAGCAGCGTCACCGTCTCGGCGCTCTTGTCCTGGTGCTGGTAGAGATAGTCGAAGCAGTCATCGTCATCCTCGGGCGTGACCACGCCGTAGATTTCCTCTTTCAGCGCCGCCAGATCCCGCCCCTCGATGGCCGTACCGTCTTCACGGCCAAAGGCCCGCACTGTCGGCACCCAGTCGCTGCCCGCTTCGCAGATATAGCGGTTGTCCTTGAACACCCCCTGATCGACAAAGGAAATGTCGATGTCCTCGCTCCATGGATTGGAGATCTCATAGACCGCGCCGGTTTCGCTCACCGACAGGTAAATGTCCGACCAGGCGCAATTGCCCTCCTGCTCATTGTAGCACCAGCGTTCAGCGCCCATCATCAGCACCGCGACGTCACTGATTTCCATCAGCTTGCCCGCCTTCATGCGATCGATGACGGCCTGGCTGGCCGCGTCCTGCGCCAGACCGGGCGCCACGGAAATGCCCCACAGCGCAAGCAGAAGTGCCGGAAAACGCATGCAATCCTCCCGTCTTCGAACCCGCTCACCCTAGCGCGCCGGTGAACGCCAGCATAGGGCCCAGGGACAGGCGCTCTTGACAGGCCTCCATAATGTAACAATAAAAGTTACATGAAACGTTCAAGCCGTCTTTCCATCGCCCTGCACGCCTTGGTGCACCTTTATGCCCAGCCCGGCAAGCAACTCACGTCGGCTGCGCTCGCCACCTGCCTGATGACCAATCCCGTGGTCGTGCGCCGCATATTGGGGGAACTTCGCCAGGCTGGCATCGTTGCGGCCAGCAAGGGGCCCAGTGGCGGCTGGATGCTGAGCCGCCCCGCCGAAGAGATTACGTTACGGCAGATCTATGAGGCGATGGGCGAGCGGCTGTTGATCCGCACCGAAAGCGATCCGGGTGACGTCACTTGCGCCATCGTGCGCTCGGTCGACCGGGTCATGAACGAGTTTCTCGATGATGCCGAGGCTCTCCTGGCCGCCAGGCTGCAGCGTGTTCGCCTTAGCGACATCGCCACAAACGCCGCCCAGGCGGGCTTTCCGCGCCTGGACTGAAAATTCAACCCCGAGCGGGCTCGTGCCGTTGCCATGTCCTGGCAGCGATCAATGCCGCTCGCCCGAAAAGGATCAAGATATGCAGGATGTCATCATCGTCGGCGGCAGCTTCGCCGGACTTACCGCCGCCATGCAGCTGGGCCGCGCCCGGCGCAAGGTGACCGTGCTCGATACCGGCCGCAACCGCAATCGCTACGCCAGTCATGCCCATAACATTCTGGGCCATGACGGTGTCCCGCCGGGCGAGTTGCTCGACGCCGCCCGCAAGCAGGTTCTGGGTTATCCCACGGTTGACCTGATCGAGGCCAAGGCCATCGATGTCTCCGGGGAGCCCGACAATTTCGCAGTGGCAACGGATGGAGGAGATACCATCAACGCTCGTCGCCTGATCCTGAGCTACGGCATCGCCGACGAATTTCCCGACATTCCCGGCTTTGTCGACTGCTGGGGCAAGACCGTCATTCACTGTCCCTTCTGTCACGGCTATGAGGTGGCGGACAAACGCTGGGGCCTGCTCTATTCCTCCCCCATGTCACTGCACGGTCCGGCGCTCTATGCCAACTGGACCGACGACATCACCCTCGTCCTTGATGGACACCACATCATTGAGGAGGAACGGCATAAGCTGGACAGGCGCGGTGTCAGGATTGTGGATGGCCGGCTCGCTGCCATCCACCACAATGGTGGGCAGGTGACGGGCATCACGCTGGATGATGGCACCGAATTGGGCCTGGACGCCCTCTACGCCCACCCGCGCAACCGGCCTTCGTCCGATCTGCACACCCGGCTGGGTCTGGAGATGAAGGACACGCCCACCGGCACCATGATCACCGTCGGCGATATGCAGGCGACCTCCCGCCCCGGCATCTATGCCGCCGGCGACCTCGCCATGGCCATGCATTCGGTGACCTTCGCCACCAATTCGGGCTCCCTGGCCGCCATGGGGGCGCTGCAATCAATGCTGCTGTGAGGGGTGAGATCTGGCGGCGTCCACCAGCGCGATAACTCCCCCTTGGCGGGGAGGAGGGAGGGGTACCAGCGAACGGGATTTCGATGGCGTCACCACCCCTCCCCAACCCTCCCCGTCAAGGGGAGGGCGTCAGATC